>Ga0265327_10000140_pt1 | contig 158935 bp, 162 predicted proteins | sample 41621metaG_FD_202089 | JGI IMG/M metagenome (GOLD analysis project Ga0265327, IMG submission 202089) | Rhizosphere microbial communities from Carex aquatilis grown in University of Washington, Seatle, WA, United States - 4-16-21 metaG | ecosystem: Host-associated > Plants > Roots >...
GGCGTCGACGCCAGGGCCTTGGCCCGCTGGGCGGCGGTGATCGCCCCGGTCTCGACCATGGCGTCCAGCACCAGCCGGGTCCGCGCCGCCGAGGCGGCCGGCTGGTCGGCCGGGTCATAGGCCACGGGCGACTTCATCACCGCCGCCAGCATGGCCGCCTCGCGGATGCTCAGCCGGGCCGCCGGCTTGTTGAAATAGCGGTGCGCCGCCGCCTCGATGCCATAGGCGCCCGATCCGAAATAGACCCGGCTGAGGTACATCCCCAGGATCTGCGGCTTGGAATAGGCCTGCTCCAGCTCCACCGCATAGACCGCCTCGGTGGCCTTGCGCTCCACGGTGCGCTCGTTGGTCAGGAACAGGTTGCGCGCCAGCTGCTGGGTGATGGTCGAGGCGCCCTGGGCGGCGCGGCCCTTGCTCAGGTCGCTGACGATGGCCCGGGCGATGCCCATGGCGTCGATGCCCTGGTGCTCATAGAAGCGCCGGTCCTCGATGGCCACGAAGGCGGCGGGCACATACGCGGGCAGGGTCCTCAGGTCCACCGGCGGCCCATACCGCCCCCCGCGCACCCCGATCACGCCGCCGGACCGGTCCACATAGGTGATCTGGAAGTCCCGCTTGATCGGCGGCAGGCTGGGCAGCTCGGGCAGGGACCCGCCGATGGACAGGGCGGCGACAAGAGGGATCAAGCGCGGACGCTCCTAGGACTTCTGGGCCGGTGTCGGGGACGGGGAGGGCCCCCCGCCGCTTTTCCCGCGCGGCGCGAACGGGGGAAACATAATTCGCGGTAATCTGGGGTGGGAATGGGGCGCGAGGTCGCTGACCCCCCCCACCCCGTCATCCTCGGCCCCCGTGCCGAGGACCCATACGCGCGGTCGGCGTTGTCGCGCAGCGGCAGCGGAGCGGCGCAGGGGCCCGGCCGTCGCCCTGCATGGCTCGCCCTTCGGTACGTCGCCACTCGCGCTCACGCGGTCATGGATCCCCGGGACTGACGCCCGGAGATGACGGCGGGAGGGGGTGTGCTCGCTAGGCGGAAGTCGGTTGGTGGTTCCCGTCCGCCACCGCCGGGATCGCCGCGAAGCCCAGTTGCGCGCCCAGGCCGATGGCGCCGGCCAGGGTGGCGAAGGAGGCCAGGTGTTCGGCCAGGGTGCGGTGGAACAGGGTCACGGCCAGCACCGTCTCGGCCAGCATCAGCACCGCGAAGGCCAGCGCCCCCACCGCCACGCGGTCCGCCAGGGCCTGGGGCGCCGGATCGGCCCGGCGGACCCAGCGCCAGGCCAGCCAGCTCACCGCCAGCATCGCCGGCGCCTCCAGCGCCACCGCCGCCGTCGGCCCCAGGGCCGGCGCGATCCACAGCGTCCTCACCGTCCCCAGCACGAAGCCGGCGGCGAACACGGCGGCGACATAGCGGGCGGCCTCGTCCAGGATGCGAAACATGCCGCAGGGTGGGCCGCTCGCCGCCGCCCCGCCTTGCGCGGGATCAACCGCGCCCTTCGCGGCCCATCCCTTCCCGCCCGCTCATCGCGACCACCGCCGGGACGTCAGGCGAGCGCCACGAACCGCGAGGCCACGCCCTCCGCCCAAGGTCGCGACGCATCCAAGGCCCCGATATTCAACCACGAACCACACGAACCACACGAACGACCGAGAACGCTCGGCGCACGCCTATCCGTCTCAACGAACCCGTTCGTGGGGTTCGTGTGGTTCGTGGTTCCCTTTCATATTCTTCTTCTTGGCCTCCCGGCCCCGACCGCCCGCAGTCCTTGCCATTCCGGCGAATGTTCCCATTATGTTCCGTTCTCGTCAACCCCTCGGAACACAGAGATGACCCTTCCCGACCTCGCCCCGAAACCCGCCCGCTACGCCAATGGCCGCTTCGGGCCGGGCAACCCGGGCCGCCGCGCCGGCTCGCGCAACCGCGCCGCTCACCGGGTGGCCCTGGCCATCCTCGACGACTTCGAGGCCAACCAGGAGGATGTGCTGTCGCGCCTGCGCCGCGCCTGGCTGCCGGCCTATGCCAAGCTCGTCCAGCACCTGTTGCCGCGCCAGATCGAACTGGATGGCCCCAACCTCGAAGCCTACGGCGACGGCGAGATCGCCGCCGTCATCGCCCAGACCCGCGCCGCCCTCGAGCGGATCGAGACCGGCCAGGGCTCGCTGCTCGAACTCGAAAGCGTGCTTCTGAGCGTCGGCCCGGCCGACGCGGCGCCACCGTATCAACGGTGATCTGCGGTGATTTGGCGGCGCGCCGGGGCGGATTCGCGGCGTGCGCGCGACGCTGCCCCAACCCTGTCCGTCACCCCGGGCGAGGCCGCGCAGCGGCCGAACACCCGGGGCCGGCCCGTCCGGTTCTCAGCTCGATATCGTCTGGGCGCCGGCCCGGCCGGCCCCGGCTCTCCGCTTCGCTGCGGCCGGGGTGACGAGAAAGGTGGGCGACCCGATTGGCCGGCCCTCTCAGTCCTCGCCCCCTCAGCCCTCGCCCCCTCAGCCCTCGCCCCCTCAGCCCTCGCCCCCTCAGCCCTCGCCCACCGTCGGCGGATAGGGGTGCGTCACGCCGCGGTAGTCCTCCACCGCCATCCCCTCGCCGTCCTCGCTGAGGTACCCCGGCCCGATCGGCGACTTGCCGTGGCCGCCGGGGATGTCGAGCACATAGGTGGGCTGGCAAAGGCCCGACCAGCGCCCGCGCAGGCGCTTCAGGATCGCCTGGCCCTCGGCGATCGGCACCCGCAGGTGGCTGGTGCCGGGCGCCAGGTCGCCCTGGTGCAGGTAGTAGGGCTTGATGCGGGTCTCGACCATGGCCCGCATCAGGGCGCCCAGGGTCTCGGCGTCGTCGTTCACCCCGCGCAGCAGCACGGTCTGGCCCAGCATGGGAACGCCGGCGTCCACGATCCTGGCGCAGGCGGCGCGGGCGGCGGGGGTCAGCTCGCGGGCGTGGTTGGCGTGCAGGGCCACATAGACCGCCTTGCCGCCCCGCGTCAGGGCCGCGACCAGATCGCCGGTCACCGCCTCGGGATCGACCACCGGCAGGCGGGTGTGGAAGCGCACCACCTTGACGTGGTCGATGGCCCCCAGCCGGTCCATGACGTCCGCCAGCCGCCGGGGCGACAGCACCAGCGGATCGCCGCCGGTCACGATCACCTCCCAGATCTCCGGCCGCCCGGCGATATAGGCCATGGCCGCGTCCAGGGCCGCGGGCGTCAGGGTCTTCAGGCCCGCCGGCCCGACCATCTCGCGCCGGAAGCAGAACCGGCAATAGACCGCGCAGGTGTGGGTCACCTTCAGCAGCGCCCGGTCGGGATAGCGGTGCACCACCCCCTCCACCGGGCTGAAGGCCTCGTCGCCCACCGGGTCGGCGGCCTCCGCCGGCAGGGCGGTCAGCTCGTCCTCGCGGGGCACGAACTGGCGGGCGATGGGATCGTCGTCGTCGGCCGCGTCGATCAGCTCGGCCATGGCCGGGGTGATGGCCACCGCATAGCGCGCCGCCACCGCCTCAAGCGCCGGCAGGCGCTCAGGGCTCACCAGCCCGGCCTCGGCCAGGGCGGCGGCGCCGCGCAGGGTCGTCGGGGTCGCGGCGCGCGGGGCGCGAAGGGGCAGGGCGTCGTCGGCCATCCGCCGCGATATGGGCCAGGCGCGGCGGCGGGGCAATGAGAAGCCGCGCCGCGCCCCTATTCCGCCACCGCCTCGCCCGAGCCGCCCAGCTCGGCCGGGAAGTCGCGCAGCTTGGGCAGGCCGTCCTTCATGGGCAGGACGGTCTCCACATAGTTGACGTGCACCCCGGGCTTGAAGGCCAGGGTCGGGATCGTCGCGGCGAACACGTCCACCAGGCCCAGGGTCGGGTGGCTGGTCATCAGGTGGCCGCCGCACTGGGCGCAATATTTGCGCTCGCTCATCGGCGTCTTGGCGAAGGTGCGGACCTGGTCGGCGCCGCCGGTGATGCTCACCGCCTCGGGCTTCCACAGGCTGAAGGCGTTCACCGGCCCCCCGGACCACGACCGGCACGAGGCGCAGTGGCAATAGCCCATCCCCTCCGGCTCGCCCTCGACCTTCAGGGTCACGGCGCCGCAGAAGCAGTGTCCGGTGTGGGTCATCGATGGGGCTCCTGGCTGAGGCGCCCCATTCAACGCCCGCCAAGCGCGGGTGTGAAGCCCTTCCCCGTCCCCCTCTATTCCGCTCATCCCGGCGAAAGCCGGGACCCAGGCAAAGGTGTGAGTGGGCAGGATGGGGGTGATGGGACCACCAAGCACACGAAGCACACGAAGGGGCTCGCGCGCGGCTGGAGGAGGGCCGGGGCGCGGTCAGCTTGGTGTGCTTCGTGTGCTTTGTGGTTGAGCCTTCAGGCGGAGCGCATCCCGCCTGACCGCATTCTACCCCGCCACCGGCGTCCACAGCACCTGATCGATGCGGCTCGCCCCCGTCGCCAGCATCACCAGCCGGTCGAAGCCCAGGGCGGACCCGGACGCCTGCGGCATGATCGCCAGCGCGGCCAGGAAGTCCTCGTCGATGGGATAGCGCTCGCCATAGACCCGGGCCTTCTCGGCCATCTCGGCCTCGAAGCGGCGGCGCTGCTCGCCGGCGTCGGTGAGCTCGCCGAAGGCGTTGGCCAGCTCCACCCCGCAGGCATAGAGCTCGAAGCGCTCGGCCACCCGGGGGTCGGCGGCCTTGGGCCGGGCCAGGGCCGCCTCGCTGACCGGATATTCGCAGAGGATCGTCGGCCGCCCGGCGCCCAGATGCGGCTCGACCTTTTCCACCAGCACCCGGCTGAAGATGTCCGCCCAGTGGTCGTCGCCGGCCACGCGCACCCCGGCGTCGGTCGCCGCCGCGGCCAGGGCGCCGCGGTCCGTGGTCCCGTCGGCGGCCACGCTGGCCAGCAGGTCGACGCCCGCGAACCGCTCGAAGGCCTCAGCCAACGTCACCCGCTCGGGCGCGGCGAAGGGATCGCAGTCGATCCCCCGGAAGCGGAACATCGTCGTCCCCGCCGTGCGCGCCGCCAGGGCCAGCAGGGCCGCGCAGTCCTCCATCAGGGTCTCGTAGGGTTCCTCGGCCCGGTACCACTCCAGCATGGTGAACTCGGGGTGGTGCAGGGGGCCGCGCTCGCGGTTGCGCCACACCCGGGCGAAATCGAAGATCCGCCGCTCCCCCGCCGCCAGCAGCTTCTTGGCCGCGAACTCCGGCGAGGTGTGCAGGTAAAGCGCCGTGCGCTCCCCCGCCGGCCCGATCGCCTCGGTGGCGAAGGCATGCAGGTGCGCCTCGTTGCCGGGCGACACCTGCAGGGCCGCCGCCTCCACCTCGGTGAAGCCGCCGGCCTCGAACCAGGCGCGGATCGCCGACTTGATCTGGCCCCGCAGGACCAGGAAGGGGCGGCGGTCCTGATGATTTTCCGGCCGCCACCAGGGCGTGGCGGCAGGCGACGGGTTCGGAGGGTTCACCATTGGCGGGTCCAGGCTGCGACCTCCAGGCGCTCGCGGCCAAGGCGAAGACGACTGGAGATATCGACGCCGATGCTATAGGTGCGCGCCAACACATCGCTCCAGCAGAATCGCGCGGCCCCCCGTCTTACCCACTCGGGCCGGCGCCAAGACTTTGAGGACACCATGGCGAAAGTTCAGGCCAGCTCGCTCCGCAAGGGCAACGTCGTCGACATGGACGGCAAGCTCTACGTCATCCTGACCTGCGAAAACATCCACCCCGGCAAGGGCACGCCGGTGACCCAGCTGAACATGCGCCGCATCTCCGACGGGGTGAAGGTGTCTGAACGCTACCGCACCACCGAGCAGGTCGAGCGCGCCTTCGTGGACGAGCGCGAGTTCTCCTACCTCTACGAGGATGGCGAGGGCTTCCACTTCATGAACCCCCAGACCTACGACCAGATCGTGGTCCCCGCCGACGTCATCGGCGACAGCGCCTCCTACCTGCAGGACGGCATGCTGGTGATGGTCTCCACCCACAACGAGGTGCCGATCGCCATCGAGATGCCCTCGCGCGTCACCCTCGAGATCGTCGACACCGAGCCGGCGATGAAGGGCCAGACGGCCTCCTCGTCCTACAAGCCCGCCACCCTCTCCAACGGCGCGCGCACCATGGTGCCGCCCTACATCAGCGCCGGCACCAAGGTGGTCATCCTCACCGAGGACGGCTCCTACGTGGAACGCGCCAAGGACTAGGCGCCTCCCTCGAGGCCTCGCCCCGCCAATCCTTGCGCCGGCGCCGAATCCGCCCCACCGTCAGCTCCATGCTGTGCGTCTTCCTTCTCCCGCGAGGGGAGGAGGACGAATGGCGGTGTCGAGGCGGTTCCTTCAATGAACCCAGTCTCTAGCGCGCCACGGCTCCCTGGGCCACCGCCAGCGCCGTCATGTTGACGATGCCCCGGGCGGTGACGCCGGGCACCAGGATGTGCAGGGGCTTTGACGCGCCCAGCAGCAACGGTCCCACCTGCAGCGCGTCGGTCACCGACGACAGCAGGGTCAGGGCGATGTTGGCGGCGTCGAGGCCCGGCATGACCAGCAGGTTCGCCGCCCCGTCCAGCGGGCTGCCGGTGACCAGGCGCTGGCGCAGGATGGGCTTCAGGGCCGCGTCGGCGTGCATCTCCCCGTCGGCGGCCAGGTCCGGCGCCGCCTGGCGGATCAGGCGCAGGGCCTCGCGCATCTTGCGGGCCGTGGGCGAGTTGGAGGCCCCGAAGCTGGAGTGGGACAGCAGCGCCGCCTTGGGCGTCAGGCCGAAGCGGCGGACCACCTCGGCGGCCAGCAGGGTCATCTCGGCCACCTGCTGGCTGGTCGGATCGACGTTGACGTGGGTGTCGGCCAGGAACAGCGGCCCGGTGGGCAGGACCAGGCAGGTGATGGAATAGATCCGGCTCACCCCCTCCTGGCGCGGCACCACGGGCAGGACGTCGGTCATGTGCGTCCACCAGTCGCCGGCGCCGCCGCACAGGGCCGCGTCCACGTGGCCGGCCGCCAGCAGCAGGGCCGCCGCCACGCTGGGCCGCGCCCCGACCCGGTGGGCCGCGTCCGCCGGCGGCACCCCGCGCCGGTCGGCCAGGGCCTGGTAGCGGGCGACCAGGGGCCCGAACACCTCGGCGTCGGCGGCGGGGTCCAGGATGTCCACCTGCCGCCCGCACTCCAGGCGCAGCCCCAGCCGCTTGACCTCGGCCTCGATCACCGCGCGCCGGCCGATCAGCACCGGCCGCGCCAGGCCCTCGTCGACGATGGTCTGGGCGGCGCGCAGCACCCGCTCGTCCTCGCCCTCGCCGAACGCCACCTTGCCGGGCGACTTGCGGGCGATGTCGAACACCGGCCGCATGAGCTGGCCGGAGCGGAACACGAACTGCTCCAGGTCCCGGCGATAGGCGTCCAGGTCGGCGATCGGCCGCTTGGCGATGCCCGAGTCCATCGCCGCCTTGGCCACCGCCGGGGCTATGCGCAGGATCAGCCGCGGGTCGAAGGGGCGCGGGATGATGTAGTCCGGGCCGAACACCGGCGCGGCCCCGCCATAGGCCGCGGCCACCACGTCGCTGGCCTCCTCGCGCGCCAGGGCGGCGATGGCCTCGGCGGCGGCCACCTTCATGGCCTCGTCGATCTCGGCGGCGTCCACGTCCAGCGCCCCCCGGAACACGAAGGGGAAGCACAGGACGTTGTTGACCTGGTTGGGGAAGTCCGAGCGGCCGGTGGCGACAATGGCGTCGGGCCGGGCCGCCTTGACCAGGTCCGGCAGGATCTCCGGCTCCGGATTGGCCAGGGCCAGGATCAGGGGCTTGGGCCCGAGCAGGTGCAGCCACTCTGGCTTCAGCACCCGGGGCGCCGACAGGCCCAGGAACACGTCGGCCCCGGCCAGCACGTCGGGCAGGGCGCGGGCGTCGGTCTGGCGGGCGTAGCGGGCGTGCTCGGGCGACATGGCCTCGTCGCGGCCCTGGTAGATCACCCCCTTGATGTCGGTCAGGGTGACGTTCTCGGGCGGCAGGCCCATGCTGACCAGCAGGTCGACGCAGGCCATGGCCGCGGCCCCGGCGCCGGAGGTCACCAGGCGCACCTGCTTCAGGTCCTTGCCCTGCAGCAGCAGGCCGTTGCGCACCGCGGCGGCGCAGACGATGGCGGTGCCGTGCTGGTCGTCGTGGAAGACCGGGATGTTCATCCGCGCCCGCAGCCGGCGCTCGATCTCGAAGCACTCCGGCGCCTTGACGTCCTCGAGGTTGATGCCCCCGAAGGTCGGCTCCAGCGCCGCCACCACATCGCAGAAGCGGTCGATGTCCCGGGCGTCCAGCTCCAGGTCGAAGACGTCGATGCCGGCGAAGGTCTTGAACAGGGCCGCCTTGCCTTCCATCACCGGCTTGCTGGCCAGGGGCCCGATGTCGCCCAGGCCCAGCACGGCGGTGCCGTTGGTGATCACCGCCACCAGGTTGCCGCGGGAGGTGAGCTCCCGGGCCTGGGACGGGTCGGCGACGATGGCGTCGCACGCCGCCGCCACGCCGGGGGAATAGGCCAGCGCCAGGTCGCGCTGGGTGGCCATGGGCTTGGTCGGCTCGACGGCGATTTTCCCGGGCCGCGGCAGGCGATGATAGGCAAGCGCGGCGCGGCGGACGTCGTCATCCATGAGACTGGCAAGGCTCCCGGGTTGAGGCCGGCGCCCGGCGCGCCGCCTCGTGGCGCCTTACTAACCGCTTCGCGGCGTGAATGTCAGGGGCGCTGCAACCGGGCCGTGGGTTGGTGTGGCGGGGCGTCCTTATGCGCGTCCCCAGTCCGCGGTTGCATACTCGTTTTGAGCGCATACGGCGTGCCAATGCGTCTCAATCGTGTTGGCAAGCCGGGACAGAGGTCGCCAATCTCGCAGAAGAATCAAGCCAAGCCCTTGATCCCACAGGTTTCGTCAGAATGATCGCAGAGTTTCGTGCATAACGGCAAAAATACAACCGTAGCTACACCTGCTCGGGTGCGTTCGGCGGCGCGGATCACGGTCGACTACTATCTTGAAAGCGCACGCCTGGTCAGCGACCTTGTTCCCGGAGACGCCCTGACCACCCTCGTCTTCCTGACCATCGTCAGCCGCATGTTCAAGATGCGCGCTGTCCGCCAGCCGGGCGGCCGCGACCGCCGCGGCTCGGTGACGGTCTACGCCGTCGCCAAGGATCTGGGTCTCAGCTACGAGACGGTGCGCCGGCACGTCAAACGCCTGGTCGAGGCCGGCCTGTGCCATCGCGACGTTCAGGGCCTGAAGGTTCCCGCCGCGGTGTTCGCCCGCACCGACTTCCAACGCGCCATGCACAAGAACCACGAGAACCTGCAGGGCATGCTCCGCCGCCTGCGTTAGCGGCGGGCCGCCTCCAGCGAGTGGGCGTCGAAGGCCAGGATGTCTTCCGCAAGGTCCGGCTCGGGGATCATGCCCTTGAGCACCAGGGTGAGGCGCCGGCAAAGGTCGCGCTGAGCCTTGTCGGGGATGTCCTGCAGCACGTGCTCGGTGAACTGCTCCTGGACGACGTGGGCGGCCTTGAACGCCGCCTTGCCCGCGGTCGTCAGGCTCAGCACCACCCGGCGGCGGTCGGCCGGCGCGCTTGAGCGCCGCACCAGTCCGTCCTCGACCATGCGGTCGATGGAGCGGGTGAGGGTGGTGCGATGCACTCCGCTGAGCCGCGCCAGGGTCTTCATGGAGCAGTGGCCCAGGCGCTCGATGAACATCAGGGACCGCCACTTGGCGAAGTTCAGCCCCAGAGGCGCGAGGTCGGCCTCCAGCGCCGTCTGGCGCTGCTGGCTGATCTGGAACACCAGGTAGAACAGATAGGCTCGCGCCCCCAGCGGGAACTCATCGGGGGCGTCGGATTCGGCGGCGGGCGCGGTCATAGGCGTTTGAAAAGCTTCACGAGAGGGGCCGTATAGCCGGCTGCTCGACCCGTGCACAGGGTGTAGTTACAAAATGTGATTTAGCAGAAAGTGCAAACGCACTTTGTTGTTGACACCGGTTTCGAGCCCGTTTAACAGCGCCGCTCCTCACCGCCCCCACCCCCCTGGAGCGACGATTCTTGCCTGCCTCGGTGTCAGCCTCCCGCGACGAAGTCCGCCGTCTGATCGGCCGACTGCCCTCCCAGGGCCTGGCCGCCGCGCCGACGACCGAGGGGGCGGTGATCGTGGATCTGTCGAAGGCGGCCGATCTGGAGGACGCCTTCGCCCTGGTCCGTTCGGCGCGGGACTTGTCTCCGGCGATTCCGGGCGACCCGCGTGAACCCCTGGAAGCGGCCCTGGTGGCCCTGGCCCGCGCCCTGGGCGACGGCGCCGGCGTGGTCGAGGAGCAGGAGCGTCATGACCGCCGTGCCGCGCGCTGAGCGTTCTGAAAAGCCGGCGCGCGCGGCCACGCGGCTGCATGTCCTCTGGCTCACTTGCGCCGCCTTGGGTTTCGCGGTGACGGCTCTGGTCGCCTGCGCCCTGGCCCTGTCGTCCGCCCTGGCCGGCGGCGGGTTCTAGGCTCGAAGATCGTCCGAGTCTTGCCGGCGCCGATCGCTCCCCGGCCGCTTGAGCATTGACCCAATTGAGTCCGAACCGTGGCGTGGTCTTCGCGCGCCGCCTGCCGTCTCTCGGGCGTCAAGACTCCCTCTGGATCACCCGAGGACTGGCCGGACTCTCGGATGATTACAAAAGATCGTGGTTAACAAACGTTTCCATCGGCGCATTCTCACGTGATTGGCGAGGTTACGGTCGCCAGTTAACGCTGGCTATTCTAATTCAATTCCTCGCCGCTCGACGGCAAGAACAGCGTTCCATGAACTGGCGCTCGATTCAACAGACATAGTGTGGCCGCCCGAGCGGCCGCGCGGCCTCGAAGATAGGATTCGTTAACGCTCGGCCGCCCATCCTGATCGCCACGGAATCAGATTGCTGAACGAGGGGCCGGGCTGGTGGCTGTGCGTGTTCGCAAGGCCATTGAAGGGCGCGCCTGGCGCGCCGGGCGCCGGTGCGCGTGAACGGCGGCGCCTCCAGCCGCCTGCGCCGCCTGGCGACCACGGCCCTGGCCGCGATCATCGTCGTCGCCGTCGGCGGGGCCGCGGTCAACCTGGCCATGAACCTTCAGCTCAAGTCGATGCGGGTGCGCGAGGGCGTTCGCGAGGAAAAAGCCGCGGCCGGCTTGAACGCCCTGACCACGCTTCAGAAGCAGACCGAACTGGATGTCCTGCAGTTCCAGGAGGCCTTGACCGACGTCTCGGCGACCCAGGGCAAGGCGGGGCTCGACGGCGGCTTCGCCGAGGCGGACCGGCACGCCGCCGCGTTCCGCCAGGACATCGCCGGCGCCAAGGCGGCGGCCCGCGGAGTGGACGCGCCGGAACTCGCGGACGCCTACAATCAGGTGGGCGCGGGCTTCATCGCCTTCTATGACCTCGGCCAGCAGATGGCTCACGCCTACGTGTCCGGCGGGCCCGCGGCCGGCAACGTGCTGATGCCCGGCTTCGACGCCAAGTCCGACGCCCTGCGCCAGGCCATCGCCCAGAGCCGCGTGGCCCTGGAAGCCAAGACCCAGGCCCTGGAAGCGGTCCGCAGGGACCAGGACGCCCAGTACGACGCCTTGCAGAACACCGCGCTCACCGTGGCGCTGGTCAGCGCGTTGCTCAGCGCCGTGGCCACCGTGGGGCTGCTGATCCTCTTGCGTGGCCGGGTGTTCACGCCTCTGGCGCGCGCCACCGACGCCCTTCGCGCCCTGGCCGACGGCAACGTCGCCCAGACCCTGGCCGGCGAGGAGCGCGACGACGAGCTGGGCGACCTGGCCCGGGCCTTCACCCACTTCCGCCGCACCATGCTCGACAAGGCCGCCGCGGAGGCCGACGCCGACGCCCAGCGGGCCATGACCGACGAGGAGCGCCGCCTGGCCCAGGCCGCCCGCGACGCGGCGGCGCAGGAGCAGGGGGCCGTGGTCGCCGCGGTCGGCGAGCGGCTGGCGCGGTTGTCGACCGGCGACCTGGCGGCGCGCCTGACCGAGCCGTTCCCGGAGGCCTACGAGAGCCTGCGCCACGACTTCAACGCCGCCATGGACGCCCTCCAGGGGGCCATGCGCCGGATCGCGGAGACGACCGCCGACCTGCACGGCGGCGCCGACGAGATCGCCTCGGCCGCCGACGACCTGTCGCGCCGCACGGAGGCCCAGGCTGCGACGCTGGAAGAGAGCGCCGCCGCCCTCGACCAGATCACCGCCGCCGCCCGCCGCACCGCCGGCGGGGCGCACAAGGCCCATGAGGCCGTCGCCGTGGCGGGGCGCGAAGCGGCCGAGTCCGGCGGCGTGGTCACCCAGGCCCAGTCGGCCATGGGCCAGATCGAAGAATCCTCGCAGCGCATTGGCCAGATCATCGGGGTGATCGACGAGATCGCCTTCCAGACCAACCTGCTGGCGCTTAACGCCGGGGTCGAGGCCGCCCGCGCGGGCGACGCCGGGCGGGGCTTCGCCGTGGTGGCCTCGGAAGTTCGCGCCCTGGCCCAGCGCTCGGCCACCGCGGCGAAGGAGATCAAGGCCCTGGTCTCGGCCTCCACCCGCCAGGTGGGCGACGGCGTGCAACTGGTCGGCGCCGCCGGCGCGGCCCTGTCGTCGATCGCCGCCAAGGTCGAAGAGATCGACGCCCTGGTCGGCGACATGGCCGGCTCGGCCCAGGAACAGGCCGCCGCCCTGCAGCAGGTGAACGCCGCCATGGGTCAGATGGACAAGGTGGTGCAGCAGAACGCGGCCATGGTCGAACAGACCACCGCCGCCGCGCGCGGCATGCGGGAACAGGCCGACGACCTGGATCACCTGGTCCGCGGCTTCGATGTCGGCGTCGCGCCGGCGCGCGTCCGGCCCGTCCCGGCCGCCACCCCGCCCGCGGTCGCCTTGGCCCCCCGACAGAGCTTTGCGGGCCTGGCCGTCAGGCGCCGCTGATTTCGTTCGTGAATGCGTCACAGGAGTTGAGCATGAATCCGCGTCCCACCGCTTCGACCGCCGAGCGCCTGAGTTTCCTCGGCATCGACGAGCGCACCCGCGCGGCGCTGGGACGGGCCAAGGCCGTGCTGGAGGAAGCGCTGCCACGGGCCCTGGACAGCCTCTACGACGACATGCGCCGCACGCCGGCCCTGCGGTCCATATTCAAGGACGACGCCATGCTGCAGCGCGCGCGGCGCGCTCAGGAAGTCCACTGGTCGCGCATGGCCTCGGGATCGTTCGACGATTCCTATCTCGCCAGCGTGGTGCGCGTGGGGGAGGCGCACGCAGTGGCGGGCCTGGAGCCGGGCTGGCACGTGGCCGCCTACGGCCGCATCCTCGACGAGGTCTCGCGTCACGCCATCGCCAAGGCGGGCAAGTCCCGTGGCCCCTTCGGCGGCGGCGGCGACGTTTCGGCGGCCGCCGAGGCGGTGAGCGCCATCATCAAGGCCACCATGCTGGACATCGAGCTGACCACCGTCGCCCACATGGCGCGGCTGGAGCGCGAAAGGGCCGAGCTCGAAGCCCAGCGCAAGGATCACGAGTCGCAGCAGGAGGCCATCGTCGCCGCCCTGGGCGCGGGCCTTGCGCGGATGGCCGAGGGCGACCTGGAGTTCGCCATCGACCGGCCCTTCGCGCCCGAATTCGAGCCGCTGCGCCAGCATTTCAACGCGCTCGGCGGCAAGCTGTCCGACGCCCTCACCCAGGTGGCGACGGGCGCCGGCGGCATCTCGGCCAACGCCGACCAGATTTCCCAGGCGGCGGACGATTTGTCGCGGCGGACCGAGCAGCAGGCCGCCAGCCTCGAGGAGACCGCCGCGGCCCTCGACCAGATCACCGCCACGGTGCGCAAGACCGCCACCGGCGCGCGCCAGGCGAATCAGGCCGTGACGTCCGCCAAGGACGAGGCGGAGCGGTCGGGCGTGGTGGTGTCCGACGCGGTCGACGCCATGGGCAAGATCGAGAAGTCCTCGAGCGAGATCAGTCAGATCATCGGGGTGATCGACGAGATCGCCTTCCAGACCAACCTGCTGGCCCTCAACGCCGGGGTCGAGGCGGCCCGGGCCGGAGAAGCCGGACGCGGCTTTGCCGTGGTGGCCTCCGAGGTGCGGGCGCTGGCCCAGCGATCGGCCGAAGCCGCCAAGGAAATCAAGGCCTTGATCTCGGCCTCGTCGCAGCACGTGGGGCAGGGGGTCGAGCTGGTGGGCGCCGCCGGCAAGGCCCTGCAGTCCATCTCCGGCAAGGTCGCCGAGATCGACAGCCTGGTCTCGGAAATCGCCGCCTCGGCCGAGGAGCAGTCCACCGGCCTCAGCCAGGTCAACGTCGCCGTTAACCAGATGGATCAGATGGTTCAGCAGAATGCGGCCATGGTCGAACAGTCCACCGCAGCCTCCCACGCCCTTCGCGCCGAGTCGGCCGAGATGGGGCGGCTGATGTCGCGCTTCCGCTTTGGCGGCGGCGGCTACGCAAGGCCGGCGCCCCGGGCGGCGACCCCTCGAAACGCGCCCGCGGCGTCGCCCGCCCGCGCCATGGTTCAGAAAGTGGCAACGAGCTTCGGGGCTACTTCAGGCGACGACGGATGGCAGGAGTTCTAGCCATGAGCTTATCCTTAACACTCAGCCCTGTACTGGACTTGAGAGCCGCCGCGCCGCTGCGCGCGTCGCTGCTCGAGAGGCGGGGGGAAGCCATGGACATCGACGCTTCGTCGGTGGAGCGCCTGGGGGGGCTGTGCCTGCAGGTCCTGCTGTCCGCCCAGCGCGCCTGGGCCGAGGACGGCCTGCCGTTTTCAATTTCAAGCCCGTCGGACGCGTTCCGCGAGGCTGCACGTCTGTTCGGCGCCTCCGGGCGCTTTGGTGAGACCCTGGAAGCTGGAGGGGCTTTCTGATGAAAATCCTGACCGTCGATGACAGCCGCACCATGCGCGACATGCTGCGCATGGCGCTGGTGAAGGCCGGATTCAATGTCGTGGAGGCCGTTGACGGCGAACACGGCCTTGAGGTGCTCAGCGCCAACGGCGCCGATGTCATCATCACCGACATCAACATGCCCAAGCTGGATGGCTTCGGGTTCATCGAGGCGGTGCGCGAGGATGCGTCCTATCGCGCCACCCCGATCCTGGTGCTGACCACGGAAAGCGACCCGGCCAAGAAGGACCGCGCGCGCCGCGCCGGCGCCACGGGCTGGATCGTCAAGCCGTTCCACCCCGACAAGCTGGTCGAAGCGATCCGGCGGGTGGCGGCCTAGGTCCCATGGACGAACTCGAGCAGATCAAGCTGACCTTCTTCCAGGAGTGCGACGAACTCCTGGCGGATCTCGAGAGCGGCCTGCTGGCGATGGAAGCCGGCGAGGGCGACTCCGAGACCGTGAACGCCGTCTTCCGCGCCGTGCACTCCGTGAAGGGGGGCGCGGGCGCTTTCGGACTCGAGGCGCTGGTTCGCTACGCCCACGTGTTCGAGACCCTGCTCGACGACGTCCGCAGCAACAAGATCGCGGCCAGCCCCGATCTTGTACGCGTGCTGTTGCGCGCGGCCGACATCCTGGCCGACCAGGTGACCGCCGCCCGCACCGGCGGCGTGCCCGACGAAGCCGCCACGGCGGCCATGGTCGGCGAACTTGAAGGCTGGATCAACGGCCAGGGCGGCGGCGCCGCGCCGGCCGCGACCCTGGAGGCTCCCGCGAGCGCCCCCTCCGCGCCCGCGGACGAGCTCGGCATCGGCTTCACCCCGATGACCATCTCCATCGACGACTTCGGGCCTGAACCGGCGGCTGCCGCGCCCGCCGCGCCGACCGACGAACTGGGCATCGGCTTCACGCCCATGCAACTGGACCTGGCCGAGTTCGACGCGCCCGCCGAGGAAGCGCCGGCCGGCGAACAGGCCTGGATCATCACCTTCCATCCGCACGCGGCCCTCTACGCCAAGGCCAACGAAACGGCGCTGCTGCTTCGCGAACTCGAACGCCTGGGTCCGATCGACGTCACCATCGACGACAGCGAACTGGTGCCGCTGGAGCACCTGGAGCCGGAGTCGGCCTATCTGTCGTGGATCATCCGCCTGACCACCGACGCGACCGAAGAGGTCATTCGCGACGTCTTCGAATTCGTCAGCGACGACTGCGAGCTGAGCATCGTGCGCGAGGGACAGGAAGCAGAAGCCGAACCGGCCGCCGAGGCCGCGCCGGTTGACGACGTCGCCGCCCTCATCGCCCAGATCAACGCCGAGCCAGTGGTCGCGGCCCCGACCGAGGCCGAAGTCCTGCCGGCCGCCGAGGCCGTGGCGCCCGCGCCGGCTCCGGCCGCCCCCGCGGCGGCCCCGGTCGCGCAGTCTCCCGCCCCGGCGGCGTCCGCGCCGGCCGCGGCCAAGGCTGCGCCGCCCAAGCCCGCCGCCAATGAGACCGCCCAGCCCCAGGCCACCATCCGCGTCGATCCGGAGCGCATCGACCGCCTGATCGACCTGGTCGGCGAGCTGGTGATCAACCAGGCCATGCTGGCCCAGCGCGTCGGCGAACACGGCTTCGCCCCGTCGTCCGACATCGCCATGGGCCTCGACGAGCTGGAGCAGCTCACCCGCGGCATCCAGGACAGCGTCATGGCCATCCGGGCCCAGCCCGTGAAGTCCGTGTTCCAGCGCATGCCGCGCCTGGTGCGCGAAGTCGCCAACCAGACGGGCAAGCAGGTCCGCCTGGTGATGGAAGGCGAGGGCACCGAGGTCGACAAGACAGTGATCGAGCGCCTCAGCGACCCGATCACCCACATGCTGCGCAACGCCATCGACCATGGCCTGGAGCCGCCCGAGGATCGCCTCGCCGCCGGCAAGAACGGCGAAGGCACGGTCCGCCTGGCGGCCCTGCACCGCGGCGGCCGTATCGTCATCGAGGTTCAGGACGACGGGCGCGGCATCAACCGCGGCCGGGTCCGCCAGATCGCCATCGACAAGGGCCTGATCGCGCCGGACGCCGTCCTCACCGACGAAGAGACCGACAACCTGATCTTCCTGCCGGGCTTCTCCACCGCCGCCAAGGTCTCGGACATCTCCGGACGTGGCGTGGGCATGGACGTGGTCCGCCGCAGCGTCCAGGCCCTGGGCGGCCGGATCTCGATCTCGTCGCGTCCGGGCGAAGGCTCGATCTTCACCCTCAGCCTGCCGCTGACCCTGGCGGTCCTGGACGGCATGGTCATCGACGTCGCCGGCCACACCCTGGTGGTGCCGCTGACGGCGATCATCGAGAGCCTTCGCCCCAAGCCGGAGGAGATCAAGGCGCTGGGCCCGCAGGGCTCGGTCCTGGCTGTGCGCGACACCTATGTCCCGCTGGTCGACGTCGGCTCGGTGCTGGGCTTCCGCAACGACCTGATGCCGGCCACCGACGGGGTGGTTCTGCTGGTCGAGAACGAGGACGGCGGCCGCGCCGGCCTGGTGGCCGACGCCATTCAGGGCCAGCGCCAGGTGGTCATCAAGTCGCTGGAGAGCAACTACCGCCAGGTGGACGGCATCGCGGCCGCCACCATCCTGGGCGACGGCCGCGTCGCCCTGATCCTGGACGTCGACGCCGTGGTGGCCCTGCGCCGCCGCGAACCGCGGACGCCCGAACCCATTCTACACGCTGCGGAATAGATCCATGGCCGAGCACGTTCAGCAAAGCACGTTCGACAATCGTGAATTCATCGCCTTCTGCATCGGCGAGCAGGAGTTCTGCGTCGACATCATGTCGGTGCGCGAAATCCGCGGCTGGAGCCCGGCGACGCCGCTGCCCCAGACCCCGGAATACATGCGCGGCGTGATCAACCTGCGCGGCGCCGTGCTGCCGATCATGGACCTCGCCCAGCGCCTGGGCCTGCAGAGCAACGAGCCCTCGGAGCGCTCGGTGATCATCGTGGTGCGCATGGGCGAGCGGACGATCGGCCTGCTGGTCGACGCCGTCTCCGACATCCTCTCGGTGACCCAGGACATGATCCAGGCCACGCCCGACGTCGCCTGCGACAAGGTCAAGAGTTTCGTCCGTGGTCTGATCACGGTCGAGGGTCGCATGATCAGCGAGATCGCCAACGAGCGCCTGCTGCCTGAACTGGAGGCGCTGGCTGCATGAACCAGGCTGTCGCCAGAAAACAAGACGCGCCAGCACTGGTCGAAGGCGAGTTCGCCTTCACCGCCGAAGACTTCGCCCGGATCGCTCAACTCCTGTACGAACAGGCCGGGATTACGCTCTCGGAGTCGAAGTCGACCCTGGTCTATTCGCGTCTGGCCAAGCGTTTGCGCGCCCTCGGGTTGTCGACGTTCGCGGAATACTGCGCCCTGGTCGCCAGCCCGCGCGGCGACGACGAGCGCGCGGCCATGCTCAACGCCCTGACCACCAACGTCACCCGCTTCTTCCGCGAGCCGCACCACTTCGACCACCTGCGCGAAAAGGTGCTGGCGCCCCGGATCGCCGCGGTGAAGGCCGGGCGGGCGCGCATGCGGCTGTGGTCGGCGGGCTGCTCAACCGGCCAGGAACCCTATTCCATCGCCTTCACGGTGCTGTCCCTGCTGCCCGAGGCGCCCAACCTGGACGTCAAGATCCTGGCCACGGACATCGACACCAAGGTGCTCGCCACCGCCCGCGAGGGTGTCTACAGCGAGGAGCTGATCTCGGCCATTCCGCCCGAGGCCCGCAATCGCTGGCTGGAGCGCGACGGCCGCGGCGGTGACTGGCGGGTGGGCGCGGCGGCTCGCTCGATGATCTCGTTCAAGGAGCTGAACCTGATCGGCAATTGGCCGGTCAAGGGACCCTTCGACGCCATCTTCTGCCGCAACGTGGTGATCTATTTCGACGAGCCGACCCAGGAGCGGATCTGGGCGCGCTTCGCCCCCCTGCTGGGCGACGAGGGACGGCTCTATATCGGCCATTCCGAGCGGGTCGGCGGCGCCGGCGCGCGCTTCGTCAGCGACGGCCTGACGGTCTATCGCCAACAGGGCGGAGGCGCGTCATGACGCCCGCCCGTGTCGTCGTCGTCGACGATTCCCCCACCATGCGCGGCCTGATCAGCGCCACCCTGCGCCGTGACCCCGACCTGCAGGTGGTCGGCGCGGCCGGCGATCCGCTGGAAGCGCGGGCGATGATCAAGGAGCTCAATCCCGACGTCATCACCCTGGATATCGAGATGCCGAACATGAACGGCCTCGAGTTCCTGGAACGGATCATGCGGCTGCGGCCGATGCCGGTGGTGATGGTCTCGACCCTGACCCAGGCCGGCGCCGACGCCACCCTGCGCGCGCTCGAACTGGGCGCCGTGGACTGTGTGGCCAAGCCGACCAGCGCCATGGCCAGCGAGGGCCTCTCGGAACTGGCCGCCAAGGTAAAGGTCGCCGCCCGCGCCAGCGTGCGCCCGGCCGGCCGCATCGCCCAGCCCAAGGTCCGCACCGGCTATGTCCCGGCCGACACCGTCCTGGCGATCGGGTCCTCCACCGGCGGGGTCGAGGCCCTGCTGACCATCCTCGCCAACTTCCCCGAGAACTGCCCGCCGACGGTGATCACCCAGCACATGCCGGCCACCTTCACGCGCAGCTTCGCCGCCCGCCTGGACCGCATCTGCGGCGGCCGGGTGGAAGAGGCCAGCGACGGCGCGCCGCTGGAAGTCGGCCGGGTCTATCTGGCTCCCGGCGGCGAGACCCACCTGGAAGTCGTCCGCGCCGCCGGCCTGCGCTGCCGCCTGCGCCAGGGTGACCTGATCAGCGGTCACCGGCCTTCGGTGGACGCCCTCTTCAACTCCGTCGCCATCGCCGCCGGCAGCCATGCCTGCGGCGTGATCCTGACCGGAATGGGCCGTGACGGCGCCATGGGCCTGAAGGCCATGCGCGACGCGGGCGCCCGGACCGTCGGTCAGGACGAAGCCAGTTGCGTGGTCTACGGCATGCCCCGAGCCGCGTTCGAAACCGGAGCCGTTGAACGCCAGGCGAGCCTGGCCGACATCGGCCCCACCGTCCTCACGCTTTGCGAAAAAAGGCGCTAGCCATGCCTGCAGCCGCCTCCATCCAGACCCTCATCGTCGATGACCAGATGACCATGCGCGCGCTGGTGCGCAATGGCCTGCAGCAGCTTGGGATCACCAACAGCCGCGAGGCCTCGGACGGTGAGGAAGCCCTGCGCTCGCTGCTGGCCCGGCCGGCGCACCTGATCATCTCCGACTTCAACATGCCCAAGCTCGACGGCCTGGGCCTGCTGCGGGCGGTCCGGTCGCACGAACCCACGCGCAAGACCGCCTTCATCATGCTCACCGGCCGCGCCGATCGCGAACTGGTGCAGAGGGCGGTGCAGTTCGGGGTCAACAACTACCTGGTCAAGCCGTTCACCGTCCAAGTGCTGCGAGAGAAGATCGAGCAGGTTTTCGGAGCGCTCACATGACGGGTTCGTCCCACCACGGCTCCCACTCCCCCGCTCAACCGCCGCAGAAGGTCCACGTCATCCAGGGCGAGCACGCCGTGTCGGCCCATCCGAACGCCCTGATGACCACGGTCCTGGGTTCCTGCGTGGCCGCCTGCATCCATGATCCCGTGGCCGGGGTCGGCGGCATGAACCACTTCCTGCTGGCCGAGACGGCCGACGGCGCGCGGGTGCGCGAGGAAGAGATGCGCTACGGCGCCTACGCCATGGAAGTGCTGATCAACGGCCTGATGAAGCTGGGCGCCCGGCGCGAGAGGCTGGAGGCCAAGCTGTTCGGCGGCGCCAAGCTGTTCGACGGCCTCAACGACGTCGGCGCGGCCAACGCGGCCTTCGCCCGCCGCTTCCTGGAAGACGAAGGTATTCCGATCACCGCCGCCAGCCTGGGCGGCCGCCGCGCCCGGCGCGTGGAGTTCTTCCCGGCCACCGGCCGCGCCCGCCAGCGCGAAGTGGACCAGAACCCGGAAACGCCGACCATCAAACGCGCTCCCGCGCCCGTCGCCGACACCGGCGGCGTCGAACTCTTCTAGAGCTTGGAGTGACGATGGCCCAGAAAGGACCAGCATCCAATTTCGGCGATGCGGACGGCGTCAGCCTGAAGGATCTCGCCCGCCGGCTCGCCGACGAGCTCGACGGCGCCTCGTCCGTCGCGGAAGACTGCCAGTCCGCGCTCGGTGAGGTCATGGAGCACGGCCTGACCCAGCCCCTGGCCATCCGCCTGCAGGCGCTGGACCTGCTGAGCCAGAGGCTCGACGAGCTCAGCCTGTTGCTGCGGCGTCTCGAGCGTCTCGACGGCGGCGGGTCGATCCCGCACCACATGTTCGCCAACATGCGCCTCACCGACGTCAGTCGCCGCCTGATGGGGGCCGACGAGATACCGGCCCAGGAACGGGAAGCGGAGTTCTGGTAGGATGAGCGCCGCCACCCAGGTGTTCAACCCGATGTCCCCGGCGGACAAGGTGAACCTTGAGAAGCTGGCGGTTCTGATCGTCGACAACAACGCCCAGTCGCTGGAGATCATGGGCCAGGTGATGTCGGGCTTTGGCATCCGCAACATCACCAAGTGCCAGACCGTCAAGGAGGCCAAGGGCGTGGTGTCGCGCGGGCCGCTGGACTTCGTCCTCTGCGAGGCCCAGTTGCCGGACGAGGACGGCTACGCCTTCCTGCGCTGGATCCGCCGCGAGGCGCCCGACCCCAACAAGTACGTGGCCGCCGTGGTGGTCACCGGCCACACCCGCATCTCGCAGGTGATGAAGGCCCGCGAGTGCGGGGCCCACTTCATCGTCGCCAAGCCGATCACCCCGGCCGTGCTGCTGCAGCGCATCGTCTGGGTGTCCAAGGACGAACGCCTGTTCATCGATTGCGAGTCCTATGTCGGCCCCGACCGGCGCTTCCGCCGCCTCGGCCCGCCCCCGGGCGTCAAGGGCCGCCGCAGCGACGACCTGTCGGAAGACGTCGGCGAGGCGACCGAACCCAACATGGACCAGGCGATCATCGACAACCTGGTCAAGCCTTCGAAGGTGGCGCTGTGAAACCCGTGAAGATGATCCGCGCCCCGAACCGCCTGCGCGCCGCCATGGCCGCCTCCGGCGGCTTCAGCGTCCGCGAGGCGGTGCGCCGCTCCGAGGCCGCCGTGGACACCATGCGCGAGCCCTGCCTGGCGGCCATCGACGCCGCCCTGGCCGAGATCGACCAGCGCTTCGGCGCCGCCGCCGCCGGCCGCGACGGCGAGGACTATGAGACGCTGTACGTCCTGGCCACCCGGATCATCGACTCCAGCATCGTGGTCAGGAACAGCGGCCTCGACGACGCCTCGCGCGCCCTTTGCGACCTGGCCGACCTCTCCAGCGAGATCGGCCGCTGGGACTGGCCGGCCGTGGAGGTCCACGTCGAGGCGCTGAAGATGCTGCGCGTGGCCGGCGAGGCCATGACCAAGGAGCAGCGCCGCGCCATCGTCGAGGGCCTGGTCAAGGTCACCCGCAAGCGCGTCGGCGACCCCAGGGCCCTGGTCGCCGAGGCGGCGGGCGAGGGTTAGCCCTCCACCGGCTGCGGTTCGCGCCACATGCTCCACATCAGCGGGGCGTCGGCGCGGCAGCGGTGTTCGGAGATCACCTCGAAGCCGTGACGGCGATAGAGCGCCACGTTGCGCTCGGTCTGGGTCTCCAGATAGGCGGGCAGGCCGGCGGCGTCGCAACGGTCGGTGCCGACCTTGAGCAGGCGCGAGCCGACGCCGTGGCCCTGGGCCTCGGGCGCGACCCCCAGGAACCACAGATAGGCGTGCCGCCGCTCCATGGGATGGTGCTTGTCCATGTCCTCGCGCATGGCGGCCAGGCGTCCGAAGCGGGCGAAGCCGGTGGCGGCCAGCAGGGTCGGCACGGCGCGCAGCTCGGCGCTGAGGGGCTGGGGGCCCAGCCACTCGAAGGGCATCCAGATGGCCGCCGCGCCGCCGGTGGCCGGCCGCTCGATCTTGCCGACGCCGAAGGCCATGTTTCGCACGATGTAGCGAAAGAACCGCAGGCGCGCGGCGGGCTTCTTGGCGTCGGTGCGCAGGAACCAGTCGAACATGGCGTCGTCGGTGAAGGCGGCGGCGAGGTCGGCGGCGACGCCGTCAATATCCGCGGCGCTGGCGTCCGCGGGCGCCTCGGCGCTCCGACGCATGGTCTCGATGTCCATAGTCCCCCCTCAGGTCTTGTCGTTGGTCAGATCTTCTCCGAGATCTTGATGGCGGCCTTGCAGCCGGCTCGGATGACGGCGGCCAGCAGGCCGTAGCCCGGGGCCTCGCGCGCGCCTTCGGCGACGGCGTGGTCGCGGTGGGCCAGCTCCTCGTCGCGGAAGTGGGACAGCTCGGCGGCCAGGGCCGGGTCGCGGTCCGAAAGCTCGGCGATCTGGCCGGCGTAGTGGGCCTCGATGACGCTTTCCACGGCCTCGGTGCAGGCGTGGGCGGCCTTTTCGCCCATCAGGGCTGTGCCGGCGCCCAGGGCGAAGCCGGCGGCGCGCCACAGGGGCGCCATCAGGGTCGGGCGCACCCGCGCCTCGGTCAACAGGGCGTCGAAGCGGGCCAGATGGACGGCCTCGTGGCCCTCCATCTTGGCCAGGTCGCCGGCGATGCGCTCGCGTCCCGGCGCGGCGTCCAGGACGGCTCGCTGGCCGCGGTAGATGTGCACGGCGCCGAACTCGCCCGCATGGTCGACCCGCAGGATCTCGGCCAGCCGGCGGCCAGGCGCGCCCCGGCCCGGACGGGGCGGCATCGGGCGGGTCTGGAACGGGCCGGCTTCGGCGGTCATGACGCGAGCTTTCGCAGGGCGGCGAGGGCGCTCATCGCGACCAGGCCCAGGGAGATCAGCACGTTCCACCCGGCCATGGACAGGCCCAGGAAGGACCAGACGATGCGGTCGCAGGCCGGGATGGTCAACTTCTTGCCCTGCAGCAGGGCGTTGAGGTCAGCGGCGCTGACCCCGCCTCCGCCGCCGCTGCATGCCTTGGGGCCTGGCCAGAAATGCCACTCCGCCCCGGCGTGATAGACGGCGTAGCCCAGGCTGTAGAGGAAGGCGGCGATCAGCAGAGCGTTGATCAGCCGCGTGGCGGGCGCCTTCAGGGGCGTGAACCCGGCGCCGACGCCGATCAGGGCGATGGTCCCGGCGATCCAGTAGGCCTCGCGCTGCTTCAGGCACAGGGTGCACGGGGCCAGGTGGCCGAAGGTTTCGAAGGCGTGGGCGATGGCCAGCATGGCCGCCGAGGCCAGGAGCGCGAACCAGGGCCAGCGGCTGAGGATCGGGGACAGGATCGACATGGCCAGGGATATAGCCTGAGCCGCGCCGTTCGTCTCAGTGAACAAATTTCAAGGCGAGGACCAGGCCGATCAGCACGATGGCCACGGCGCTGACCACAAGGGCCAGACGCTGTTCGATGAAGGCCTGGATCGGCGGGCCGTAGCGGCGGATCAGCCCGGCCACCAGGAAGAACCGCAGGCCCCGGATCAGGATCGAGGCGGCGACGAAGGTGAACAGCGGCAGGCTGAACATGCCCGAGGCGATGGCGGTGATCTTGTAGGGGATCGGCACCGCCAGCAGGATGACGCCGTACTTGCGATAGGTGGCCTGGAAGTGCGCGGCCGCGTCCGCGCTGCCGGTCAGCGACAGGATCCATTCCCCGACCGGATGCAGGAAGTAGCCCACCGAATAGCCGATGCAGCCGCCGAGCACGGAGGCGGTCACGGTCAGGGCCGCATAGCGCCAGGCCCTCTCGCGGTTGGCGAGCACGATGGGCATCAGCAGCACGTCGGGGGGAATCGGGAAGAAGATCCCCTCGCAGAAGGCGAGGATCGCCAGCCAGGCCTCGGCGTTCTTGGAGCCGGCCAGGCGCATCACCCAATCGTAGAGTCGTCGCAACATGCGGCTCTGCTAGAGGCTGGCCGGCGAAAGGGGAAGCCGCTTTCGCCGGCCGCGACGCTGTGCCCGTCGCGCAACCTGATCTTCCCCTAGATGGTTTCAGTTGATACTAGTTCGGCCTCTCGCACGGAGTCTCCGCCATGGCCCAGTCCGCATCGCCCGCCGCCGCCCCCTCCGCCCCCCCCTCCGCATTGGGCGACCTGTTCGACAATCCCCTGGGCACCGACGGCTTCGAGTTCGTCGAGTTCACCTCGCCCGAGCCGGAGCGGCTGAAGGGCCTGTTCGAGAAGATGGGCTTCCAGGCCATCTCGCGGCACCGCTCCAAGGCCGTGCTGCGCTTCGCCCAGGGCGACATCAACTTCATCCTCAACATGGAGCCGTCGGGCCAGCCGGCGGCGTTCCGCCAGGTTCATGGTCCCTCGGCCAACGCCATGGCCTTCCGCGTGCGCGACGCCGCCAAGGCCTTCCGCCTGGCCGTCGAGCGCGGCGCCAAGCCCGTCCAGGGTCCTGTCGGCCCCATGGAGCTGAACATCCCGGCCATCGAGGGTATCGGCGGCTCGAACCTCTATCTGGTCGACCGCTATGGGGCCCAGGCGATCTATGACGTCGACTTCGTGCCGCTGGAGGGCGCGCCGAAGTCCGTGCCGGGGGTCGGCCTGACCTATATCGACCACCTGACGCACAATGTGCACCGTGGCCAGATGGGCCGCTGGGCCGAGTTCTATGAGCGCATCTTCAACTTCCGCCAGATCCGCTACTTCGACATCGAGGGCCAGCAGACGGGCCTGTTCTCCAAGGCCATGACCAGCCCGGACGGCAAGATCCGCATCCCCCTCAACGAAAGCCAGGACGAGCACTCCCAGATCGAGGAGTTCCTGAAGGACTACAAGGGCGAGGGCATCCAGCACATCGCCCTGGGAACGGCGGACATCTTCCACTCGGTCGAGACCATGCGCGAGCGCGGCGTGCGCTTCCAGGATACGCCGGACACCTACTACGAGCAGCTCGACGCCCGGGTGCCGGGCCACGGCGAGAACGTCCAGCGCCTGCAGGCCGACAAGATCCTGCTCGACGGGGCGCCCACCGAGGGCCAGGGCCTGCTGCTGCAGATCTTCACCGAGAACATGGTCGGCCCGATCTTCTTCGAGATGATCCAGCGCAAGGGCAACGAAGGCTTCGGCGAGGGCAACTTCAAGGCCCTGTTCGAGTCCATCGAACTCGATCAGATCCGGCGCGGCGTGCTGCCGGCCGCCCCCGTGGCGGAGCACTGAGGATGGCCAGGCGCGACTGGATTCCCGTCCGGGCGGCGCAGGGCCGGCACTCGCGCCAGGCCCACGCCGACCTGCCCGAAGGCACCTTCGAGCGCGAGGTGTCCAAGGAAGGCTTCTTCGGCCCCGCCGCCTTCTTCCATCATCGCCGCCCGCCCACCGGCTGGTCCAGTTTCGAGGGGCCGCTGCGCCCGCGGGCCTTCGATCTGGCCGCGCTGAACGCCGCCGACCCGTCGCCCTGGAGCGCGCCGAGGGTGCTGGGCAACGCCCATGTGGACATCCGCTTCTGGAAGCTGGCGGCGCCCATGCCGGCCCTGGCCCGCGACGCCGACGGCGACCTGTTGCTGTTCGTCCACCAGGGCCGTGGAGATCTCTTCTGCGACTACGGCCGCATCGGCTTCGAGGCCGGCGACTATCTCTACCTGCCGCGCGGCACGATGTGGCGCCTGGCGCCGGAGGCGGGCGCGGCGTTGCTGACCATCGAGGCCACCAACAGCCACTTCACCCTGCCGGATCGCGGCGTGATGGGTCCGCACGCCGTCTTCGACCCGGCCATGCTGGACACGCCGGTGATGGACGAGGCCTTCCGCGCCCACCAGGACTCCCCGGGCGAGGTCCGCGTGGAGGTCAAGAAACGCGCTCAGGTGTCGACGGTCACCTATCCCTACAATCCTCTCGACGCGGTGGGCTGGCACGGCGACCTGGCGCCGGTGCGCCTGAACGTGACGTCGATCCGGCCGGTGGTCAGCCACCGCTACCACCTGCCGCCGTCGGTCCACACCACCTTCGCCTCGGACCGCTTCGTGGTCTGCACCTTCGCGCCCAGGCCCTTCGAGACCGATCCGGGGGCGCTGAAGGTGCCGTTCTTCCACAACAACGACGACTACGACGAGGTGCTGTTTTACCACGCCGGCGACTTCTTCAGCCGGGACAACATCGACGCCGGGATGATGACCTTCCACCCCTCGGGCTTCACCCACGGCCCGCATCCCAAGGCGCTGAAGAACATGCTGGTCCAGCCCAAGCCGGCCACCGACGAATATGCGGTGATGATCGACACCCGCGATCCGCTGGACGTGGGGGAGGGGGCCGCGGCGGTGGAGAACGCCGCCTATGTCGACAGCTGGAAGACCGCGTAAGGTCGCGGCCATGACCGACCTGGAAGCCGATCTGGCCGCGCTGGCCGAGGACGAGCTGGAGCGCGCCGCCAGCCTGTCGTGGAGTGAACTGGCCCCGATCATGCCCTGGGGCGACAGTTTCGACGGCTTCACCCCCGGCGGGCGCAACGTCACGGTCGAGCGCCACTACCTGTGGGTCGAGAAGCCCGGCGGCGACATCCTCTGCGAGATCAACGTCTTCGGCGGCCAGTCGCGCTACGACGAAGGCGTGCGGCTCAGCCTCACCATTCCCAAGGAACAATCCCTATGAAGCTGGCCTCCCTCAAGGACGGGCGCGACGGGCGCCTTGTCGTGGTCTCGCGCGACCTCGCCTGGTGCGCCGGGGCCGAGGCCGTCGCACCGACCCTGCAGGCGGCGCTGGACGACTGGGAGCGCTGCGAACCCCTGCTCAAGGGGTTGGCCGAGAGCCTGGAACACGGCTCGGTTCCCCGCCTGCGCTTCCACGAGCACGAGGCCGCCAGCCCCCTGCCGCGCGCCTACCAGTGGGCGGACGGCTCGGCCTATGTGAACCACGTGCAGCTCGTGCGCCGCGCGCGCGGGGCGGAGATGCCGGACAGCTTCTGGACCGACCCCCTGATGTATCAGGGCGGCTCCGACGGCTTCCTCGGCCCCCGCGATCCCATCCCTCTGGCCGACCCGGCCTGGGGCTGCGACCTGGAGGCCGAGGTGGCGGTGGTCACCGGCGACGTGCCCCAGGGCGCCGGTCGCGAGACGGCGCTGGCGGCCATCCGGCTGGTGATGCTTGTCAACGACGTCTCGCTCAGGAACCTGATCCCCGGCGAACTGGCCAAGTCCTTCGGCTTCTTCCAGTCCAAGCCGGCCAGCGCCTTCTCGCCGGTGGCGGTGACGCCGGACGAGCTGGGCGACGCCTGGAAGGACGGCAAGCTGTCCGGCGCCGTGCTGGTGGAGCTGAACGGCCGCGACTTCGGGCGCCCCGACGCCGGGGTGGACATGACCTTCGACTTCGGGACCCTGATCGCCCACGCGGCCCGCACGCGCAGCCTCGGCGCCGGATCGATCATCGGCTCGGGCACGGTGTCGAACCGGGATTCCGCCGGCGGTCCAGGAAAACCCATCGCCGACGGCGGCCTTGGCTATTGTTGCATCGCTGAAATGCGGACGGTGGAAACCCTGCTCAACGGTGAGGCGAAAACGCCCTTCCTGAAGCCTGGCGACACGGTGCGCATTGAGATGCGCGGGCCAGACCGACACTCCATCTTCGGCGCCATAGAACAGCAAGTCGTCGCGGCGCCCTGACGATGAGGAGGCGCTCAGGCATGTCGGCGGAAATCTCGGCCTTTCCGAAGCGGCCCGGCCGCGAGGCGCCCCGTGAAGACCGCCTGGTCCTCGACGACTACCTGCCCTACCGCCTCTCGGTGGCGTCCAACGCCGTCTCGCGCCTCATCGCACGGGCCTACGAGGACCGCTTCGGCCTGACCATCCCGCAATGGCGGCTGATCGCCGTCCTGGCCGAGGACGGGGCCATGACCCCCGGCGCCGCGGTCGCGCGCACCGTGCTGGACAAGGTGACCATCAGCCGGGCCGCCCAGGCCCTGGTCAAGCGCCGCCTGGTCGCCCGCGTGGCGCACGAGGAGGACGGCCGCTCGCACCGACTGTCGCTCACCGACGAGGGCCTTCGCCTGCACGCCGAGATCGCCCCCCTGGCCCTCGCCTACGAGGCGGCGCTGCTGTCGGGCCTGGCGCCCGGCGAAGTGGCCGCGGTGAAGCTGCTGCTCAAGCGTCTGGAGGCGGCGGCGGTGCGGCTGTCGGGCGACGCAGCCGGGGACTGACGGGAACCTGATCGGGGCGATGGGGTTGAGATTTCAATCGCTTAGCCCTTCAGGAGGACCCCATGCCCCGCGGCGACAAGTCCAAGTACACTGACAAGCAGGACCGCAAGGCCGACCATATCGCCAAAGGCTACGAGGCCAGGGGCGTCTCGGAAAAGGAAGCCGAGCGCCGGGCCTGGGCCACCGTCAACAAGGACGACGGCGGCGGCAAGAAAGTGGGCGGCTCCGGCCGCGGCAAGTCCACCGGCCACCCCGCCGCGCACAAGGGCGGCAAGGCGGGCGGCAAGGCCTCCGCCAGCCGTTCCGCCGCCGAACGCTCGGCCTCGGCCAGGAAGGCCGCCGCCACGCGCAAGCGCAACGCCGAACCCCACGCCCATAGCTGACCCACGCAGGCGCCGCGCGCCGCTTTCGACGACTAGCAAGACCGCGCCGGTCGCTCTAAAGAGGCGCGCATGCCCCTGTGGTGAAACTGGTAGACGCGCCGGACTCAAAATCCGGTTCCGAAAGGAGTGTCGGTTCGAGCCCGACCGGGGGCACCACTCACCAATCCCGCGCAAGGCCTCGGAAACTGGTCCGAGGCGCATGAAATCCCGCCCCTCTACGGAACGGAGGCGATAGTCTCCTGACCATGGAGAAGACCGATTTTCTTGTCATCGGCTCCGGCGTCGCCGGCGCCTCGGCCGCCTACGAGCTGTCCAAGACCGCCAAGGTGCTGGTGGCCGAGCGCGAAGCCGCGCACGGCGTGCACACCACCGGGCGTTCGGCGGCGCTCTATTCGGCGGCCTACGGCAACGCCGTCATCCGCGCCCTGACCCTGGCCAGCCGGGGCTTCTATGACAGCCCGCCGGCCGGGTTCGCCGACTATCCGCTGCTGACGCCGCGCGGGTGCCTCTACATCGCCACGGCCGAACAGGGCGCGGCCCTGGCCGAGATCGAGGCCGCGGCCGTCGGCTCCGGCGTCGCCATGCAGCGCGTGGACGCCGCCCGCGCCCTGTCGCTCTGTCCGATCCTCAAGGCCGACCACGTCGCCGAGGCCGTCTACGAGCCCGACGCCATGGACATCGACGTCCAGGCCCTGCACCAGGGCTTCCTGAAGGGGATCAAGGCGCACGGCGGCGAGGCCCGGCTGGACGCCGAGGTCGTCGGCCTGACGCACGCCCACGACCGCTGGATCGCCGACTTCAGGGACGGGTCCCAGGTCTCGGCCCACACCGTGATCGACGCCGCGGGCGCCTGGGCCGACATCGTGGCCGCCCTGGCCGGCGTGGCGCCGATCGGCCTGCAGCCCAAGCGCCGGACCGCCTTGATCCTGGAAGCGCCGCCGGGCGTGACGCCCGGCCCGTGGCCGGCGGTGATCGACGCCGACGAACAGTTCTACTTCAAGCCCGAAGCCGGCCGCATCCTCGCCTCGCCGGCGGACGAGACGCCTTCCGAGCCCTGCGACGCCCAGCCGGAGGAATGGGACATCGCCGTCTGCGTCGACCGCGTGCAGTCGGCGGCCGACCTGCCCGTGCGCCGGGTCTTGCGGTCGTGGGCGGGCCTTCGCAGCTTCGTCGCCGACCGCTCGCCGGTGATCGGCCACGATCCCGCCGCGCCCGGCTTCTTCTGGCTGGCGGGGCAGGGCGGCTATGGCGTGCAGACCGCGCCCGCCGCCGGCCGCGTCGCCGCCGCCCTCGCGCTGGGCGAGGCGCTGCCCGAGGATGTGGCCGCCCTCGGCGTGACGTCGGCCATGCTCTCCCCCAGCCGCCTGCGTTAGCCGACGAGGCGCGGCCAGCTCCGGTGAAATCAAGGCTTGCCCGAATTCGGGCACGGGCGTTGTCTGGGACCGCGCCGGGCTTCAAGAGAATGACGATGTCGGATCCTAGCGACCTGGATGACCTCGCCGCTTATGTGGCGCGCTCCAGCGGGCTCGATCCCTCCACAGCCAGGCGGATCGTCGATGATGTGCTCAGTTATCTCGGGGAAAGCCCCGAGCAGTTCGTTCAGCGGCGCCACGCCGCCCTGCTCAAGCTCGGCCACCGCAACGAGGCGATCTATGGCCGCATCGCCCGCGAGCTGGCCGAGCGTCGCTTCCCGGCTCCGGCCTACAGCCTTCGCCAGATCCGCCGCATCATCTACGGCTGAGGGACGCGCCTGATGTGCGGGATCGTGGGCTATGTGGGCGCCCGGCCCGCCCTGCCGCTGCTGGTCGAGGGTCTGCGCCGGCTGGAATACCGCGGCTATGACTCCGCCGGCCTGGCCATCGCCGAGGACGGGATGCTCAGCGTGCGCAAGCGCAAGGGCAAGGTGCGCGAGCTGGAGGCCACCCTGCCGGCGCATATCCCAGGTTCGGTGGGGATCGCCCACACCCGCTGGGCTACCCACGGCGAACCCAGCGACCTCAACGCCCACCCGCACACGGACGCGTCGGGCCGCATCGGCGTGGTCCACAACGGCATCATCGAGAACGCGACGGAGCTGCGCCGCCGCCTGGAAGGCGAGGGGGTGGTGTTCCGCTCCCAGACCGACACCGAGGTGCTGGCCCATCTGATCGCCCGCCGTCCGGAGGCTGGCCTGGTCGAGGCGGTCTGCGCCGCCCTGGCGCTGGTCAAGGGCGCCTACGGCCTGGCGGTGATCGACGCCGCCCGTCCCGGCTCCATCGTCGCCGCCCGCAATGGCGGGCCGGTGGTGATCGGGGTCGGCGAGGACGAGATGTTCGTGGCTTCCGACGCGGTTGCGCTGATGGGCCACGCCCGTTCGGTGGCGCACCTGGACGACGGCGAGGTCGCCGAGGTCCGCGCCGACGGCTTCACGGTGATGACCCTGGAAGGCGCCGAGACCTTCAAGGCCCTGCAGGCGCTGGAGGGCGACGCCGGCGGCCTCGACAAGGGCGACTTCGCCCACTTCATGCGCAAGGAGATCGCCGAGCAGCCGGAGGCCGTGGGCCGCACCCTGCTGGGACGTCTCGACCACCGCTTCCAGACCGCCCACCTGGGCGGCATCGAGCTGGCGGCGCGCGAGATGCTGGACATCCGCCGGGTGAAGATTCTCGGCTGCGGCTCGGCCTACTACGCCGGGACGGTGGGCGCGCACCTGATCGAGCAGCTGGCCCGCATCCCGGCCCACGCCGAGCCGGCGGCGGAGTTCCGCTATCGCAACCCGGTGATCGAACAGGACACCCTCTACGTCGCCGTCAGCCAGTCCGGCGAGACCTTCGACACCCTGGCCGCCATCCAGGAGGTCAAGCGCAAGGGTGGCCGGGTGCTGGGGGTGATCAACGCCGTCGGCAGCACCATCGCGCGCGAATGCGGACGGGGGGTCTATCTGCACGCGGGGCCAGAGGTGGCGGTGGTCTCCACCAAGACCTTCACCTCCACCGTGGTCGCCTTCTGCCTGCTGGCCCTGCAGCTTGGCCGGGTGCGCGACCTGTCGGCGGCCCATGGCCAAAGGCTGCTGGCGGGCCTGGCCCTTCTGCCCCAGCAGATCCAGTCGATCGTCGACCGCGAGGCCGAGCTGGCGCCCATCGCCGCGCGGCTGGCGGCCAGCGAGCACGCCTACTACCTGGGCCGCACCGTCGCTCATGCGATCGCCATGGAAGGGGCGCTGAAGCTGAAGGAAATCAGTTACCTTCATGCGGAAGCCTATGCGGCGTCTGAACTGAAGCACGGCCCCCTGGCCCTGATCACCCCGCAGACGCCGGTGCTGATCGTGGCCCCGGACGACGACCTGCTGGCCAAGAACCTCTCCACCATCGCCGAGGTCCGCACCCGCCAGGGACAGGTCCTGGCGGTGACGCAGGAGGGGGTCGATCTGGACGGGGTCGAGGACCAATTCGCCGTGCCGCGCTGCGAGCCCGAACTCGCGCCCCTCCTGCTCAACATTCCGCTCCAGTTGCTCGCCTATCAGGTGGCGACGGCCCTGGGCCGCGACATCGACCAGCCCCGCAACCTGGCCAAGTCCGTGACGGTGGAGTGATGGTCACGGCGGCGGCCGGCGCGGGTCCCGCCTCGGCGGTCGCGGCGGGGTGGCGTTCACCGGGCATTTGTGGGAGACGGCCGCCATGCGCCGCCTTTCGCTCCCTTTGGCCGCCGCCTGCGTCCTGGCCGGCGGCTCCGCCGCCTGGGCCGGGCCGCCCTTCGCGACCGATGATCCGGAGCCCACCGACACCGGCCATTGGGAAATCTACGCCTTCGCCAACGCCGCCCACACACCTGGCGTCACCTCCGGCGAGAGTGGCCTCGACCTGAACTACGGCGCCGCCAGGGACCTGCAGGTGACGCTGGTGGTCCCGGCCGCGTACGAGGTCTCAGTCGACGGGCGCGCCGGCATGGGCGTCGTCGAGGCGGCGGCGAAGTGGAAGGTCCTGCGCCAGAAGCCGGGGACATGGACGCCGGACGTCGCCCTATTTCCGCGGCTCTTCATTCCGACGGCCTCGCGCGGGTTCGATTCCGGCAAGCTCGGCCTGCTGCTTCCGGTCTGGGTCGGCAAGGACTTCGGGCCGTGGTCGCTGTTCGGCGGCGGCTACCAGATCAATCCGGGCGCCGGAAGCCGCAACTTCTGGACCGGCGGCCTGGCCCTGACCCGCACCCTGAGCGACCGCCTTTCCCTGGGGGGCGAGGTCTACCATCGCACGGCGAACGCCACGGGCGGTCGGGACCTGACCGGGGTCAACGTCGGCGGCTCCTACCGGCTGACCCGCCACTGGTCGCTGCTGGCTGCGGGGGGGCCAGGCATCCAACACGCCCGCGACGAGGGCCAGTACAGCCTCTACGTCGCCCTCAAGGCGGACTATTAGAGCGGGCTGCAAGCGGTCGCCGAGCGGCTGGTTCCGCCCGCCACGCCTGAGATTGCATTCTACCTCGAAATGCCCTCTAGATTGCAGCGGGTTGGCGCTCCTGTTCTTTGGGGGAAACCATGAAGCGTCTTGGATTGGGCCTCGCGGTCCTGTGCGCGGCCGCCTTTTGCCTGTCGGCCACCGGCGCGCCGCAAGCCTGGGCCCAGACAGAGCGGCAGATCAGATGCCCCTCCAGCTTGAGGCCGAGCTGCGGCTACGGCGTCCACGCCTCCTGCACCGCCTATGGCTGGGCCTGCGTCGCCGATGAACGTGGCGAAAGCGGCTACGGCGACCGCAGCCGCTCCAGCGAGAGCTGCTTCAGCGGCCTGGGCCAGGTGACCTGCCAGGCGGGGTGGCTGCCCCGCTGCCACCAAGGCCACTGGCGCTGCGTGGCGCCGTCCTCGCCCTACTAGGCCGGTTCCCAGCCCTCGGCGAAATGCACTAGGGTCCGCCCCGAAGTCGTGAGCGGCAATGCCGCAGAGCCGCGACGACCCGGAGGAAGCCCATGCTCGCCCAGGCCATGATCGACGTCGCGCGCAGGCCGGACTGAGCGGGCCATGGCGCAAGGATTCCGGCTGGACGGCGGCGGCGAGACGCTGGTTTTCGTCACGGCGGCCGCGGGCGCGCCGCGGCTGGCCTACTGGGGCCCGGCCCTGCCGGACGGCGAGGCGGCGGTGGACCAGATCGCGGCCCTGGCGGAGCGCGGCGTCGCGGGCGGCGGGCTCGACGACGGCGAGGCCCTGACCTGGCTGCCGGAAGCGGGCCAGGGGTTCACCGGCCATCCCGCCCTCCTGGCTCACCGCGAGGGCCGCGAATTGATCACCCAGCTCGCGGTGACCGCTGTCGAGCGATCGGGTGGCGCGGCGACGGTCCGCCTGGCCGACGACGCGGCCGGCGTTGACGTCTCCCTGACCCTTGACCTGGACGTCGCCACCGGCGTCCTCGCCGCCCGCACCGCCCTGACCAATCGGGGCGAAGGCGCTTTGACCGTGGACTGGCTGGCGGCCGGCGCGCTCGAGCAGCCGCACGCCGAGCTGGTCCTGTTCGACGGCCGCTGGGCGCGCGAGTTCGCCCAGGTCCGCCAGACCCTGGCCACCGGCCTGATGGTCAAGGACAACCGCACCGGCCGCACCTCGCACCACGCGCCGCCGTTCATCCTGGCGGGCGAGGCGGGGTTCGCCGAGAGCCTGGGCGAGGTCTTCGCCCTGCATCTGGCCTGGAGCGGCGACCACCGCATCCTGGCCGAACGCCTGCGCGACGGCCGCGTCCAGATCCAGGCCGGCGAACTGCTGCATCCCGGTGAGATCGTCCTGGCGCCGGGCGAAACCTACGAGACCCCCTGGCTCTACGTCGCCCGCTCGGCGGCGGGGACCAACGGCGTTTCAGACCGGCTGCACCCCTTCGTGCGCCGGCGTATCCTGGGCGGGCGGCTGACCGGCAAGCCGCGGCCGGTGCACTACAACACCTGGGAAGCGATCTATTTCGACCACGACCTGCCGACATTGAAGGGCCTGGCGGATCTCGCCGCCTCGGTGGGCGTGGAGCGCTTCGTGCTCGACGACGGCTGGTTCCTGGGCCGTCCGGACGATCGTTCGGGCCTTGGCGACTGGAGCGTCGATCCGGCCAAGTATCCCGACGGCCTGACGCCCCTGATCGACCATGTCCGCAGCCTGGGCATGGAGTTCGGCCTGTGGGTCGAGCCGGAAATGGCCAACGCCGACTCCGACCTGCTGCGCGCTCACCCGGACTGGATCCTGGGCGTCCCCGGCCGCCGCCAGCCCCTTGGCCGCGGCCAGTATGTGCTGGACCTGACCCGGCCGGAGGTCTGGTCCGCCATTCACGCCCAGATCGACGCCCTGCTGCGCGGCAACGCCATCGGCTACCTCAAGTGGGACATGAACCGGGATCTGACCCACGCCCAGAGCGGCGGCCGCGCGGCCACCCATCGCCAGACCCTGGCGGTCTACGCCCTGATCGACCGCCTGCGGGCGGACCATCCGCGGGTCGAGATCGAGAGCTGCTCGTCCGGCGGCGCGCGGGCCGACTACGAGATTCTCAAGCGCACCGACCGGGTGTGGACCTCCGACTGCAACGATCCCATCGAGCGCCAGTCGATCCAGCGCGGCTTCTCGATCTTCTTTCCGCCGGAGGTGATGGGCTCGCACGTGGGACCGCGGGCCAGTCACACCACCGCCCGCACGGCCAGCCTGCAGATGCGGGCCATGACAGCCCTGTTCGGCCACATGGGGACCGAGGCGGACCTGCGCGACTTCACCGACGCCGAGCGCGCCGCCCTGGCCGAGGCCTTCGCCCTCTACAAGGACCACCGCGCCTGGATGCACGCCGGACGCACCGTTCGGCTGCCGCATCCCGATCCGGGATGCCTGGCCACCGCGCTCGCCGGAGAGGGCCGGATGCTGGTCTCCGCCGCCCAGGTGGAGACGCCGAAGACGGCGGGCCTGGCGCCCTTGCGCCTGGCCGGACTGGACCCCGCCGCCACCTACCGCATCCAGCAGATCAAGCCGCCCAGGCGGGCCCGGGCGACCATGCGGCGCGTGCCGCCGTTGACCCTGGGCGAGGCCCTGAGCGCCACCGGCGCCATGCTCGCCCACACAGGCATTTCCCTGCCGGTCTTGCGGGCCGGCGAAATCGCCGTCTTTCTGCTGGCGCGGGAGGACGCATGAACGAGATTCGCTGCGCGGTGAAGGTCGAGGCCCTGTTGGGCGAGGGACCGGTCTGGGACGAGGCCCTGGGCCGGCTGTGGTTCGTCGACATCAAGGGGCGGCGCCTCCACTGGCTGGACCCGGCCACCGACAGGTCCGGCGGCGTGGACGTGGGCCTGCAGGTTACCTCGGTGGCCCCGCGCGCCGGCGGTCCAGGCCTGCTGGCCGCCACGGAGGACGGCGTCGGCATCCTCGATCCCGCCACCGGCGCCTTCGAGAAGCGCTTCGACCCCGAACCGGATCGCCCCAAGAACCGCGCCAACGACGGCAATGTCGACGTCAACGGCCGCTATTGGTTCGGCACCATGGACGACGACCAGCCCTCCACCGCCGGCGCGGTCTACAGCCTGGACGCCGACTGGTCGTGGCGGCGGGTGCTGGACGGCATCTCCATCACCAACACCCTGGTCTGCGACCCGGCCGGCAAGCGGCTCTACGTGGCCGATTCCGGGGCCGCTCGGATCGACGTGTTCCCGATCGACCAGGCCGCCGGCACGCTCGGCTCAGGTGAGGAATTTGCGCTCGTCGGCGGCGACGGGACCGGACCCGATGGTTCGGCGGTGGACGCCGAGGGCCATCTGTGGACCGCCATCTGGGGCGGGGCCAGGCTGGAGCGGCGCTCGCCCGACGGCGTCGTCGAGCGCACCATATCCCTGCCGGTCAAGAACCCGACGAGCTGCGCCTTCGGCGGGCCGGGCCTGAAGACCCTCTACGTCACCAGCGCCCGCCAGACCCTGACGGCCGAAGGCCTCGCCCGCTACCCGCTCTCCGGCAGCCTGCTGGCCTTCGAGCCGGGCGTCGCCGGCCTGGCCTTGCCGCCGTTCGCCGGCTGATCCCATGGGCCGCTTCGCCCGCTATCCGAGCCTTGAGGGGCGGGTGGTCTTCATCACCGGTGGGGCGAGCGGCATCGGCGCGGCGTTCGTCGAGGCTTTTCGCGACCAGGGCGCCAGGGTGGCCTTCGTCGACCGTGACGCCGCCGCCGGCCGCGCCCTCGCCGCCCGACTTGACGGCGCCTGGTTCGCCGAGGTGGACGTCACCGACCTCGCCGCCCTGGAGGCGGCCATGGTGGCCGCCGCTTCGGCGCTGGGGCCGATCGGCATCCTGGTCAACAATGTCGCCAACGACACGCGCCATGCGCCTGAGGACCTGGACCCCGATACCTGGCGGGCCAATCTGGCGGTCAACCTGGACCCCGTGATGGCCGCGGCGCGGGCGGTGAAGCCGGGCATGGCCGCGGCAGGCGGCGGGGTGATCCTCAATATCAGCTCCCTCAACGCCCTCCTGGGGCCCGCCGATCTGCCGGCCTATGTGGCCGCCAAGTCGGCGATCCTGGGACTGACCAAGTCCCTTGCCCGGGCGTGGGGGGGCGAAGGCGTCCGGGTCAACGCCATCACCCCTGGATGGGTGGTCACAGAGCGCCAGCTTTCGCTATGGCTGACCCCCGAGGCCGAGACGGCGTGGATGGCCCAGACCGCGCTTCAGCAGCGTATCGAGCCGGCCGACGTGGCGCGCCTGGCGCTGTTCCTGGCCGCCGACGACAGCCGCATGATCACCGGCCAGAACCACGTCATCGACGGTGGCCGCACATGAGCGGGGAAAGCGGCGGCGCATCGGGCGGCGTGCTGTTGGCCGACTGGGGCAGCACCAACCTTCGGGCCTGGCGCCTGGACGCCGACGGCAAGGTCGCGGCCAGCGGCGCCTTCCCCCTCGGCGTCTCGCGCCTGCCCCCGGGCGGCGCGCCCGAAGCGCTGGATAGTGAGGTGCGGCCAGCGCTGGGGGCCGTCGGCCTGCCGGCGCTGCTGTGCGGGGCGATCGGTTCCAACGTCGGCTGGATCGACGCGGGCTATGTCGACTGCCCGGCCTCGCCGGCGGCGGTGGCCCAGAGGTTGGCATGGCCGGCGCCGGACGTCGCCATCGCGCCGGGCCTGCGCTGCATCGGGCCGGCCGGCCCCGACGTCCTGCGCGGCGAGGAGACCCAGGCCCTGGGCTGGCTGCAAGGGGACCCCGCTCGGCGCCGCGGCGCGCGGCTGCTCTGCCTTCCCGGAACCCACGCCAAGTGGCTGGCGGTGGCCGACGGCGCGGTGGTGCAGTTCGCCACCGCCATGACCGGCGAACTCTACGCCCTGCTGGGCGAACAGAGCATCCTGCGGACGGTGGATCTGAAAGCCGCCACGCATGACCCGGCGGCGTTCCTGCTGGGCATCGACACCGCCGGCAACGGCTCGGCCTTCGCCACGCGGCTGTTCAGCGTCCGAGGGCGGGTCCTGGCCGGGCAGCTCGCGCCGGAGTCCGCCCCCGCCTATCTCTCCGGCCTCCTGATCGGCGCCGAGGTCACGTCGCTCTGGCCGGCCATGCGCGCCGAGGCCGATCGGGTGGCGCTGATCGGCGACGCCAGGCTCACGGGCCTCTACGCCACCGCGATGCTGCGCCTGCGCATCCCGCACGAAGTCTGGGCTGGCGACCGCGCCGTCCTCTGCGGCCTCAAGACCTTGTGGAAGCTCGCGGCATGACCCTGGACGAAGCGCTCGAAGTCTCCCCGATCGTCGCCATCCTGCGCGGTGTGACGGCGGCCGAGGTCGTGGACGTCGCCGGGGCGCTCTTCGAGGCCGGCGTGCGCGCGGTGGAGGCGCCGCTCAATTCCCCGGATCCGCTGGACGCCATCGGCCGGCTGGCTGAAGCCTTCGCCGGACGGATGACAGTCGGCGCGGGCACGGTGCTGACCGTGGCCGAGGTTGCGGCGGTGGCCAGGGTGGGCGGCGCGCTCTGCGTCGCGCCCAACACCGACGCCGCGGTGATCGCGCGCGCGGTCGAGCTCGGCATGACCCCCGCGCCGGGGTTCGCGACCGCCAGCGAGGCCTTCTCGGCCATCGCCGCCGGCGCGCGGCATCTGAAGCTGTTTCCGGCGGCGACCTATGGCCCCGCGCACCTGAAGGCGCTGACGGCGGTGTTGCCCAACGCGGTCAAGGTGCTGGCGGTGGGCGGCGTAGGGCCGGCGGACATGGCCGCCTGGCGGGCGGCGGGGGCGGCCGGCTTCGGCCTGGGGTCGGAGCTCTATCGGCCGGGCCAGTCGGCGGCGGAGACGTATCAGAAGGCGCGCCGGGCGGTTGAGGCCGCCCGGGCCGCCTGGGCCTAGGCCGCTTCGCGATCTTCCGCGGGGAGGATGTTGTCGAGGCAGAGCAGGCTGACGATGCCGTGCTCGGTGGTCATGACCCCGGCGACGAACTCGTTGACCTCCGGCGCGCCGATGTCCGGCGGCGACTGCAGCATGCCGTCGCTCAGCGCCAGGATATCGCACACCGCATCCACCAGCAGGCCGACCTGGCGCGAGCCGATCTGGACCACGATCACCACCGACGAGCGGTCGGCCGCCGTGGCGCCGAGGCCGAGCCGGGCGCCGAGGTCCACCACCGGCAGGATCGAACCGCGCAGGTTGATCATGCCCAGGAAGTGGCTGGGGGCGTTGGGCAGCGGCGTCGAGGCGGTCCAGCCGCGGATCTCGCGGACGGACATGATGTCGATGGCGAACTGCTGCTCGCCGATGGCGACGGTGACAAGTTCGGCGCCGGACGAGGGCAGGGCGGTGGACGTCATTGAAGTGAGCTCCCCTCCCGGCGGCGACGCCGGGTTCTCCGATTCGAGCTACAGTGTGCGGGGGAACGCCTACATTCCATTAACGCCGCTGGCGCGCCGGGCCGGGTCGGCAAGGGCGCGCGCGTTTGTCGCAGGCGCCGTGCGGCGTCAGGCCACCAGCCCGGCGTCATGCAGGCGTCCGATCTCGCCCTCCGGCAGGCCCAGGACCTCGGCCAGGATCTCGTCCGTATGCTGTCCGAGGCTGGGCGCCGTGGTCGGCGCCTGGCGCTCCAGGCCGGGCAGGGAGGCGGCGGCGCCGGGTGTCGGATAGGCATGCCCGCTGCGGTGCGCGATGGTCGAGAACAGCGGCGAGGCCGGGTCGAGGATTGTGGGGTCGCCGAGGGCCTGCAGGGTCGTCCGATAGGGCGCCCAGCAGACCCCCAGCTTTTCGAACAAAGGCGCGAGCTGGCCGCGGGTGCGCGCGCCCATGGCCGCTTCGACCAGAGGCGACAGGCGCTCGCGGTGACGGAAACGCTCGCCCTCGTCGGCGTCGAAGCGCACGCCCAGGTCCCGTTCCAGGGCGGCCACAGCGTCCTTGAGGCCCAGGGCCTCCAGCAGGCCCGCCCATTGGCGGCGGGTGATGGCCGCGACCATGATCCGCTCGCCGTCCGCCAGCTTGAAGTCTCGGCCGAAGGCGCCGAACAGGTCGTTGCCGTAGCGCGGCCGGTCAGCGCCGGCCACCAGGACCTCGGCGATCTGGCCGATGTGTCCGAGGCTCGCCAGGGCGACGTCGGCCAGCGGCAGGCGGATCTCCTGGCCCAGCCCGGTGTCGCGCCGCCGCCGCTCGGCGGCCAGCAGGGCGAAGGCGGCATAGGCGCCGGTCATCAGGTCCCAGGCCGGCAGGACGTGGTTCACCGGCTGGTCGGCGGGCAGGTCGGCCGGCCCGGTCATCAGCGGCACGCCGAGGGCGGCGTTGACGGTGTAGTCCACCGCCGTGCGCCCGTCGGCCCAGCCCATCACCCTCAGGCTGATCAGATCGGCGCGCAGCGCCGCCAGGCGGTCGTGCGCGAGGAAGCCGTCCACCGGATAGTTGGTCAGGAACAGGCCGCCGCCCTCGCCGGGCGCCGCCGCCAGCCGTTGCGCCAACTCGCGCCCCTCGGGCCGGCCGAGGTCGAGGGCGATGGACTTCTTGCCCTTGTTCAGCCCCTCCCAATAGAGGCTGTCGCCGGCCGGGGAGAGGGGCCAGCGGCCGAAGTCCGGTCCACCGCCGATGGGGTCGAAGCGGATCACCTCGGCGCCCATCTGCAGCAGGTGCAGGCCGCAGCTCGGCGCGGCGATGAACGAGGCGCCCTCGACGACCCGCAGGCCCTTCAGCAGGTCATAGGCCATCGGCGGCCTCCAGGGTGGCGGTGAACGAGGGCTGGCCGTCCGGCCCGGCGACCCACAGCTCGGCCTCGCGCGGGTGGTCGTTCAGGCACAAGGTGAAGGGGGCGATGTCGAAGATCGGACGGCGCGCCCGGAACGCGAAGGTCTTCACCCGCGCGCCGGGCCGGTGGCGCAGGAAATGGTCCATCAGCAGGGTGGCCAGGTAGGGACCGTGGACCACCAGGCCAGGGTAGCCCTCCACGTCGCGGCTGTAGTCGCGGTCGTAGTGGATGCGGTGGGCGTTGAAGGTCAGGGCGGAGAAACGGAACAGCTGGGTCGGATCGGCCCGCATCGGCCGGGCGCTCTGGCAGGCGGGAACCGGGCCGACGGGGCCCGGCGCCGGCGTCGGAGTCGTGGAGGCCTCGCGATAGACGATGTCCTGGTCCTCGCTGATCACATGGACGCCGTCGGCGTGGATGGCGTGGCGGACGGTGACGAACAGCATGGTCCCGCTGGCGCCGGTCTTTTCGGCCACGTCGGCGATCTCCGAGCGCCGTTCCAGCCGCGCGCCGACCGGGATGGCGCCATGGAAGGTCAGGCGGCTGCCCGCCCACATCCGGCGCGGCAGGGGCGTCGGCGGCAGGAAGTCGCCCCGCGCCGGATGGCCGTCGGCGCTGATCTGCGACTGCAGCGCCCGCGGCAGGAAGTAGAGCCAGTGGCCCAGCGGCGGGACCTCGTTCGTCCGCCAGGGCGGCGCCGCATGATCCAGCAGGGCCGCCAGCCCGGCCAGAGGGGCCGCGACGGCGATGTCGACGGCGGCTTCGGTCCGGCCGATCCAGGCCTTGAGGTCGAACGTATCAGGATCGGAAGTGGCCATGTCTCGCCTCGCCGCCGGGGAACGCCCGCGGGTTTAGCGCCGGATCGGCGCGCGCCGCCAGGGGGACGCCGCGTCACGGCGGACATGGCCAACGATCGGTCAACCAATCAGGGGCCAGATGCGGCCATGAAACTCCGCCGCCTTGTCGCCCTCACGGCGACCGTCCTGGCCATCGGCGCCGGCGCCGCTCAGGCGGGCGAAGCCGCCTATCAGGGCAAGCTGCTGTTGACCGGCGGCGTCAGCGCGGTGGAGGGCGAGGGCGGCGGCGGGCTGGCCGCCTGGTCGACCATCACCGGCTACGAGACCCGTGACGGCATAGGCGCCAATGTTCATGGGACCTATGTCGGCGTCGGGGATTTCACCCTGCGCAGCGTCGGCGTGGCCGTCGGCCTGCATGACCGGATCGAGGTCTCCTACGCCCGCCAGGCCTTCGACACCGGCGCCGCCGGCGGGGCGCTCGGTCTTGGGAACGGATTCACCTTCCACCAGGACGTGGTGGGCGTGAAGCTCAGGTTGGCGGGGGACGCCGTCTACGACCAGGACCGATGGCTGCCCCAGGTCTCGGTGGGCCTGCAGTACAAGCACAACGACCGGGGCGCGGTCGTTCGCGCCGTCGGCGGGCGCCACGACAGCGGCGTCGACTACTACGTCGCCGCCACCAAGCTGTTCCTGAACGAGAGCCTGCTGCTGAACGCCACCTTGCGCGCCACCAAGGCCAACCAGGCGGGGCTGCTCGGCTTCGGCGGCGACCGCGGCGACGGCTATTCGCTTCAGGCCGAGGGCTCGGCGGCGCTGCTGCTCAATCGCCGGCTGGCGGTGGGGGCCGAGTACCGCACCAAGCCGGATAATCTCGGCTTCGCCCACGAGAGCGACTGGGCCGATGTCTTCCTGGCCTATGCCGTGAGCAAGCATCTGTCGGTCACCGCCGCCGTCGCTGACCTGGGCGACATCGCCACCTTCCGTCGCCAGCGCGGCGGCTATGTCTCCCTCCAGGCGGGGTTCTGAGGCCATGACCATCAACCGCCGCGTCGCCGCCGCCGCCGCCATCCTCACCCTCGCGGGAGGCGGCGCCCGCGCCGCCGAGGAGCCGGTGAAGCCCTATGTCCAGTCCGACGCCAACGCCGGCGCCGCGCCCTTCAAGGGCGACGCCATGCTGCGAGCCTTCCATGGCCGTTCGGGGGTGAACCGGGTCGTCGACGGCCTTGTCGACCGGGCCATCGCGGACCCACGCATCGCCGACATCTTTAAGGGCCAGGACATCGAGCGCCTGCGCAGGACCCTGAAGGAGCAGTTCTGCTACCTGCTGAACGGCGGCTGCGCCTACACCGGCCGCGACATGCGCGCCTCGCACCGGGACCTGGGCCTGCAGCAGACCGACTTCAACGCCCTGGTGGAAGACCTGCAGATCGCCATGGACCGCGAGCGCGTGCCCTTTCGGGCGCAGAACCGGTTGCTGGCCAAGCTGGCGCCCATGGAACGCGCCGTGGTCGTGCGCTGAGCGCCAGGCACGCGAAACCCAGTCGCGCCAGGCGAAAAGCGCCTCTAGAGAAGGCTTGCAACCCGAGAGGACAGGCCGATGACGCGCGTGATGATCTATGAACCGACCTATCGGCGCATGCAGGCGCGCTTCGAGGCCCTCGGCGTTCCCTTCGAACCGGTGCTGGTCAGCGAATCCGGCGAGGTCACCGTCAGTGGTCAAGCGGTCGCGCCCGAGGACGCCCGGCCCGAGGCCGTCTGGGCCAACCACGAAGTGTTCGGCAGCCCGGCCGCGCGGCCCTTCATGGTCACCATGCTGAAGTCCCCGGCCCTGAAGTGGGTGCAGAGCGCCGCCGCCGGCTTCGACAACCCCGTCTTCGGCCAGATCGTCCAGAAAGGCGCCAAGCTTTCCACCAGTCATGGCCAGGCGCTGGGCATGGCGGAATACGTCCTGTGGGGCGTCATCGACCACTTCCAGCACGGCCCCGAACGGCGTCAGGCCCAGGCCGACAGCGCCTGGCGGCGGGTCGCCTTCCGCGAGATCCTGGACAGCCAGTGGCTGATCATCGGCTTCGGCGCCATCGGCCAGGCCGTGGCTCAGCGGGCCAAGGGGTTCGGGGCCAAGGTCACCGGCGTGCGCCGCAACCAGGACGCCCATCCCCTGGCCGACAAGATCGCGCCGATGTCGGCCCTGCCCGAGCTGCTGCCGCAGGCCGACGTGGTGGTGCTGTGCACCCCGCTCACCGCCGACACCCGCCACCTGGTCAACGCCGACTTCCTGGCCGCCATGAAGCCCGCCTCGGTCATCGTCAATGTCGGGCGCGGCGGCCTGGTGGATGAGCCGGCCCTGCTGGCCGCCCTGGACGCGGGCAAGCCTGAGCATGCGGTGCTGGACGTGTTCGAGACCGAGCCCTTGCCGGCGGACAGCCCGTTCTGGCGCCATCCCAGGGTCAATCTGACGCCGCACGCTTCGGGCATCACCAGCGGGCAGTGGTCGCGCAACGAGGCGCTGTTCCTGGAAAACCTGAAGCTCTACCTGACCGGCCAGCCGCTGTTGAACGTGGCCGATCCCAAGGACGTGCTGGCGGCCTGACGAGCGCCGCTCGGGTGGCGCTACTTCAACAGCAGCATGGCCACTTCGTAGGCGCACCAGGCCCAGGCCACGACGCCGGCCGCCATCAGGGCCAGTTCCAGGGCGGAATAGGGCCGTCGCCCCGCGGTCTTGGCGGCGGTCTTGGGGGCCGAATACTCCGACTTCATCCAATCGTGGGTCGACATGGCGTCCGTCTCGATCAGCGGCGGGTGTCCCGATCTGGGACGACCGCCTGGGCTTTCGAGGGGTTCCCGGCAAGCGGGGCGCCAGAACATCGCCGCGGCCCCCAGCGGCGAAGAAAGGCCCTCCCGCGGGAGCAGGAGGGCCAGGTTCGGCGTCTCGCAGTCGCCGCCTCCGGCGCGGCAATCCCCGCCGCGCAAGAGGAAACTCATGGTCCGTCTCGCCGGCGCCGGACCGAAGCGCGCTTCGGGCGGGTGATAGGTCCGAACGAGCCAGCGGGGCTTGTACCGATCGCCTGCCCCGTGGACGGTTGGACCGGATCCGCGGGCTTCAGACTGTAACGGTCCGGACCATAGATTCAATTGATTGGTATGGTCGTCTCGATAAATCAGAATTATAGCTCTGGGCCGGATTGATCTTGCGCAAGGCGCACGTTGCGAGCGCATTGCATCTGGCGACAGGAAGCTCGCGGCCGGCGCGGGCCAGAGGCTCCGTCGGGAGACGCCATGGCGGCCCGCCCCCACAGCCACACGGTTGGAGACGCGGCCTTCCGGGTGCGGGGCCTGACCAAGGTCTATGACACCGAAGCCGGGGCCGTGCGGGCGCTGGACGGCGTCGACCTGGACATCGCGCGGGGCGAAATCCTGGTTCTGCTGGGGCCGTCCGGCTCGGGCAAGTCGACCCTGCTCAACATCCTGGGGGGGCTGGACCGGCCGACCGCCGGCGAGGTGATCTTCGAGGGCCACGACCTGGCCAAGGCCACCGACGCCCAGCTCACCCGCTACCGGCGCCATGCCGTCGGCTTCATCTTCCAGTTCTTCAACCTGACCCCCAGCCTCACGGCGCGCGAAAACGTCGAGCTGATCACCGAGATCGCCGCCAGCCCCATGCGCCCGGAAGAGGCCCTTGGCCTCGTCGGCCTTTCCGACCGCATGGACCACTTCCCGGCCGAGCTCTCGGGCGGCCAGCAGCAGCGCGTGGCCGTGGCCCGGGCTATCGCCAAGCGCCCGGAGGTGCTGTTCTGCGACGAGCCCACCGGCTCGCTCGACAGCGCCAGCGGCATCCAGGTGCTGGAGGCCATCGTCAAGGTCGCCGCCGAGACCGGCGCTACGGTAATGATGGTCACCCACAACGCCGCCATCGGCGACATCGCCGACCGGGTGATCCGCTTCCGGGACGGCAAGGTGGCCGAGATCATCGCCAACCCGACCCGAAGGGCGCCCGCCGAGGTGGCCTGGTGAAGCCCCTCGACCGCAAGCTGCTGCGCGACCTGGTGCGGCTGTGGCCGCAGGCGGCGGCGATCGCCCTGCTGGCCGCCATCGGCGTGGCGGTGGCGGTGATGGCCTATGGGGCGCTGAAGGCGATCGGCGTGGCGGAGGACCGCTTCTATCGCCAGACCCGCTTCGCCGATGTCTTCGCCAGCGCCGAGCGCGCGCCCCGCAGCCTGATACCCCGCATTCGGGAGATCCCCGGCGTCGCGGTGGTCGACGCCAGGCCGACGGGCGGTGGGCTGGCCGACGTCCCGGGCCAGGTGCGGCCGGCCGTGGTGCGCATTGTCGGTCTGCCCGACGATCCCGACCAGGGCCTCAACGGCCTGGTGGTCCAAGGCGGCCGACTGCCGGCCCCGTCGCGGCCGGACGAGGCGGTAGCCCTGAAGAGCTTCCTGGACGCGGCCAAGGTCAGCCTGGGCGATCGCCTGACGGCGACCGTCAACGGGCGCCAGATCACCCTGACCATTGTCGGCGCGGTGTTGTCGCCGGAATACGTCTATGCGCCCGGGTCACTGTCGACCCTGCCTGACGACGCGCACCAGGCGGTGTTGTGGACGTCGCGGGCGACCGCGGAGCGTGCCGCGGGCCTGGTCGGCGCCTTTAGCGAGGTGTCGATCCGCCTGGCCGCGGGGACTCCGGCCAAGTCTGTGACCGACCGCCTGACCGTCCTCTTGGAACCCTATGGCGGTACGGTGGCCTATGGGCGCGAGGACCAGATATCCCATGCCTTCCTGACGGCCGAGCTGAAGGAGCTTCGCACCTCGGCCAGCGTCCTGCCGCCGATCTTCCTGGTGGTGGCGGCCGTGCTGACCCACCTGGTGATGAGCCGCCTGGTCGCCACCGAGCGCGAACAGATCGGGCTTCTCAAGGCCTTCGGCTTTACGGACCTGGAAGTGGCCGTCCCCTACGTCGAGATGGCCGCCATGATCGGCCTGGCGGGGGCTCTGGCCGGGGGGACGTTGGGCGCCGTCCTGTCGGTGATGATGACCCGGCTCTATGCGGAATACTTCCGCTTTCCGGTTTTCACGCCGGAGTTCAATGTCAGCGTCTTCGCCATCACCAGCCTGATCGCCATCGGCGCCTCGGTGGCGGGATCCATGGTCTCGGTCCGGCGCGTGGCGGCCCTGCGGCCGGCGGTGGCTCTCCAGCCCGCTCCGCCCACCGCCTATCGGCGCGGGCCGCTGGACAGGCTGGGCCTTGCCCGGGTGCTGGACCAACCGACCCGGATGATCCTGCGTCGCCTGGAGCGCTTCCCGGTGAAGACCGGCCTCACCATCGCGGGCCTGGCGGCGAGCCTGGCGCTTCTGGTCGGCACGCAGTTCCTGCACGACGCCCTCAACCAGGTCATCGACCACGCTTACTACCGGGCTCAGCGCTGGAGCGCCCAGATCGGCTTCTTCCATCCCCGCGAGGCCAGGGCGGCGCTGGAGGCGGCGCGGCTGCCGGGCGTGGCGGCGGCGGAACCTGTCCGGGTCACGGCCGCCTGGGCGCGCGGCCCGACGGGCCTGGCCAAGAAGGTTCCGGTGATGGGCCTGGAGCCCGGCGCCCTACTGGCCCACCCGCTGGACCGCAAAGGGCGCGTGATCCCATTCGAGGGCGGCGGCGTGGTCCTCAGCGAAGCGCTCGGCCGACGGATCGGGGTGAAGGCCGGCCAGTCGGTGGAGCTCGAGTTCCTGGAAGGCCGACGGGGGCGTTTCCTCCTTCCGGTGACAGCCCTGGCCGACGACTACAGCGGCCTCAACGTCTTCATGGCCCGGGGCGGGCTCAACCGGCTGCTGCAGGAGGGCGATCTTGCCAGCGGCGCCGATCTGATCACGGCCGCGGACCAGTCGGGCGCCTTCTACCGCGCCCTGGAGTCGCGGCCCCAGGTGATCAGCGCCGCCTCGCGCGACGACACCGTGCAGCTCTGGCGCAGGACCATGGCCCGCACCTTTTCGATCAGCATCGTCTTCTATCTCGGATTCGCCGGCGCCATAGCCTTCGGCGTCGCCTACAACATGGGCCGGATTACGCTGGCGGAGCGCTCGCGCGACCTGGCGACCCTGCAGGTGCTGGGCTTCACGCGGGCCGAATGCGCCTACATCCTGTTCGGGGAGCTGGCCCTGGCCGGCCTCATCGCCGCGCCGGTGGGCTTGTTGGGAGGGCAGGTCTTCGCCCATGGACTGGTGGCGGCCTATTCGCGGGAGGAACTGCGGTTGCCGATCCTGATCACGGCCCGCACGCTGGGCCTGTCGCTGACCGCCTACGCCGCAGCCATCGTGTTGGCGGCCATGCTGCTCCTGCGGCGGCTCTGGTCGCTGGACCTGGTGTCCGTCCTGAAGACGAGGGAGTGAGGATGGCGGCAAAGTCCCGCGCGCGCTGGATTCTGATCGGCGCCATCGCTGTTGTGGCGGTGGGCGGCGTGGCCGCCATGTTCCTGCCAAGGCCGGTGGCCGTGGACAGCGCTCAGGTCGTCCGGGCCGAGATCGCCGAGACGGTGCAGGACCAGGGCCAGGCCCGCGTGCGCGAGGCCTATGTGGTCGCCGCGCCGGTGGCGGGGCGGCTGGAGCGCACCCCGCTGAAGGTGGGTGACACCGTCAGGGCCGGGGCCACGGTGGTGGCGCGGCTGCGGCCGGCGGCGGCCGGTCTGCTCGATCCTTCGGTGCGCGCCCAGCGCGAGGCGGCGGTGGGCGCGGCCAAGGCGGATCTCGCCCGGCTGCAGGCCGAGCGGGTGCGCACCGCCGGGGAGCTGGCTCGCGTCCGGCCCCTGGCCGAGGCCGGCTACGCCTCGCGCCAGAGCCTGGACGACGCCCAGGCCGCCGCCCTGGCCGCGCAGAACGCCGAGGCCGCCGCCAGGTCCCAGGTCGCGGCCGCCCAGGCGGCCCTGCTCGGCCCCCAGGCGGCAGGGCAGGGGATGGTGGTCATGACAGCCCCCGCGAGCGGCTATGTCACCCGGGTGATCGAGCCCTCCGAACGCACGGTCCAGGTGGGCGCGCCCCTGGTCGAGATCAGCGACGGCCACAGCCTGGAGGCGGCCATCGAATTCCTGTCCCAGGACGCCGTGCGCATCCGCGAGGGGATGGCGGCCGAGATCTACGACTGGGGCGGGCCCGGCGTCATCCCGGCCAAGGTCCGGCGGATCGAGCCGCAGGGCTTCACCAAGACTTCGGCCCTAGGGGTGGAGGAACAGAGGGCCATCGTGCTCCTGCAGTTCGAGGCCCCTGCGCAGACCTGGGGCCGGCTGGGGCCAGGATACCGGGTCTGGGGCCGGGTGTTCCTGCGCCGCGAGCCCGCCGCCCTGACCGTGCCCCTTGGCGCGCTCGTCCGCCAGGCCGGCGGGTGGGCCGTCTGGCGGATCGAGGCCGGCCGCGCCCGTCTGCGGCCCGTGCGCGTCGGGACCATGAGCGACCGCCAGGCTGAGATCCTCGGCGGCCTGGCGGCCGGCGACCGGGTGGTGGTCTTCCCGCCGGACACGGTCCACGACGGCGTGGCGATCAAGGCGCGCTGAACGACCTCAGTTCGCCCTGCTGGTCTCCTTCATCAGCCGGTAGGTGAACTCGATGCTCTCGTAGAACGCCTGGACGCCGACCCGCTCGTCGCGGCCGTGCATGCGGCTGTCGTTGACCTCCTGGAACACGCCGTTGAGGTCGTAGGTGGGAATGCCGGCGGCGCGCAGATAGAGGCCGTCGCTGGCGCCGGCGCCCATCGCCGGGATCACCGGGACGCCGGGCCACATGCTGTTGGTCACCGCCTGGATCCTGGCCAGCAGGGGCGCCGGCAGGGGCGACTCCGGTCCGGAGACGACCTTGTTGGGCAAGGTCACCTTGATGTCGGGATCGGCCACCACGACTTCGATGGTCTTGCGCGTCTGTTCGGCGGTTTCGTCCGGCATCACGCGGCACTGGACCGTGGCGGTGGCGCGCTGGGGCAGGGCGTTCTCCTGATGGCCGCCGGACAGCATGGTGGCGACGCAGGTGGAGTGCAGAATGGCGTTCAGCGACGGGTCCTTGGCCAGCCGCGCCGCCGCCGCCAGGTCAGGCGTCGGCCCCGAGACGGCCAGCATGTCGGCTCGGACGTCGGGCGGCTGCAGCGCCGCCTCGCGCTGGAAGTAGAGGCGGGTGCTGGCGTTGAGGCGATAGGGGTACTGCCATTGCGCCAGGCGGTTCAGGCCCGCCGCCAGGCTGTAGATGGCGTTGTCGGGCCGGGGCTCCGACGAGTGACCGCCGCGGTTGGTGACCTCGAGCATCAGGGTCACATAGGTCTTCTCGGCCGTCTCCATGTCGAGCGCCACGCGCTTGCCGTCCTGCAGTTCGCCATTGGCCCCGTCGGTGTCGATGGCGAATTCGGCGTCGATCAGGTCGCGATGCTCGCGCACCAGGTAGTCGGCGCCGTCCTGCTCAAGGCCCACTTCCTCGTCGGCGGTGAAGGCGATGATGATGTCGCGGTCGGGGACGAAGTGCTCCTGCTTCAGCCGGATGACCGCGGCCATCATGGCGGCGTCGTCCTGCTTCATGTCGGACGAGCCGCGGCCGTAGAAATAGCCGTCCTTCTCGGTCATCTGGAACGGCGGCAGGGTCCAGTCCTCGGGCTTGGCCTCGACCACGTCGAGGTGGCCATTCCAGAGGATGGGCTTGCCCTTGCCCTTGCCCTTCAGGCGGACGACGACGTTGGCCTGGGTCGGGTACTTCGGGTCGGTGACGACCTGGACTTCGCTGTCGGAGAAGCCGCCGGCCTTGAGATGCTTGACCAGGATGGCGGCCACCTCGGCCGTGCCGGCGTCGTGGACGGAACGCACCGCGATCATCTCGCCCAGGGCCTCGCGGGCCAGGGCCTGACTAGCCGGGGGCGGCAGCGGCGGCGCGCTCGGCGCGGGCGCGGCGGCGATCAACAGCGGCGCAACGGCCAGCGGCAGCAACTTCATGGCGGACTTCAAGAGTGCCCCTTTCACGCGAACAGGTCGAGCGGCGCAAGAAACCCCCGTTCCGTCCCCCGGGGCAAGCGTTCCGCGTCGAACATTGGTCGTTGACTCGTTAGTAAGTTATCGCTTACGGTAAGTCATGACTTACAGTTTTGCCGCCTTCGCCGCCCTGGCCGACCCCACCCGTCGGGCGGTGTTCGAGCGCCTGGCCGACGGTCCGCGGGCGGTGGGCGACCTGGCCGAGGGCCTGCCGGTCAGCCGGCCGGCGGTGTCGCAGCACCTGAAGGTGCTCAAGGAGGCCGGCCTGGTCACCGACCGGCCCGAGGGCGCCCGGCGCGTCTATCAGATCGATCCGCAGGGCCTGGGCGCCATGCGGGCCTGGCTGGACCGCTTCTGGACCGCCGCCCTGGACGCCTTCGCCGAAGAGGTCGAGCGGCAGAACCTCGAACTGAAGAACAACGACCGCACGGATTCGCCCGAATGACCGAGACCATCCGCCCCGCGCCGGTGCGCAAGTCGGTGACCGTGGCCGCCGACCCGGCCCTGGCCTTCAAGGTGTTCACCGCCGACATCGGCCGCTGGTGGCCGCCCAGCCACACGATCGGGTCGACGCCGGCCAAGTCCACGGTGATCGAGCCGGGGGTCGGCGGGCGCTGCTACGGGATCGGCGAGGACGACGCCGAGGCGCACTGGGGCGACGTGCTGGTGTGGTCGCCGCCGGACCGTATCGTCATCGCCTGGCGGGTGACCACCCAGTGGACCTACGACCCGAACCTGACCACCGAGGTCGACGTCACCTTCACCGCCATCGAGGGCGGCCGCACCCGCGTCGACCTGGAGCACCGCCACCTCGAACGCCTGGGCGAGGGCGCCGAGGGCGCCCGGGCCACATTCGAGAGCCCCAACGGCTGGGGCAAGATCCTGGACCTCTACAAGGCCGTCGTCGAAGCGGCCTGAACCGCGAAGGAGGAGACCCCCATGTCCCCGATCATCATCCATGGCGTCCCGGGCAGTCCCTATGTGCGCAAGGCCCTGCTGACCTGCCGGGAGAAGGGCGCGCCGCACGAGCTGGCCGCCATCGCGTTAGGCGCCGGCAAGGGGCCGGAGCACCTGGCGAACCAGCCTTTCGGCCGCATGCCCTGGGCCACCCACGGCGACTTCGCTCTCTACGAGACCGACGCCATCATCCGCTACGTCGACGAGTCCTTCGACGGGCCGGCGCTGCAGCCCAGGGAACCGAAGGCGCGGGCGCGGATGAACCAGGTGATGGGCATCGTCGACGCCTATGTCATGCCCTCCATGACCGCCGGCATCGGCTGGAACCGGATCATGTGCCCGATGATGGGTCTGCCCGTGGACGAGGCGGCGGTGGCGGCGGCGATCGCGCCGTCGCGGGTGTGCCTGAAGGCGCTGGACGCGATCCTGGGCGACCAGTCGTTCATGGCCGGCGAGGCGCTGAGCCTGGCGGACCTGATGCTGCTGCCGCACCTGGACTTCCTGCCGCAGTCGCCGGAGGGCGCCGCCCTGCTGGCCGAGACGCCGCGGCTGGGCGCCTGGCTGGAGCGGATGCGGGCTCGCCCGGCGGCCCAGGCCACCGAGGCGGCGCGGCTGATGGCGGCGGCGGCCTGATTACCCGCCGGGTAATCGTCCTGGCCCCGGGCGGGGTCTAGAACGGGCGCGCACCGTCAGGAGCGTTCCCCATGCAGAGCCCCGCCGTCCAGACCGAACCCCGGGCCTTCGGGTCGCTGCTGAAGGCCTGGCGGGCCCGGCGGCGGGTGAGCCAGCTCGACCTGGCGCTGGACGCCGAGTTGTCGCAGCGCCACGTGTCGTTCCTGGAGAGCGGCCGCTCCAAGCCGACGCGGGCGTCGATCGAGAAGCTGGCCGACGCGTTGGCGGTGCCGCGCGGCGAGCGGGACCGGCTCTACGCCGCGGCCGGCTTCGTGGCCCCGGCGGCGATGAGTCCCTGGCCCAGCGAGGCGCGGGCGGCGATCGACGAGTCGCTGCAGTTCATCATCGACCGCCACGATCCCTATCCGGCCATGGTCGTCGACCGGCTGTGGGGGCTGCGGACGACCAACGCGGCGGGGCGGAGGTTCTTCGACCGCCTCGGCCCGTTGAGCAGGGCCAACGTGGTCGCCGCCCTGCTGCACCCGGACGGCCCCCGCCGCTGCCTCGTCAACTGGCGGGAGGTGGCGGCGCGGCTGGTGGGGCTGATCGAGATCGAGGTGGCCCGGCGGCTGGACGACGGCGAGGGCCGGGCCCTGCTGCTGGAGATCTTCGCCCTGCCCGGGGTGGCGGAGGCCTGCGCCAAGGCGCCGGACCTGGGGCCCGGCGCGCCGGTGATCAGCCTGCACTTCCGCCTCGACGGCCGCGACCTGAGGCTGTTCTCCCTGGTCGCCACCGTCGGCATGAGCGTCGACCCGGGACTGGAGGACCTCAAGCTGGAGACCCTGCTGCCGGCCGACCCGGAGACCCGGGACTGGTTCGTGAATTAGTCCTCGCTGGCCTGCGCCTTCTCGCCCGGCGCGCAGTCGCCGACGTAGGTCATCTCGGTGTGGACGTGGGTGGTCGTCGGCGGCTTGCCGGGGACGGTCATGGTCATGGTCGAGTCCGAGGTGACGTGGGAGTTGAAGTCGCCCGAGGCGGTGGCGTGGGCGCTCATCACATATTGGGCCGGGTCGCCGCACTGCATGTCCATGACGATGCCGCCCAGGAAGGTGCGCTTGATCTCGAACTTGGCGCACTGTGCCTTGGGCGGCTTGTGCATCTGGATGGCCTTGCCGGATTCGCAGTAGCTGGAGGTGTCGGTCTTGCCGTCGTCGCCGGTCTCGACCTTCTGCCACTTGCCGGCCTTGATGCGCGGCAGGTCGGCTTCCGTGATCACCGTGTCCGGACCGCCGCCGGCCTTGGCCGCCCCGCCGCCGGCCGCCTGGCTTGAGCCGCCGGCGCCCTTGGAGCAGGCGGTAAGAGCCAGGGCGGAGACGGCGAGGAGCCCAGCGAGACGCAGGCCGTTGGGGCTGACACGGGACATGGCGAGCGACTCTCTTTCAGGTTGGGGTTGGACGCTGGCGTAACACGGGTCGCCGAGGCGTCAAACCGGGCCCCCTCAGCCGGCCGGGCAGGCGCCCACGTACTTGTAGGTCGAGTGGTTCTTCATGGTGTTGTCGGGCGAGCCGGCCATGCTCATGGTCATGGTGCTCTCGGTCACATAGGCGCTGTTGAAGTCGCCCTCGGCGGTCATGTGCAGCTTGGCGGTGACGCCGTTGTTCGGGCAGGCGGCGTCGACCACCACGCCGCCGGTGGCGGTGCGCCTGTATTCCACCTGCTTGCAGGGCGGGCCGTCGGCCATTGGGTCCATGGGCTTGCCGGCGACGCACTTGCGGTCGGTGATCGGCGCCTCGGCGTCCTGGGTGGAGACGCGCTCCCAGAGGCCGGCCTTCGGCGCGGGCATCTGGGCGGCGGTGATCGGCGTGGTCGGGCCGCCGGCCGCGGCGGCCAGGGCGGCCGACACCGCCGGGGTGGCGGCCGGGGCGCTGGACGTCGTGGTGGTGCTGGTCGTGGTCGAGCTGCTCTCGGCGGTCTTCTTCGAGCAGCCGCCGATCAAAGCCGTCGCGAGCATCAGGCCGGCGGCGGCGACGACCAGCCGGGCGGCCGGGGCGGTTGGGTTGGCAGGCATGGGAGACCCTCCTCTCGCGGGCGCCGTCCGCCGGTCCGCGGGGCGCGTGTCATTCCCGTAACACGGTTACGCGAGAGCGGCGAGGCCGGCGCCGCTCCGCACGCGTTCAGTCCGGCGAAGGCCGGGACCCAGGCAAGGGTCTCGGCCCGCTGACGGGTCTGTGGTTGAGCCTGGGTTCGCGCCAGGTCGTCCGGCTTTAAGGGCTTGGCGGGCTTGTGCCTGGGCCCCGACTTTCGTCGGGGTGAGCGGATTTGAGGGGGCGGCCGCCGGCCATGCGGCGGGCCTTTCCGGCCGCGAGGGTGTAGAGAGGCGGGACGCCCATGCTCTGACGCCCCGGGAGGCCGTTCGTCGCCCATCGCATCGGCCCAAGGAACCAAGACCATGGCAGACACCGACAAGATCCTCGCGCACATCGCCCGCAGCGACGATCCCGACTCCCTGCGCCGGGTGATCGCCAACGCCAAGGCCCAGGGCGCCGAGGACGTGGCCGAGGCGGCCTTCCGGCGGCTGATCTCGCTGGCGCCGGGCGAGGAGCCGGGCAGCCTGGGCCACGATTTCTGGCGCTCGATCAACGCCTTCGAGCACATGCGCTCGGAGCTGCACGGCAAGCGCGTCAAGCTGCAGCGCACGCGCCTGAAGGTCGGCAAGGTGGGGGTCCATCGGACCCTGGAGGACTGGGCCACCGGCAAGCAGACCGAAGGCTTCGAGATGCTGATGGAGGCCGACATGCCCGAGCTGAGCGGCGAGGCCATCGTGCTGCGCCACGCGGGCGAGTTCGAGCCGGCCGTCGTCGACGCCGCCCGCGCGCGCCTGGTCTCCCGCGGCGTCGAGCCGGCGAGCGTGATGTCGGTGGGGTAGGGGTGCTGCCTCTCTCTTCCCCCGCGAGCCGGAGGCGAAGTGGGGGAAGTGTCCCCTATGCCGACGCCGGCGCAAGCCGGGGGAGGCGGGGGACGATGGGGGTTCGTCAGTCGGGATACGCCGGCGCGCGCCGGACCTGACGCCGCCCTCGACGCCGGCATGCGCGTGGAGAAGCCGGAGTCCTCGCCGGTTTCGCACCCCCATCGTCGCCCGCCTTCGGCATGGGCGACACTTCCCCCACCGCTGCGCGGCGGGGGAAGAGGGAAGGCGATGGGTTGCACGCCCTTCATTGCCGCGTGCAGACACACCGGGGACCCGGCCGTCGCCTCGCCGGTTGCGGGGCGAGCGGGGCTAGGACGGCATTGTGCGAATTCGAACATTATGTGAACATCGTGCCTGGCACGGCGCGGGGTCGGCTGGCGGGCGCAACGACTTGGGGTTGATCGCGGCGCGCGGGACGCAGAACATCCGCAGCGAGTCATCGGCGGGGAGGGGGCGTGCGATGGGACGATGGGCCGGCGGCTTGATGGCGGCGGTGGCTCTGGCGATCGGACTGGCGCTCGCGCCGGGCCCGGCCGACCGCGCCCGCGCGGCGCCGCCCGCCCCGGAGACGAAGGCGAAGGCGGACGACACCGGCGCGTCGGTGTTCGACACCGCCGGGCAATTGCCGACGTTCGCCTTCACCGGGGTGCTCATGAAGCTCGACTCGACCCGCCCCTGGGGCGAGGTGCGCGGCGGCATCATCTGCTATCACGTGCGCGACCTGATCTCGGACGCGGGCCTGGTGGCGCTGCGCTCAGCGCGGCTGAAGGACATCGTCACCAACCAGCTGCGCGACGCCGACTTCCAGGTCGAGGACCCCACCGACAACCTGTTCCAGGCCGACAGCCCCAAGTCGCCGATCCTGGTCGCCGCCGTCATCAAGGACATCCACGCGAGCTTCTGCGACATCTGGAGCATGGACGCCAACCTGGCGATGGCCAAGGGCAAGGCGACCATGCAGGTGGAGTGGCAGGTCTATTCCCGGGCCGAACAGAAGCTGCTGGCCAAGATCGAGACCGACGGCGGCTTCGAGGTGAAGTCCGCCGCCGCCACGGGCACGGTCGAGACGGTGCTGAGCGGCGCCTTCACCGAGAACGTGCGGCGCCTGGCGCAAGGCGTGGAGCTGCGCCGCGCGCTGACGGCCAGCGCCGCGCTGGCGAGCGGCGAGCCGCCGCGGCCCGACGCCCTGACGCCGATCGTGCTCAGCGCCCCCACCCCGGCGCCGACGCGCGCGCCGGGCGACGCGGTGGGCGCGGTGGTGCTGATCCAGACGGCGGACGGCCACGGGAGCGGCGTGCTGGTCTCCAGCGACGGCTATGTGCTGACCGATCAGCACGTGGTCGGCGACGCCAAGACCGTCCGGGTGCGCTGGTCCGACGGCATCGAGACCCAGGGTGAGGTCCTCCGCATCAGCAAGGCGCGGGACGTGGCCCTGGTGCGCACCGACCCGCGGGGGCGCCAGCCCCTGGGGCTGAGGCTGGACCAGCCCCAGCCGGGGGAGACGGTGTTCGCCATCGGCGCGCCCCTCGAGGTGCAGTTCCAGGGCACCCTGACGCGCGGCATCGTCTCGGCCAACCGGACCATCAACGGCCTGGCCTATGTGCAGAGCGACGTGACCGTGAACCCGGGCAACAGCGGCGGCCCCCTGCTGGACGAAAAGGGCCGGGTGCTGGGCCTGACGGACCTTGCGCGCCTGCAGGACGGCGCCCCGGTGACCTCGGGCGTCAACCTCTTCACCCCGACCCGGGACGCCCTGGATTTCCTGGGCCTGAAGGCGCCGGCGGGGGCGGCGCCGTGAGGGCGGCGTGGAACCGCCGTCGCCCGGGGCGGCGAAGCGAAGGGCAAGAAGTCCCCTGCGCCGAACCCCGGCGGACGCCGTGGGAAGCGTTGGGACGGTGAACCCTTCCCCCGCGACCATCGGGAGTGGGGGAAGTGGCCCGAACGCGGAGCGGAGGGTCGATGGGGGTGCGTGAGGTGACGCGCCCTGATCTTCGAGGACAAAGCGCGGCGTCGATGTCGGCGTCCGATTGCGGGAACGATCGCTCACCGTCTTTCGCACCCCCATCGTCGCCCGCCTTCGGCATAGGCGACACTTCCCCCGCTTCACGGGGGAAGAGGAGACAGCGCGAACCCGTTCGTGTGGTTCGTGGGGTTCGTGGACAACCCCTCTTCCCCCGCTTCACGGAGGCAGGGTTGGGGCGGCGGAGGTTTCAGCCGCCTCGCTAGGGCAGGGCGGCGACCAGGGCGGCGGTGTCGAAGGACTCGTAGAAGTCGGCGATGTAGCCGTCTTCGAACCGCAGGAGGTCCACCTTGCGCGAGGTGAAGGTCTTGCCGCTGGCGCGGTTGCGGTAGGCGATCTCGCCGCTGAGGGCCAGGCGGTCGCCGTCGGCGATGGGGTCGCCCATGCGGTAGTGGATCATCTCCCAGTCGGCGATCAGCGCCTCGAGGTAGCGGCGCAGCTCAGCCCGGCCCTTGACCGGGGCGCTGAACGCCAGGCCCGGCCGGCCGCCGGCGATGGAGGTGAGGTCGCCGTCGGGCGCGAACAGGGCCAGCCAGGTGTCGACGCTGGCGCCCTTGCTGTCGTTCCAGGCCTGGCACGCGGCCAGCACCCGGCGGGTGTTGTCGGTTTCCTGTCCCATGGGGTGTCTCCCGCCGCCGGCGGGTGGAGTTCCGCGTTTGGGCGGCGGCGGCGACGCTACGCCACTTGCGCGGGTGGGGAAAGGGGCGTGCAACCGGCGTGGCGGAGGGCGGATGTCGGTTGCGAAGCCACGCCTCTTCCCCCGCGAGCCGCAGGCGAAGTGGGGGAAGTGTCCCCTATGCCGACGCCGGCGCAAGCCGGGGGAGGCGGGGGACGATGGGGGTTCGTCAGTCGGGATACGCCGGCGCGCGCCGGACCTGACGCCGCTCTCGACGCCGGGATGCGCGTGGAGAAGCCGGCGTCTTCGCCGGTTTCGCACCCCCATCGTCGCCCGCCTTCGGCATGGGCGACACTTCCCCCACCGCTGCGCGGCGGGGGAAGAGGGGGCGGCGATGACTTGTTTGCATCAGGTCGTCAGCCTGACCCCCACGCGGAGAGGCTCGCGCCGCCGTCCGGCTTCCTCAAGGACGCCCCCTGGCGGGGCCGCCGCGCCGCGGCCGGCCAAGCCGGTCCTTGACCAAGCCGGCCGACGGCGCGGGTGGGCCGGCATGGGATTCAGGGAGGGGTGCGCCGCCGGTACCGCCCCCGCCCCACGAACTCCAGATACCGCGCGTCCCGCAGCACCTGGAGCTGCTGCCTGATCTTCGGGCGGACGTTGTTGTTCCCGGGGTAGAGGGCGGCGAGGCGGGGTTCGTAGGCGTAGACGTCATCCAGGGTGAAGGCGGGGAGCGCGATGTCCTCGACGCACTTCATCACCTCGATCAGCCAGCCGCGGGCGGCGAGGGGGCGTTGGCGGAGGAACAGGGTCGAGCGCCACTGTTCCAGCACGGCGTCGCGGGGCGCCGCCTCGCCGCCGCGCACGAACCACACCTTGCCGCTGTCGGGCACGCGGCCCAGCAGGATGTTGCAGCCCACCCAGCCGGCGCGGCGGGCGGTGGGCTTCAGGGGCGGGCGCTGCTGGATGATCTCGCGCACCAGGAACTGCTTGGGCACGAAGAACAGGTCGGTGACCCCGAACCGGGCCACGTCGTAGTTCATGAACACCAGGTTGGGGTTGGCGGGGGAGGCGATGCGCGCGCACATGGTCGCGTAGGCGCCGTCAGTGACCTTGGGGCCGAAGGGCCGCTTTGAGGACTTCAGTTCGTAGTCCTCGCGGCAGGCCTCGCAGAAGAAGTCGGCGAACGGCTGGTTGTTCGGATAGCGCGCGATGCGGGCCGCGCCGCAGTTGGGGCAGAAAAGGCGGGCGTGCACCCAGGCCTCGGTCCACAGCCGGGCGTTCTGGGAGGCGCTGACGAAGGCGGTTTCGGGTTCGGCGAAGCCGAGGTGGAAGTCGTCAGTCGCACCCGGTCCAGGTGGCTTCAATCTCATACCCCTCGGCGTCGAGCGCGACGTAGCCCCGCGCGTCGAACTCGCAGGCGCCTAGTTCCTGCCACTTGTAGTCTTCCGGGGATTCCCGGGCCAGTTCTACGGCTTCCTCGGGATCGTCCGCCTCGACCTCGGCGGTGTAGTCGACGTAGGCGTCGACGCGGAGGAGGACGGTGAAGGTGGGCATGGGGTAGTGACGTCTCGTTTGCGCTGTGGCGATTATCAGATCTTTTTCAATGCGTTATCAATCCCCCGTTCCGTTGGGATGGCACTCTTGGAATCAGGCGTGGCTGCGGTGGGTAGAGTGCGAATTCGGGCGGATACGCGAGTCAGGTTCACGAAATCCCCTAAATTGCGACCTGCCATCGCCCTGGTGACGCCAAGTCAATCTTGGAGATTTGTGGATGAAGCAGTGGATTGAAGCGTCCATTCGACTTGGACTGCGGCATGATCCTCACATCACGATGGAGGTTCAGCAGCTTGGAAGCCTCGATATACTACTGTCGCGATGGGAGACTGAGCTTCCCAGAATACTAGATTCAGGGCAGGAAACTCAGGCTTGGGCGGATTGGGAGCACCTAAATCTAATCATTTCACTTTCTCGCCTTTGGGTAATGGGCTTGTACGAGAGTCTGAGGACATATCGTCAGCATGTTCGTACTGCGGAGCCCAGCCGCTGGTTGCCGCTTGAATCCGTTTTCAGGGACGTCGAAGACCTCAGGATGCCCCTAACCAAACACGAGGCGAAATCCGGACTTGGCATCAACGGTGTTCGTTTCGCCCCTCCATTTGTACAGGACAATCGGACCATCGGCTGGGTCGCGCCAATTCGAAGTCTCGGCGGCACAGACCTTATTACGCGGCGTGCGATCGCAGATGCGTTTCTTGTTGCTGCACTGACGCTAGTCCCGCCGCCTCAATGATCAATCACAGCTATGCCACTCGGAAGAGAAAATGCCCTTGTTGACGCGGGCGCGCGGAACGGGACGGCTTGAGATCGTTCACCCAAAAGCCGCCCCTCTACCGCCTCGCCCTTCCGTGCTTCCGGAACCGCTCCGCGTTCTCCGCCCGCACCTCGGCCTTGATGGCCTTCACCGCCCCCCGGTCCGGCGTCGCGCCCTCGGCGGTCAGGGCGTCGTTGGCGAATTCCAGATCCAGCAGCTTCAGCCGCTTGATCTCGTCCCTTAGCCGGGCGGCGGTCTCGAACTCGAGGTCGGAGGCGGCCTGTTTCATGCGGCTTTCGAGGTCGCGCAGGGTGGCCTTGAAGTTGTCGCCCAGGAAGGGGGTCTTGCCGCCCTCGGCGACGCCGGCGTCCACGGTGACGCGGTCGGCCCGCTCGTAGGGGCTGTCGAGGATGTCCTTGATGTCGCGGCGGACGCTCTCGGGGGTGATGCCGTGCTCGAGGTTGTACTCCTCCTGCTTTGAGCGGCGGCGGTTGGTCTCGGCGATGGCGCGCTCCATCGAGCCGGTCATCTGGTCGGCGTAGAGGATGACGCGGCCGTCGACGTTGCGGGCGGCGCGGCCGATGGTCTGGATGAGGGAGGTCTCCGAGCGCAGGAAGCCCTCCTTGTCGGCGTCGAGGATGGCGACGAGGCCGCACTCGGGGATGTCGAGGCCTTCCCTGAGGAGGTTGATGCCGACCAGGACGTCGAAGGCGCCCAGGCGCAGGTCGCGGATGATCTCGATGCGCTCCAGGGTGTCGATGTCGGAGTGCATGTAGCGCACGCGCAGCCCCTGCTCGTGCATGTACTCGGTGAGGTCCTCGGCCATCTTCTTGGTCAGCACGGTGACCAGGGTGCGGTAGCCCTTGAGGGCGGTGTCGCGGCACTCGGCGATGACGTCGTCCACCTGGCTGAAGGACGAGCCGTCCTTGGCCTTGGAGACGGGGCGGATGATGACGGGCGGGTCGATCAGGCCGGTGGGGCGGATGACCTGCTCGGTGAAGACGCCGCCGGCCTTCTCAAGCTCCCACTGGGCGGGGGTGGCCGAAACGAAGACGCTGTCCGGGCGCATGGCCTCCCACTCCTCGAACTTGAGGGGGCGGTTGTCGAGGCAACTGGGCAGGCGGAAGCCGTACTCCGCCAGGGTGAACTTGCGGCGGTAGTCGCCGCGGTACATGGCCCCGATCTGCGGCACGGTCTGGTGGCTCTCGTCGACGAAGAGCAGGGCGTTGTCGGGGATGTATTCGAAGAAGGTCGGCGGCGGCTCGCCCGGGCGGCGGCCGGTGAGGTAGCGGCTGTAGTTCTCGATGCCGGCGCACGAGCCGGTGGCCTGGATCATCTCCAGGTCGAAGGTGGTGCGCTGCTCCAGGCGCTGGGCCTCCAGCAGCTTGCCGTTGGCCACCAGCCAGTCGAGGCGCTCCTTGAGCTCGGCCTTGATGGCGACGACCGCCTGGTTGAGGGTCGGGCGCGGGGTGACGTAGTGGCTGTTGGCGTAGACGCGGACGCTCTCCAGGTCGGCGGTCTTCCTGCCGGTGAGGGGGTCGAACTCGCTGATCGCCTCGATCTCGTCGCCGAAGAGGGTGACGCGCCAGGCGCGGTCCTCGTAGTGGGCGGGGAAGATCTCGATGGTGTCGCCGCGCCGGCGGAAGGCGCCGCGCTCGAAGGCCTGATCGTTGCGCTTGTACTGCTGGGCCACGAGGTCGGCCATCAGCTGCTTCTCGTCCACCCGGTCGCCGACCTTCAGGTTGAAGGTCATGGCGGTGTAGGTCTCCACCGAGCCGATGCCGTAGATGCAGGAGACCGAGGCGACCACGATGACGTCGTCGCGCTCCAGGATCGCCCGGGTGGCCGAGTGGCGCATGCGGTCGATCTGCTCGTTGATCGAGCTGTCTTTCTCGATGTAGGTGTCGGTGCGCGGGACGTAGGCTTCGGGCTGGTAGTAGTCGTAATAGGAGACGAAGTACTCCACCGCGTTGTCCGGGAAGAAGGACTTGAACTCGCTGTAGAGCTGGGCGGCGAGGGTCTTGTTGTGGGCCAGGATCAGGGCCGGACGCTGGGTCTGCTCGATGATCTTGGCCATGGTGAAGGTCTTGCCTGAGCCGGTGACGCCGAGCAGAACCTGCTCGTGCTCGCGGTTCTCAAGGCCGGAGACCAGCTCGGCGATGGCGGTGGGCTGGTCGCCGGCCGGCTCGTAGGCGCTGGACAGGCGAAAGCGCCGCCCGCCCTCGGACTTGTCCGGCCGCGCCGGACGGTGCGGCGTCCACAGCGCCGGCATGGCGTCGCTGTCGTAGAGGAAGGTCCCGGAGGCGTCGGCGACGCCGGGATTGGACGGAGAGCTCGGCATGGTCCGAAGGTAGGCGCGGGGGCCGGGATTGGCCAGGGGCCGTGCTGACAGGGGGATGTCAGGAGAGGGGCCGTTGCGCAGGTTGATGACGGCTTAACCGACGCAGGGCATGATCGCCGGCGAACGACCGTGGGGCGGGGGCCAGACGGGAGAACGCGGGTGAACCGGCGCACACTTCTGCTCGCCCTGACCGTGGGCGCGTCACCGATGGCCCAGGCCGCCTGGAGCGCGCGCGCCCTGGCGGCCGCCAGCGCGGCCGCGCCGCCGCCGCCTCCGCCGCCCGACGACACCTTCGGCTTCTCCTCGACCCTGCGCGCGGAGGGGGTCGGCGGGCCGGTGGCGCGGGACCTGTCGAGCTGGATCAAGACCCTGAAGGTGCTGGGCGAGGCGCCGCTGCTGACCGCCGACGCGCCCGCCGGCGGCCCGGCGTTCCGGCTGACGGTGCTGAGCGCCCGCAAGCCGGCGGTGACCCTGCACGTGACCTGGAGCGAGGACCGGCGGCTGGCGACGGCGATGATCAGCACCGGTGACGGCCTGGGGGTGCCGGGCCAGCGGATCAAGACGGTGCGACGGGATCTGGCCATGCCGGCGGCGACGGCCCTGCTCGAACTGGCCGACGACCGCGAGACCTTCTGGGACGCCGCTCCCCTGCCGCCGGACTGGGAGGCGATCCAGAAGCTGGCCGACTGTCCCACCTGCCCGGTGGTGGAGCCGGACGGCGACCAGGTGCTGCTGGAGGGCCGGGTGGGCGCCCGCCGCCATCTGCTGGTGCGCGTGGCCCCGGCGGCGGACAGCCTGGCGGCGCGCTTCGAGGCCATGGTGACGCCGCCGGTCCCGGTGATCACGCCGCCGCCCCGGCATCCGCCCAAGCGCGCCGCCAAGCCGTCGAGGCGGGCCCGCGGCCGGTGGTGACGGAAATCGCCGCGGCGGGCGTGGAAGGCGTCGAGGGACCTGAACCGGAGACACCCATGAAACTCGCCTTCGCCGCCGGACTGGCGTTCGCCTCGAGCCTGATGTTCGCCGACGCCGCCGCCGCCCAGGGCGCCATGGCCGGCGTGCGCGCCGCCTGCCAGGCCGACCTGCAGAAGCTCTGCGCCGGCGTCCAGCCGGGCGGCGGACGGATCAAGCAGTGCCTGAAGGAGCACAAGGACCAGGTCTCCATCGGCTGCAAGTCGGCCCTGGCCGAGATGAAGGCGAACAAGCGCGCGGGCGCCGCCGCCCAGTAGCGCCGCCTCCTTCCCTCGGCGGCGACGCCGGGGGTAGGCTTGCTCCCAAAATCAAGGGAGGACGCCGTGGTGGAATTCACGCGGGAACGCAGCGCCGACGGGGTGACCGAGCGGCTGTTCGAGGTGACGGCGGGCGCCGAGCGCGTGCCGGCGGTGGTCTGGGCGCCGGAGGGCGCGCGCGGACCCCGGCCGCTGGTGCTGATGGGCCACGGCGGCTCGCAGCACAAGAAGATCGGCTCCCTGGCCAGCCGGGCCAGGACCTACGCCCGCAAGTTCGGCTACGCGACCCTGGCCATCGACGCCCCCGGCCATGGCGACCGCGTCAGCCGCGAGGAGGCCGCCGCCAACATGCGCGAGGTGGGCGCGCGGGTGACCGGCCAGGCGCCGTCGCCCTGGACCCCCGAGCGGCTGAAAATGATGGCTGAGCGCACGCGCCAGGCGGTGCCGGAGTGGAAGGCGGCGCTGGACGCCGTCCAGACCCTGGACTTCGTGGGCGCGGGCGGGCCGGTGGGCTACTGGGGCGTATCCATGGGCACGGCCATCGGTGTGCCCTTCGTGGCCGAGGAGCCGCGCATCGCCTGCGCCCTGTTCGGCCTGGCGGGCCTCAGGCCCAATGCGCCCGAGTTCGAGGCGGCGGCCCGGGCGATCCAAATCCCGGTGGAGTTCGTCTTCCAGTGGGAGGACGCCGTGGCCCCGCGCGAGCACGGCCTGGCCCTGTTCAACGCCTTCGGCTCGGCCGCCAAGACCATGCACATCAACCCCGGCGGCCACATGGAGATCCCCGACTTCGAAAGCGCCTCGTGGGAGCGCTTCTTCGTGCGCCACCTGGGCGTGGCGGCGGACGCCGGCGCGCAGGCGATGGCGGCCGAATAGGGTTGGGAGACCGGGGCGCCTCGGAAATGGACGGCGGGGCGATGTCGCCGCCCGCTTCGTGTGCTTTGTGTGCTTCGTGGTCGCCTGACGGCTACGCCGCTTCGCGGGGCGGGATGGCCGCCGCGAGGGCCAGGGCGGCGACGGCGAGGCCGGCGTAGAGGTAGCCGTCGATCGGGGCGTCACGGCTGTAGACGATGGTGATCGTGGCCAGGATCGCGGCGGCGGCGGCCTGGACGATGCCGTTCGGCCGGCCGCGCGTCGCCGTCGCCGCCACCAGGGCCAGCAGCGGCACGGCGGCGGTGGAGAGGTCGTAGCGCATGGCCCGCGGGTTGAGGAACACCGCCGCCAGCATCAGGCCGGCGATGCGCGTGCGCCGGTCCTGGCGGGCCAGGGCCAGGGCGCCGGCGAGCAGGGCGACCGACAGGACCAGGTGGGCCGCCGTGGGCGCCCAGGGCGCGTGGCGCGGATCGGCCGTGACGGCGCCCAGCAGGCTGTCGCCCAGGCGCTCGTGCCCCACCACCTGGGTGACCAGGGTGTGCAGCCAGGCCTGCATCAGCTTGGGCGTCAGCAGCCAGGGGACGAGGTAGGTCAGGGCCGCGGCGCCCACGGCCAGGGCGCCGGTCCGCCACTGAGCGCGCGCCTCCGCGTCGGCCAGCAGGGGGACCAGCCAGAAGGCCGCGTAGAAGGGCTTGAACGCCGTCGCCAGGGCCACCGCCGCGTGAAAGGCCGTCCAGCGCCCCTGGCCGACGGCGGGGATCAGGCCAAGGGCGATGAGCGCGTAGAGCACCGTGCCGTTGTTGGCCACCAGGACGGTGAACACCCCCGAGCCCAGGAAGGCGGCGAAGAAGAAGCCGGCGCCCAGGACGATCCTGGCGGCGCCGGGGCCGAGCAGGAGGCGGCTGAGGATCGCCGGGATGGCCGCGCAGGCGATGAAGTCGGCGATCATCAGCATGTCGCCGAACACCGCCCGGACCGGGCTGTGAGCGGCCAGGCGGTAGAGCATCCAGACGAAAGGCGGGGCGATGAAGGGCAGGCCGTGGGCGTGGCGCACCTGGGCCGGCTGGTAGGGATCGTGGCCCGCGGCGAAGGCGTCGATGGCGCCCTGGTAGGCCGGCAGGTCGCGCTCATAGAGCGTCGCCACGGCGTGCGGAGTCAGGAACAGCCGCCAGGAGACCCACAGCAGGGCAAGGCCCACCGCCAGCATGATCATCTGCGACCCCGCGCCGTCGCGCGGGGCGTCGGCGGCGGGGGCGGCGGTCTCTCGATCAGTCATCCGGGGCGCCGACTCCTATGAGGCGGCCCAGGGTGCGACAGAAGCGTCTCGGTCTCCACCCCTGCGTGCTCCGCAGACCCGCAAGGCTGTCGGCGGGATCGGGGCGCCGGACCGGCTCGCCACGCGCCGAGGGAACCTCCGCGTGTTCCGGGCTTTGGGTCCGCAAACCCATTGGAGATCGCATGTCCGCTTCCACCACCCCCGACGCCGTGGCCCTGCTCAAGGCCGATCACCGCAAGGTCGAAGACCTGTTCGCCAAGTTCGAGGCCGCCAAGGGCGATGGCCGCAAGAAGGCGCTGGCCGAAGAAATCTGCATGGAGCTGACGCTCCACACGAAGATCGAGGAGGATGTCTTCTACCCGGCCTGCGAGGGCGTGGTGGAGGAGTCCCTTCTCAAGGAAGCCTATGTCGAGCACGACGGCGCCAAGCTGCTGATCGCCGAGATCGAGGCCGGCGGGCCCGACGACGCCTTCTATGACGCCAAGGTCAAGGTGCTGTCCGAGCAGATCGAACACCATGTGAAGGAAGAGGAGCAGCGGGTCGAAGGCATGTTCAGCCAGGCGCGCAAGGCCGGCCTCGACATGGACGCCCTGGGCGAGAAGATGGCGGCGGAAAAGGCGCAACTGAAGGCGGCCTACAAGCGCTCCGGCCTCCCGACGCCGGAAACTTCGACCCTGAACGTCACCGGGATCAACCAGCCGGCCCGGGCCTAGATCGTGAAGCGATCGCGGGCCAATCCCTGGGTCGGCATCGGCCTGGACGCCTGGCGGCTGGGCCTTGAAGCCTCGGCCGTCGTCGGTCTGAGGACCCTGAAGTTGGCCCAGGGCGGGGCCACGGCCGCGGCCGAGGCCGAGCTGATGGTTCGGGAGAAGCTCGCCGCCGGGGTCGAACTCCAGGCCCTCGCCCTGCGTGGCGGCCTGGGCCTTTCGCCCGCCAGCGCCTCGACCCGAACCCTCGCCCACTATCGGCGCAAGGTCCTCGCCAACCGCCGCCGTCTGGCCAAGGGCTAGGATGGAGGGCTTCGGCCCGCCGCGTACGGACCATCGCATGGTCGCCGTCGCCGATCAGAGCGCCGATCAGGGGCTCGGCGGCTCCGCGCCGCCCGCCTCCTCGAAGAAGTAGCTGATCGGCGTCGTCAGCACCGCGGCGAGCTGCCAGAGGCGGCTGGCGGAAAGGCGCGTGGCGCCGCACTCGTACTTCTGGATCTGCTGGAAGCGCAGGCCGCAGGCGCGCGCCAACTGGCCCTGGGTCAGGCCGAGCAGGCGCCTGCGTTGGCGCAGGCGCTGGCCCAGGTGGATATCGATCTGCCGGCCGAGGGCCACGTTGGGGTCGAGGCCTTCGGCCGTCGGCTGGCGGTGGACAGGCCTTACCGGAAACGGAATCAACACAGCAATAGCCCCACCGCGAACGACCGACGCTTCAACGGTCGCTCGCGGCGATCGTTCCGCCTTCCCCTACGCCCGATCCGGCCTTTCGAGGCCTTCGCGGACGGGTCCTAGGACTTCGGCTTGGAGACGGGGCCGCCGGCCGGCCTCTTCTTCGCCTGCCGGGCCGCCGCAAGGGTCTGGCTGTGGGCGATGGCGGCGCGGACGAGGGCCGTGAGGGCCGCCGCGTCGACGGTGTCGCCCTCATAGACGTCGATGGCGCGCCAGACCTTGCCGCCGAAGCCGTTGTTGAAGAGCCCGGTCGGGTCGGGGAGGGCGGCGCCGTGGGAGAAGGTGAGCTTGACCTTGTCCTTGTGGGCGTTGCCGACCACGAGGTTTCCGTCGAGGGACCAGACGGGGCTGCCCATCCACTTCCATTCCTCGACGATGCCCGGGTCGGCCGCCAGGATCGCCCGGCGCAGGGCGGCGAGGGTCTGGCCGCGCCAGTCCGCAAGGCTGGCGACGAGGTGGTCGATCTGTTCCGTCGGGGTCATCGAGCCCTACCGTCCCGGCGCGATGACGGTGCGCCGCCCGAACCCTATGCGCTGGAAGAGGCCGTCTCTCAGCACGAACTGGTGAAAGAGGGCGGCCGCGACATGGACGGCGATCAGGAGCGTCAGCACGACCGCCAGGGCGGCGTGGACCTGGAAGGTGGGCAGGTCGGAGAAGCGGGCGGGCAGGGTCTGGCCTTGGCCGGCGAAGGCGCCGCTGATCAGGTAGCCGGTGAGCCAGCCGCTGACGATCATCGAAAACACGACGAGGTAGAGGCCGAGGTGCGCCAGCCCGGCGAGGCGGTCGAGGATCGGCGCGCCGGCGGCCGCGGGACCAGGCCTGGCGCTGCGGGCCCGGACGATGACGCGCACGATCATCAGCGCCATCACCGCCATGCCGCCCGACATGTGCCACACCAGGATATCGAGTTTCCTCGGATCGGTGTTCGGCATGCTCGCCAGGACGAAGTAGCCGATACCGAGAAGGCCGAGGATCATCGCCGCCACCAGCCAGTGCAGGGCGACCAGGACGGGGTGGTGGCGCGAGGCGACGGCGCGGCTCACGCCATGCCCTCCAGGACGCGGACCAGGCTGTCGAAGAACCTGTGCCAGCCGGCCGTGGCGCCGCGGTAGGCCTGTTCCTGGTCGGGCCGGAAGCCGGACTGTTCCATGCGAAGGCGCGCTCCCGCGTCGGTGGGGGTCAGGGTCCAGGTGACCACGCTCTCCAGGCCCAGGGCCGCCCAGGTGTAGGCGAGCCGGCGGCCGGGCTCGACCTCCAGCACCTGGCAGTCGATGGCGCCAAAGCCGGCGCGGAAGGCGAAGCGGCGGTCGACGACCGGGGCGAAGTCGCTCTTCATCAGCCATTCCTCGATCAGGTGCGGCTGGGTGAGGGCGCGCCAGATACGCTCGGGCGGAAACGGCACCTCGCGCTCGACGACGACGGTGCGGGTTGCGGCGGCGGCCTGGCTCATGGGTCGATCCTGCTACGCCGGTCCCCAGGGCCGGCCTGTTAATGCATAACCATTCGGCTATTGATTGGATTGATAACCGACGGGGAATGCATGGGTCAAGCGGCGTAGCCGGCCGCGCCCTTCTTCGGCTTCGGAAGAAGGGCGCCGAAAGGCGGGCCTCACAGGGCGAAGGTGAAGCCGCCGTTGACCGGATAGACCTGGCCGGTGATCCAGGGCGAGGCGTCGGAGGCCAGGAACAGCACCATGTTGGCGATGTCCTGCGGCTGGCCGGGGCGGCGGATGATGTACTTTTCCATCTGCCGCTTCAGGCGCTCCTGGTCGCCCTGCAGGGTTCTCTCGACGGCCGGGGTGGCGGTGAGCGCGATGGCCACCGAGTTGGCGGTGATCTGGTGGCGGCCGAGGGTGCGGGCCACCGAGCGCATGAAGCCGGCGGCGCCGGCCTTGGAGGCGGCGTAGATCTCCATGTTGGCGTCGCCCCAGCGGCCGGCGTCGGAGATGATGGTGATGATCCGGCCGGGCGCGTCGCGCTCGATCATGCCGGGGATCACCGCGGCGGTGCAGTTCATCACGCCGTAGAAGTTGACCCCGATGAAGCTCTGCCAGACCTCCGGCCCGGTCTCCCAGAACGGCTTGCGCAGTTCCGGCGAGGGGTTGGCCCCGGCGTTGCCGGCGTTGTTGACCAGGATGCCGATCGGGCCCAGCTCGGCGCGGCCCTTGGCGACCATGGCCTTGACGCTGTCCAAGTCGGAGACGTCGGCCTGCACGGCGACGGCCTTGCCGCCGGCGGCGCGGATCTCGGCGGCCACCGCCTCGGCGCGTTCCAGCACATAGTCGTTGACCACAACGCCGCCGGAATTGTGCGCGCCGCCCAGGTGCAGGGCGACCTGCCGCCCGACGCCCTGGCCCGCACCCGTCACGAGGGCGACGCGGCCGCCCAGATCGAGGATGTCCGTCACGTGTTTCTCTCCCGTCATTGCGTGGCGCGCCCGGCGCCGTTGAACCCCGCATAGCGGGCGTCACGCGACGTCAGGACAACAGGCCTCGCGAGCCGAGAGGCGGTTTCGGAGGCGGATCAGTGCGTGGCGGCGGCCGCGGGCGGCGGCGAGACGAAATCGCCGGCCGGGCCGGGGAAGACGACGGGGCTGGCGAAGCCGTCGGGCGAGACGGCCTGCACGCCGAAGAACCAGTTGTCGATGTTGATCCCGGGCAGGGTCAGGCTGGCGCCCGCGCCGGCGTCGCGGCTGAAGCGCCATTGCGGTTCGGTGGTGGAGCGCCACCAGACGCGGTAGCCGGCGGCGCCGGAGACCTGGGTCCAACTGACCGTGGTGTCGGGGGTGACGGCGCCCTCGATCTTGACGCCTTCCGGCGGGGCGGGGGCTGCGGCCAGGGCGGCCAGGGCCAGGACGTTCAGGCGGGTGACCTGGGCCAGGTAGGGGAAGTCCACTCCGGCCACGACGTCGCCATAGGCCACGCCGTTCTCGGTGCGCACGTCCTGGTGCTGGCGGGTGTAGTTCTCGTCGGCCTCGGTGATGCGGACGGCCGGAAAGCCGGCTTGCAGCATGCGCACCTGGTCGCCACCGCGGCTGAAGCGGTCGGTGCGGTAGACCATGACCACGTCGAGGCCGGTCAGGTACTTGTCGGCGAGGCCGTCCAGGAAGCGGGCCAGGTTGCGCGAAGGGCTGTCGACCTCGCCGCCGTTGTAGCGGCGGCGGTCCGCCTGGGCGGGGGTCTCCACGGCCTTGGTCCCTTCGGAGAACACCCGAACGTGGGTGTCGTCGGTATGGCCGTCGAGGCCGTGGGTGTTGCCGACGATGTCGTTGTTGAGGTCGGCCTCCACCCGCCAGCCCTGGGCCTGGGCATAGTCGGCCAGCACCTTGCCGCCATAGAGGTTCTGTTCCTCGCCGGAGAGGACGGCGTAGACGATGGTGGCCGCGAACCTGTGCCTGGACAGCACCCGGGCGGCCTCCATGACGGCCGCGACCCCGGAGGCGTCGTCGTTGGCGCCGGGGGCGTCGCCGGTGGCGTTCATCGGATCGCTGGCGCGGCTGTCGAGATGGCCGGAGATGACCAACACGCGGCCGGGATCGCCCGTCCCGCGCTGGATGGCCAGGACGTCCATGACCTCGGTGGGCTTGGGGACACGCTCGCCCTGGAACACCTGGGAGGGCGTGACGACCTCCAGGCAGCCGCCACAGGCCTTGGCGAGGTTCTGGAACTGGCCCTTCACCCAGGTCCGCGCCGCGCCGATGCCGCGGGTGGGCGAGGTGGTGTCGGAGAGGGTGTGGCGGGTGCCGAAGGCGACCAGGTGCTCGATGACGGCGCGCTGGCGGGCGGCGTCGACGTCGGCGGCCACCGCGCGCAGCAGGGGCTGCTCGCTCTCGCCGGCCGGCTGGGCCGCGACGAGGGCGGGGAGGAGGAGGGCGGCCGCCGTGGCGGCGAGGATCGGAACACGCATACTGAAAGCCTCTATGCTCAGGCGGCGACCTTGGCGGACGGCGGCGCCGGGAGCAACCATGGGACGCGGAAAGCGGCGGCGGATTGCGCCCGTCCGTGCGTCGGCAATAATACAGCCTGCCGGCGGACTCATTTCCCGCCGGCGCGTGTCTTGTTCGCCCTGATCGGGGCCGTGTTTCTTCGAGGGGTTTGATGTCGGTATCGGCGGCGGCGATTGCCGCGCCCGGCCAGCGGTGGCCGGATGGCTTCTTCACGGTCAGCGACGGGACGCGGCTGCACTATGTGGAGGCCGGCGAGGGCGCGCCGGTGATCCTGATCCACGGCGCGCGGGGCAGCGCCATCGGCAACTGGTTCTCCAACGGCATCGCCCCGGCGATCGCGCGCACCAACCACGTCTACGCCCTGGACATGCGCGGCCACGGCCTGAGCGGCGGGCGGCACAACGGCCACTTCGCCATGGCCGACGACGTCATCGAATTCATGGACCAGATGGGCATCGAGAAGGCCCATATCGGTGGATATTCCATGGGCGGGGGCATCACGCTGCAACTCCTGAACAAGGCGCCCGAGCGGTTCCTGACCGCCTGCTTCCAGGGCGCCGGGATCAGCGAGATCGGCGCCTGGAAGGACAAGGTCCCGCCCGACGTCCAGGGTCAGGATCCCGACGAGGCCCGCGCCGAGGCCGTCGTGCGCGCCCGCCGGGCGGCCAAGGGCGAGGAGGTGGGCAACGACTTCGACGCCCGCCTGCGCGCCCGGGCCCCGCGCGACCATCGCCCGGACGCGGAGTCCGAGCGGCGCTTCAACGAGGCGCTGAAAGTGGACCTTACCGCCATCGACTTCCCGGTGATGGCCATCAACGGCGAGTACGACCGCCCCGTCGCCCGCACACACCGCATGGCGCGCGAGCTGAAGGACTTCACCAACCTGGTGCTGCCCGGCAAGGGGCACCTGACGGCGATGATGGCCGGCTTCATCCCCCAGGCCTACATCGACGGCTACGCCGCCTTCATCGCCCGCAACAATCCGTAGGCCCGAACCCCTGGGCCCTTGCCGGGCGAGGGGATTTGTCGCGCCGCCGCGGCGGGTCTGGGCGGAAATTGCGCCGGGCCTGACCGCGCAATGGGCGCCGCGGGCCCGCGCGGCGGAAATGGGCTCCTTGGCACTCACCGGGGCCAGGCGCCAACAAGGCGAACGGCGCGATTCATTCTAGCCCTTTCGAATCGTTCAGTATTCGGGGGCTTGCGCATGTCAGTTCTTGAGACCGATATCGTCGACTACATCTACCTGGATGATGACGAGGAGACGCCGGTGCTGGTGGTCTCCGACCCCCTGAGCTGGCGGGGCGAGGGCGAGGAGAGCCACCTCGACATGCTGCGCGACAAGCTCAACGCCCAGATCGCCTTCGTGGAGAGCGGCCAGATCAAGGGCGTCTGGCCGCACTACGACGGCGGGCGGGTGAAGGTCGAGGTGGTGGCGCGCTGCCCGCTGAACGCCATAGCCAGCCAGTTCTACGTCCAGGCCGGCCAGGTAATGACCCAGGCCAACATGGACCTGTGCTTCCGGCTCTGGGACGCGTGAGGGGGGACGCGCCCTAGACGGTGATGTCCAGGAGGGACTTGGTCATCTCGTCCTGGGTCTTGAGCAGGGCGACGCTGGCGCCGACGGCCTCCTTGGCGGAGATCTGGGCGCCCACGGCGGCGGCCACGTCCTGGCCGGAGTTGGCGGCGCGGGCGAGGTCGCTCGAGGCGCGGTCGAAGCGGTTGAAGGCGCTGCTCACGGCAGACGTCACCGGGGTGATGGTGGTCATCCGAGACTCCTCGTCTGCCGCGAAGATACGCAGGCGCGGTTAATCCATCGCTCAGAGACAGGGTAAACCGCTGAATTCAATATGGTTATCGGCTGCCGGCCCGACCGGTCAGATGACGCCGGGGTCGAAGATGTCGATGTCCTCGACGTGGCCGCCGGCCGCCTTGACCGCGGCCTGGACGTCGGGGCGGGCCTGGACCTTGAGGTAGTCGGCCTCCCAGGCGGCGTCCTCCTTGCCGTGGGTCGGGGGGCGCTTGTAGCGCTGCAGGGCCAGCAGGGCGTCCATGCGCTTGGCCGGATCGGCCAGGCGCTCGATGTAGGTCTTCGCCGCGCCGTCCAGGTCGCCGGCGCAGATCAGGCCGTTGATCAGGGCGCCGTAGTCGGGCGCGGCCGGCGACTTGACGATCTTCATCTGCTCGGCGACGGCGGCGGTGTCGCCGAGCACCGAGTAGGCGCACAGGCGCATGGCGGCCAGGTAGGCGCGGCCGGTGTCGGTGAGCGGGTCGGCCCGCACGTCGTGCAGCATTTCGATGGCCAGCTGGGCGCGGTCGGTGTCGATGAGGTAGCTGGCGTAGGACAGCTTTTCCTCGAAGCGCTGGTCGATGCCGGCGTCGGCGGCGGCCTCGGCGAAGGCGCCGTCGGCCTCGCTGAGGCGGCCCATGCGGGCCAGGGTCTCGGCCTTCAGGCCCTGGACCTTGCCGAAGGCCTCGTCGGCGTCGGTGAAGGCGCTGGCCCCGAAGTCGTTGTAACGGTCGATGGCCGACTGCAGGACCCTCAGGGCGCCGTCGTTGTCGCCGATGCGCAGGCGCAGGGTGGCGATGCGATAGGGGCCGGAGAGCCAGTCGTTGTGCGTGTTGGCCAGCAGCAGCACCCGCACCAGCTCGCGGCGGGTGGCGGTGTTGACGTCAACGGAGCGGGCGGCCTCGGCGACGGGGGCGAAGCGGTCGTCGACGACGAGGGCGACGCGGGTCGCCGGGTCGGTGAGGCCGGCGGCCAGGGTGCGGGCCTCGGCCTCGCGGTGGGCGGCGAGCAGGAGGCGGATCTGGTCGACCTTGAGGCCGGAGAGGTCCTCGAAGGGGTCCTTGGGCGCCCAGGCGGCCTTGTCGAGGGCTTCCAGCAGCTCCAGGCGACGGGCGTCGGCGTTGGGCAGCAGCTCGGCGTAGGCGTAGACCGACAGGATGGTCCCTTCCTTGACCTCGCCGAGCACGGCGGGCGAGCGGCGGGCCAGGGCGATCAGCGCCGACATCGCCTCGCCGGGCCGCGACAGGTTCATCGCCAGGTCGATGTGCAGGCCCCAGGCGATGGACGAGGCCTCGGGTTCCTGGATGGCCCGCCGCGAGAGGTCATAGGCGGCCTGCAAATGCCCCAGACGCGCCTCGCAGATGTCGGCGCCTTCCAGGATGGCGGCGCGCAAGTGCGGCTCCAGGCCGGCGAAGCCGGGATCGGAATAGACCGACTTCAGGCTGGCGGCGGCGGCCTCGCAGCGGTCCTGCATGACCTGGGTGACTCCATCGGCGGCGCGGCTCTCCAGCGGGGACGGCTTGTGGGGCGCGGTGACGCCGGGGGCGGTGGGCGGCGTGTCGGCCCTTGCGGTCGAACCCAGGGCGAGCCCCACGGCCGTGAGGACGATCGCCAGACGCAACACCATGCCGAAGACTCCCGCGATCACCGCTCTGGGGATGAATATAGAGGGCGCGGCGATCGGTTCCATGCCGGCTTTTGGGTAACGGCCGAGGCGGCCGATCTCGGCGGCGAATCACGGCGCGGGCGCCGCTTGGAGGCGGATTCATGTTCGCTGAAAATATTGCAGTGCAAACAGTGGCTTGTTAACGATCTTCGCCGGAACCAAGCTTGTCCGTGGCAGTCTCCGCAAGGGCTTGGATTCGTCGCGATGGTGCGTCGCGGGGAGATGCTTAACGCCAGCGGGTTTCGTGCTGCGGTGCAGCAAGGGGTTGCGGAGTGGTCACAATCCTGCCACAAGCGGCGGTGTTAAGAGACCCGTTCGGCCAACGTGTACAGGCCGAACTCCGCCGCTGAGGCGCCTCGAAAGGGATTTTCGGGCGTCCAGGGGTCGAAGTCGGGGGGCGCATCCGCCCTCGTCGCATAGGACACGAAATCCTTGTATTCTTTCACGCAGACGCGCGGTCAAGCGCGCGCGCTGGTCGGCGCCGTATTAGTGGCCGGCGGCCTCGGAGGCGCTCTGTTCGGCGCCTACGCGGTGGGCGCGAACGCCGAGACCCACGCCACGCAAGCCCGCGTCAAGCGGCTGGCCGACGCGGCCGCCGCCGGTTTCTCCGACGCGGCGCTCAAGCATTCCGCCCAGGCGATGTCGCCGGGCGCGCTCGCCGAAGCCCGGCGTCAGGATCCCACCTTGAAGGCGGCCGAAGCCGCCGGCGACCGGACGGCCCAGGAACGGGCCGCGGCGCTTCTGGCGGCCCGCGCCGTCGACCACGTTCCCGCCCAGGCCCACATCGCCCCGACCCTGGTCAGCGGCCCGGCCGCCCAGCCCTTCCGGCTGACCGGGGCGCTGGATTCCTCGCGCGATCTCGATTGCCTGACCCAGGCCGTCTACTACGAGGCCGGCAGCGACACGCCGGCCGGCCAGGCGGCGGTGGCTCAGGTGGTGCTGAACCGCGTGCGCCATCCGACCTTCCCCAAGACCGTCTGCGGCGTCGTCTACCAGGGCGCGGCGGCCGGGCGGTGCCAGTTCAGCTTCGTCTGCGACGGCGCCATGCGCCGCACGCGCTCGCCCGCCATGTGGGAGAGCTCACGCCGGGTCGCGGCCCGGGCGCTGGGCGGCTATGTGATGCCGGAAGCCGGCGAGGCGGTGAGCTTCCACGCGGCCTACCTTGGCCATCTGTGGAGCGGCATGCAGCCTGTGGGCCGCATCGGCGCCCACATCTTCTATCGCATGGGCCATGGCGGCGGCGGCTTCGGCAACGGGGTCTACGCCCTGGAACGCCGGCCCGCCTCCGACGGCGCGCCGCAGCGTCAGCAACTTGCCGACGCCGCCCCGGCGGTGGTCCCGGACTCGGGCGTGAGCCTGACGTCCGGCGCGCCCTCGGCTGACCAGGCCGGCCGGCCGGCGGTGGCGATCACCTCGACCACCTCGCCCAAGTCGGCGGACGCTCCGGCCAAGCCGGCGTCGGCCACGGTCCCCGCCTCGGCGGCGGCGTCCTAGGACTTCGAGCACCTCGCCCGGACGGATCGCGCGATCCTGTCCGGGCGCAGGCCTTCCCCGCGGCGGCGGGTGCGACGACCGGGCTCTAGAACACCACCATGCCGACCGCGGCGGCGGCCATCACCGCCGTGGCCATCCAGCCAAGGATGCGCAGCCACAGCGGCGCGGCGAATTCGCCCATGACGTCCTTGCGCGACACCAGGATCATGATCACCGCCATGATCGGGGCGGCGACGACGCCGTTGATCACGGCCGCCCAGACCAGGGCCTTGATCGGGTCGAATCCGGAAAAGACCAGGCCGATGCCGCCCAGGGTGGCGATGGCGATGATTCCGTAGAAGCCGCGCGCCTCGTTGACCTTGCGGTTGAGGCCATGCGGCCACCCGCGCGCCTCGGCCACCGCATAGGCCGCCGAGCCGGCCAACACAGGCACCGCCAACAGACCGGTGCCGATCACACCCAGGGCGAACAGGGCGAAGGCCAGAGGCCCGGCGATGGGCTTCAGCGCCGAGGCGGCCTGAGCGGTCGTCTCGATATTGGTGACGCCGTGGGCGTGCAGCGTCAGGGCCGTGGTCATGATGATGAAGAAGGCCACCAGGTTCGAAAAGGCCATGCCGATCCAGGTGTCGATGGAGATCCGGCGAAGCTCGCGGGGCGCCTCCTCGGGGGCGGTCTTGAGGGCGTGCTCACCCGGGTGGGCCTCCAGCTCCTCGACCTCCTGGGCGGTCTGCCAGAAGAAGAGGTAGGGGCTGATCGTGGTGCCGAACAGGGCGACGATCATGGTCAGGGCTTCGCGGCCGCCGGGCAGCCGCGGGATGAAGGCCCCGGCCAGCACCTGGCCCCAGGGGACCTGCACCGTAAAGACGATGGCGACGTAGGACAGCAGCGCCAGGGTCAGCCACTTCAGGACCTTGGCGTAGCTGCGGTAGTTGAGGAACACCTCCAGCGCCAGGCAGAGGACGCCGAAGCCGACGGTATAGAAATTCAGCCCGGCCTTGGGCAACAGCAGGGCCGCCGCCTCGCCCATGGCGGCGACGTCGGCGGCGATGTTGATGGTGTTGGTGGCCACCAGCAGCAGCACCAGGCCCGTCAGCAGCCAGCGTGGAAACACCCGCCGCATGTTGCCGGCCAGGCCCGTGCCGGTGACGCGGCCAATCTCGGCGCCCACGAGCTGGATGCCGGCCATCAGCGGATAGGTCAGGACGATGGTCCACAGCAGTCCCAGTCCGAACTGGGCGCCGGCCTGGGAATAGGTGGCGATGCCGCTGGGGTCGTCGTCGGCGGCGCCGGTGATCAGGCCGGGGCCGAGGCTCTTCCACGCCTCGACGGCGGCGGAGTGGCGGCGAAGTGGGTTGCGGGACGGCTTGCTCATGCGGCGGCCAGCCCGGCGCCGCGGGCGGCGCGGCGGAAGGCCTGGGGCGGCTGGCCGAAGGCGCGCAGGAAGGCGCGGCGCATGCGATCGGGGTCTCCAAAGCCGGTGAGGCGGGCGATCTGGTCGACCTGACCCTCGCCGGCGTCGAGGCGGGCGCGGGCGGCGTCGAGGCGCAGGCGCTCGACGGCCTTGGCGGGGGTGACCCCGGTCTCGGCCGCGAAGGCCCGGGCGAAATTGCGGGCGCTCATGGCGGCGACATCGGCGAGCTGCTCGACGCTGAGGGGCTCGGTCAGGTGCTCGCGCGCCCACTCGAGAACCCGGCCGAAACGGCTGGCCGGACGCTCCAGTTCCAGGAGGGCCGAGAACTGCGACTGGCCGCCCGGGCGGCGGTGATAGACCACCAGCTGCTGGGCGGTTCGGCGGGCGACCTCCTCGCCCAGGTCCTCGGCGATCAGGGCCAGGGACATGTCGATGCCGGCAGTGATCCCGGCCGACGTCCACACCGGGCCATCCTGGATGAAGATGCGGTCCGGCTCCAGGCGCACGGCCGGGAAGCGGCGGGCGAAATCGCCGCTGCGGTTCCAGTGGGTGGTGGCCCGGCGGCCGTCGAGCAGGCCCGCGGCGGCGAGGATGTAGGCGCCCGAGCAGACGCTGGCGACGCGGCGGGCGTGGGTCGCGGCCTGGCGGACATAGGCCAGGGTGGCGGGATCCTCGCAGGCCGTGCGCGTGCCCTCGCCGCCAGCGACGATCAGGGTGTCGAGCTCCCGGGCCGGCTCCAGCGGTCCGGCCGCAAGGGCCGCGCCGCAGGTGCTGGTCACCAGGCCGGGCTGCATGGCCATCAGCGACAGGCGATAGGCGCTCGGCGCGAGGCGGCCGGCGATCTCGAAGGCGGCCATGGGGCCGGTGCAGTCGAGGATCTGCAGGTCGGGGAAAATCAGGAAGCCGATGGTTCTGGTCATCGTGTCTCTTGGGGCGTTTCTTGGGTCGGGATCGGCGCGGGCAGGTGGCTTGGCGGAAACTGCCGGAACTATGTCATTTCCGCCAAGGGCTACCCGGGCCAAGCTTGGACGTCAACTGTGACGCAGGAGAGACCATGCCCGCCCCCCAACTGACCATCGTGTTCGCCCTCTATCCGGGGGTGACGCATCTGGACTTCACCGGTCCGCAGCAATTCCTGTCGCGCCTGCCGGGCGCCAACACGATCGCGGCCAGCGCCACGGGCGAGCCGATCACGTCGGACGGCTTGACCTTCGCCAACCTGACCAGGCTGGCCGACATTCCCGCCTGCGACGTCCTGTGCGTGCCGGGCGGCTTCGGCTGCACCGACGCCATGAACGACGAGGCCTTCATGGCCGAGATCCGCCGCCTGGCGGCCGGCGCGCGCTATGTGACCTCGGTCTGCACCGGCTCCCTGATCCTCGGCGCCGCGGGGCTGCTGAAGGGCAAGCACGCGGCCTGCCACTGGGCCTGGCGGCAACTGCTGCCGATGTTCGGGGCGATCCCGGACGAGGGGCGGGTGGTGCGCGACGGCAACATCTTCACCGGCGGCGGGGTGACCGCGGGGATCGACTTCGCCCTGACCCTGGCGGCCGAAATCGCCGGGCCGGAGTACGCCCAGACCCTGCAGCTCGGCCTGGAGTACGCTCCCGCGCCGCCGTTCAATTCCGGCCGTCCGGAACTCGCCTCGCCCGCGGTGCTGGAGGCCTACCACTCGCGAGTCGGCGGGCTAATGGCCGAACGCGAGGCCGGCGCCAGGCGGGCCGCCGAGCGGCTGATGGCGGGAGTGTAGGAAGACCACCTCTTCCCCCGCTTGCGGGGGAAGTGTCGCCAATGCCTCGCGCAGCGAGGCGGGCGACGATGGGGGAGGTGTCCATGGAAGCGCTCCAACCTCGTGGGACAAAGCGCGGCGTCGATGTCGGCGACCGATTGCGGCCCCGCTGGCGCACCGTCTCTCGCACCCCCATCGTCGCCCGCTTCGCTTAGGCGACACTTCCCCCACTGCGTGGGGAAGAGGGGAAGCTACGCAGCGTCCAGGCCGACATCGAAGTTGGGGGCGGAGTGGGTGAGGGCGCCGACGCTGATCAGGTCGACGCCGGTCGCCGCTATGGCGCGGACGGTGGCGAGGCTCACCCCGCCGGAGGCTTCCAGCACGGCGCGGCCGGCGACCAGGTCCACGGCCCTGCGCAGGTCGTCGAGGGCGAAATTGTCCAGCATGATCACGTCGGGAGCGTAGGGCAGGGCCTGGGCGAGCTGGTCCAGGCTGTCGACCTCGACCTCGATCTTGACCATGTGTCCGGCGCGAGCCTTGGCGCGCTCCAGGGCCGGGCCGACGCCGCCGCAGGCCGCCACGTGGTTGTCCTTGATCAGGATAGCGTCATCCAGGCCGAACCGGTGGTTGGCCCCGCCGCCGCAGCGCACGGCGTATTTTTCCAGGGCCCGCAGGCCCGGGGTGGTCTTGCGAGTGTCGATGATGCGAGCCGCCGTGCCGGCGGTCTCGGCGACATAGGCGGCCGTCAGGGTGGCGACGCCGCTCATGCGGCCCATCAGGTTCAGCGCCACCCGCTCGGCCGAGAGGAAGGCGCGGGCGTTGGCCTCGGCCCGCGCGATGACGGTTCCCGGCTGCACGGTCTCGCCATCGGCGGCGATGATCTCGAAGCGGGCCGCCGGATCGAGGGCCAGCAGGGCCAGGCGCGCGCAGTCGGCTCCCGCGACGACGCCGGCGCCGCGGGCGGCGAAGTTGGCGGCGAAGCGGGCCTCGGCCGGGATGCAGGCCTCCGACGTGATGTCGCCGGCGCGTCCGAGATCTTCGGCCAGGGCGGCGCGCACGATCGGCTCGATCAGGGCGTCCGGCAGCGGCGCGAGGCCGGCGGCGGCCAGGGCGGCGGGGGCGATGGCGTTCATGCGGCTTCCTCGCGTCGGTCGGCGGCCGGCGCGCGGACCAGGCGGGTGTGTTGGGCCTGCGCGTCGGTCTGCGGGAAGTCGGCGCGGAAGTGTCCACCCCGGCTCTCGCGGCGGGCCAAGGCCGCCTCGACCACCAGGCGGGCGGTGACCAGGGGCAGGGCGCGGCCGTGGGCGCCTTCCAGGGCGTCGATCCAGCCGATCAGGCTATTGAGTCCGGCGGCGTCGCGGACCACGGCCGCGTCGCGGCTCATGCCCGCGCGCAGGGCGGCGATGGCGGCGGGCGGCAGGTCCGGCGCCGCCCAGGCGCGCAGGGGCGCCGTGGCGGGCGCGGCCTCGTCCCGGGCGGCGGCGCCGGCGCGGGTCCCGAACACCGCGGCTTCCAGCAGGGAGTTGGAGGCCAGGCGGTTGGCTCCGTGCACGCCCGTGGAGGCGCATTCGCCGGCGGCGAACAGGCCGGGCGTGCTGGTGCGGCCATGGGCGTCCGTGCCCACCCCTCCCATGTGATAGTGCGCGGCCGGGGCGACGGGGATCGGCTGGACGCGCGGGTCGAGGCCGGCGCCCATGCAGGCGGCGAAGACGTAGGGGAACTCGTGAGGGAAGGCCTCGCCGACGGCCTGGCGGGCGTCGAGGAAGGCCCCGCGGCCGGCCCGGCGCTCCGTCTCGATGGCGCGGGCGACCACGTCGCGCGGGGCGAGCTCTGCGGCCGGGTGATAGCCGGTCATGAACGGGCGACCCTGGCCGTCGACCAGGCGGGCGCCCTCGCCACGCAGGGCCTCGGTGGCCAGGGGCGCGGGGTCGGCGCCGATGTCGATGGCGGTGGGGTGGAACTGGACGAACTCTGGATCGACGATCTCGGCCCCGGCCAGGGCGGCCAGGGCCAGCCCCTCGCCGCGCACCGCCACGGGATTGGTGGTGACGGCGTAGAGTCCGCCGAGACCGCCGGTGGCCAGGATCACGGCCGCGCCGAGGATCTCGACATGACGGCCGCCGGCCTCGGCCAGCACGCCCCGGGCGCGGCCGGCGGCGTCGAGCAGGATGGCCAGGACGCGGACCCTCTCGCGGATCTCGATGTGGGCGCTGGTGCGGGCGGCGGCCGAGACGGCCAGCATGATGGCCCGCCCGGCGCCGTCGCCGCCGACGCGGGCGACGCGGGCGCGCGAATGGGCGGCCTCCAGGCTCTGCACGAAGCCGCCGTCGGCGTTGCGGTCGAACGGCGCCCCGAGGTCGGCCAGGCGGCGCAGCGCGGCCGGACCCTCGCGGGTCAGGATGTCGACGGCCTCGGGGTCGCAGAGGCCGGCGCCGGCGGCCAGGGTGTCGGCGGCGTGCAGGGCCGGGGTGTCGTCGGCCGCCATGGCCACGGCGATGCCGCCCTGCGCCCAGGCCGAGGAGCAGCCTTCGTTCAGCGGCGCGGCGCTGAGGACCAGGGCGCGGCGGGGGGCGGCGGCGATGGCGGCGGACAGGCCGGCCAGGCCCGCGCCGACGACGATGACGCCGTCATGGTGGATGCGGTCGGTCATGAAAGACCTCCTTCGGGGGCGACGCCGAGGGCGGCGAGGGCCCTGGAATGGCGGGCGGCCGAGACTTCGTCGAAGCAGCAGAAGACGATGCGGTCGAAGTCGTGGCGCCCGGCCTCGACGGTGGTGCGGGTGGCGATGCGGGCGGCCAGATCGGCCGGGAAGCGATAGCGGCCGGTGGAGATGGCCGGGAAGGCGATGCTGCGGCAGCCGTTGGCGCGGGCAAGGTCGAGGGCGTTGCGGTAGCAGTCGGCCAGCAGGCCTTCCTCGCCCGCCGCGCCGCCGTTCCAGACGGGGCCGACGGTGTGGATGATGCTGCCCGCCGGCAGGCGGTAGGCGCCGGTGATCTTGGCCTGGCCGGTGTTGCAGCCGCCCAGGCGACGGCATTCCATGGCCAGCTCCGGCCCGGCGGCGCGATGGATGGCGCCGTCGACGCCGCCGCCCCCCAGCAGGCTGGAGTTGGCGGCGTTGACCACCGCGTCCACCGCCAGGGTGACGATGTCGGCGACGATCACCTCCATCCGCGCGCCAAGGCGCGGCAGGGCGGCGGTCTCAGATGAGTTCAACATCGACATGGTGACGGGCCTTGACCAGGTCGTAGCGGGCGGGCTGGGCGGGCGGCGGGAGGTCGATCATCCGCTGCACCGCGGCGCGGGCGCGCTCGGCGACGACAGGATCGACCAGGACTTCGTGCCGCCCGTGCAGCAGGGCGTCGTAGATGTTCTCCAGCGTGATCCGCTTCATGTGCGGGCAGAGGTTGCAGGGGCGCACGAACTCGGTGTCCGGGGCGTCGCCGGCGACGTTGTCGGCCATGGAGCATTCGGTGATCAGCACCACCCGCTTGGGCTTGCGCTGGGTGACGTAGTCGCTCATCGCCGCGGTGGAGCCTGCGAAGTCCGACGCCTCCAGCACCTCGGTGGGGCACTCGGGGTGAGCCAGGATCTCGGCGTCGGGCCACGCTTCGCGCAGCTCTGCGATGTCGGCGGCGGTGAACTGCTCGTGCACCTCGCAGCGGCCCTGCCAGGCGATGATCTTGATGTCCGTCTGGCGCGCCACGTTGCGGGCCAGGAACTCGTCCGGCAGCAGAATGACGCGGTCGACGCCCCACTGGCGGGCGACTTCCTCCACCACCTGCACGGCGTTGGCGCTGGTGCAGCAGATGTCGGTCTCGGCCTTCACCTCGGCGGTGGTGTTGACGTAGGTGACCACCGGCAGTCCCGGATAGCGGGCCTTGATCAGGCGTACGTCGGCGGCGGTGATCGAGGCGGCGAGCGAGCAGCCTGCCCGCAGGTCCGGGATCAGCACCGTCTTGTCGGGGCACAGGACCTTGGAGGTCTCGGCCATGAAGTGCACGCCCGCCTGGACGATGATCTTGGCGTCGCTGCGGGCGGCTTCGCGGGCCAGGCCCAGGCTGTCGCCGACGAAGTCGCCGACGCCGTGGAAGATCTCAGGGGTCATGTAGTTGTGCGCCAGGATGACCGCGTTCTTCTGCCTCTTCAGGCGGTTGATCTCGGCGATCAGGGGGGCCTGGGCGCGCCATTCCATGGGGGTCACGCGGGCGCGGACCTTTTCCCAGACGGGCGCGGTGACGGCCTCCACCTCGGCGGTGAACGGGAAGGCGACATTGCCGTCGGCCATGGGATCCTCCTGTTTCTCTCGGCTTATGCTCAAGTTGAGCATTTCATGGGCCTAAAAAAGACGCCGGGCCGCCATGATCGACCGTCGGCGTCGCCGCTTATGCTACAAGTGAGCAAAAGCGACATCAGTCATATAGACCCGTGTTCGCTCCAGGAAAACCCCTCCGAAGGCGGAAAAGCGAAATCGTGATCGGCTGACTGTGGGGAAGGGCTGCGGGGCGCGGTCAGACCGCCGTGGCCGAAGGGTTTGGCCCGGCCCCTCTTTCATCGCGAGGCGTGTCACGTTATTAGTGTCATTATCAATAAGATCTTTCGATGGGACGAGACGCTGATGACCTACGCCCAGGGACGCACGATCCACGACGCCGACAGCCATGTGATGGAAACGCGGGAATGGCTGGACCCTTTCATGGACAAGGATTTGAAGTCCAAGCTGCGGCCGCTCTACGGGCGCGAGCCCGGCCGCATCGACAAGCTGCTGGACCAGGCCAAGACGCGCCGGACCGACCCCGAGGCGGAGGCCAAGGCCTTCGAAAACCCCATTGCTGGCCCCAAGGGCTGGATCGCTGCCGGAGCGTTCGACACCGCCGAGCGCACCCGCGTGCTGGACCTGTTCGGCTTCTCCAGCCAGCTGGTGTTCGGCACCTCTTCGCTGGCCCCAGCCCTGGCCGCCAAGGACGAGGGCGTGATGTACGCGGGCGTCCGCGCCCACAACGAGGCCATGGCGGCGTTCTGCCGGCCCGACAAGCGGCTGCTTGGCGTGGGCTTTGCGCCGCTCGACAATCCGGCCCGGGCGCTGGAGGAGGTCAACGCGGCGCTGAAGGCGGGCAACAAGGCGATCATGGTCTCGGCCGGCCCGGCCGGCGAGCGCTCGCCCGGCCATCCGGATCTCGACCCGGTGTGGGCGCGGCTGGAGGAGACCGGCACGCCGTTCATGCTGCACATCGGCCCGGGCACCAAGACCCAGCCCGTGGCCTTCCGCAACAATGGCCGCGAGCGGGCGCCCGACCTGCACGGCGGCGGCGAGAACCTGCGCTTCGCCGACTACATCATGCTGTCGTTCGCTCCCCAGGTGTGGCTGACGGCGATGGTCTATGACGGCGTCTTCGAGCGCTTCCCGGCCCTGCGCGGGGGGATCATCGAGGCGGGGGCCGGCTGGGCGCCGGAGTTCCTGCGCGAGCTGGACCTGGGCTTCAAGAGCTTCGGCCGCACCGACCCCTATCTGAAGGCCATGGCCCTGAAGCCCTCGGAATACATCCGGCGGGCGGTGAAGTTCACCCCGTTCCCGGGCGAGGACGCCGGACGGATGATCGAGGACGGCGGCGCCGACCTGTTCATGTTCTCGAGCGACTATCCGCACCCGGAAGGCACCAACGACCCCAAGGGCCGCTTCGAGCGAACCATGCAGGGCCTGGACGAGGACGCCAGGGATCGCTTCTACCGCCGCAACTTCGAGGAGATGATGGGCGAACGGGCGCTGGCTGAGGTCTGAGGGGGCCGCCCTGCCGCCGCCGTGACGGGGCGGGGCGCAACGGACGGGGCCAGCGCGCGTTGAGGCGTTGGGCCGGAAGGCCAAGGTTTCTGATCTAAGTTTCATGGACGCGGCCGGCTTGGCCAGGGCAGAACGGCGTGTAGCCGGCGACCGAGGCATCGGGCGTCCCTGACCTGAACCGCCTGGACCCCCGACTTGCCGCCCAACTCCGTTCGAGCTCTTCGCATCCTGGCGCTCGCCGCCGGCCTGGCCGGGCTGGCGGCGCTGGGCGCATGCGTGACGACCGGGACGGCGCCTTCGCCCGAAATCCGGGCGCTGGCGTCGCGGACCGGCGATCTGTCGGCGGCTGGCCAGCAGCGGCTGGAGCGGGACATGGACCCGGCGATGCTGTACCTCGCGCGGCGGCTGGAGCCGGGGCGGCGGCCGGATCTCTGGGGCCGCATGCGGGCCTGGTCGGCGCTGGACATCGCCACGCCGCCGCACCTGGACTTCGGGGTGATCCTGCCGGAGGACGCCCAGAGGCTGAACCGGCTGATGCCGTTCCTGGGCGAGCCGCCGACCCCGGCGCAGCCATTCTATCTGAAAGCCCTGGGCCCGCAGCGCGACCGGGCGCTGCTGTGCCTGACCCAGGCGATCTACTACGAGGCCGCCCTGGAGCCGGTGGAGGGCCAGGAGGCGGTGGCGCAGGTGATCCTGAACCGGGCCCGCCACCCGGCCTTTCCCAAGTCGATCTGCGGGGTGGTCTACCAGGGCTCGCAGCAGGTGACCGGCTGCCAGTTCTCCTTTACCTGCGACGGCTCGCGCGACCGGGCGCCGGCCCCGGACTACTGGCAGAGGGCCCATGCGGTGGCCGAGCAGGCGGTGTCGGGCTTCGTCATGCGCCAGGTGGGCACGGCGACCCACTATCACGCCGACTACGTGTTCCCACGCTGGGGGCCGACCCTGGTCAAGCTGACCCAGATCGGGGCGCACATCTTCTATCGACTGCCGGGACCGGCCGGGCGACCGCCGGCCTTCGTCGGACCCTATTCCGCCCGCGAACTGGAAGTCTCGATGGCCGGGCCGAGCCCGGAAGCGATCGCCGCGGCCAGGGCGGCGGCCGAGGCCGGCCTGGCGCCGCCGCCCGGCGAAGCTATCGACCCCACCGCGCGACCCGACGGCCGGGTGGCGGCCGGACAGGTCGTGGCGGGGCGCCGCGTGCCGACCAAGGACGAGATCGCCAAGATCAACGCCGCCCTGGCCGCCTATGAGGCCCAGCACTCGACCGGGGAAAGCGCCGCCCCGGCCCTTCCCGTCATCACGCCCCCGCCGCCGGCGGCGGGGAAGCCGGATGGCGGACATTCAGACGAGGACGGTGGGAACTGATGCAAACCCCTCTTCCCCCGCTTGCGGGGGAAGAGGGGCTAGCCGAAGGCCGCTGGGAAGTCGGCCTTCAGGGGGGCGTCGAGGGCGCCGGGCCTGAGCGCCAGGGCCATGAAGGCGGGAAGCCGCGCATAGGGCGACTCCACCAGGGCGGCGGCGGCGCGGGAGTAGCCGAAGCGGGGATAGTAGCTGGGGTGGCCCAGCACCACCGAGGCCTCGGCGCCCAGGGCGCGGCAGCGATCCAGGCCCTCGCGGACCACGGCGGCGCCGATGCCCGCCTTCTGGCGGCCGGGCAGGGCGGCGACGGGGCCGAGGGCGGCCACCAGCCTGGGCGGATCGCAGGTCATGCGGCTGAAAAGGACGTGGCCGACGATCTGGCCGGCGTCCTCGGCCACTAGCTCGACGAGCACCGCGTCCTCGGCCCGCACCCCCTCGACGATGTCGGCCTCGGTCCCGCTGGCGTGGTCGGCCGTCAGGAAGGCGGCGGTGACCAGGTCGCGGATGGCCGGATAGTCGCGCGGCTCGGCGGGGCGCAGGATCACCAGGCGCCGATCTCTTCGGCTTCCACGTGGCTGAGCGGCTTGTGCGCCGCCTCATGGTCCTTCTCGGCCAGGAAGCGCACGGCCTCCAGGGCGGCCATGCAGCCCATGCCGGCGGCGGTGACGGCCTGGCGATAGACGTCGTCGGTGACGTCGCCGGCGGCGTAGACGCCCTCGATGTCGGTGGCGGTCGAGCCGGGACGGACGTGCAGGTAGCCGTTCTCATCCATCTTGAGCTGGCCGCGGAACAGCTCTGAGGCCGGGGCGTGGCCGATGGCCACGAAGACGCCGTCGCAGGACAGCTGGCGGGTCTCGCCGGTCTTGACGTTCTTGAGCATGACGCCCGTGACGCCGAGCGGATCGGTCTGGCCCAGCACCTCGTCGATGGCGCAGTCCCACACCACCTCGATCTTGGGGTGGGCGAACAGGCGTTCCTGCAGGATGCGCTCGGAGCGCAGCTCGTCGCGGCGGTGCACCAGGGTGACCTTGGAGGCGAAGTTGGTGAGGAACAGGGCTTCCTCGACCGCGGTGTTGCCGCCGCCCACCACCACCACTTCCTTGTTGCGATAGAAGAAGCCGTCGCAGGTGGCGCAGGCGGAGACGCCGAAGCCCTGGAAGCGCTGCTCGGAGTCCAGGCCCAGCCACTTGGCCTGGGCGCCGGTGGCGATGATCAGGGTCTCGGCCAGCCACTCCTGGCCGCTGTCGCAGGTGAGGCGGAACGGGCGCTGGGAAAGGTCGGCGGACATGACGATGTCCTCGATGATCTCCGTGCCCACGTGCTCGGCCTGCGCCTTCATCTGCTCCATCAGCCAGGGACCCTGGATCACCTCGGCGAAGCCCGGGTAGTTTTCCACGTCGGTGGTGATGGTCAGTTGGCCGCCGGGGGTCAGGCCGCAGATCAGCACGGGATTGAGCAGGGCGCGGGCGGCGTAGACGGCGGCGGTGTAGCCGGCGGGGCCGGCGCCGATGATCAGGCAGCGGACGGAGCGGGGTTCGGACATGGCGATCTTTGTCTAAGCGGAATCTCGGCACCCTATTTAGGTGAGCCGGTGGCCCTTAGCGAGCGTAGAGGCGCCCGCCCTGGCCGATTCGCCGCCGCCAAGGCCCTCTCGGCGCGCTGACCCGAGTGCGGGTATCGGCTCGAAAGCCATGGCCCAAACTCCATTCCTCGCGTAGCCACAGTCTGGTCCGCGGCGCGCGATGTGGCCGCCGTGTCGAGGTTCGAGCGTAGAGATGACGGCCGCACCCAGGATCCTGTTCTTCGCCGACGCCGGCCCCCAGGTGGGCGGCGGCCACGTGATGCGCTGCCTGACCCTGGCCCGCGCCCTGATCGCGCGCGGCGCCGAGTGCGCCTTCGTGGAATCGCGGGCGGCGGCGCAGGTGCTCGCGCGCTTCGGCTGGCCGTCGCAGGCGGTGGTGGCGATGGCCAACACCGAGGACCTGCCGGGCCTGGTGCGCTGGGGCCGGACCTTCGCGGACCGCTTCGAGCCCGATGTGGTGGTCTTCGATCACTATCTGGCCGGCGCCGAGCAGGAGGCCGCCTTGAGCGGCGGCGCGCGGCGCATCACCGTCATCGACGATCTCGCCGACCGGGCCCACGCCTGCGACCTGCTGATCGATCCGGGGTTCGGGCGGCGGCGCGAGGACTATGCGCCGCTGACGCCGGAGGGGTGTGACGCGCTGGTGGGGCCGGACTACGCCCTGGTCCGCCCGGAATTCGCCGACGCGCGGCCGCGAGCCCTCAGCCGGCGGGCGAGGCACGACCAGGCGCGGCGGGCGCTGGTGGCGCTGGGCCTGACCGACGTGGGTGGGATCACCGCGCGGGTGGTCGAGGCCATCCTGCCGCGCCTGGCCGAGGTGCGCCTGGACGTGGTGCTGGGCCAGGGCGCCCCCAGCCTGGAGGCGCTGTCCACCCTGGCCGGCCAGGACCGGCGCATCCACCTGCACGTCAACACCCACGAGATGGCGGCCCTGACGGCGGAGGCGGACCTGGCCATCGGCGCCGGCGGCTCCAGCGTCTGGGAGCGGGCCACCCTGGGCCTGCCCACGGCGACGGTGGTGCTGGCCGACAACCAGGCCGCCATGGCCCGTCGCCTGGCCGACGCCGGGGCCAGCCTGGCGCTGGATGCGCGGGAAGCGGGCTTCGAAGCGGCCCTGGGCGAGGCCTGGGACCGGCTGGTGGCCGAGCCGCCGCTGCGCTGGAGCCTGGCCGCCCGCTCCAGCGAGCTCTGCGACGGACGGGGCGCCGACCGGGCCGCGGTGGCCGTACTGGCCCTGACCTAGAGACCTGCCGAGGAGAGACCGTTCGTGATCGCCTTCTACACCGACGCCCTGAGCGCCTATCCGGGCGAGACCGTCTCCCTGTTCGCCAGCTCCGCCCATCCGGACGCCCGGCTGGAGATCGCCCGGGTCGGCGCGGCGCGGGAGGTGGTGGCGACCCTCGACCTGGGTGAGCTGCAGGACGCGCCGACCCCGGCCGGCGCCGACCGCGACGGCTGCGGCTGGCCGAGAGCCGGCGAGATCGCCGTCGGGGCCGACTGGCGCTCGGGCTACTACGACCTGGTGCTGACCAATGGGGCGGGGGAGACGAGCCACCACCTGCTGGTGGTCAAGCCGCCGAGGTACGGATCGCGCCGCGCCAGAGCGGTCCTGGTCCTCGCCACCAACACCTACCACGCCTACAACTGGTGGGGCGGGGCCAACTCCTATTGCGACGTCACCGGTCTGATGGCGCGGGAGCTGACCCTGGCCGAAGGCATGGCGCGGGCGATCGGCGTGCTGTCGGCCCGGCGGCCCTTCGCCCAGAACATCGTCGCCATGGCGCCGGACGGGCCGCGCCTGATGAACGCCGGCGTGCGCGGCTTCCAGGAGCGCCCGCGCACCGACAAGCCCGAGTTCTGGCGCGAGCACGGCTTGTCGCCCTACGACGGGGCGGCAGGCTTCCTGAACAAGTGGGAACACCACTTCGTCGCCTGGGCCGAGGGCGCGGGGATCGCCCTGGACTACTTCACCGACTGGGACCTGGAGGCCGAGCCCGACGTGCTGGCCCCCTACGCCTGCATGCTGGCGGTGGGACACAGCGAATACTGGTCCGCGCCCCAGCGCGACCAGGTGGAACGGTTCGTGGACGGCGGCGGCAGGCTGGCCATCTTCTCGGGAAACACCTGTTACTGGAAGGTGCGCTGGGAGGACGGCGGGCGCACCCTGACGGCGCACAAGTGGAACGGCTTCACGGCCGAGCCGGAGGCCGGAGCGAACGGAACCCACATGTGGTCGCACCCCGCCTTTGAGCGACCAGAGGCGGCGCTGACCGGCCTGACCTTCCTCTATGGCGGCTATCACCGGCTGGGCATGTGCGTGGCCCGCGGCAGCGGCGCCTACACCGTCTATGACGACCGCCACTGGGCGCTGGAAGGGGCGGACCTGGGCTATGGCGACAGCGTCGGCCTGGACCCGCCGCTGCTGGCCTACGAGAACGACGGCTGCCGGCTGGCCTGGGGCGAGGACGGCTTGCCGAAGCCCGCGCCGGGTCTGGGCGTGCCCGAAAACCTGCGTATCATCGCCATCGCCCCCTGCAGCTACGGCGAGGACCTGACCCGCGGCGCCCGCCCGGTGCTGCCGCCGGAAGACTTCACCCAGGCCGCTGAGATCGCCTATGGCGACGCCAGCGACGAGAGCCGGCGGCGCCTGCTGCGCGGCCACGCGGTGATGGCCTCGTTCACGCGTGGCCAGGGCGAGGTGTTCAATGGCGGCACGACCGAGTGGGCGCACGGCCTGAAGGCCGGAGATCCCTACCTGAGGGCCATCACCTTGAACGTGCTGAAGCGGTTCGGGGCGGTGGGATGACCCGTGGCGCGCGCTTCGTCCTCGCCGGCCTGGCGGGGGCCGTCGTCGCCGCCGTGGCGCTGATCGGAGGGCCGGCCTTGGCGGCCTCGGCCAGGGCGAACCCCGCCGCCCTCGTGGGACGCTATGACGGCGGCCAGACGGAGATCGCCGCCGGGCTGGAGCTTCGTGCGGACGGCCGGTTCGACTACGCCCTGTCCTACGGCGCCCTCGACGAGGAGGCCCGGGGCCGATGGGAGGTCGATGGATCGAGGGTGCTGCTGACCAGCGATGCTGTGGTCGCCCCGAAGTTCGTGCTGGTCGCGGCCAAGCCCATGCCGTCGAAGCGGCTCACGCTGACGCTCGATCTGCCTCAGGGCGTGGACCGGCAGTACTTCAGCGCGCGAGTGAGGCTGTCGGATGGGCGCGCGATCGAACGTCAGTTCGGGCAGGAGGGACTGGAAATCCCGCTGGCGCCGGGAGAGCAGGCGGTTTCGGTCAGCGTGATGCTGCCGGTCTATGACCTGGAGAGCGAAGCGTTCGCGCTGCCGCGCGCCAGCGGCGGCGAAGCGCACTTTCGGTTCGACCCGAACGATCTCGGCAAGGTCGCTTTCGAGCGGCAGGCGCTGGCGGTCAGGCCAGAGGGCCTCGTGCTGCAGCGCCACGACCGGACCATCGTCTTCCGTCGCCAGGCCAAGCCGTAGAGGCCCGCCAGGAGCGCCGACCCGCGCCCTGCAAACCATTTACGCTCTTGGTGTAGCGTCGCCGCCAACGACACGACCGAGAACTCCCCGTGGAATCTCTGGAAGTCATCGCCCGGCCGCATTTCGAGAAGGCCGACCTCGCCTGGCTCACCGACATCCGCTCGCGGCGAGCCGGCAGCCGGGGCACCCCCTATTTCACCTTGCTGTTCGCCAGCCTCGACATGGAGCCGGACGCCTTCACCAAGGCTATCCGCGCCCACGCCCAGGGCGTCCAAACCATTCGCTTTCGCCTGCGCTCTGCCCTGGTCGTGCCCGAGCCGGTGGTGCGCCGCTTCCACGTGTTCCTGATTCCGGACGAGGGGTTCGGCGCCATCCTGAAGCTGCACGACGCCTTGCACGTGGGCGCGCTCAAGGCGGCCCTGCGCCAGGACAGCCCCTATCTGCCCCACATCACCGTGGCCACCACCTCGGACTACGCCGTCGCCCGGGATCTGGCCTTGTCCCTGAACCGGGGCGGCATCGACATCCACGGGCGCATCGACGCCCTGCAGGTGGAACGCCGCAACGGCGAGGTGATCAAGCCGGTGGCGGAGGTCCCGCTGTCGAAGGCGGGCTGGTTCGGCTAACCCGCCTCAAAGCACCTCGAAGACGTTGTAGACCGGGCCGTCCGGCAGGCGGTGGCCGGCGCCCACGGCGACGATGCGGTTGAGCCAGCCATGCCGCTCGGACGCGGTCTCGAACGTCGGCGCGATGCGGAAGTAGTAGCTGGCGGGATCGACGGCTTCGCCGGCGGCGAGCCTGGCCATGACCTCGGGCGGTCCGTGCCGGACGCCGTGATAGGTCATGGCGATGAGGCCGCCGTCGCTGGCCCTCAGGATCAAGCGCACGTCCAGGGTGGTGGCGCCGTCGGCGCGCACCGACTGCCAGTCGCTGCCGCCGTCCAGCACCTCGCCGGACAGGCGCTCGCCTTCGAACCGCCCGCCGAAGACATTGCCGATGCGCCGGCGCGCGCCCGGGGTCTGGCCCACGTCGATGATCGGGCGCACGTCGAGGCGCATCGTGAACAGGGGCTTCAGGGCGATCTGGCGCAGGGCGTCGGGAAGCTGGGCGGCGAGGTCGGTCATGGTGGGTGGTCTCCTGGGGCCGGCGCGGCCCGTCAGCCGCCCGGCGGTTCGAAGCCCTTGCTGCGCAGGCGTTCGGCCATGGCGGGTCGGCGCTCGCGCCATTCGTCTTCCAGGATGCCGAGTCCGAGGACATCCTGCCAGGCGCCGTCCTTGAGGACGTGGTCGCGAAAGCGGGCCTCCTGGCGGAAGCCGAAGGTCTCATGCAGGCGCCAGACCGGCTCGTTGGAGATCAGCACCTCGCACCAAAGCTTGTGCAGGCCCTCGGTCTCGAACACGTGCTGCAGCATCCAGTATTCGACATAGGAGCCCAGGCCCATGCCGCGCACGGACGGATCGGCCAGGTAGTAGGCCCAGGCGCACTGGCGGCGATGGCGGTCGATGTCGGCGAGGTTGGCCAGGCCCACGGGAACGCCGCCCGCCTCGATGATCCAGTAGCGACGGCGCGCGTCGCCCGCGACGCCGGCCCACCAGCGGGCGTGCTCCTCCGGACTGATGACGTGGTCGGTGTACATGTAGGCCCGCACCTCCGGCGCGTTGCGCCAGGCCAGGATGCGGTCCTTGTCGTCGGGCGCGAGGTCGCGGAGCGCCGCCTTGGGTGAATCGGCCATGGGCCGGAAGCCTATACCCGCCGCTCGCCCCCGTAATGGGCCAGGTCGTCGCGTGAGCGCACCAGGGCGCGGACGTCGTCGGAGGTGAAGGCGGGGTTGAGCGGATAGAGGGCGTCGTAGACTGCGGCCACGAAGGCGTAGTCGTGCGGGAAGTCCACCGTCCAGCGCACGTCGCCCTCTTCCGGCCCCTGGCTCAGGAAGGCGTGCCGATAGAGATCAGGCCGCCGGTGCAAGGTCCAGGTGACGTGCTCGTGCTCTTCGGGCGTGGTGGCGCGGGCCGCGGCGGCGCGCAGGGCGGCGGCGGTCATCACCTCCACGTCCAGTCCCTTGGGATAGGTGCGGTGGGGCGGGGTGTTGGAGCCGTAGTCGGCGCCGGCGGCGAGGACCTTGTCGATGGTGGCGTCGATCACCTGGGGGTCCGCCAGCGGGCAGTCGCCGGTCAGGCGCACGACGTGGTCGGCGGGGCCGTAAGCGTCGAGCGCGCCGATGAAGCGGGCCTGGACGTCGTCGAGCGGGCCCCGGAACACGGGCACGCCCTCGCGCCGGACGGCTTCGGCCAGGGGATCGTCGCTGGGATCGACGCTGGTGGCGACCACCAGGCGATCGATGCGCCGCGCGCGGGCGACCCGCTCGATCTGGCGCACGATCATCGGGGCGCCGGCCAGGGGCATCAGCACCTTGCCGGGCAGGCGCGAGGAGCTTATCCGGGCCTGGAGAATGGCGAGGATCATGCGCTGGCCATCCGGCGCAGGATCTCGTCGGCCGCCCGGTCGGTCTCGGCCAACGGCTCGTAGGTCCAGGCCTCGAGGCGTCCGTCGAAGGGCCGAGCAACGCCGCGGGCGCGCAGGGCGGCGTGGAAGCGGTCGAACTTGGCCGAGCCGCCGTCCATCTTAAGCACATGCACCGGCTTGCCGGTGGTCGCCGCGTCGATGGCGAGGTTGGTGGAATCCTCGGTGACCAGCAGGGCGTCGGCGGCGGCCAAGTAGGCGAAATAGGGGTTGGGACCTTCGCCGGACCAGATCGTACCCGGCAGACTGGCCCACCGCCGGGCCAGGATGTCGTGGGCCGCCGGCGGTGTACGGCGCGAAAAGGTGACCATCACCGAGCCCCCGGCGGCGCGGACGGCGGCCTCGACTTCGGCGGCCATGGCTTCGGCCCGGCGGGGCGTCAGGTCATGCGCCCTGGACTTGCCGCCAATCAGCACCGCCACGCGCGGATGGGGCAGGGGGGCGAGGGTCTCGGCGAAGGCGTGCGCCTTGCTGCCGATCTTCTCGGGGTTGACGCGGGTGGGCGCGCCCAGGATGGGGAAGACGTTGGGGCCGGTCAGGCCGTCGTGCTCGGGCGGAATGACCAGGTCGAAGCGGGCCAGGGGCGCCCGGGGATCCTGCAGCTGGACCACGAAGGTGCGCCCGCCGGAGCGCTCGCGCACCCGCAGGGACAGGGGCAGGCTGGCGCGGCCGGCCGCGATCCACAGGTCCGGCCAGGGCGGCCCCAGCGCCGAAGCGTCCTCGAGCCAGGCCTTGGAGGCGGGATGCAGGAGGGGCGGCAGCCAGCGCGCCGGTCCCTTCCACGCGACGCGACGGGTGACGACCAGGGCCGGCGCGTGGCGGGCCACGGCCTCGGCCAGGCCCACCACCTGGGCCTCGATCCCCGCCCGCCCGTCGGACACGGCCCAGATGATCAGGGGCCTGGTCTTGCCTGTCATGCGTCGGGGCTCATGGGGCGGGATTCAGGCCTTCGGACGGGAGACTCACCAGGGACCGGAGACGGTCACTATGGCCGGAAGTGGCGGCCCTGTAGCGCGCCGATCGCAAAGGGGATAATAAAACAATTATAAAGTTGTCAAACCCATGGAGCCCGCCATGCCGTCCCCGGTCCTCGACCGGCTGCTCACCGACAACGAGCGCTTCGCCCTCTCGCACCGCGGCACCGTCAATCACCTGCCCATGGCCCTGGTCGCCCTGGCGCATATGGGGGCCGACGACGCGCGGCTGAAGGCCTACTTCGACTGGTGGGAGGTCAATGTCGCCCTGCCGCGCGAGGGGCCGGAGACGCCGCTCGCCTTCGCCGGCTGGCGCGGCGCTCTGGGGCTGGGCGCGGCGTTTCATCCCATGGCCACGGCGATCAAGGACGAGATCGGGGCGAAGGGCGTGGACGCGGTGGTCGGTGAGATGGCGCCGGCGCTGCTGGCGGGACCGGGAACCCTGGCCTTCCACGCCCTGATCCGCCTGGCCTATGGCCTGGACGCCGGCCATGAGGGCGAGGTGGCCGCGGCCCTGGCGTCCTGGGTCGCCACCTTCCGGGACCTGGACCTGCGCACCGCGGAGCGCCCGGCGGCGGCCTCGCCCCAGGCGGGTCTGGACGCGGTCTCGGCGGCGGTGGGAGGGCGGGGACCCATGCCGGGCTCGATCACCGGAGCCATGGCGACGGTGTCCGCCGATCCCGCTTTCCGCGCGGCGCTGGCCGGAGCGCCGACCGTCGACGGCGCGCTTCTGCCCCTGCTGGCCGAGGCGTCCCTGCGGCTCTACTGGCAGGTTCCCAACTTCACGGTCATCCACATGATCACCGCCACCCATGCGGCGCGGGTGCTGTTCGAGCGCCTGCCGGGCCTGGCCACGCCGGCGGCGGCGCAGGCGCTGTGGGGCGCCTGGCTGGCCGCCTATGCGACGGTGGGGGCGCCGCCGTTCGAGGGTCGCGAGCCGGCGGGGAGCGCCCGCGACTGGCCGGACATCTTCGCCGCCGCGGTGGCGAGCGACGACGACCATGTCATCAAGCTGACGTTCAGTTGCGGGCGCGAGGCCCAGGCGTACAGAGACGACCTGGCCTATCGCGTCGTGGCGACGAGGCTGGTGGGGTTGGGGTAGGGCTCAATTCCTCTTCCCCCGCTTGCGGGGGACGGGGAGCGGTTCAGCCTACACCCACTCGACCTTGAGTATCTCGTAGGCCTTGACGCCGCCGGGGGTGTTCACCTCGACCACGTCGCCGGACTCCTTGCCAATCATCGCGCGGGCGATGGGGGAGGCAATGGAGACCTTGCCCGAGCGGACGTCGGCTTCGTGTTCGCCGACGATCTGATACCGAGCCTCTTCCTCGGTGTCCTCGTCCACGACGCTGACCGTCGCGCCGAACTTGATCTGGGCGCCCGAGAGCTTGGACACGTCGATGACCTGGGCGCGCGCGATCTTGTCCTCGATCTCGGCGATACGGCCCTCGATCCAGCCCTGCCGCTCCTTGGCGGCGTGGTACTCGGCGTTTTCGGACAGGTCGCCGTGCGAACGCGCCTCGGCGATGGCCGCGATGACCGCGGGCCGTTCCTGCGTCTTCAAACGCCTCAGTTCATCGTCGAGAGCCTGAAAGCCCTCGGCGGTCATGGGCACTTTTTCCATACGGGTGTTAGCTCATCGCCCCTGGGAGAAATCTTGAATCCGGCCGCGGGCGCGGGCGTCCGGGGGGTGAGAGGATAGGGGCAGGCCCCGAAATTTACAAGCGGTCAGACATATCGGCCCCGTCGCCGCCCGCCGCCGAGGCGGCGCGCAGGCACCAGCGGGCAAAGGCTTCGGCCGGCTCGGAGGGCGCCCGGCCGGCCGGCCGGGTCAGGTAATAGCGGCCGGTGTCGACGGTGGTCGCGAAGGGTTGCATCAGGCGGCCAGCGGAGAGCTCGTGCTCGAACATCGACGGCGGGGCCAGGGCGACGCCGGCCGATCGCTCGGCGGCGGCCACCATGGCGATGGAGGAGTCGAACTGCGGTCCGCGCAGGGGCGGCGGCTCAAGCCCCGCAGCGCGGAACCAGCGCGGCCATTCGTCGGCGCGGTAGGAGCGCAGCAGAGGCGCGCCGGCAAGGTCCGCCGGCTCGCGCAGGCGCCGGGCGAGGCGAGGCGAGCAGAGCGGGGCAAGGTCGGCGGCCATCACTTCCGCCGCGTGCAGGCCGGGCCAGGCGCCGGCGCCGAACTGGATGGCGCAGTCCAGCCGTTCGGCGGTCATGTCGACCTTGTTGTTGTGGGTGCGCAGGCGCAGGTCGACGAAGGGATGGGCGGCGCGGAAGTCGTCGAGGCGGGGCAGCAGCCAGCCCACCGCGAAGGTGTTGACCACGCCGACGGTGAGGGGCTGGTGGGCGCGGCCCGCCTGCACCTGATCGAGCAGCTCGCCGATGCGGGCGAAGGACTGGGTGAGGACGGGGATCAGGGCCTCGGCCTCGTCGGTGAGGGCCAGGCCCCGGGCAAGGCGCCGGAAGAGGGTGACGCCCAGGCGCGCCTCCAGGGCCCGCACCTGGTGGCTGACCGCGCCCTGGGTGACGCACAGCTCGTCGGCGGCGCGGGTGAAGTTGAGGTGCCTGGCCGAGGCTTCGAAGGCGCGCAGGGCGTTCAGCGGCAAGGCGGTCGGCGTCACGTCAGCCCTCAATCTGGTTCATGGCTTGTGTCAGAAAGCATCGATTGTCGGCCAGGGCAACTGGCCTTCATTTGGCGCGGTGGCAAGGATTTTGGCGGGCGCGCCGTGAGCGTGGATGAACTGTGCTCATGGGTTTGCCTGCCCCTGGGGGTAACGTCGCATGGTCGACCTGGAGGCCTATTTCGCGCGCGTCGGCTATGCGGAGGCCGGCGAGCCGACGCTGGAGACCTTGGCGACATTGCAGCGGCTGCATCCAGCGGCGATCCCCTTCGAAACCATCGACGTGTGGCTGGGCAGGACCATCGACCTGTCGCCGGCGGCGGTGGACGCCAAGCTGATCACAGGTCGCCGGGGCGGCTACTGCTTCGAGCACAACAGCCTGTTCCTGCGGGTGCTGACGGCCCTGGGCTTTACGGCCGAGCCGCTGATCGCCCGCTCGCGCTGGGGCCGCTCGCCCGAGGAGGTGGGTGCGCGCACCCACATGGCGCTGAAGGTGTGGATCGACGGCGAGGCCTGGCTGGCCGACGTGGGCTTCGGCGGCTGCATGCAGACCGCGCCGCTCAGGATGGACGAGCGCGGTCCCCAGGCGACGGCCTTCGAGCCGCGGCGTCTGCGGCCCCTGGGCGAGGCGCCGGACGACGGAACGTCCGCCGGTGACCTGCGCCTGGAGGTGCTGATCGGCGACGACTGGCGGCCGGTCTGCGATCTGTCGCGCCAGACCCAGACGGCGGCGGACCTGGAAGCCGCCAACTGGTTCATCTCCACCCATCCCGGCTCGAACCTGCGCCGGCATCTGGTGGCGGCGCGGACCCTGATCGAGGCGCGTTACGTGCTGACCGACAACCGCCTGGCCATCCGCCGTGCGGGTCGGGAGACGGTGCTGAAGCTGCTGGACGCCGCGGGGCTGGAACGCGCCCTGACCGAGGACTTCGGCCTGCGCATCCGGCCCGAATGGCGGCCGATGATCCAGACTGTGGCCGACGGCTGAGGCGCGCGTCGGCGCGGGGCGTGATGCCGGCCGCGAAATGATGCTAGAGCGAAATGCGACGCCCCTTCCTCCTCCCCTTGTTCCGGATCCACTGACTTGAGCAACCTGATCGTTCGGGGCGGCCGCCGCCTCACGGGCCGGATCACGCCCTCGGCGAACAAGAACGCCGTCCTGCCCATCCTCTGCGCCACCCTGCTCACCGACGAGGAGGTGACGCTGCGCGGCGTTCCGGACATCACCGACGCGCGCAAGATCCTGGAGCTGTTTCAGGCGCTCGGCAGCCGGGTGGAGATGGACTTCGACACCGGCCTCCTGAAGGTCTGCCATGCCAGCGCCACCAACGTGGCCGCCGCGCGCCTGCCCGAGGGGATGCGCTCGTCGATCATGCTGATTCCGCCCCTGATCGCCCGCTTCGGCGAGGCGCGGCTGGAAGGCGAGGTGAAGGGCTGCACGCTGGGCGCCCGCGAGATCGACCCGCACATCGAGGTGTTCCAGACCTTCGGCGTCCGGGTGGAAGGCGAGGAGGGCGCCCTGGCCCTGTTCCGCGACGGGACTTTCAAGCCGGCCAGCCACTGGCTGGACTACGCCAGCGTCACCACCACCGAGAACTTCGCCCTCTGCGCCGTGACCGCGACGGGATCGTCGCTGCTGATGAACGCCGCCTCGGAGCCACACGTGCAGGAGTTCTGCCAGTTCCTGCGGCTGATGGGGGCCAAGGTCGAGGGCTGCGGCACCAGCCGCCTGGCGGTGGAAGGCGTCGATCGCCTGCACGGCGCCGACTACACCTTCGCCGAGGACTTCCACGAGATCGCCACCTTCATGGCCCTGGGCGCCATCACCGGCGGCGCGATCACGGTGAAGAACGCCCAGCCGGAGATGTTCCCCCTGATCGACCGCACCTTCGGCAAGTTTGGGGTGAGCGTCACGCACGAGGACGGCTGGTCGACGGCGCGCGCCGATGGTCCCTTGAGCATCAAGCCGCCGTTCACGCCCTACATCCTGCAGAAGGTCGAGGCCGCGCCCTGGCCCTACCTGCCGGTGGACCTGCTGCCGATCTTCGTGGCCCTGGGCGCCTGCGCCGACGGCGAGATGATGTACTGGAACAAGGTCTACGAGGGGGCCCTGGGCTGGACGTCGGAACTGGCCAAGTTCGGCGCCCACGCCCTGCAGTGCGACCCGCACCGGGTGATCACTTTCGGCGGCAAGGTGCTGGGCCCGGCCAAGGTGGAGAGCCCCTACATCATCCGCGTGGCCATCGCCCTGATGATGGTCGCCGCCTCCATCGAAGGCCAGTCGACCATCCTCAACGCCGACCCGATCAAGCGCGCGCACCCGCACTTCGTGGAGAACCTGATCGCCATGGGGGCGGACGTGGAGTGGGCGGACTGAGGGGGCGGCTAGTCGAATTCGGCGGCGCCGAGGGCGGCGCGCCAGTCACGGAAGAACATCCACACCACTATGAAGGACGCCGGCGTGGCGCCCAAGGTCAGCGTCAGTTCGACCGCCGGCGGCAGCCGACCGAGTTGGCCCGCAAGTCCGGCCAGAAGATAGGCGGGCGCGCCCAGATAGAGCACCGCGAAGGGCCCCGTCGGCCGCATCATGGTGGCGAAAACGTCAGACTCGCCCGGGACGCGGAGGTTGCGGATCAGCGTGCCGACGGCGACGATGCACGCCACCAGATAGATCCCCGCCCCGTAAAGCCACGGCCATGTCGCCGGGCGGCCGACGAAGGTGGTGGCGCAGAGCACCAGCAGGGGCGGGCCGAAGGTGCTGACGCTGTCGCTGAGGCGCGGCAGGCCCCGGCGAGCTACGCCCAGATGCACCATCACCATCCAAGAGCTGATCGCCGCCACGCCGTTGCCGATCAGCTGTCCCCAGCTGCGCAGCACCAGCAGGTCAAGCGGCCATAGGCGCATTCGCCCGCGCGCTTCCGTGACCAGGTCGGACAGCACCAGTCCGACCAGGATGCTGAGCAGGGTAACGAAGACGCCGGGCGCCTGGGCCATGACCCGCTCGCGCAGGGGCGTGTCGCCGCCCGCCGCCGCACTCGACTCCTGCGCCCGCCCTTCCATGGCCAAAGGCTAGGGCGAGTCGCGCCGATGGGCTCGCGGCGCGCGCGACCCGGCGGCCGAAGCTGCAACCGCGCCCAGGGCTTGCTATCCTGGCGTCACGGAGGCCCGCCCATGTGCCGAAACATCAAGACCCTGTTCAACTTCGAGCCGCCGGCGACCGACGAGGAGATCCGCGCCGCGTCGCTTCAGTTCGTGCGCAAGCTGAGCGGCTTCAACACGCCGTCCAAGGCCAACGCGCCGGCCTTCGACGCGGCGATCGAGGAGGTCGCCGAGGCCGCGCGCCGGCTGTTCGCCACGCTGGAGACCAACGCCCAGCCGCGCGACCGCGAGGTCGAGGCGCAAAAGGCCAAGCGGCGAAGCGCGGAACGTTTCGGCCAGCGCACGCCGGCCTGAGGGCGTCACGCGCGCCCGTTCAGGACTTGCCCATGACCCCCTAGCCCCGCCTCGACCGCCCCGGCGGGCGACTTGACGAGCTTGGTCCGGTCGAACTAATACATCGTATTAATTGGGAGGCCACGGCGTGGCAAGCGCGCGCGCGAAACGACAGGACGCGGCCGAGACTGTCGACGAGTTGCTGTCGACCGCCGAGCGGCTGTTCGCCGAGCGGGGCGTCGAGAACGTCGCCCTGACCGGCATCGTGGCCGAGAGCGGGCAGAAGAACCGCTCGGCGCTGCACTACCATTTCGGGTCGCGGGCGGGGGTGCTGGGGGCGGTGCTGGACCGGCGCCTTGGCCCGATCAACGGGCGCCGCCATGCCCTGCTGGAGGCGCTGGACGCCGGCGCCGGGGTGCTGGACGTCGTGCGCGCCGACATCGCGGCCCTGGGCGAGACGGTGGTCGAGGAGCCCTGGGGGCCGGACTACCTGTCGATCCTGGCCCAGGTGACCTTCCATCCCCAGCTGCTGGCCGACCGGCCGGTGCGCGACGAGAACCTGTCCGGCCTGCGCCAGGCGCGCCGCCGGATCGAGACCCTGGCCAAGGACCTGTCCGCCGACCTCATCGACCGGCGCATGGCGTGGATGCGCGACAGCGTCGTCTTCGCCATGGCCCGCTGGGTGCGCGACACCCCACCGGCGGGCCGCACGCGCGCCGGCATGGCCGTGCTGGTCGAAGACCTCGCCACCTATGGAACCGCGGGCCTCCTGGCCCCGCCCCCCGCTCAAGGAGCCAGAGCATGACCCGCAAGCCCCCGTCCGGAGAAGACTTCCAGGGCGTCATCGGCAAGACCATCGCCGAGTCCAAGCCCTGGTGGCCGGCGCCCAGGTTCAGGAAGGACGCGCCGAACGTGGTGCTGGTGGTGCTGGACGACACCGGCTTCTCGCACTTCGGCTGCTACGGCTCGACCATCGCCACGCCCAACATCGACGCCCTGGCGGCGGGCGGGCTGCGCTACACGGGCTTTCACACCACCGCCCTGTGCTCGCCGACGCGGGCGTGCCTGTTGACCGGGCGCAACCACCATGCGGTGGGCATGCGGGCGATCTCCAACTTCGACACCGGCTTTCCGAACATGCGCGGCGCCCTTCCGCGCTCGTCGGCGACCCTGGCCGAGATCTTGCGCGACAACGGCTACGCCACCTTCGCCGCCGGCAAGTGGCACCTGGCGCCGATGAGCGAATGCTCGGCCGCCGGGCCCTACACCAACTGGCCGCTGCAGAAGGGCTTCGACCGCTACTACGGCTTCCTGCAGGGCGAGACCGACCAGTTCTTTCCGGAGCTGACCCACGACAACCACTTCGTCGATCCGCCAGGCGGGCCGGAGGACGGCTACCACGTGTCGGAGGACATCGTGGACAGGTCGGCGGGCATGATCCGCGACCTGACCTCCCTGGTGCCCGAGCGGCCGTTCTTCCTCTACCTGGCCTTCGGGGCCATGCACTCGCCGCACCAGGCCCCCCAGGCCTATCTCGACAAGTACCGGGGCAAGTTCGACGCCGGCTGGGACGTGGCGCGCGAGGAATGGTTCGCCCGCCAGAAGGCCATGGGCGTCGTGCCGGCCAACACCAAGCTGGCGCCCCACAATCCCGGCGTGAAGCCGTGGTCGGAGCTGAGCCCGAACGAGCAGAAGTTCGCCGCCCGCCTGCAGGAGGCCTTCGCGGCCATGCTGGAGCACACCGACCACCAGATCGGCCGGATGGTCGAGTTCCTGAAGTCCATCGGCAAGTGGGAGAACACCCTGTTCGTGGTCCTGTCCGACAACGGCGCCAGCCAGGAGGGCGGGGCCACCGGCGTGCTGGACGAGATGAAGTGGTTCAACGGCATGCGCGAGGACCTGGACGAGGCGGTCAAGCGCCTGGACGACATCGGCGGGCCGGACAGCCATTGCAACATCCCCTGGGGCTGGGCCCAGGCCGGCAACACGCCGCTGAAGTGGTACAAGCAGAACACCCACGGCGGCGGGGTGCGCGACCCGCTGGTAATGACCTGGCCGGCGGGATTGAAGGCGGCGGGCGAGACCCGCGACCAGTTCTGCCACGCCATCGACGTGGCCCCGACCATCCTCGACGCCCTGGGCATCGAGACGCCGCAGGTGGTGGCCGGCGTGCCGCAGATGCCGGTGCACGGCGTCAGCTTGGTCCCGACCTTCGCCGACCGCGCCGCCGACCTGGCGCGCGGCGCGCAATACTTCGAGATGCTGGGCCACCGGGGGATCTGGAAGGACGGCTGGAAGGCGGTGACGCACCATGCGCCGGGCGTGGCCTTCGACGACGACCGCTGGGAACTCTACCGCCTGTCGGAAGACTTTTCCGAGCACGACGACCTGGCCGCCAGCCATCCGGAGAAGCTCAAGGAGATGGTCGACCTGTGGTGGGCCGAGGCGGAGGCGCACGGCGTGCTGCCTCTGGACGACCGGGCGGCTTTCGCTCTGTTCCGCGCTTCCATGCGGCCGGGCCTGCCGTCCTCGCGCAACCGCTTCGTCTATTACCCGCCGGTGTCGCATATCGTCACCGACGCCTGCCCGTCGGTGGCGCGGGGCTGGCGCCAGACGGTCAGCCTGGAGCATCCGGCGAGCGGCGGCGACGGGGCCCTGGTGGCGCGCGGCAGCGCCAACAGCGGCTTCGCCCTGTTCGTCAAGGATGGGCGCCTGGTCTTCGACTACAACAGCTTCCACGATCATACGCGGGTGGAGGCGGCGAAGGCCCTGTCGCCGGGCGCGCACGAGATCGCCGTCGAGGTGGCGCGGACCGAGGACGGGGGCGGGGACGTCACCTTGTCTGTCGACGGCCAGACCGTGGCCACGGGCCGGGTGGCGCGGCTGCTGTTCATGATCTCGTCGACCGGCATGGACATTGGCCGCAGCCTGTCGCCGGTGACCCACGACTACGCCGCGCCCTTCACCTATCCGGGCGCGATCTCCAAGGTGGTGTTCGAGACCCCGGGGATGATGCCGCCGGGTGAGGTCAAGGCCCAGGTGCGCGCGGAGATGACCCGGCAGTAGTTGCGCACCCCCTGTCATCCCGGAATCCGCGCAGCGGATATCCGGGACCGCCGCGGGCGCCGGCGCCTGCTACGGCCGTGTCGCATCGGCGTTTCCGGCGGTCGCGGATAAGGCGCTCGCGCGCCTTTCCGGGATGACAGCCGCAAATGGAGTGCGATAGTCGCGTCCCATGCCCATGCCGCCGACCCCGGTTCTGGAGACGCCCCGCCTGTGGCTGAAGCCGCGGGCGATGAGCGACGCGGCGGCCTCGCACCGGCGCTTCCCGCGCTGGGAGATCGTCGAATTCATGCCCAACGTGCCCTGGCCCTATCCCGAGGACGGGACCACGCGCCACTTCGAGGAGACCGTGGGCCAGATGGCGCGGGGGGAGAAGTCGCACTGGTCGATCTGGGTCAAGGACGGGCCGGACGAGGCGGTGGGCGCCATCAGCCTGTGGCCCGACGACGGGACGGAACGCGACATGCGCGGCTTCTGGCTGGATCCGGAGTTCCATGGGCGCGGCCTGATGACCGAGGCCGCCGACCGGGTGAACGACTACGCCATCTTCGAGCTTGGCTGGCCGCACCTATGGCTGTCGAACCTGGTCGGCAACCGGCCCTCGGCGCGGGTCAAGGAGCGCCAGGGCGCGCGTCTGGTAGGCGAGGAGACGCGGACCTACCTGCGGGGCGACTTCACCCGCCAGGTCTGGTTCCTGAGCGCCGAGGCCTGGCGGGCGCACCGGGGGATGTAGGACCGAATCGTCCAGGACGGTGCGGCCGCCTTGCGCCCCCTCCGTCACTCAGCGCAGACGCGCTGAGCGCCACCTCCCCCGCGTCGCCTTCGACTTGCATGGGAGGAGAAGGTCGCGTGGTTTCCTCCTCCCATGCGTAGCGAAGCGAGCGGGGGAGGTGGCGCGGCTCGCGCAGCGAGACGTGACGGAGGGGGCGCAAGGCCGCCATCACCGACCCAAAGGGTCGCCTACCCCGGAACCTTGTCCAGGAAGCCCGTCACGGTCTTCAGCCGGTCGCCGGCCAGGACGACGAAGTCGGAGCCCTCCACCACCGGTTCGGCCCCGTCGGGGCCCGCGCCCCAGGTGAAACGCATCTTGTCGGCGTAGGCATCGACCTTGCTGGTCAGGCTGAAGCGGAAGCCGGGGAACTGGGCCTGGGCGGCGCCGATCATGGCGCTGATCTGATCGTGGCCGGCGCCGGCCATGATCGGGTCGACGTAAGTGGCGTCCTCGGCCCAAGTGCGGGCGATGAGGGCGCGGCGGGCCGCAGCGTCCGTCTCGTTCCAGGCGGCGATGTACTGGTCGGCGAGGGCTTTGGCGCCGGTGTGGGTGTCGCTCATTCGGGGAGGTCCTTTTCACGCGTCGGGGCGCACCGCGCGCCGCCGATGAGCCGGACCTTGGTCGATCGAGACAGGCCCGGCGATTACGCGTCAGGTCATAATTCGCGGGCCTTGCGCGGGCGGCGCGGCTAAGTCAGCACACGTCCTTTCCGACCTGGAGCCGGCCGTCCGTGAGTCCCGCCGCCATCGCCAGCGCCATGATCCTGACCTCCGGGGCGGCGCACGCGATCGTCAACGCGATCCTGAAGTCGGGGCGGGACAAGATGTCGAGCCGGGCACTGATCGACGGCTTCTCGGCCCTGATGGTCCTGCCGGCGGCGTTCCTGCTGCCCCTGCCCAGCCACGCCTGGGGATGGCTGGCGGCGTCGTGGGCGACGCACGTGGTCTATCTCTTCGCCCTGATCAAGGCGTTCGAGGGGGCCGACATGATGGTGGCCTATCCGCTGTTCCGCGGCATCGCCCCGACCATCGCCGCGGCCGTGGCGGTGGCGGTGTTCCACGAGCCGATCACCTGGCCGGTGGGGATCGGGGTGGGGTTGGTGTCGCTGGGTGTGCTGACCACGGCCCTGGGCCGGCACCTCGATGCGCGGGCGCTGGGCTGGTCTCTGCTGACCGGGGCGAGCATCGCCCTCTACACGGTGATCGACGCGCAGGGCGTGCGGGCCGCGCCCTCGGCGCCCAGCTACATCGTGTGGTTCTTCCTGGGCCTGGGCGGCGGAATCGGCGCGATGTTCGCCTTGTGGCGCGGGCCGGTGTTCGTGGCCCAGGCGCGCGAGCAGTGGCGGCCGGGCCTGGCGGCGGGGGCGCTGTCGATCTTGACCTATGGCCTGGCGCTGTGGGCCTTTCGGCTGGGCGCGACGCCTCGCCTGGCGGCCCTGCGCGAGACCTCGATCCTGTTCGGCGTGTTGATCGCCGTGGTGTTCCTGAAGGAAAAGGCCACCCCCGCGCGCCTCGCCGGCGTGCTGGCGATCGGGGCGGGGGCGGTGGTGCTGCTGGCCAGCGGCTAGGGCCGCATCATCTCGACGCGGAAAACACCAACAACGCCGCGCAAACGAGTATCTGCGCTGTTATCAAGGCGATCAGGCGGCTCCGGAAGGGTTCCTTCAGGGTCTTGTGCCGCAGGGTTTGCTGGGCCACCAACGCGCCGATCGAGCCGCCGAGCATGACCCATCCAAGCAGATCGCTCTCTCGAATGCGACGCAGGCCGAGCACCGCGCGCCGCTTGTCGCTGGCGAATACGACAAACGTCGCACAATTGATCACCAGCACATAGGCCGCACCGCCGAAGAGATAGATGTTGGGCGGGTTCATCCGCCAACCTTCGCTCCGCGAGCTTAACGACGCGGAAAAGACCTCAGCGGACGCTCAGCCCGCCGTCGATGACCATCTCCATGCCGGTGACATAGCGGCTCTCGTCGCTGGCCAGCCACAGGACGCCGTTGGCGATGTCGGCGGGCACGCCCTTGACGCCCAGGGGCACGGCCATGGACGACATGGCGTCGAGGTCGGGCGGGGTGTTGGCGCCGCCGGCGGGCACGATGGCTTCCCAGATCGGGGTCTCGATGATGCCCGGGTGCACCGAGTTCACCCGCACGCCGTCCTTGAAGTTGGCGCACTCCATCGCGATGGCCTTGGTGAACAGGCGCACGGCGCCCTTGGTGGCGCAGTAGCCGGCCAGGGTGGGCGAGCCCTTCAGGCCGGCCACCGACGACATGTTGATGATCGAGCCGCCGTTGCCGGCCTTCCGCATCAGGCCCAGCGAGTGCTTGATGCCCAGGAACACGCCCTCGACGTTGACCGCCTGCTGCTTCTTCCAGTCGGCCAGGCTCATCTCGGTGATGGAGGCTGCGGGCACGGCGATGCCGGCGTTGTTGACCAGGATGTCGAGGCGGCCTTCCTTGGCGGCGATGTCGGCGATGACGCCGACCCAGCCTTCCTCGCTGGTGGTGTCCTGGTGCAGGTAGCGCGCCTTGCCGCCCGCGGCGGTGATCTCGGCGGCCAGGGCCTGGCCCTTGTCGTCCTGCAGGTCGGTAAGGATGACGGCGGCGCCTTCCCTGGCCAGGATCTCGGCGCAGCCGCGCCCGATGCCGCTGGCCCCGCCCGTCACCAGCGCGACCTTGCCCGCTACCCGTCCCATCGTCGTCTCCCTATGTGCTTGGCTTGTGTGCTCGGCTTTGGGCTTGCTTCTACACCCCGTTGGAGCCGCGCCAAGTATGCCCTAGCGTCAGGGCGGCGCCGGCGGGCGGATCTCGTAGCCGAGGCTGGCCAGGGTGGCGCCCATGCCGGTCCAGCCGCGCCGAAATCCCACCTGCAGCAGGGCCGTCTCGCCCCCGGCCGCGCGGGTCACCGAATGGCGCACGTCGTCGTAGAGGGTCAGGCGGTTCTCCGCGCCGAGTTCGACGCCCAGGCGGGCGAGGTCGCGCTTCACGCTGCGATAGAAGCTGTTGACCAGGGCGTTGAGGCGCAGGTCGCGTTCCGCGTGGAAGGCGGTGCGCAGGGCGTCGTCGTGGGTGATGGCGGCCAGCCCGTCCGCGGGAAAGGCGCCGGAGGTCAGGCCGGCGCGCAGCAGGCGGTCCAGTAGATCGTCGTCCTCGGCCCCCCAGCCCTGGAACGCCTCGTCATAGCCGCCCACGCGGGCGAAGTCGCGGGCCGACACCACCACCGCGCCCCAAAGCGGCGGGGGGCGGGGATCGGGCAACAGGAAGCGTCCGGCCGCCAGGCGGTCGGCGATCTCCTGGGCCAGCGAGCCGTTCACGAGGATGTCGGCGTCGAGGAACAGCAGCCAGGGCGCCCGCGCCGCCGCGGCGCCGAGGTTGCGCGCCGCCGCCGCGCTGAAACGGGGGCGGTCCTTGGCCTCCACCACGGTGACGGCGGGCAGGGCGGCGCGGGCCCAGGCTCCGGCCCCGTCGGGGCAGTCGTAGTCGACCAGCACCACCTCGGCCACGGGCGCCTGGGCGGCCATCAGCGCCAGGCCCTGGCGCAGATGCTCCAGGCGGCCCTTGCAGGTGGTGATCAGGCTGATCAGCGGGCCGGTCATGAGGGGCCGGGGTCGTCCTGGGCGGGACCGCCCGGATCGTCAGGCGTGACACCGGCCCCGGCCAGGTCCCGCATGTGGACGTCGTATTTCAGGCTGGTGACCACATCCAGATCGCCGAAGGCCTCGCGCCGGAAGGCGACACGGTGGCTGACGACCCGATCGTCGAACTCGGCGCCGGCCAGGGCGGCGCGTACGCCGGCGTACAGCGCCTGGCGCTCCGGCAGGCGGGCGTCCCAGCCCATCCGCGTCAGGTCCTCCTTGGCCGAGGCGTAGACCGTGTTGATGGTCCAGTTCAGGTCCTTGGCGATGGCGTGAAAGGCGGCGCGCGCGTCGTCGCCGTGCTCGATCCCGAACACGCCGGCCGCATCGAAGGCCCCCCGCCCCACGCCGGCCGCGTCCAGGCGACGCAGGAACTCGGAGTCTTCGGCGCCCCAGCCCTCGAACACCTCGTCGTAGCCGCCCACCGCCTGGAAGTCCGCGGCCGCCACCACAAGCGTCCCGAACAGGATCGGCGGGCGCGGGTCGGTCAGCAGATAGACCCGGCCTTGCAGCAGCGGGGCCAGGGTGGACTCGATGGGCCCGGTGAAGAGCACGTCGGCGTCGGAGAACAGCAGCCAGGGCGCGGTGGCCGCCGCCGCGCCGAGATTGCGGGCCCGGGCGATATTGAAGATCGGCCGGTCGTGGGCGCGGACCACCTTCACGCCCGTCACATTGGCCTCGGCCCAGTCGCCGGACCGCTCCGGGCAGTCATAGTCGACCAGCACCAGCTCGGCGGAGGGCAGGGCGCGCCTCAAGGCGGGCAGGGTGCGCCGCAAGTGGGTGAGGCGACCCTTGCAGGTGACGATCACGCTGATGGGCGCTGCCGCCGTCACGCTGTCTTTGATCCCCGGGAACGGTGTTCTGGCCGGGCTTGCGCCAGGAGGCTCGGCGGTGTCAATGGCGGCCATGCTCACCGACATCCGCGCCCTGACCTTCGATGTCTTCGGCACCGTCGTGGACTGGCGGTCCGGCGTGGCGCGGGAAGCCGAAGCCCTGCTGGCCCCAAAGGGGATCGCCCGCGACTGGGGCGTTTTCGCCGACCGCTGGCGGGCCCGCTACGTCCCGGCCATGGACCGGGTGCGCAAGGGCGAGCGGCCCTGGACCATCCTCGACGACCTGCACCGCGAGAACCTGGTCGGCCTGCTGGCCGAGGAGGGGATCGACGGCGTATCCGCGGCCGAGATCGACGAGCTCACCCTCGCCTGGCATCGGCTGGACCCGTGGCCGGACGTCCTGGAAGGGCTGGCCCGGCTCAAGCGTCGGTTTGTCCTGGCCACCCTTTCGAACGGCAACGTCGCCCTCACGGTGAACATGGCCAAGCGGGCCGGCCTGCCCTGGGACGTGATCCTGGGGGCCGAGATCGCCGGCGCCTACAAGCCGGCGCCGCAAGCCTACGACCGGGCGGTGGAACTGCTGCGCCTGCGGCCCGACCAGGTGCTGATGACCGCCGCCCACACCTACGACCTGGACGCGGCGGCGACGCGCGGCCTTCGCACCGCCTATGTGCACCGGCCCCTGGAGTACGGGCCGACCAAGACCGACCGACCGCGGCCGGCGGCGGCGACCTATGACATCCAGGTCGACAGTTTCACCGGCCTGGCCGACGCCCTGGGCTGCTAGGCTTCGCGCCTGGCCTCGAACAGCTCGTGGACGTTGCCGCCGGGCGCGTGGAAGGCGGCGTAGCGGCCGAAGGCGTTGGCCGCCGGCCGGTCGTGGATGAACCGCACCCCCTTGGCGCGCAGATCGGCCATGGCGATGTCCAGATCGTCGACGCCGAAGACGAAGATGCTGGCCGCCGTCGCGCCGTGGCGGGCGGGGGCTGCCTGGGCCCCGCAACGGAAGACGTGGAAGGCCGCGCCTTGGTGGTCGAGCGTCAGCAGATTCGCGTCGCTCGACAGCAGGCCAAAGCCCAGAGCGCCCACGTAGAACCGTTCGGCCTCGTCGAGATCCGGGGTCAGCACCATCAGGGTTGCGAGTTTCATCAGGCGTCTCCCGTGGCGCGTGGTCCATCGTTGCCGACAGTCGCCGTGTGACGACAAACTGCCAAGGGATGGAATCACCGCCGATCCGCATCGCCGGCCTGGCCCTGGTCAGGGCCGGCGCCCTGCTCGTCGTCCGCAAGCGTGGCACGGCGCGGTTCATGCTGCCTGGCGGCAAGTACGAGGCGGGCGAGCGCGCGCTCGACTGCCTGCGCCGTGAGCTCGACGAGGAGCTGGGCGTCGACATCGGCGATCTGGTCCTGGCGCCCCTTGGCCAGTTCGCCGCGCCGGCGGCCAACGAGCCGGGGCGGACGGTGCTGTCCAGCGTCTTCCATGCGGCCTGGACGGCCGAGGCGACCCCGTCGCCCCTGGCCGAGATCGAGGCGGTGGAGTGGCGGCCCCTGGCGCTGGACGGCGAGGACCTGGCCCCGCTGCTGAGGCTGCATGTCCTGCCGGCCCTGAGGCGCCAGCCTCAGGGATAGTCAGCCTTGGGCGCAGGCAGCCTCAGGCGTAGCTCTGGAGCGAGCGCACCTCGAGCTCGCCCTCGCCCTGGGCGGTGATGGCCCGGGCGGCGGCGAGGGCGCCGGCGGTGGTGGTGTAGTAGGGGATCTTCATCATCAGGGCCGCGCGGCGCAGGGAGAAGCTGTCCTCCAGCGACTGCTTGCCCTCGGTGGTGTTGAAGACCAGCTGGATCTCGCCGTTCTTCATGGCGTCGACGATGTGGGGGCGGCCCTCCAGCACCTTCTTGACCATCTCGGCGGCGACGCCGTTCTCGGCCAGGAAGGCATGGGTGCCACTGGTGGCCACGATGCGGAAGCCGCGGGCGACCAGAAGGCGTACGGGCTCCAGCACCCAGGCCTTGTCGGCGTCCTTGACCGAGACGAAGACGCCGCCGGACGCCGGCAGGATGGTGCCGCCGCCGAGCTGGCTCTTGGCGAAGGCGCGGGCGAAGGCGGGACCCATGTCCTCGCCCGGCCGGCGCCAGTCCAGGCCCATGATCTCGCCCGTGGAGCGCATCTCCGGACCCAGCACCGTGTCCACGCCCGGGAAGCGCGCAAAGGGGAAAACTGCTTCCTTTACGGCCACATGATCGTACTCGTTCACATGCAGGTCGAACTCGGAGAGCTTGGCGCCTGCCATCACCTTGGCGGCGATGGAAGCCAGCGGCTTGCCGATGGTCTTGGCCACGAAGGGCACCGTGCGGCTGGCGCGCGGGTTCACTTCCAGCACGAAGATGCGCGGGGCGTCGGAGTGCGGCTCCTCGATGGCGAACTGCACGTTCATCAGGCCGCGCACGTTCAGCCCCCGGGCCATGGCCTCGGTCTGGCGCTTCAGCTCCTCGATGGTCTCGGGCTTCAAGGAGAAGGGCGGCAGGGAGCAGGCGCTGTCGCCCGAGTGCACCCCGGCCTCCTCGATGTGCTCCATGACCCCGGCCACGAACACCGCCTCGCCGTCGCAGATGGCGTCGACGTCCACCTCGGTGGCGCGCGACAGGTACTGGTCGATGAGAACCGGATTCGCGCCAGACACTTGCACGGCGGTCTTGATGTAGCGGTTGAGCTGTTCCTGATCGCGGACGATCTCCATGCCCCGGCCGCCGAGCACGTAGGACGGCCGGATCACCACCGGATAGCCGACCTTCTCGGCGATCAGCACCGCCTCTTCGGCCGAGCGGGCGATGCCGTTGACCGGCTGGGCGATGTTCAGGCGGTGCAGCAGCTGCTGGAAGCGCTCGCGGTCCTCGGCCAGGTCGATGGCGTCGGGCGTGGTGCCCAGGATCGGGATGCCGGCCTGCTCCAGCGGGTGAGCCAGCTTCAGCGGCGTCTGGCCGCCGAACTGGACGATGACGCCCAGCAGCTCGCCCTTGGACTGCTCGACGGCGATCAGCTCCAGCACGTCCTCGGCCGTCAGGGGCTCGAAGTACAGGCGGTCAGAGGTGTCGTAGTCGGTGGAGACGGTCTCGGGGTTGCAGTTGACCATGATCGACTCCACGCCGATCTGATCCAGCGCGAAGGCCGCGTGGCAGCAGCAGTAGTCGAACTCGATGCCCTGGCCGATGCGGTTGGGGCCGCCGCCGAGGATGATGGCCTTCTTCTTGGCCGAAGGATCGGACTCGCACTCGGCCGGCTGGCCGAGCGCCCCGGTCTCATAGGTCGAATACATATAGGGCGTCAGGGCCGCGAACTCGGCCGCGCAGCTGTCGATGCGCTTGAACACCGGCCGCACGTTCAGGGCGTGGCGGGCGGCGCGGACCTGGGCCTCGGTCTGGTCGGACAGGAACGCCAGGCGGGCGTCGGAGAAGCCCAGGGCCTTCAGCCGGCGCAGGGCGTTGGGATCGCCGGGCAGGCCCTCGGCCTGGACCCGCTTCTCCTCCGCCACCAGGTGCTGCAGCTGGCGCAGGAACCAGGGCTCGTAGGAGCAGGCCGCGTGGATTTCCTCTACCGACAGGCCCTCTCGGAAGGCCTGGGCGATGACGCGCAGGCGGTCGGGGGTCGGCATGCCGAGCGCCCGGACCACGGCGGCGCGGCCGGTGTCGGGATCGTCGGCGCCGGGAATCTCGATCTCGTCGAGGCCGGTCAGGCCCGTCTCCAGGCCGCGCAGGGCCTTCTGCAGGCTCTCGGCGAAGGTGCGGCCGATGGCCATGACCTCGCCCACCGACTTCATCTGGGTGGTCAGGTAGGGCTCCGAGCCCGGGTACTTCTCGAAGGCGAAGCGCGGGATCTTGGTGACCACATAGTCGATGGAAGGCTCGAACGAGGCCGGGGTCGCGCCGGTGATGTCGTTGGTCAGCTCGTCCAGGGTGTAGCCGACCGCCAGGCGGGCGGCGACCTTGGCGATGGGAAAGCCGGTGGCCTTGGAGGCCAGGGCCGAGGACCGCGACACCCGCGGGTTCATCTCGATCACCACCATGCGCCCGTCGGCCGGGTTGACGGCGAACTGGACGTTGGAGCCGCCGGTCTCGACGCCGATCTCGCGCAGCACCGCGATCGAGGCGGCGCGCATGCGCTGGTATTCCTTGTCCGTCAGGGTCAGGGCCGGGGCCACGGTGATGCTGTCGCCGGTGTGCACCCCCATCGGGTCGATGTTCTCGATGGAGCAGACGATGATGCAGTTGTCCGCCACGTCGCGGACCACCTCCATCTCGTACTCCTTCCAGCCCAGGACGCTTTCCTCGATCAGCACCTCGTGGGTGGGGGACAGGTCCAGGCCGCGTTCCACGATCTCGCGGAACTCCTCCATGTTGTAGGCGATGCCGCCGCCGGTGCCGGCCAGGGTGAAGGACGGCCGGATGATCGACGGCAGGCCGATCTCGGCCTGGGCTTCCAGCGCCTCGTCCAGGGTGTGGGCCACCCGCGAGCGGGGGCTCTCCAGGCCGATGGCGTCCATAGCGTCGCGGAATTTCTGGCGGTCCTCAGCCTTGTCGATGACGTCGGCGCGGGCGCCGATCATCTCGACCCCGAACTCGGCCAGGACCCCCGCGCTCTCCAGCGCCAGGGCGGTGTTGAGCGCTGTCTGGCCGCCCATGGTCGGCAGCAGGGCGTCCGGCCGCTCCATGGCGATGATCTTCCTGACCATCTCCGGCGTGATCGGCTCGATGTAGGTGGCGTCGGCCACGTCCGGATCGGTCATGATCGTGGCCGGGTTGGAATTGACCAGGATGATCCGGTAGCCCTCGGCGCGCAGGGCCTTGCAGGCCTGCACCCCGGAATAGTCGAACTCGCAGGCCTGGCCGATGACGATGGGGCCGGCGCCGATGATCAGGATGGATTTGATATCGGTGCGTTTGGGCATCGTCTCTCGCGCGCAAGGGCGGCCGCGCCGTCTCGGGTGCGGTCGTCTGGTCAATCTGCAGGTTAAGCCGCCCGTTTAGAGACGGAGTCGGGCGCGCGCAACCCCGCGCGTACCCCCTGCGCCCGTCGGCGAGGGCGCCGATCAGCGCGCCCCCCTTCTGGGGGAAGATCGCGCGACGCCGTTCTCCGATGCTGAGAAGGGCGCAGGGGGTGCGCCGCACCGGGGACGAGACCATGCCGAGCCTTCAATCCACGCGCCGGGGCCTGATCGTGGGCGTCGCCGCCACCGCCGCCCTCGCGGCCAACGCGCCGGCCTCCGCTGCCATGTTCGGCGGCGGCCGCTCGTCGCCGGGCCCCCTGGCCTACGATCCCGCCATGACCGGCGAGGATCTGGCGCGCGAGGCCATCTCCGCGACGCTCAACAAGCCGTCCATGGGCGGCACCAGCGCCACCACGCGCGTCGCGCCCTACAGCTTCCAGGTGGAGTTCGTGCACCGCTCCAAGGCCTCGGCCACGGCCAAGGGCTACATCGGCGACTCGGGCCAGTCGCGCACCACCGTGGTCTGGACCCTGGCCGGGGCGCTCGAGGACGACGCCCTGCTGCAGTCGTTCACCGACGCCCTCTACGCCCGCTATGTCGAGCGCCTGAAGGCGACGGGGCTGGAGGTGGTCAGCCTCGACGAGATGAAGGCCAACGCCAACTTCATGAAGCTGCCGGGATGGGACAAGACCGGCCCGCTTGAACTGCATGCCGGCGAGCAGCATTCGAAGATCTTCGGGGCCAGTGGCCTGCCCATGGTGGCCCAGCAGAACGACATCCGCGCGGGCTTCTTCAGCGCCCTGCCGCACTCCCTGGGCCCGCTGGAGGGCAACCTGGCCGCCGACCTTGGGGCCCGGCTGGTCGAGGGGCGGCTGGGCGTGGATTTCGTCAGCCTGCACTCCTCGGACCGCAAGCTGCTGTTCGGCGGCCGGGGCACCCGGGGGAACTGGGCCAAGGTCGACTCCACCGCCGCCATCGCCCTGATGCCGGGCGCCTGCTACGTGGCCGCCACGGCGGTCAGCGAGAAGAAGCGCGGCTTCTGGGGCGGCAACGCCGTCGCCAAGGCCAGCCGGGCGGTGCTGCTGGGCTCGGACAGCCTGGAGGTGGCCAACACCACCACCACCGGCGACAAGGCCGCCGCCGCGATTTCCATGGGCATCGGCGTCTTCGCGGCCATGAACGGAAGCAGCGCCTTCGTCGGCTCCACCAAGCGCTACGAGGCGCGCACCACGCCCCAGGCCTATCTGGCGGAAGTGTCGCCGGCCGCCGAGGCGATGGTCGACGGCCTGGTCAAGAGCTACGCCGAGGCCCAGCCGCGGGGGTAGGGGCGGAGATGGCAAGTGCGGCCTTGCGCCCCCTCCGTCACTCGGCGCTGACGCGCCGAGCGCCACCTCCCCCGCTACGCCCTTCGGGCTTGCATGGGAGGAGTAAGCGCGGCGTCTTCTCCTCACCCGTGAAACGGGGGAGGTGGCGCGACGTGCGCAGCACGGCGTGACGGTGGGGGCGCAAAGCTGGCGCCCCGGCGACGCAAGTTGAAGCTGCCTACTTCCGCGCGTCCATCAGTTCGGCGAAGCGCTGGAAGAGGTAGAGGCTGTCGGTGGGGCCGGGGGAGGCCTCGGGGTGGTGCTGCACCGAGAACACCGGCTGGTCCTTCACGGCCAGGCCGGCGTTGGTGCCGTCGAACAGCGAGACGTGGGTTTCCTCGACATTGGCGGGCAGGCTGTCGCGGTCGACGGTGAAACCGTGGTTCATGGAGACGATCTCCACCTTGCCGGTGGTCAGGTCCTTGACCGGGTGGTTGGCCCCGTGGTGGCCCTGCTCCATCTTCACCGTCTTGGCGCCCAGCGCCAGCGCCAGCATCTGGTGGCCCAGGCAGATGCCGAAAACCGGCACGCCGCTGGCGACCAGGCGGCGGATCTCGGGCACCGCGTACTGACCCGTGGCCGCCGGGTCGCCCGGTCCGTTGGACAACAGCACGCCGTCCGGCTCGCGGGCCAGGATGTCCTCGGCCGGGGTGTCGGCGGGCACCACGCTGATCGACGCGCCGATGGAGGCCAGGGCGCGCAGGATGTTGCGCTTCACGCCATAGTCGACGACCACGACGTTGTACTTGGCCTCCTGGGCGTCCATCCAGGCGTAGCCGTCCGGCCAGGCGTAGAGGCCCTCGTCCCACTCGAAGGGCTGCAGGCAGGTGGCGTCCTTGGCCAGGTCCATGCCCACCAGGCCCGGCCAGGCCTTGGCCTTGGCGACCAGGGCCTGGAGGTCGAACTCGCCCGTCTCGCTGTGGGCGATGACGCCGTGCGGCATGCCCTTCTCGCGGATCGCCTTGGTCAGGGCGCGGGTGTCGATGCCGCCCAGGCCGACCACGCCGCGGCGCTTGAGCCAGCCGTCGAGGTCGGAATTGGAGCGCCAGTTGGCCGGCTCCGTGGGGGCGTCGCGGAAGATCGCGCCGCGGGCGGCCGTCTCGCTGGCGCCGGCCACCTGCTCGATGTCGTCGCTGTTGGTCCCGACATTGCCGATGTGCGGAAAGGTGAAGGCGACGATCTGGGCCATGTAGGAGGGGTCCGTCAGGATCTCCTGATAGCCGGTCATGGCGGTGTTGAAGCAGACCTCGCCCACCGCGTCGCCCTCGGCGCCGACGCCGATCCCCTGCAGGATGGTGCCATCGGCCAGGGCCAGGACTCCCGTGACGCCGGGCAGCAGGTCGTGCGACATCGATAGGGTCCTTCCGTGGGGTCCAAGCGGGCAAACGGCCGCGTAGGTAGTGAGTCGCGCGGTCGGGGTCAACGAACTTGCAGCGCGGCGTTCAGACGCCGCCGGACAGGGCGGCTCTCGCGACGCCGTAGGCCGCGCCGGCCAGAACCAGCCAGAGCGCGCCTACCCTGTAGCGCTGGGCGGCCAGGAAGGCGAGCAGGGCGACCGCGATGGCCAGCGGGTCCAGCCGTCCGCCCGGGGTGAAGGCCTCTCGCGCGATGATCACCGCCAGGGAGCCAATGACGCCCACCACCGCGGCGCTCACCCCGGAGAGCGCCGCGTGGGCCCGCCGCTCGCCCGCCAGGCGGTCCACGATCGGCGCGCCGGCCAGCACGAAGTAGAAGCACGGCAGGAAGGTCACCCAGGTGGTGATCGCCGCGGCCAGGGCGCCGGCGGCCAGGGGCGACAGGCCGCCGGCATGGCCAGCCTGGGCCGCGTTCCAGCCCGCGAAGAAGCCGACGTACTGAGTGACCAGGATCAGGGGGCCGGGGGTCGTCTCGGCCAGCGCCAAACCGTGGACCATCTCGGCCCGCGACAGCCACGCATAGTGCGAGACCGCGTTCTGCGCGACGAAGGGCAGGACGGCGTAGGCGCCGCCGAAGGTCACGAAGGCGGCCTGGGTGAAGAACACCGCCACGTCCGCGAACGGCTTCGGGCCCGCCAGCGCCAGGGCCAGGGCCACCGGCGCCGCCCACAGCACAGCGAAGACGGCCGTCAGCATGGCGAAGCGCAACGCGATGACGCGCCAGCGCAGGGGCGCGGCCTCGCCCACAGGCGCCGATCCGTGTCCGCTGGGCGCGATGGGAACCCCGAACCGGTCGGCGACCAGGCCCACGATCATGGCGGCGAGGACGATCCACGGGAAGGCGACGCCCAGGAAGACCAGGGCGGCGAACGCGGCCAGGGCCAGGATCCAGGCCGTCGGGGTCTTCAGGGTCCGCGAACCGATCCGCCAGACGGCCTGGGCGATGAGGGCCACGACGATGGGCAGCATGCCCTTGAAGGCGGCCTGCAGCGGCGGCCAGTCGCCCTGGGCGGCGGCGAGCCAGGCCAGGGCGAACAGCAGGATCGCCCCCGGCAGCACGAAGAGGCCGCCCGCCGCCAGGGCGCCCTTCAGCCCGTGCAGCTTGAGCCCGAGATAGGTGGCGAGCTGCTGCGCCTCCGGACCGGGCAGCAGCATGCAGAAGTTCAGGGCGGTCAGGAACGCGCGCTCGTCGATCCACTTGCGGCGGTCGACCAGTTCCTCGTGAAGGATGGCGATCTGGCCCGCCGGCCCGCCGAAGGAGATCAGCCCGACCTTGAGCCAGAGACCCACTGCCTCAGCGAAGGTCGGGGGACGCGCGGGGCTGGCGTCTGCGCTCACGCGGCGGCCCGCGCGAAGGCTGCGTCGGCGGCCGACCAGTTCAGGCCGGCGACCACCGCATCCACATAGGCGGCGGCCTTGGCGCCGTAGTCGAGGGCGTAGGCGTGCTCGTACATGTCCAGCGCCAGGATCGGCGTGGCGCCGGCCAGGGTCATGGTGTGGTCGGCCGCCCATTGGTTGGTCAGGCGCCGGTCGCGATGGCTGTAGGTCAGCAGCACCCAGCCGGAGCCGCCGCCCAGCGCCTTGCCCATGCCGGTGAACTCGGCGCGCCAGCGGGCCTGAGACCCGAAGTCCCGCTCGATCGCCTGGGCCAGGCTCGCGCCCGCCGGCTTCGGGGCGCCCAGGCCGGCGAAGTAGAGCTCGTGCAGGATCATGGAATTCCAGGCGATCAGTTCTTCGCGCTTGAGGCCGTTGATCTGGAAGCCGGGGGCCGTGGCCGGATCAAGGGCGGCGATCTGCGCCTCGATCGCCCCCAGCCGCTTCACCGCGCCGGTGTAGTTGTTGTCGTAGTGGCTGACCAGCAGCCGCTCGGAGAGGCCGGGGACGGCCTTGGGGTCGAAGGTCATCGTCGCCGGCTTGGGGGAATAGGCCGCCGGCCCGGCGGCGGCGGCGGGCTCAGCCTTGGCGTCGGCCGCGGCTGCGGCGAGGAGCGCGCCGGCGCCCAGCAACAGACGGCGGTCGATGATGGAATCGGTCATGGCGGAAGTCTCCCATTGGGGGTGCGGAGTTTCGCACGGTCGAAGGCAGGCCCGGGCTTCGGCCCTGCAGGGATGAGCGTACTGTGCGGTGTCGCGTGGCCATCAGCCATACCCATGCTCCGCCCCGCCGAGAAACGGGGCCAGGAGCGGGTCTTGGACGGCGAACCGTCTTGGGTCGGGCGCCCGCGAAGGCCCGGCGAAGGGGAGCCTATCGCGCCGCGCCCGTTCGCGAAAGGCCGCTGACAAGGACCGGTTGATCATGGCCACGCGCCGGGCGAGGCTCCGACGAATTGGCCCTGGCGGCCGGAGCTTCAGGAGACGTCCATGCTGGCGCTGCGCCCCAGCTGCGAATGCTGCGACAAGGACCTGCCGCCGGCGGCGGCCGACGCGCGCATCTGCACCTTCGAATGCACCTTTTGCGCCGACTGCGCCGAGACGCGGTTCGGCGGGGTCTGTCCCAATTGCGGCGGCGGCCTGGTGGCCCGGCCGATCCGCCCCGCCGCCCTGCTGGTCAAATATCCGCCCCAGGCCGAACGGGTGCTGAAGGGGCACGCCGCCTGCGGCGCGGCGGCGTGAGACCATGAGCGGCGGCTACTTCCCCGGCCGGGCCAGGACGATGAAGCCGTACTTTCGGAAGATGGCGCCGGCCTCGGGCCCCTGCAGATAGCCCAGGAAGCCGCCGGCCGCCGGGTTGTGGGAGGCCGCCACCAGCGCCGCGGGATAGACGATCGGCGCGTGCAGGGCGTCGGGGAACAGGCCGACGATGCGCACCTTGGGTTCGACCTTGGCGTCGGTGTCGTAGACGATGCCCAGCGGCGTCTCGCCCCGGGCCACGAAGGCCAGGGCCGCGCGCACGTTGTCGGCCGAGGCGACCTTGTCCTTGACCCCATCCCAGACGCCGAGGGCGGCGAGCGAGGCGCGTCCGTACTTGCCGGCCGGGACATCGGGACCGGCCATGGCCAGGCGCCCTGTCCCCAGCGCCGCGGCCAGGGGGAAGCCCTTGGCGATGCGCAGCTTCACTGGCGAGGCGGCCGGCGCGATCAGGGCCAGGTGGTTGGTCAGCACGTCGCGCCGGGTGGCGGCCACGATCAGGCGCCTGCCGTCCAGATAGGTCATCCAGTCGCTGTCGGCGGAGACGAAGACGTCGGCCGGAGCGCCCTGCTCGATCTGCCGGGCGATGGCCGAGGAGGCGGCGTAGGAGAACCGGACCGGCGCGCCGGTCCTGGCGGTGTAGGCCTTGCCCACCTCGTCCAGGGCGTTCTTCAGCGAGGCGGCCGCGAACACGGTGACGGGCGGGCTTTCGGCGCGGGCGGCCGGCGCCTGGGCGAGGCCCAGGACGACGCCCAGGGCGAGGGTCAGGGCGGCGGCCAGTCTACGGGTCGGGAAAGACATGCAGGTGCGCTCCGGTCGGCTATGCTATATCTAAGTGAACATAGCGTCCGCGACTGTAAAGCCATGATCGGCGCCCCGCGCGTCGCCCGTTCCGGGCCGCGCGCGATAGTGGTAGCCACGGGCCATGACCATCACCACGGTCGGCCTCGACGCCGACGACACCCTTTGGCACAACGAGACCATCTTCCGCCTGACCCAGGACCGCTTCGTGGCCCTGCTGGCGCCCTACGCCGACGAGCCGAACCTGCGCGAGCACCTGGCGGCCGTGGAGCGGCGCAACCTCAGCCTCTACGGCTATGGGGTGAAGGGCTTCACCCTGTCGATGATCGAGACGGCCATGGAGATCTCCGACGGCGCCGACATCACCCCGGTGCTGCGCGAGATCCTGGCGGCCGGGCGCGAGATGCTGAGCCATCCTGTCGAGCCCCTCCCGGGCGTGCCGGAGACCCTGGCGATCCTGGCCGAACGCTATCGGCTGGTGCTGGTGACCAAGGGCGACCTTATGCACCAGGAGAACAAGCTGGCCGCCTCGGGCCTCGGCGACCTCTTCGCGGCGGTGGAGATCGTCTCGGAGAAGGACCGCGCCACCTATGAACGGGTGTTCGCGCGCCATGGCACCGGCGCGGCCGAGGCGGCCATGGTCGGCAACTCCATGAAGTCCGATGTGCTGCCGGCCATCGAGGCCGGGGCCTTCGGGGCCTACATCCCCTATGTCGTGACCTGGGCCCACGAACTGGCCGAAGCGCCGGAGGGCCATCCGCGCTATGGGGAACTGAACACGATCACCGAGCTGCCGGCGTGGCTCGCAAGGATGGAACGGGAGACGGCGTGATGGCGGCAGGGTCGGGGGAACGCGCATGGTGGCGCGGCGCGGTGATCTATCAGGTCTATGTGCGCAGCTTCTTCGACTCCAACGGCGACGGGCAGGGGGACCTGCCGGGAGTGCTGGCCAAGCTGGACTACATCCAGGCCCTGGGCGTCGATGCGATCTGGCTCTCGCCCATCCACCCGTCGCCCAACCGCGACTGGGGATACGACTGCGCCGACTATGACGGGATCCAGGGGGACTACGGGACCCTGGACGACTTCAAGGCGCTGCTGGACGCCGCCCACGCCCGCGGCATCCGGGTGCTGCTGGACGAGGTCCTGGCCCACACCAGCGACGAGCACGCCTGGTTCCTGGAAAGCCGCAAGGGCGCGGCCGGAGACAAGGCCGACTGGTACGTCTGGGCCGACCCGGCCCTGGACGGCACGGCGCCCAACAACTGGCTGTCGGTGTTCGGCGGCCCGGCCTGGTCCTACCAGCCCGACCGGCGCCAGCACTATCATCACAAGTTCCTGCGCCAGCAGCCCAAGCTGAACTGGCGTACGCCCGCGGCGCGCGAAGCGGCGCTGAAGGTGCTGGAGACCTGGCTGGAGCGCGGCGCCGACGGGTTTCGCCTGGACGTGGCCAACGCCTATCTGCACGACGCCGCCCTGACCCCGAACCCGGCGGTGCCCCTGGCCGAGCGTACGGCCTATCACTGGGGCCACGCCTCGAACCTGCAGGAACAGAAGTACGACGCCAACCTGCCCGAGAACATCAAGGTCCTCGACGAGATCCGCCGCCGGGTCGACGCCTTCGAGGATCGCTTCGTGTTCGGCGAGTTCTCCGAGGAGGCCGAGCGGGCCGGCGGCTTCGCCGCGCCGGACGAGGGGCTGCACGCGGGCTACAGCTTTCCGCTGCTGATCGCCAAGCGCCTGTCGCCGCAGTTCATCCTGAAGCACTTCGCCAACCTGGCCCAGCATCCGCGCCACTGGCCGTGCGTGTCGTTCTCCAACCACGACGTCACCCGCACGGTGAGCCGCTTCGGCGACGGCGCCGCCAACCCCGCCCTGGCCAGGCTGATGATGGCCCTGCTGGTGAGCCTCAAGGGCACGACGCTGATCTACCAGGGCGAGGAGCTGGGCCTGCCGGAGGCCGACCTGCTGCGCCATCAGCTTCGCGACCCGGTGGGCGACCTCTACTATCCCGTCGCCAAGGGGCGCGACGGCTGCCGCACGCCCATGCCCTGGCGATCCGACGCCCCGGCGCATGGCTTCACCAGCGGAACGCCGTGGCTGCCCGCCGCCCCCGAACACGCCGGACTGACCGTGGACCGCCAGGAGGCCGACCCGGACTCGCCGCTCAGTTTCGCGAGATCGATGATCGCCCTGCGCAAGACTTCGCCGGCCCTGAAGTGGGGCGAGATCAGCTTCCTGGACGCGCCGGCGCCAATCCTGGCCTTCGCTCGCGAGGCGGACGGCGAGCGCATCGTCGCCATGTTCAACATGAGCGGCGAACCGGCGACCTGGGCCGGCATCCCCGGCGGCGAACTCAAGGCCATCGCCGGCGAGGTGCTGGACGGGACCTTCCAGCCCTATTCGGCGATGCTCATCCGAACCTGATGTCACAGGACTGACCGCCGTCTCGTCTTGCCCTCGAACACGGAGGGAAAGACGGATGAAACGGATCCTGGCCGCATTGCTGGCGCTGGTGTTGGGCGCCAACGGCTTGGTGATGCTGTTCGCGGGCCTGCGCTGGTACGGCGCGGTGCCGGGCGTGGTCACCACCGGCCCCTATAATCCGCACTTCGTGAAGGACATCGGCGCGGTCTACCTGGTCTGCGCCGGGGCCCTGGCCTGGCGCGCCTGGCGGCCGGCGGCGGGGCAGGCGGGCCTGGTCGCGGCCGCCGCCTTCCTGGTCATGCACGCCCTGATCCATGTGGCCGACGCCGCCGTGTGCGGCGATCCCATGGCCGCCCTGATCCGCGACTTTCCGGGGGTCTTCGTCCCCGCCCTGATCACCGCCTGGCTGGCCTGGCCGGCGCGGACCCCGCTCACCCCAGCCTGAAGGAGCAGACCCATGCTGAAGGCCCTTTTCAGCCGCCAGATCGACAAGTTCGAGCGCGACTTCCACTACGACGCCGCCTACATGCGCGACCTGCTGGACGCCAGCGTGTCGAAGTTCTTCAAGTTCTCGTTCCTGCCCTCGCTGGGCCACGGCCGCGCCGCCCCGGCCGAGGCGGTGGCCGCCGCCGGCATCGTCGGGACCCTCGCCGAGGACTGCGGGCCCTGCACCCAGATCGGAGTCGACATCGCCGCCCGCAGCGGCGTGAACGCCGATGTCCTGCGCGCCATCCTGGCCGGAAACCTGGCGGCCATGGGCGAGGCCGCGTCCCTGGGCTATCGTTTCGCCCGGGCGGTGCTGGCGCGGGACATGGAGGAGGCCGATCCCTTGCGCGACGAGATCCTGAAGCGCTGGGGCAAGGCGGGTCTGGTGGACATCAGCCTCAGCCTCACCACAGCCCGCATGTACCCGACGCTGAAGTACGGCCTGGGCCACGGCAAGGCCTGCTCGCGGGTGATCGTCGGCGGCGCCGACGCCCCGTTCCAGAAGCTGGCCGCCTGATGGGCGAGGGCGCGCTGCAGGTCTTCGAGGCCCAGCGGCGTCGGCTGACGCACCTGGCCTACCGCATGCTGGGCTCCCTGGCCGAGGCGGAGGAGGCGGTGCAGGACGCCTGGCTGCGTTGGAACGGCGTCGATCCCTCGGCGGTGGAGGACGCGCCGGCCTGGCTGGCCCAGGTGACGACGCGCCTGTGTCTCGACCGTCTGAAGAGCGCGCGGGCGAGGCGCGAGACCTATGTCGGTCCCTGGCTGCCCGAACCCCTGGTGGAAGAGGTCGCCCAGGATCCGCTGGAGCGGGCCGAGGACGTGTCGGTGGCCTTCCTGCTGGCCCTGCAGCGGCTCTCGCCCCTGGAGCGGGCGGTGTTCCTGCTGCACGACGTGTTCGACCAGGACTATGGCGAGGTGGCCCGCAGCCTCGGCCGCAGCGAGCCGGCCTGCCGCCAGCTCGCCGCCCGCGCGCGCCAGCACGTGCAGGACGCCAAGCCCCGGTTCGCGGTCTCGGACGCCGAGGCCGCGCGCCTGGCCGGCGCCTTCATGCAGGCCGCGGCCAGCGCCGACATGACCGCCCTGACCGCCCTGCTCACCGAGGACGCGGTGCTGATCTCCGACGGCGGCGGCAAGCGCAAGGCGGCCCTGCGCCCGATGATCGGCCGCGACGACGTGATGGCCCTGCTGCGCGGCCTCGCCTGGCGCGGAAGCGGCTGGGGCGCCGTCGACGGCGCGCGCCTGGTGCGCATCAACGGCCTGCCCGGGGTCGTGCTGAACTCCGACGATGGTCCGATGACGATGTCCTTCGAACCCTCCGACGACGGCCGGGTGGCGGCGATCTACATCGTGCGCAACCCGGAAAAGCTGCGGGGCGTGAGCTAGCCGCCAGTGGCCTCGATCATGGCGCTGAGCAGGGCTTCGGCGCGGATGGGCTTGCCCAGGTGGGCGTCGGCGCCGGCCGCTTCGGAGGCGGCCAGGTCGTCTTCCGAGGTGTTGGCGGACAGCACGATGATCGGCAGGCGCGGACCGCCGGCGCTCGCCTCCGTCCCCCGGATGATGCGGATCGCCTCCAGCCCGTCCATCACCGGCATCTGCAGGTCCATCAGCACCACGTCGAAGCCGCCTTCTTTCAGGGCGTCCACGGCCTCTCGCCCGTTCTCGACGCTGACCACCTCGGCGCCGACCGCATCCAGCATCAGCTCGACCACCTTGCGGTTGGTGGGGTTGTCGTCGGCCAGCAGCACCCGCAGCGGCGGGGCGCCGTCCAGGGTCGTCTCGGGGGCGGGCGGCAGGGACAGGACGACGGTGAACGTCGCCCCTTCGCCGGGCCTGGCGCGGGCGGTGATCTCGCCGTCCATGAGCTCGGCGAGCTGGCGGCAGATCGCCAGGCCCAGGCCGACGCCGCCCTGCTGGTGGTTGACCGCCCCGCGCTCGAAGCGCCCGAACAGGCGCTCGGCGTCGGCCTCGTCGAAGCCCACGCCGGTGTCGGTCACCTCCAGCCGCCAGCGGCTGCGGCCCTCCTCGAACACCGGCGAGACGGTGACGTCGACCCCGCCGGCCGCGGTGAACTTGATGGCGTTGCTGAGCAGGTTGGCGAGGATCTGTCGGACCCGCTCGGCGTCGCCAAGCACCTGGCCGGTCACCCCGTCCGAGAGGCGAAGCCCCAGGGCCAGTCCCTTGGCCGTCGCCTCCCCTCGAAAGGCCTCGACGGTGTCATGCGCCAGGCCCGCCAGGTCGAAGGGCGCGATCGCCATGGCCAGGCTGCCGGCGCCCAGGCTGTTGTAGTCCAGCAGGTCGGAGACCAGGCGGTTGAGGGCGCCCGCCGACGACAGGATGCCCTGCACCAGGTCCCGCTGCTCGCCGCTGAGGGGCGTGCGGCCGAGCACGTCGGCCAGGCCCATCACCCCGTTCAGGGGCGTGCGCAGCTCGTGGCTGACGTTGGCCAGGAACTCGCTCTTGGCCCGGCTGGCCGCCTCGGCGTTGGCCAGGGCCTCGGTCAGGGCGATGGCCTGGGTCTTCATGGCGGTGATGTCGATGCGCAGGCCGATGACCCCGCCGTCGCTGGTGCGGCGCTCCTCGATCAGCACCCAGCGCCCGTCCTTCAGCCGCTGTTCGTGACGCTGGCCCGGGTTGCGCAGCATCTCGAGGCGCCGGCCCAGCCACTCGTCCTCGTTGTCGACGGCCTCGGGATAGTCGCCGCGGGCGACGCCGATGCGTAAGGTGTCCTCCAGCTTGGCGCCCGGGGCGAACAGGTCGGCCGAGCGGTGGTAGATCTCCGCGTAACGCTTGTTCCAGAGGATGTAGCGGCCCTCGGAGTCCAGGAACACGATGCCCTCGGGCAGGGCGTCCAGGGCGGCGGCCAGGCGCTCCTCGGCCAGGCGAGCGCCGGCTTCGGCGCGGGCGATGGCGATGTGGGGCAGCAGGGCGTCGGTCAACGCCGTGGCCAGGCGGCGCAACAGGCCGCCTTTCGGCGCTCTCCCCGGTACTGAACTCATGCGCGCGCCCGCTCTCCCGGAGCGATTCCCCAACCGCGCCAGCATGCGGGCGGCGCGATCACCGCTTTCGTGACGCCGCCGTCACAACCACGCCAATCGCCGGTTGCGCCCGCCAAATGGGCGGCTCGCAGCGGACGGCGCCGAAAATTTCACCATCCTGGGCGCGGGCGCTTGCCGGACGGGGCGGACAGCGGCGGTCCGGCGCCCGCCGGCGGCTCGCCGCGCCGGCGAGCGGCATGGACGCGGGCGTGCGAATGGCCGAAAAGACGGCGGCCGCGGTCGCCTTCGTCCTTTTCGCCGCGGCCGGGGAGAGCGCATGACGACGCCGAGCGACCAGCCGGGGCCCTGGGGCGCCGCCCTGCCGGAAGCGCCGCCAACAATCCCGCCAACCGACAACCGATCGATCAGCCCGATCGCCCTGGGTCTCTTGGCCGTCTGGCTGGGCTGCGGTTCGGCCCTGGGCCTGGTGACCGCGCCGCCCGCGGTCCTCACCTTCGTCTTCGTGATCAGCGGCTGGATCCTGGCCCTGTCCGTCCACGAATTCGGCCACGCCTGGGTGGCGCACCTGGCCGGGGACACCACGGTGGAGGGGCGCGGCTACCTGACCCTCAACCCGCTGAAATACACCGACCCGTTCATGAGCATCATCATCCCGGTGATGGTGCTGGCCATCGGCGGCATCGGCTTTCCCGGCGGCGCGGTCTATCTGCGCCAGGACCTGATGCGCAGCCGCCTGTGGCGCTCGGCCGCCTCCCTGGCCGGCCCGGCGGGGACCCTGGCGGTGTTCCTGCTGCTGGCGCTGGTCCTGGCGGGCATGCGGGCCCTGAACCTCGGCGGGGCGGCGGTGGCGGCGGTGTCGGTGCTGACCTTCCTGCAGGCCACGGCTCTGATCCTGAACCTCGCCCCCATCCCGGGCCTGGACGGCTACGGCGTGCTGCGGCCGTTCATCCCCGAGCGCCTGCGCAACGCCCTGATCCCCCTGGAGCGCTTCGCCGCCCTGGGCTTCGTCATCGCCCTCTTGTGGCTGCAGCCGGTGAGCATGGTGCTGTTCGGCCTCGCCGGCGCCCTCTGCCACCTGGTTGGCGTGGCGCCGGCCGAGGTGATCCTGGGGCTGAAGGCGTTCCAGTTCTGGAGCTGAGCCGGAATTGAATTGACTGGCGCCGACTCGGGGCCATTCGCGCTATCATCGCCGCGTGCGCTTCGACGACCGCTTCCTGGACGAGATCAAGAGCCGGCTTCGCCTCTCCGACGTGATCGGAAAGACGGTGAAGCTGCGCCGGCAGGGGCGCGAGTACGTCGGCCTGTCACCCTTCACCAAGGAGAAGTCGCCGTCGTTCTTCGTCAACGACGACAAGGGCTTCTTCCACGACTTCTCGTCCGGCAAGCACGGCGACCTGATCGGCTTCCTGCAGGAGACCGAGCGCCTCACCTTCGTCGAGGCGGTGGAGCGGCTGGCGGCCGAGGCGGGCCTGGCCCTGCCCGAGCCCGATCCCCAGGCGGCGGCCCAGGAGAAGCGCCGCCAGGGCCTCACCGACTGGCTGGACGCCGCCGCCGGCTGGTTCGAGGCCGAGCTGCGCCGGCCGGTGGGCAAGCCGGCCCGGGACTACCTCTCCAAGCGCGGCCTGCCCGAGGCCGACTGGAGCCGCTTCCGCCTCGGCTTCTCGCCGCCGGGCCGCACGGCCCTGAAGGACTACCTGATCGCCAAGGGCGCCCGCCCGGCCGAGCTGATCGAGGCGGGCCTGCTGATCGCGCCGGAGGACGGCGGCGCGCCCTACGACCGCTTCCGTGACCGCATCATCTTCCCGATCACCGACGGGCGGGGCCGCATCGTCTCCTTCGGCGGCCGGGCCATGGATCCGGAGGCCCGCGCCAAGTACCTGAACGGCCCGGACACGGCCCTCTTCGACAAGGGCCACGTGCTCTATGGCCTGCCCGAGGCGCGAAAACTGCTGCACGCCGGCGGCGACGGCGCGGCCCTGGTGGTCGTCGAAGGCTACATGGACGTCATCGCCTGCCAGCGGGCCGGCATAGCGGCGGTGGCCGCCATGGGCACGGCTCTGGGTGAGACCCAGATGGAGATGCTGTGGCGCCTGCATCCCGAGCCGACCCTGTGCTTCGACGGCGACCGGGCCGGTAAGCAGGCCGCCAGCCGGGCCATCGACCGCGCCCTGCCGCTGCTCAAGCCCGGCAAAAGCTTCCGCTTCGCCGCCGTGGTGGGCGGCAAGGACCCCGACGACGTGCTGCGCGAACAGGGCGCGGCGGCGCTGAAGGCGCAGCTCGCGGCCGGGACCGCCTTCGCCGAGATGCTGTTCAACCGCGAGCGCGACGCCGAGCCCCTGGACACCCCCGAACGGCGCGCCGGCCTGAAGCAGCGCCTGCGCGCCGCCGCCGGCGCCATCGCCGACAAGGACCTGGCCCAGGCCTATCGCGACGACCTGCTGGGCCGTTTCGACCAGATCTTCGCCAGCGCCCGCGCCCAGGGCGGGCAGGGCGGCCCATCGGCTTTCCGCGGCGGCGGGCAGGGCGGGCGGCGCCCCTGGCGGGGCGAAGAGCCGATCAGTCCGTTCCCGACACCCGAGGGCGTCGCCGCGGCGAAACGTCTCGCAACCTCGATCGAGCCAGCCCCGGCCGCCCTCGCCAAGCAGGCCGTCCTCGATCCGCATGTATTGGATGAGCATCTCGAGGCCCTGGAGGCGCATGGTTTCGGCGATCCGGCCCTCTCGCAACTGGCCAAGGAAATCATCCGCCTGCGGCTGGAGGCCGAACATCTTGACTCCGAGGCCCTGCAACGCCATTTGGCGGCTACAGGCTTTAGCGCGCTGCTGACTGACATCGACCGGGCCGCACCGAAATCGGGCGCGCCCTTCATTCAATCGGATGTCACCCTCGCAACCGCCCGAGCCCAGTGGTCGCACGCCTTCGGGATTCTGAACCGACTGGCTGCGCTGGAGCAGGCTTTGACCGCCGCCAAGCTGGACTTGGCGGATCGCTCCGGCTCGGCAGTGCTTCGGAGCCTGAAGACCGAACGTGACGCGCTGCGGCGGGCGGTAAAGTTGGGAACGATTTGGGCACAAGACGGGTCGTAGTCAGGGCAACGCTCTGAACCGGCCGGCCATTAACCATTTGCGGCGCCGCTCTTGCATGGGAAGCGCGACGTTTCGGAGACCTAGATGAGCACAACCACGACCGCCGATCCGCCCGAAGCGCCCGCCGCTCCGGACGGGCCGCTGCTCGACCTCACCGACGCTGGGGTCAAGAAGTTCATCAAGCAGGCCAAGGCCCGCGGCTATGTCACCATGGACGAGCTCAACAAGGTTCTGCCGTCCGAGGAAGTGACCTCCGAAGCCATCGAAGACACCCTGGCCATGCTGTCCGAAATGGGCGTCAATGTGGTCGAGGCCGAGGAAGACGCGGCCGAGGGCGAAGGCGGCGAAGTGGCCGTCCGCGAAGAGACCGCCGTCGCCGAAGCCGCCGACAAGCAGAGCGCCTACGATCGCACCGACGACCCGGTGCGCATGTACCTGCGCGAAATGGGCTCGGTCGAGCTGCTGTCGCGCGAAGGCGAAATCGCCATCGCCAAGCGCATCGAGGCCGGCCGCGACACCATGATCCGCGGCCTGTGCGAAAGCGCCCTGACCTTCGAAGCCATCATGGTGTGGCGCGAGGAACTGGGCCAGGGCCGCATCCTGCTGCGCGAGGTCATCGACCTCGAACAGACCTACGGCGGCCAGGTGGCCCAGGCCCTCAGCGACGAAGCCGTCGCCGGCGAGGCCGCCGACGCCGAAGCCGTGGCCGAACCCGAGGACGACGAGGACGGGACCCGCGCCGCCAAGGCAGAGTCCGACGACGACGACTTCGACGACGGCGCCGGCCCCACCATCAGCGCCATGGAAGCCGAGCTGCGCGAAGGCGTGATGGCCACCCTGGACGCCATCGCCGGCGAGTTCGAGAGCTTCCGCCGCCTGCAGGAAAAGCTGGTCGACCATCGCCTCAAGGGCGAGCAGTTGCCGGACACCGAGCGCGTGGCCTACGAGGCCGCCACCGCCACCATCGTCCAGCACCTGAAGACCCTGAAGCTGAACAACAACCGCATCGAGGCCCTGGTCGAGCAGCTCTATGCGATCAACAAGCGCCTGATGGGCCTGGAAGGCCGACTGCTGCGCCTGGCCGACAGCTACGGCATCAGCCGCGGCGAGTTCCTGAAGGCCTACTTCGGCTCCGAAATGGACCCGGCCTGGGCCCAGAAGGTGCCGCAGCTGGGCGTGCGCTGGACCAAGTTCGTCGAGAACGACGCCTCCCAGATCGCCGACATCCGCCAGGAGATCGCCACGCTGGCCACCGAGTCCGGCGTGCCGATCGACGACTACCGCCGCATCGTCCAGACCGTGCAGAAGGGCGAGCGCGAGGCGCGTCAGGCCAAGAAGGAAATGGTCGAGGCCAATCTGCGCCTCGTGATCTCCATCGCCAAGAAGTACACCAACCGCGGCCTGCAGTTCCTGGACCTCATCCAGGAAGGCAACATCGGCCTGATGAAGGCGGTGGACAAGTTCGAGTACCGCCGCGGCTACAAGTTCTCGACCTACGCCACCTGGTGGATCCGTCAGGCGATCACCCGCTCGATCGCCGACCAGGCGCGCACCATCCGCATCCCGGTGCACATGATCGAGACGATCAACAAGATCGTCCGCACCAGCCGCCAGATGCTGCACGAAATCGGCCGCGAGCCGACGCCGGAAGAGCTGGCCGAGAAGCTGGCCATGCCGCTGGAGAAGGTGCGCAAGGTCCTCAAGATCGCCAAGGAGCCGATCTCCCTCGAAACGCCCATCGGCGACGAGGAAGACTCGCACCTGGGCGACTTCATCGAAGACAAGAACGCCGTCCTGCCCATCGACGCGGCGATCCAGTCCAACCTGCGCGAAACCACCACGCGGGTGCTGGCCTCGCTGACGCCCCGCGAGGAACGCGTGCTGCGCATGCGCTTCGGCATCGGCATGAACACCGACCACACCCTTGAGGAAGTCGGCCAGCAGTTCTCGGTCACCCGCGAACGCATCCGCCAGATCGAGGCCAAGGCCCTGCGCAAGCTCAAGCATCCCAGCCGCAGCCGCAAGCTGCGCAGCTTCCTGGACAGCTGAGCGAATTCAGAGGTTTGAACTCCAGGCGGGGAGGTCCGAAAGGGCCTCCCCGTCTTGCTGTTCGGCGATGTCGAAGGCGTGATCGAACGGTGTTTTGGCGGCGCTCACGATCGGGGTTAGCCTCCTGACGCTGGGTCAAGGAGCCGCCGATGTTCTTCATCGAGCACCGCAAGGGACGCACGCCGATGCGCCGCGAGACCAGCGGCGCGCCGACCTTCGAGGCGGTGCTGGCCTACGCCAGGGCGCGGGCCGCCGATCTCGGGGCCGACAACATCGTCATCCGCGGGCGGGCCGGCCGTGTCGCCGGAGTGTTCTCGACCTACAGCAACGACATCGACTGACGGCTTGCGGCCCTGGGGGTGGCGGTTCAGGCGTAGCGGAAGCGCGCCTGGAAATCGTCGGCGCCGTCCGGCAGCAGGTCCAGCAGGTGATAGACCGAGCAGAAGTCGTCGCGCGGGCCCATGTTGGTGTCGCCGACGCGAACGATGCGGCCGTCGTCCAGCTTGCGGAACGCGGAGACGCCGGGCTGGTCTTTGCCCTCGCCGCTGCGATAGCCCATGTCGGCGCTGAAGCTCGTGCCCTGGTGGCTGACCATGGGAAAGCGCCAGCCGCGGTCGCCGGCGAAGCGGCGCTGGACGGCGGGCGCGTCGGGGGTGGCGACCACAAAGGCGGCGCGGCTGGCCAGGTGCTGGTAGACGCCGTTGAAGCCGTCGGCCCACATGGTGCAGTAGGGACAGCCGGTTCCCATGTTGTGGATCACGATCAGGTCGCGCTTGTCGCCGAACAGCTGTGACAGGCGCACCGTCCCCTCGTTGGTGGCGAAGACATAGTCCTGGGCGAGCTCGGGCTCGACGCTCGCCTGCAGGGCCCGCATCTCTTCGCGCAGGGCCGAGATGCGGGCGCGATAGCCTTCCAGGGCGGCGTGGGTGTCGGCGTAGGTCATGTCGGGTCTCGCTCCAGTCTGTCCAGGTGTCGAACCAGGCTGTCGAACTGGGCCTGCCAGTACTTGGCGTAGCGGTTCAGCCAACGGGCGGCGCCGGCCAGGGGCTCGGCCTCCAGGCTGCAACGACTGATGCGGCCCGATCGCGCCTGGGTGACCAGGCCCGCGCGCACCAGCACCTGGATGTGGCGCGACACGGCCTGCAGGGAAATGTCGAAAGGCTGGGCCAGTTCGGAAACCAGCAGGGCCTGACCGTCCAGCCGTTCGAGAATGCGCCGCCGCACCGGGTCGCTGAGGGCGAAGAACACGGCGTCGAGCCGGTCCTCGTCGGTCAGGGGAAATCTGGCGTCGGCGCGAGCGGCGGTCATGAGGGGATTTGATCAACACATATGTTGAGAGTCAACCGTTTGATTGATCAATTGTGTGCGATTTTTTGTTTGCGGCCCTGAAATATTTTCGTGCCGGGGCCAGAGGCGACGCCAGGGCAACATATTGGTGATCGCCGATCACTAGAATTCGCCGCCGTCGCGTACGTTGTCGCGCGGTTCTGGCAAAGTCCACGCGCAAACCCTTGCAAATCAAGGGATGGATCGCTGCCGCTCTTGAACAATCGGTACAGTGAACACTGTTCACGCGTCTTGCGCGTGCATCCAGCAGGCTGATTTCCCCAGGGTAAGCGGCGAGTCTTCGGGATCACGGACTCGAGAGCGCCAATAATCACTGTTCAAACGGCCGTATTGACAGGATGCCATAGTGGTCTGACTACTTGCGTCAAGACCGGCCACGACTTCGCGCAGCGGGCCGGATCGATAAGGCGCGAGGAAACGTCAGCACGAGCCGCGGCAAACGCGGCCGTTGGGAGGTGTTCGGATGTCCAATACTCTGCATTTGCGGAGCGCTTTGCTCGTGGGCGCTTCAATGGCCGCCGTGCTCTGTGGCGCCAGCGCCGCCCGGGCGGCGACCGCAGCCGCATCGGCCGGTTCGGACCAGCCGACGACACTGGGCGAACTGGTGATCACCGCCGAGCGTCACTCGGAAAACCTCCAGGACACGCCCATCGCCGTGTCCGCCTTCTCGCAGGAGAAGCTGAAGGCCCAGCGCCTGGACGGGGGCCAGAACCTGGAAACCTCGGTGCCGAACGCGAACTTCTCGCGCGGCAACTTCGGGGGCTACAATTTCCAGATCCGCGGCGTCGGCACCAAGGTCGTGGGCTCCGGCGGCACCGCCGGCGTCAGCTTCAACGTCAACGAACTGCCCGTGGCGGCCAACCACTTCGCCGACACCGACTTCTATGACGTCCAGCGCGTGGAAGTGCTGCGCGGCCCGCAGGGCACCCTCTACGGACGCAACGCCACCGGCGGCGCGGTGAACATCATCACCAACCAGCCCACGAGCGGCTTCAACGGCAGCGTCGAGGCCGAGTACGGCTCCTACAAGGAAAGGAAGCTGACGGGTTTCGTGAACTTCGGCCTGACGGACGAGTTCCAGGTCCGCCTGGCCGGCTTCTGGACCAAGCGCGACGGTTTCGGCACCAACCTCTACAACGGCCACAAGATCGACGGCGTGGACCTGGGTTCAATACGGGCCACCGTGGCCTTCAAGCCCAACGACAAGTTCAGCGCCTATCTGATGTTCGAGCATTTCGAGGAGAACGACACCCGCAACCGCGTCGGCAAGCAGCTCTGCATCAAGGATCCGGGGCCGTCTTCAGTTGGCGGCGTGGCGACCACGGCCGCCGACCGAGCATTCCTGACGCAAGGCTGCGTCGCCGGTTCCCTCTACAACCCGGCCTCCTATGGCACGCTGAACAGCAACGGCACCCTGGCGGGAGAACTGACCAATCTGCTGGGGCTGACCAGCTATAACGACCTGTTCGCCAACCATCCGCTGCAGAACCACAATCTGCACGACATCGAATCTTCCATCGACCCCTTCTATATGGCGCGATCAGAGACCGTCGACCTGCACATGGAATGGCGGCTGACGGACAATCTGACGCTGTCGTCGATCACCGGATACAACCACAACTTCGGCGCCTCGGCCGAAGACTACAACCGCCTCGTCCCGCAGACACCGTTCAATTCGACGCTGGACACCAACGCCTTCCTGTACACGCTCGCCGGCGCTCTTGGCGGTCCCGCGGCCCAGACCGCTTACGCCAACGGCTTCGCCGCGCTGTTCCCAGGAGGTGTGGTCACCGACGGTCAGGTCGGCACGTCGAAGTTCCTTCGATCCTACGACTACGGCAACACGGAAGATATCGAATGGACGCAGGAGTTCCGCTTGAGCTCGTCGTTCAGCGGCCCGCTGAACTTCTCGGGTGGGGTGTTCTATTCGAGCAACTACAACCCGCAGGGCTCGGTGAACTACTACGTCGAGAGCAACGCCCTTACAGCGTTCGCCCAGCTCGATGGGGCGGGCGCCATCCCAATCACTTACGAATATCCGCCCAATGGCCAGGGCCACAATTACTACGACGCCCGGTTCGGCGGCATTCTGCAGTCCTACGCCGCCTTCGGCGAAGCCTACTGGAAGGTCAATGACCAGCTGAAGTTGACCGCCGGGCTGCGCTGGACCGAAGACAAGCTCGACAACACCCAGTACCCGATCCTCTTGCTGGCCGCCGGCCCGCCGGGATTCCCCACGACCATTTGCACCACCGTCGTCAGCGGCAGCTGCCTTGTCGAGCAGAAGCAGAGCTGGAAGGCGCTGACCGGCCGCTTCAACGTGGACTGGACGCCGACCTTGTCCTTCACCGACAAGACGTTGATCTACGCGTCCTACTCGCGCGGCTACAAGGGCGGCGGCTTCAACACGCCTTGTCAGGGCAGTCTCGGCACCGCCGGGGCCGGATCTTGCGGTTACCGGTTGAGCTACGACCCCGAATTCATCGACGCCTTCGAAATCGGCACCAAGAATACGCTCGCGAATGGCACCTTGCAGTTGAATGGTGACTTCTTCTACTACAACTACAAGAACTACCAGATCTCCAAGATCGTGGCGGAATCCTCGGTCAACGAGAACATCAACGCCAAGATCTACGGGGTGGAGTTCGAAGGGCTCTGGTCGCCGGTTCGCAACCTGACTCTCAATGCGAACGTCGGGTATCTGCACACCGAGATCACCGGCGGGCAGTCGATCGACACGCTGAACCTGACGCAAGGCAATCCGGCCTACGTCCAGTTGAAGACGGGCAGCGGTGCGAACTGTATCGTCGATTCAGCCGGACTCGGTGTGATCCTCGCCAGCGATCTCGGCGGCCCTCTGCTGTCGCAGATCTGCAGCGGCGACGCTGCCACGTCGCAGGCGTCCTATTCGGGCTTCCTGCAATTGCTCGGCGTGCCCCAAGGCAGCGCCGACTTCCTGGCCGGCGGGCTCTTCAACTACACCGGCGCCGCCACCATTGATGGCGTGTCGGTTAATCTGAAGGGTAAGGAACTGCCGAACTCTCCGCACTGGACGCTGAACTTCGGCGCCCAATACGTGTTCGAGTTGGGCGGAGATTGGAAGGCCACCCTGCGCGGCGACTACTACTGGCAGGCCCAGAGCTTCGCCCGGATCTACAATGCCGTGAATGATCGCCTGAAATCCTGGAACAACCTCAACGCCACCTTGACCTTCTCGAGCGTGGAAAAAGGGGTGGACCTCCAAATTTGGGTCAAGAACCTGACCAACAATCAGCCCTTGACCGACACCTATGTCACTGACGCGACGTCCGGCCTGTTCACCAACGTGTTCACCCTGGATCCGCGGACCTACGGCATCTCCCTGACCAAGAAGTTCTAGGCCAGGGCGCCATTGGCGGGCTCGTTCACGGCCCGCCTAGGAAAAAAGCGAGGGCGGCGGGAATATCCCGCCGCCCTTCGTCGTCTGGTCCTTCGAAAGCAGCGAAGGAGCGGCGGCCATGTCCGACCACCAGACCGATAAGCAGACCGTCGACGCGGGCCGCCGCGGGGCGCTCAAGTGCATGGCCTGGGCCGGCACGGGGGTGGTCTGGGGCCTGGCCGGCGGCCTTCCGGTGGGGTTGGGGGCCCTGGACGCCCAGGCCGCCACCCGCGCCGCGGCGGCCTCGCCCTTCACCTTCGTCCAGGTCAGCGACAGCCACATCGGCTTTGCCAAGCCGGCCAATCCCGACGCCCGCGCCACCTTCCGCGAAGCGATCGCCCGGATCCGGGCCCTGCCGGACAGCCCAGCCTTCATCGTCCACACCGGCGACGTCAGCCAGCTCTCCAGGGACCAGGAATTCGACGACGCCGACCAGATCATCAAGGAGGCCGGCCTGCCGGTGTTCCATGTGCCTGGCGAGCACGACGTGCTGGACGACGGCGCCGGCAAGGCCTTCCTGGCGCGCTATGGCAAGGACGTCGACGGCGGCGCGCGCGGGGCCGGCTGGTACAGCTTCGACCATTCGGGCGTGCACTTCGTGGCCCTGGTCAATGTGCTGAACCTCAAGGCCGGCGGCCTTGGCAGCCTGGGACCCGACCAGCTCGCCTGGCTGAAGGCCGACCTCGCCGCCCGCTCGGCCTCGACCCCCATCGTGGTCCTGGCCCACATCCCCCTGTGGTCGGTCTATCCGGACTGGGGCTGGGGCACCGACGACGGCGCCCAGGCGCTCAAGCTCCTGGCCCGCTTCGGGTCGGTGACGGTGCTGAACGGCCACATCCACCAGGTGCTGCAGAAGGTCGAGGGCCGCGTCGCCTTCCACACGGCCCGCTCCACCGCCTTCCCGCAGCCGGCGCCGGGGCAGGGGCCGTCGCCCGGCCCGCTCAAGGTGCCGGCAGAACAGCTCCGCTCCGTGCTGGGCGTGCGCCAGGTGGATTTCGTGCGCGCCGGCCAGGCCCTCGCCGTCGTCGACACCCCGCTGGCCTGACCGGCCGTCCCGATCCTTTCCCCATCGTTCCGGAGTTCTCTCGTGTTGCAACGTGCATTCGCCTCGCCGCGCGCCCTGGCCGTCGCCCTGGCCCTCGTCCTCGGGACCGGCGCGGGCGCCGGCGCGGCCCTGGCCGCCATACCCGCCGCCCCGCCCGCCACCGCAAGCGCCCCGGTGGTGACCATCGGCAACTTCACCTTCGGGCCCATGACGGTGACCGTGCCGGTGGGCGCCCAGGTCACCTGGGTCAACGCCGACGACGTGCCCCACACCGTGGTGGCGGTCGACAACAGCTTCCGCTCCAGGCCCATCGACAGCGACGAGCGCTTCACCTTCACCTTCGCCAAGCCCGGGGTTTACAGCTACTTCTGCTCGCTGCACCCGAGGATGGTCGGAAAGGTGATCGTCAAGCGCCCGTGACCGCCGATGCCCCGCCAAGCCCCTCCCTCCCGCGGCCGGATCGTGCCGCTGCGGCCCAGCCTGTCGCCGGCGACTCGCGCCCGGCCGGCGGGCGGCGAGGGCGGTGACATGGCGGGCGAGCGACCCTCTTCGGGCCCCCGCCCCCCGGGCGGTCCGAGCGGAACCGCGCCGGGCCTATCCAGTCCCTCGCAACCGGCGCGGTTCCGCAGCCTGGTCTTGCCGCACCTCGACAGCGCCCATTCCTTCGCCCGCTACCTGTGCCGCGACGCCGCCGGGGCGGAGGACATCGCCCAGGACGCCCTGCTCAAGGCCTTCCGCGCCTTCGACAGCTATCGCGGCGGCGAGCCCAAGGCCTGGCTGCTGGCCATCGTGCGCAACGCCTATTTCGACTGGGCGCGCCGGCGCCGGGCCTGGGAGACTGTGACGGTGAGCGATCCCGACGGCGTCCATGACGCGCCCGACGATCCCGAGGCCGGGGCCGAGGCGGCCCTGATCCGGCGCGGCGACGCGGCCGCCCTGCGCGCGGCTATCGAGGCCCTGCCCGAACCCTTCCGCGAGGCCCTGGTTCTGCGCGACCTCGAAGAGCTCAGCTACAAGGCGATCGCCGAGGCCACCGGCGCGCCGATCGGCACGGTGATGTCGCGCCTGGCGCGGGCGCGGCAGATGCTGGCGCGGGCCATGGGCCTGGCCCAGGAGGCGGTCCGATGAGCGCCTGCGACGACAAGCTGCTGCTGCTGAACGCCCTGGCGGACGGCGAACTTGACGCCGGCCACGCCCTGGAGCTGGAGGCGCACATGAAGACGTGCCCCGCCTGCGCCCAGGCCTGGGCCAACCTGGTGGAGGTCAAGCAGGCGCTGCGCAGCCCGGCCCTGACGGAAGGCGCGCCCGAGGGCTTCCGCGCCCGCGCCCTGGCCGCCCTCGACGCGGCCGAAGAGGCCGACGCCAAGGCGGCCGCGCCGGCCCCGACGGTCTCGCGGCCGCGCCGGCGCTTCGCCCTGGAGACCTGGATCGCCGGCGGCTCGATCACCGCCCTGGCCGCCAGCCTGGCCATGTTCACCCTGATGGCCCCCGTGGCCGCCGACCTGCCGTTCGAGCTGGTCGAGGGCCATGTCCGCTCGCTGCAGGCCGCCCACCTGGTCGACGTGGCGACCTCCGACCGGCACACGGTCAAGCCCTGGTTCGACGGCAAGATCGACTTCGCCCCGCCGGTGGTCGACCTGGCGGCGGACGGCTATCCCCTGGCGGGCGGGCGGCTGGACTACATCGACCAGAAGACGGCGGCGGCCCTGGTCTATCGGCGCCGCGCCCACGTCATCAACCTGTTCATCTGGCCGGGCCAGGCGCCGGACCAGCCGCAACTCATTCGCCGCAAGGGCTACGCCCTGGTGCGCTGGGGCCGGGGCGGCCTGGTCTACTGGGCCGTCTCGGACGTCGACGCCGACGACCTTGAAGGCTTCCAGAAGCTCTATGCGGCGCGCACGGGCGGGTAGGGGCGTTCGCGGCGTAGCTTTGCGCCCCCTCCGTCTCGTCGCCGATGCGCCGATCCACCTCCCCCGCCTCGCTGGGCGAGGGAGGAGAGTTCGTCATCTCCTCCCTCGCGAGCGCAGCGACGCGGGGGAGGTGGCAGGCCGCGAAGCGGACTGACGGAGGGGGCGCAAAGCCGCGCTCACACCACCCGCAGGGTCGCGATCTGGAACGGGCGCAGGTCCAGGGTCACAGCGCCGTCCTTCAGCGCCAAGTCAGGACCGGGTTCTTCCAGCGTGTTGCTGAGGCTGACCGCCTGGACCGGGACCCCGAAGGTCAGGGTCGCCGGCCCGCGCACGCCGTTGCTCTCATAGAGGCGCACGATCCAGCCTCGGCCGTCCTCGGCCGGCTTGACGGTGTCGACCACCACATTGGCGGCGGACGAGGCGACCAGCGGCCGCGCCAGGGGCGAGGCCGGCGCCCCCTCCAGCCACAGCACCGGGCGGGCGAAACAGGCGCCCTGGCGCACCGTCCCGGCCTCCCGCAAGTCGCCGGCGTGAGGATAGAGGGCGTAGGCGAAGCGGTGCTCGCCGATGTCGGCCCCCGGATCGGGCGACTGCGGCCCGCGCGCCAGGGTCAGGGTCATGTCGCCGCCCAGGCAGGAAAAGCCATGCCGAGCGTCGCTCAGCAGGGAGACCCCGAAGCCGGGCTCCGACAGGTCGGCCCAGCGCTGGCCGGGAACCTCGTACATGGCCGCGTCGGCGTCGGTGTTGGCGTGGGTCGGCCGCTCGGCGACCCCGAACATGGTCTCGTAGGTGGCGCTGCGGGCGGTGACGGCCAGGGGGAACAGCGCCTTGACCAGGGTCCGCCGGTCCTTCCAGTCCAGCACGGTCTCGAATCGCAGGAACGCCGCGCCGGCGTCCAGGCTGACCGTCTGCACCAGGCGGCTGTGGCGGCCCAGCGCCCGCTCGAAGCGGACGGCGGCCCGCAGTGGCCCGCAGGGGACCATCGTCATCGTCTCGGCCCCCTGGGCGTCCTCGGCGGTCTCCCACGCGAAGGGGTCGATGTCCCAGGCCTCGTAGTTGGTCGGCCGGTCGTCCAGCAGCAGGATGCGGTTGGCGGGCCCGGCCAGGGCCTCGCGGCCGCTGGCCTTGTGGACCAGGGACCGCACCAGGCCGTCGGCGGTCAGGCGCGCGCGCAGGTGGCCGTTCTCGAGCACCACGGCGCCGGCCTCCTCGGTCACGGTCACGGCGTCGGGGCAGTCGGCAGCCTGGCCGGCGCTCATCGGCGCGGCGGTGATGTAGGCGAGGTCGCCGGCCGGCGTGCGCGCCACCTCGGCGCGGGCGTGGCCCAGGGTGTTCACCGGCCGGGCGGGTCCGGGGCCTGCGGCCAGGGCGGCCAGCAGGCGGTCGGCCAGGGCCTGGGCTTCGGCCGCCGTCTCGGTCAGCTCGCGTTCGGTGCGCTGATAGACCTCGGTGATGGAGCTGCCGGGCAGGATGTCGTGGAACTGGTTGGTGAGCACCACCCGCCACAGCCCCTCGATCTCGGCCGGCGACGGCGCCGGAAGGCCGGCCAGCCGCGCGGCCGTGGCCAGGTATTCCAGCGCCTGCAGGCGGGTCTCGCACAGGCGGTTGAGCCGCTTGGTCTCCGACTGGCTGGTGTAGACCCCGCGGTGGTACTCGAAATAGAGCTCGCCCTGGATCACCGCCAGCTCGTCCGCCGAGGCGGCCAGGCGGTCGAAAAAGGCTTCCGGCGTGCGGATGGCCGTGCGCGGCAGGCCCTGCAGGTCGGCGGCGCGGCGCAGGGTCTCGATCATCTCGGCATGGGCGCCGCCGCCCCCGTCGCCGAAGCCGAACAGATAGAGCGCCTCGGGCGTGCGGTCGGCGTCCTTGTAGTTGGCGCCGTGGTAGCGCAGCTCTTCGACCTCGCACTCGCCGTTGTAGGTGTCGGCCGGCGGGAAGTGGGTCAGCACCTCGCTGCCGTCGATGCCGCGCCAGCGGAAGCTGTGGTGCGGCGGCGAGGTGAAGCGGTTCCACGACAGCTTCTGGGTCAGGAAGCGGGTCATGCCCGCCTGGCGCATCAGCTGCGGCAGCTGGCCATCGTAGCCGAACACGTCCGGATTCCAGAAGATCGTCGAGCGCACGCCGAAGGTCTTCTGGAAATAGCCCTGCCCATAGAGGAACTGGCGGCAGAGGCTCTCTCCGGTCGGCAGGTTGCAGTCCGGCTCCACCCAGCTGCCGCCCACCGGCAGCCACTGGCCGGCCTCGACCTTGGCGCGGATGCGCGCGAACAGGTCCGGATCGACGGTCTCGATGACGGCGTACTGGTAGGCCTGGGAGACGGCGAACTTGAAGTCGGGATAGCGGTCCATCAGCCCGACCGCGGTGGAAAAGGTCCGCTGCGCCTTGCGGCGCGTCTCGTCGATGGGCCACAGCCAGGCGGTGTCCAGGTGGGCGTGGGCGACCGCGGACATCTCCGACGCCACCCCGCCGTTGCGCGCCGCCAGCAGGTTCGCCAGGATCGGCCGCGCCGCCGCCCAGGTGGTCGGGTCCTCCGGCGTGATCAGGTTGCAGACCTTGTTGAGGTCGTTCAGCAGCTTGCCGGCCCAGGTGTTGTCCAGCGCCGGCCGCACGATGCGGCCCGTGCCGCCATAGGACCGCAGCGTCTGCGCCGGCTCGCGGTCGGCCTCGAGCTGGCGCAGGATGTCGAAGTCGTGGAACAGGCTCCACGCCTCGGGATCGAAGCGGCGCAGCTCGCAGGCGATCAGGCGGTAGGGATCGGGGCCCTTGCGCTCGGCCTCGTCACCGCGGCCGAACATGCCGTTGCACGCGACCTCGACGTGGAAGGTCAGGGTCTCGCCGCCGACGGCCTTGGGAACCAGGATGGCGGTGTGCCGGCCGGGGTTCAGCCCCTGGTGCGAGCGGCCGTCCAGCCACAACAGGCCCTCTGACCGGGAATCCCACCACAGCTCCACGCGATGGCCGGCCCAGTGGTCCGGCACGCGGGCGGTGACGCGCACCCAGTAGGTGGCGAAGAGCGGGCCAAGCACCTCGCCCAGGCCCGCGTCGCGATAGGGCAGGGCGATCCCCTCGGCGTAGGGGATGCGGTCCACCGGCCCGCAGATCTCGATCCGCTCCACCGAGGCCTTCTCGGGATGGATGGCCCGCTTCAGCCGCGACCCGAACTGCTTCAGCCGGTCGCGGGTGTAGGTGGGATAGCGCCCGCGCGTGCGCTTCATCGGCGCGCCCACGTCACTGGCCGCCGACAGTTCGCCATCCCGTCCCACTCACGACTCTCCGTTCGCTACTTGCCGAGCGCGGCGTACACCAGCTTCTGGAACATGGGCAGGGCCACGCGGCCGCCCATCCGCTGGCCGGTGGCCAGCTGGGCGGCGGCCTCGGGGCCGAGCGGCATGGAGTTCTGGATCAGATAGATCATCACCATGTCCTCCACCGGGTCGGCCTGCCACCAGGTGCCGAAGGCGCCCGGCCAGCCGAACGAGCCCTGGGAGCCCGCGCCCATCCACTCCTGCTTGGCCGGATCGGTGATCACCGACACGCCCAGGCCGAAGCCCTGGCCGCCCCAGAAGGGGATGCCCATGAACGGGATCTCGCGCTGGGCGTCGGTCAGCCGGTTGGCCCGCATCAGCGCCACGGTTTCGGGCTTCAGCAGCCGCACCCCGTCCAGCTCGCCGTTGTTCAGCATCAGCCGGGCGAACTTCAGATAGTCGTCGGCCGTGGAGATCAGGCCGCCGCCGCCGCCGCAGAAGGCCGGCGGGGTGTCGTGGCGCGGGAAGGGCACCGGCTCCAGCTGGTCCAGCTTGTCGTCCAGCCGATAGACCACCGCGGCGCGGTCGCGCTTCTCCGGGGGCACGTAGAAGTCGGTGTCGTCCATGCCGAGCGGCCCGAATATCCGCTCCATCAGGAACTCGCGGAACCCGGTCCCGGCGATGCGCCCGACCAGGAAGCCCAGGACGTCGGTGGCGTGGCTGTAGTGGAAGCGCTCGCCCGGCGGATAGCTCAGCGGCAGGTCGCCCAGCGCCTTCATCCAGTCGTCCGGCGCCATGCTGGAGGCCAGCACGTCGCCCAGGGCCCGCTGGTGGGCGTGGGCGATGGGGCCGATGGAGGTGAAGCCATAGGCCAGCCCCGCCCGGTGCGTGAAGATGTCGTCGAAGGTGATGTCGCGCGGGGCGTCATAGACGTCCTCCACCGGCCCTTGCGCGTCCTTCAGCACCTTCATGTTCGCGAACTCGGGCGCCCACTTGGTGATCGGGTCGTCGAGCTTGAACTTGCCTTCCTCCATCAGCATCAGGGCCGCCACCGAGGTGATCGGCTTGGTCATGGAGGCGATGCGGAACAGGGTGTCGCGGGCCATGGGCTTGTCCGCGGCGATGTCGCGCCGGCCCTGGGTGGTGACCTGGGCGATCTCGCCCTTGCGCCAGATCAGGGTCACCGCGCCGGACAGGTCTCCGGCCTCGATGACGCCCTTCAGCGCCCCCGGGACCCGGGCCAGGGCCTCCGGGTCAAATCCGCTCAAGTTGGCGCCCGCGTCGTCCATAGGTGTCTCCCGGTCGTGTTCGGCTGTGGTCTTTCGCCAAACGATAGCGGGGAAATTCGGGCCGGCCTACGGCGCCGTAGGGTCAATTCGCGGGCCGCGCCCTTCACGTCGGCGCGCTGGCCGTGGCGATCAGCCGGCCCTTGGCCAGGACGTGGCCGCTCATGGCCTTCTCCAGGTCCGCCAGGGGACGCCCCGGTCCCAGATCCAGCCGGCTGTCGAGGGCGAAGAGCTCGATGACATAGTGGTGCAGGCCGGTTCCCGAGGGCGGGTGGGGCCCGAAATAGCCCAGGGTGTGGGCGTCGCTCATCCCCTGCGCCGCGCCCGCCGGCCGGGCTGTCTGGCCGCCCTGCGGCACACCCTCGGGCAGGCCGACGGCGTCGCCGGGGATGTTCCAGATCAGCCAGTGGACGAAGGGCTGGCCGCCGCGCGAGTCAGGGTCCTCGATGACCACGGCGTAGGACTGGGCGCCCGGCGTCAGCGCCCAGGCCAGGGACGGCGAGAGGTTGTTGGCGTAGGCGCTCTGGCGGGCGTTGAAGGCGCCGCCGACGGCGAGATCCAGGGACGTGGGCTGCAGCGGCGCCGCGCGCTGGGCGGCCAGGCGGTCGATCAGAAGTTCCGGCGAAGCGTTCCCCCGCCCACAAGCCGCCAGCAACAGAGCGGCCAGCGACGCCAGGACTATCCCGCGACGGCGCCGCACGTCGCGCCGATGCCCTCGACCCATGATGACGCTCCCCAGCGACCGGCCGCATATTACGCGCAATTAAGTGGCCGTGCGCGCCTGTCTGCGGCTCACTCTACCTAGAGCACGACGACGCCGGGGAAGGGGGCTCGCATGATCTCGCGACATCGACTTTCGGCGGTCGCTCTGGCGGCGTCGCTGGCCCTGGCCGGCGCGGCGCGGGCCGATGACATCGCCGCCCAGTTCCGCGGCGGCCCGGCGCATCTGGGACAATATCCAGGCCCCTCGGCGGGTGACCTGCAGCGGGTGGTCTGGCGGTTCCAGACCGGCCACAGGGTCGAGGCCTCGCCCACTGTCGTGGGCGGCGTGGTCTACATCGGCTCGCGGGACGGCCGCTTCTACGCCCTGGACGAAGCCACGGGCGCGCCGCGGTGGAGCTTCAAGGCCGACGCCGGCGTCACCTCCACCGCCGCGGTGGCGAACGGCGTCGCCTATTTCCAGTCGAACAGCGGCACGCTCTACGCCCTCGACCTCGCCACCCATCGGCCGCGCTGGACGCGCAGCCTCGGGCCGGACATGCCCTTCGTCTCGGCCTACCCGGCCTCGGGCCTCGCCGATTACTGGACCTCCTCGCCGCTGCTCTTCGAGGGCAAGCTGGTGGTGGGCGGCGGCGACGGGGCGGTGCACGCCTTCGACGCCGCCACCGGACGCCCCCTCTGGCGCTTCCAGACCCACGGCCGGGTGCGCTCCTCGCCGGCCACCGACGGGACGCGGGTGTTCGCCGGCTCGCTGGACGGGACGATGTACGCCCTGGACCTTGCGACCGGCGCCCTGGCCTGGTCGTTCAAGACCGAGGGCAATTCCTATTTCCCCGTCGGCCACATCCAGTCCTCGCCGGCGGTGGCCGACGGCAAGGTGATCTTCGGCAGCCGCGACTTCTGGCTCTACGCCCTGGACGCCCGCACCGGCGCCCAGGTCTGGCGCACCCAGCACGAGGGCTCGTGGGTCATCGCCTCGCCTGCCGTGAGCGGCAACCTGGTCTGCACCGGCGGCTCGGACACCCAGCGCATGGAGTGCGACGACCTCGCCACCGGCAAGCCGGTGTGGAAGACCGGCATCAAGAACAACATCTTCGCCTCGGCCGCCATCGTGGACGGCCAGGTCTACGTCGGCTCGTTCATGGGCGGGGCGGTCGCCTTCGACCTCAGGACCGGCGCCATCGACGGCTTCAACATCGCCGACGGCCGCTCCAACTCCTCGCCGGTGGTGGACCAGGGCGTCCTCTTCATCGGCTCCGACAACGGCAGCGTCTACGCCTTCGCCGCCGGCCCCAGGAAGCCGCCGGGCTAGCGCCTCAAGCCTCCAGGTCCCGCGCCAGGGCCGTCATGGCTTCGCGGGTGTGATCGTCCACGGGGAACAGCAGCTCCAGCCTCAGGTCGCGCACCGTCACATCCTCGCTGGTGCCGAAGTGGGCGATGGTGGACAGGAAGCTCAGCGGCTGGCCGCCGGTGTTCATCACCAGGGGCGCCACCGGCCGCCGCTGGCCGGCGGGCGCGCGGTGCGGATGCCGGACGCTGGCCGCCTCCAGCGCCTCCAGCAGGCCCTGCAGCACCGGATCGTCGCCGGCCTCCAGCGCCTCCAGGCGCAGGCGCGCGGTCATCTCGTCCAGGATTTCGGGGTAGTTGCCGATGGCGGCGGGGGCCAGCGGGCTCTCGGCCAGCATCCGCACCATGTTCAGCGGCCCCGGGCCGTCCTGCAGGGGCGACAGCAGGGCGCGGGCGGTGGGATTGGCGTCGAGCAGGGTCCAGTGGCGGTCGCACAGCATCGCCGGATAGGGGGCGTGCCGGGCGATCATCTCGCCGAGCACCGCGCGGAACGGCCCCAGGATCTCGGAGTCCAGGGGCGAAGCGGGGAAGGCGGCGGCGAACCCGGCCGCCTGCAGCAGGCTGTTCTGCGCCCCCAGCGGCAGCAGCAGGCCGTCCGCCAGGCGCAGCACCATCTCCCGGCTCGGCTGCGCGCGCCCGGACTCCAGGAACGACAGGTGGCGGGCCGAGACCTCGCAGGCCAGGGCCAGGTCCAGCTGGCTCATCCGCCGGGCCGCGCGGAAGCGGCGCAGGGCGGCGGCGAAGGGGCCGGGGTCGGCGGACGGGAAGGCGTGGCTCAGGGACATGCGCCACCCTCGCCCGCGGACGCCGTCGCTGTCCATGACCTCGCAGGTAATTGCGGCGCCTACGCGGTCGGCGCGAGGCTGCCCGCCAACAACATCCAAGGAGGGTGCGATGCGAGGCTTCTGGAAGACCTGGATGACCATCTGGTGCGCGGCGGTGTTCGTGTTCGGCGCGGTGCTGGCCCTGGGGGCAATCCCGGCCGCGAGCGGGCCGGCGCGGCTGGTGCTCTCCATCATCGGCGGCGATCCGGCCAAGGCGGCCCTGCTGGACCAGCCCATCGTCCAGTTCGGCCTGGGCCTTCAGGGCGCCCTCAGCATCGGCTGGGCCATGACCATGCTGGGCCTGGTGCGCGCCGCCGAGACGGTCGGCGCCCCGGCCTGGCGCTCGCTCACCTGGGCCCTAGTCGTCTGGTACGTGATCGACAGCGCCATCTCGGTGTCGACGGGCCTGCCGCTGAACGCGGTCTCCAACACCCTGCTGATGGCCGGCTACCTGGCCCCGGTCCTGGCCTCGGGCGTGCTGCGGTCGGCGGGACGGGCGGCGACGGCCTAGGACGGCGCCTCAAGGCTTGGGGGGAGGTCCGCAGTCGGGCAAGGGCTCAATGACCGCCCACCACCCCAAGTCGGACCTAAGTGGTATCGCCAACCCAGATTGCCCCTACTCCGCCGGGGCTCGGTCGAACCGGCCCTCACGACCACTACGCCAGGTCGGTAGGAGAAGAAAAATGCTTGCGTCCCGACCCTTCATGGGAATGAAGACGACGGTTGTGGTGCGATCTTGCCCGCACAATTCGATTGGCCACGTCTCTGCCCAGGCGGCGACAAAGTTGAGGCCATCCCGCTGCTTCTCCAACTCGGACGTCAGGGTCAATGTGATTGAGCCAGGACTTATTCGTTCAGGTAATTCACCCCTGTTCGCAATGAGCACGTGACCGGGTCGAGCAACCAAATAGACGTCATCGAGGCGCTGGCCTTTACAGCTTGGTTGAAGCTCTGCGCGGGCCTGCTTTAACACGGCGGGCCATGCGCTTTCCCGAAGGGAAAGATCAGCGCGGCTCTCACCGGGCAGTCGCGAACCAATAAACCACGCTGGCGACTTATCGGTCCGAATAATATTGAAGTTGAGCGTCATTGATCGGCCGCAGCCCTGGGCCTTAATTCTCTCGCGCATCGCCAATGTATTGGGGCTGCCGCCGACTTCAACCGCCACCGCATACACTCGTTGATAGGACAGAGTTGGACAAGGCGCGCCCGTGAAATTCGCGTAGGCCTGACGCACCTTTTCTTTCAGCAAGATTTCGTAGGCAGCGCGCTCACTTGTATGAACGACGGCCGTTGGAGGCGTCGCGAGTAGGGCTACGGCGAGCGCTGGCCAAATCAAGACATTCACTCCAATCAAGAGACGCTTGCCGACTTACGAGTCCGAAGCAGGCGTGTCAGCAGGCAATGCGGCCGCCCCCAATGGTGGATTTGTTCCTGGTTTCGCCGCCTGCACAACGACCGTTCAACTCCCTTCTCAGACATTCGGAACGTCTGCTTCCGCACCCCAGAGGCGCAAACGCGCCGCCACCCCCGCGCCGCCCGGCGATCCAGTCCCTACCCCCCATCCCCCAGCGCCGCCAGGATCGCCGAGGCCTTGGTCTCGGTCTCACGGCGCTCGGACGCCGGGTCGGAGTCGGCGACCAGGCCGGCGCCGGCGCGCAGCTCGAAGGCCCAGCCGCCCGGCCCCCGCTCAAAGGTCACGGTGCGGATCAGCACGCTGGAGTCGAAGCCGCCGTCCGCCCCGGCGAAGAACAGGCTGCCGAAGAAGGGCCCGCGCGGCGGCTCCAGTTGCGCGATCACCTTCATGGCCTGCACCTTGGGCGCCCCGGTGATGGAGCCCGGCGGGAAGGCGGCGCGCAGCAGGTCGACGGCGGTCATCCCCGGCGCCAGGCGGGCGCGGACCGTGGAGACGAGGTGGTGGACGTTGGCGAAGCTCTCCACCGCGAACAGCTCCGGCGTCTTCACCTGGCCCGGCGTCGACACCCGCGCCAGGTCGTTGCGCATCAGGTCGACGATCATCAGGTTCTCGGCCCGGTCCTTCTCCGAGGTGGCCAGGGCGGCGGCCAGGCGGGCGTCCTCGGCCGGGTCGGCGGCGCGGGGCAGGGTGCCCTTGATCGGCCGGGTCTCGGCCAGCCGCGCCTCGCCGTCGGCGATGACGCTGACGAAGCGCTCGGGCGAGTTGGAGACCAGCGCCCGCTCGCCCAGGTTCAGATAGGCCGCGAAGGGCGCCGGGCTGCGGCCGGCCAGCCGCGCCGCGAGGTCGAAGGGCCGGGCGCCCGCCGCCAGCCGGCCACGCCAGCGCCGGGCGATATTGGCCTGGAAGATCTCGCCCGCCGCGATGCGCGACACGACCTCGGCCACGGCGCGCTCGTAGACCGCGTCGTCGTCGGCCGTGACCGGGCCTGCGAGGGGGCCGTCGGGTAGGTCGGGCGCGGCCATCTCCAGCCAGGCCAGGGCGCCCTTCGCCTGCGCCTGCGCCTCGGCGGCGTCCCGGCCCCGGCCCACGGCCGTCACCTCGCGCTTGCGATGATCGAAGGCGAGCAGGGCGGGATAGTCGGCCACCGCCAGGTCGGGCCAGCCCGGCCGGCGGACCAGCCCAAGTCCCTCGATCCGGTCGCCCAGGTCATAGGCCGCCAGCCCCGCCACGCCGCCCTGGAACGGCGGGCCGTCCGGATCGTGGGCGCCGCCGGTCCCAACCAGCGCCGCCAGGGCCGCGAAGGCGTCGGCCGGGTCGGCCGGATCGATCACGAGGGTCCGCGCCGGCGCGCGGGCCACATAGGACCAGCGGCCCCGCGGCTCCGTCCCGTCCGACAGCAGGGCCAGGGCGAAGGTCTCGTCGGCGACGGCGCCCAGCACCGTCGCCGGCTCGCGCCAGGGCGCGCGGATCAGGCTCACCGCTTCCATGGTCGCGGCCCCCGTGCTTGATGCGGCCGGGCGCCGACCGACGAACCGCAGGGAGATCGCGCGATGGACATCCAGGGCCTCAACCCGGTGCTGCCGGTGGAGGATCTGGCGGCGGCCGTGGCCGTCTGGTCGGCCCTGCTGGGCGCCGCGCCCACCTTCGCGGACGGCGACAGATGGGCGCAGTTCGACGTCGCGGGCCGGCGCCTGGCCCTGGCCGGGACCGACCGGGTCTCGGACCGGGCCGGGGTGATGATCAAGGTCGCCGACTTGGCCGCCGCCCGCGCCGCCGCAACCGCCCAGGGCTTGGCCGTGGGCGAGCCGGAGCAGGGTCCGCATGAGGTGCGCTGCGTGATCATGACCCCCGGGGGATGGCCCGCGATCGTCTACCAGCCGTTCAAGACGTGAACGGACGGCGCGGGCTCTGGGCTTGCGGATATAACGCAAGCTTTATATGAACGCGACCCTGACCGCGGCCGCGCGGTGCATCTCTCCCGGAGCGTCCCCTTGAGCCGCAAGTCCTACATCTTCACCAGCGAAAGCGTCTCCGAAGGCCATCCCGACAAGGTCGCCGACCGGATCTCCGACACCGTGGTGGACGCCTACCTGGCCGCCGACCCCTATGCGCGGGTCGCCTGCGAGACGCTGGTGACCACCAACCGCATCATCCTGGCCGGCGAAGTGCGCGGGCCGGAAGGCGTGGTCGAAAGCCTGGAGGACAAGGTCCGCGCGGCGGTGAAGGACATCGGCTACGAGCAGGACGGCTTCCACTGGGCCAACGCCGAGTACCAGTGCTACCTGCACGCCCAGTCCGCCGACATCGCCATGGGCGTCGACGCAGCCGGCAACAAGGACGAGGGCGCCGGCGACCAGGGCATCATGTTCGGCTACGCCACCAATGAGACCCCCGAGCTCATGCCGGCGACCCTGCAGTACTCGCACAACATCCTGAAGGTCCTGGCCGACGCCCGCCACGCCGACAAGTCCCTGGGCCTGGAGCCCGACGCCAAGAGCCAGGTCACCCTGGAATACGTCGACGGCAAGCCGGTGCGCGCCGCCCAGATCGTGCTCTCCACCCAACACCGCGAGGGCCTGACGCCGGCCGACATCGCCGAGATCGTCAAGCCGTACATCCGCAAGGTCCTGCCCGAGAGCTTCATCACCGCCGAAACCCAGTGGCACATCAACCCCACCGGCAACTTCGTCATCGGCGGGCCTGACGGCGACACCGGCCTCACCGGCCGCAAGATCATCGTCGACACCTACGGCGGCGCGGCCCCGCACGGCGGCGGCGCCTTCTCCGGCAAGGACCCGACCAAGGTCGACCGCTCGGCCGCCTACGTCTGCCGCTACCTGGCCAAGAACGTGGTCGCCGCCGGCATCGCCGACAGCTGCGTGATCCAGATCGGCTACGCCATCGGCGTCGCCCGGCCCTTGAGCTTCTACGTCAACCTCGGCGCCAACGCCCAGGTCGACCCGGCCCGTCTGGAAGCCCTGCTGCCCGACCTCGTCGGCGGCTGCACCCCCCGCGCCATCCGCGAGCATCTGGGCCTCAACAAGCCGATCTACGCCCGCACCGCCGCCTACGGCCACTTCGGCCGCGTGGCCGACGCCGACGGCGGCTTCTCCTGGGAAAAGACCGACCTGGTCGAGGCGATCAGGGGCGCGTTCTAGAGGCGGCCGACGCTGGGGGCGTGTCTTTGCGCCCCCTCCGTCAGCCCGCTACGCGGTCTGCCACCTCCCCCGCTTCGCTGCGCTACGCAGGGGAGGAGAGTGAACGGCGCCGCCTCGTCTCCTCCCATGCGCTGCAAAGCAGCGCGGGGGAGGGGGACCGTCCGGCGAAGCCGGATGGTGGAGGGGGCGCAAGGCGGCGCGCAACCCGCCTGAAAGTCAGTTGATCCTACCGCTTCACGCCCAGGTCCACCTGCCGCATCCGCGTGCGGATGGTGAACACCCCGTCGCCGGACAGCACCCCGCCGCGGGCGAACAGGCGGCCGAACTGCCAGTTGGAGAGGCCGAGCTCGGGGCGGTTGAGGGCGTATTGCCCGTCGACCCAGCGGGTGAAGCCGTCGCCCACGAAGCCGGCGTTGGCGCCGGCCCAGAAGCGTGCGTGGGCCCCGGCGTCTTCCGACACCAGCGAGCCCACGAACTGCGGGCTGAAGCGATTGAAGAGGGCGATGGCCTCGTCCAGGTCGGCGACGATCTTGAGCGAGACCTCCGGCGTCTCCTCCCACTCCCACTCGGTGGCCAGGCCCTCCAGGGGCAGGATCTCGGCCAGGGGCTCGTCGTGGTCGCCGTCGGCGCGGCGCACCGTGGCGCGGGCCTGGCGCCAGTCGTCCGGCAGCCAGTCGAAGTCGCCGTCCGCCACGTGCAGCTTGCAGCCGTGGCCGCGAGCGTCGCCGGCCTGGGCCAGGGCCTCGAGGAACACGGGCACGAGGTCCGCCGCCCGCTCGCGCACGATGCAGCAGACGTTGAGGGTGTTGCACACCTTGCGGTCCAGCGAGGTTCGCACGACGGCGGCGAACCGCGCCGCATCCGCCGCCACATCGGCCACCAGCCAGGCGCCGCCCGTGCCGTGCAGGCTGACGGGAATGCCGCTCTGGCGCGCCACCCCGCCCAGCTGCGCCACCGCCGGGCCGGAGCCCCGCGCCACCGCCAGGGCCAGGCGCGCATCGGAGAACAGGGCCCAGCCGGCGGACCGCTCGGCGCTGTCCACCAGCACCGCCGCGCCGGCGGGCAGGCCGGCCTCGGCCAAGGCCGGGGCCAGGGCGCAGCGCTCGATGGCCCGGGCGGTGCCGAGCGCGTCGCTGCCGATGCGGAACACCACGGTGTTGCCGGTGCGGATCACCCCCGCGGCGTCGGCGAAGACGTTGGGGCGGCCCTCGAACACGAAGCCGACCACGCCCAGGGGGGCGGTGACCTGCTCGACGCTCCAGCCGTCGTGCTCCACCCGTTCCACCAGCCGCTCGCGCCCGCTGGGGGTGTCGCGCCATTCGCGCAGGCCGGCGACCATGTCGGCGCGCATCCTGGGCGTCGCCTGCAGGCGGGTCGTGGAGCGGCCGCGCGCCTGCGCCTGGCGAACGTCCTCGGCGTTGGCCGCCGCGATCGGCGCCCAGGCGACCTCGTCCTCCAGCAGGCGGGCGAAGGCGTCGAAGAATTGGGTGATCTGGTCGTCGGTGACCTCGGCCATGGCCGCGAAGGCGCCATGCGCCCGGCCCACCGCCTGCGCGGCGACGGCGTGGACCGCGGCCGGCACATGCAGCAGGTCGCCGGTCTCCTGCACCACCACCAGCCGGTCGCCCTTGCGGAACGCGGCGGCCAGGGCGTCGTCCACGAAGGCGACCTTGTCGCCGCCATAGACGATGGGCATGCCGGGCGTGAGGGCGTCCAGGGTGGTCATGGCGCCGCTTTAGCGAAAACGTCCGGCCGCGTCAGCCCTTGCGGCGCGCGGCGGATCGGCTAGGGCAGGGGCATGGCGGACGAGATCGATCCAGCGCTGAAGGCCTTCGTCGTGCGCTCGGGCCTGGCCGACGCCGGCGCGCCCCAGGCCTGGACCTCCCTCACCGGCGGCGTCTCCTCCGACATCTGGCGCGTCGAGAGCTCCGGCCGGCCCATCGTCTGCGTCAAGCGCTCCATCGCCCGCCTGCGCGTCGCCGCCGACTGGCGCGCCCCGGCCGAGCGCACCCGGTATGAGTGGCGCTGGTTCGACCTGGCCCGATCGATCATCCCCGGTTGCGCGCCCCAGGTCCTGGCCCACGACGACGCCCTGGGCGCCTTCGCCATGGCCTATCTGGAGCCGGCCGACCATCCGCTGTGGAAGCGCGAGCTGCTGGAGGGCCGCGTCGACGTGGCCGCCGCCGGCGCGGTGGGCCAGCGCCTGGCCGTCCTCCACGCCGCCACCGCCGGCCGCCCCGACATCGCCGCCGCCTTCGCCACCGACGACCTGTTCCGCGCCCTGCGCCTGGACCCCTTCCTGCTGGAGGCCGCCCGCCGCCGCCCCGAGGTCGCCGCCCCGCTCACCGCCATCGCCGAGCGCACGGCGGCTGCGCGCCTGGCCCTGGTCCACGGCGACGTCAGCCCCAAGAACATCCTGCTGGGCCCCGATGGCCCGGTGTTCCTCGACGCCGAGACGGTCTGGTACGGCGACCCGGCCTTCGACCTGGCCTTCTGCCTCAACCACCTGCTGCTCAAGCACCTGCTGCTCAAGCACCTGGTGGTGAAGGACCGCGCCGAGGCTTTGTTCGCCAGCTTTGAGGCCCTGACCCGCGCCTACCTGGCCGGGGTCGAATGGGAGCCGGCGGATGGCCTGGAGGCCCGCGCCGCCAGCCTGCTGCCCGGCCTGATGGTCGCCCGCGTCGACGGCAAGTCTCCGGCCGACTACCTGCCGGAAGGCCCCCTGCGCGACACCGTGCGTGCGGTGGCGATCCCGCTGCTGCAGGCCCCGCCGTCGCGGCTGGCCGAGGTGGCGGTTGCCTGGTCCCGCCGCCCCGGCTAATCCCGGCCGTCATCGATCGGGGAGAAGCGCCATGCAGACCAAAGCCGCCGTCGCCTGGAAGGCCGGAGCGCCGCTGACCATCGAGACCGTCGACCTGGAAGGTCCCCGCGCCGGCGAGGTGCTGGTCGAGATCAAGGCCACCGGCGTCTGCCACACCGACGAGTTCACCCGTTCGGGCGCCGATCCGGAGGGCCTGTTCCCCGCCATCCTGGGCCACGAGGGCGCCGGCGTGGTGGTGGATGTCGGCCCGGGGGTCACCACCCTCAAGAAGGGCGATCACGTCATCCCGCTCTACACGCCCGAATGCCGGCAATGTAAGTCGTGCCTGTCGCGGCGCACCAACCTGTGCACCGCCATCCGCTCGACCCAGGGCCAGGGCCTGATGCCCGACGGCACCAGCCGCTTCTCGATCAATGGCGAGAAGGTGTTCCACTACATGGGCTGCTCGACCTTCGCCAACCACACGGTGCTGCCCGAGATCGCGCTCGCCAAGGTGCGCGAGGACGCCCCCTTCGAGAAGATCTGCTACATCGGCTGCGGGGTCACCACCGGCATCGGGGCGGTGATCTGGACCGCCAAGGTGTGGCCCGGCGCCAACGTCGTGGTCTTCGGCCTGGGCGGCATCGGCCTCAACGTCATCCAGGGCGCGCGCATGGCCGGCGCCGACAGGATCATCGGCGTCGACCTCAATCCCGCCAAGGTCGAGATGGCCAGGAAGTTCGGCATGACCGACTTCATCAATCCGGACGAGGTCGGCCGCGACAAGGTGGTCCAGGCGATCGTCGACCTCACCGGCGGCGGGGCGGATTTCAGCTTCGAATGCATCGGCAACGTCCACACCATGCGCCAGGCGCTGGAATGCTGCCACCGCGGCTGGGGCGAGAGCATCATCATCGGGGTCGCCGGGGCCGGCCAGGAGATCGCCACCCGCCCGTTCCAGCTGGTCACCGGCCGGGTCTGGAAGGGCACGGCCTTCGGGGGCGCGCGCGGCCGCACCGACGTGCCCAAGATCGTCGACTGGTACATGAACGGCAAGATCGACATCGACAGCCTGATCACCCACGTCATGCCCCTGGCCGACATCAACAAGGCCTTCGACCTGATGCACTCCGGCGAGAGCATCCGCAGCGTGGTGACGTTCTAGGCGCGACCGCCGCCCACCTTTCTCCTGTCATCCCGGAAGCGCGCAGCGCTATCCGGGACCGCGGCATGAACCGTCGTCCGCCAATCCGACCATCGGCGCATCCGGCGGTCCCGGATATCCGCGGCGCGGATTCCGGGATGACGGCTGGGGGAGCGCGCCGGGGGACCAAAACCGGGCCGCCGCCCGTTCGCCCGCCCGCCCGCGTTGGACGTCGGCCCCGCCCGCGCGCTAAGACGGGCCGGTGACCGCCGCGCCAGACATTACGCCGGAAGGAACCGGTCCGGCCGGGCAGGACGCCGCCGACCCGGCGGCGCCCGCGCACCATCGTCCGCGCCATCGTCGCCCGATCCTCAGCCTGCTGGCTTTCCTGCGCAGCGAGATCCGCGCCAGCGAGCTGTGGCTCGTGGTCATCGCCACGGCGGTGGGGGCGGTCTCGGGCCTGGCCGCCCTGGGCATCGGGGCCGCGGCCCACAGCATGCAGCAGTTCCTCTATGGCATCGACTTCGACGAGCGCCTGAGCGCCGTGGTCGCCATCCCGCCGGCGCGCGCGGCGATCCTGCCCATCGGCGGCCTGATCTTGGGCGGCGTGACCTGGATCTGGGCGCGCCGGCGCCCCCAGCCCGCCGTCGACCCGGTCGAGGCCAACGCCCTGCACGGCGGGCGCATGTCGTTCGGCGACAGCGTCTTCGTGGTCATCCAGACCATCCTCTCCAACGGCTTCGGCGCCTCGGTGGGGCTGGAGGCGGCCTACGCCCAGATGGGCGGCGTCATCGCCTCCCTCACCGGCGGGCGGTTGAACCTGCGCCGCAGCGACCTGCGCACCTTCGTGGGGGCCGGCGCGGGGGCCGCCATCGCCGCGGCCTTCGGCGCGCCCTTGACCGGCGCCTTCTACGCCTTCGAGGTGGTGATCGGCTCTTACACCGTGGCCAACATCGCCCCCGTGGCCGCCGCGGCCCTGGCCGGCGCCTTGACCACCAAGCTGATGGGGGTCGATCCCCTGGTCATCCACGCCAAGGCCACCGTCGCCCTGTCGGCGGTCAACTACGCCCTGTTCGCCGCCCTGGGGGTGGTCTGCGCGGTGTTCGCCGTGGGCCTGATGCGGCTGGTCGCCTGGACCGAGCGGGTGGCCTCCCTGATCCCTGGGCCCAAGCTGCTGCGCCCCGCCACCGGCGGCCTGCTGCTGGCGGCCCTGGCCCTGATCGCGCCCCAGACCCTTTCGGCCGGTCACGGGGCCATGCACCTGGACCTGACCCGTGACCTCTTGATCAGCGCCCTGATCTTCCTGATCGCCACCAAGGCGGCCGCCTCGGTGGTGTCCCTGGGCTTCGGCTTCCGGGGCGGCCTGTTCTTCGCCTCCCTCTATCTCGGCTCGCTGATCGGGCGGCTGTCCGCCATGGCCCTCGACCTGACCGGCTGGCACGTAGGCATCGAGCCCCTGGCCGGCGCCATGGTCGGCATGGGCGCCCTGGCGGTGGCCATCATCGGCGGGCCCTTCACCATGAGCTTCCTGGTGCTGGAGACCACCAACGACTTCGGCCTGACCGCAGCCACCCTGACCGCCTCCCTGGTGGCCAGCGTGCTTGTGCGCGAGACCTTCGGCTACTCCTTCTCCACCTGGCGCCTGCACCTGCGCGGCGAGACCATCCGCAGCGCCCACGACGTCGGCTGGCTGCGCACCCTCACCGCCGGGCGGATGATGCGCGGCGACCCCGCCACCATCGCCGCCAGCGCCCCGCTGTCGGAGTTCCGCCGCCGCTTCCCCCTGGGCTCCACCCGCCGGGTGGTGGCCCTGGACGAGACCGGCCAGTACGCCGGCCTGGTGGCCGTCTCCAAGGTCTACGCCGACGAGGACGGCGAGGGCTTCGTGGGCGAAAACATGACCCACCAGGACGACTGGCTGCGCCCCGACATGGACATCAAGGCGATCATGAAGGTCTTTGACCGCACCGAGAGCGACGAGCTGGTGGTGCTCGACGACAAGCGCGACGTCCTGGGCCTGCTGTCGGAAGCCTATGCGACCCGGCGCTACGCCGAGGAACTGGAAAAGGCCCGCCGCGACCTGGTCGGCGGGGACTAGTGGAGAGAACGATGGGGGAAGTGACCCTCGCCGAACGCCTCGGCTACGCCGCCGACGCCCGGCTGCTGATCGTCAACTGCGACGACTTCGGCTCCAGCCAGGCGGCCAACGCCGCCATCCTGCGCGCGCTGGACCAGGGCGTGGCCACCAGCGCCACCCTGATGGTCCCCTGCCCGTGGGCGCGTGACGCGGTGCGCCGCAGCGCCGGCAAGGACATCGGCGTCCACCTGACCCTGACCTGCGAATATCCCGGCTATCGCTGGCGCGCGCTCACCGGGGCCAAGTCCCTGCACGACGACGAGGGCTTCATGCCGGCCACGGTGGAGGAGGTCTATCGCCGCGCCGATCCGGCCGACGCCTATGCCGAGTGCCGGGCCCAGATTGAGACCGCCATGGCCTGGGGCCTCGAGCCCACCCACCTGGATTCGCACATGGGCACGGTGCAGATCGACCCGCGCTTCTTCGACGTCTACCTGCGCCTGGCCGACGAGTTCGACCTGCCCCTGCGCATGCCGGGCCGCCGCCAGGACGAGCAGCTGGGCTTCCGGGGCCGCGAGCGCGCCACGGCGCGGGGCCTGCTCTTCAACGAGAACTTCATCTCCCCCTGGCCGCGCGACACCCGCCAGGTGATGGCCGAGCGCATCCCCGGCCTCGCCCCGGGCGTCTCGGAGGTCTACGCCCACCCGGTGGATGACGGCCCGGAACTGCGCGCCTACGACCCCGACCACCCCGACATCCGCGCCAAAGACGCCATCGTGCTCAGCGACCCGGCCATGGCCCGCCTGCTGGGCGACGCCGGCGTCACCCCCATCAGCTACCGCCCCCTGCGGGACCTCCAGCGGGCCGAGCGCGGGCGCTAGGTGTCGTTTCCAAGAAGGTTGTTCACACGCTGCCAGGGTGTGAGGCCGGCGATGCCGGAGTGGGGTCTGTTGAGATTGTAGGCCCTGGTCCAGGGTTGGATGGCCTGGGTTCGCTCGGCTGAG
>Ga0265327_10000141_pt1 | contig 158106 bp, 205 predicted proteins | sample 41621metaG_FD_202089 | JGI IMG/M metagenome (GOLD analysis project Ga0265327, IMG submission 202089) | Rhizosphere microbial communities from Carex aquatilis grown in University of Washington, Seatle, WA, United States - 4-16-21 metaG | ecosystem: Host-associated > Plants > Roots >...
CTCCCCCTTCTTACCTCCTAAGGGTGAAGCTGAAGAGGACAAGTTCACGGCTCTAACTGAACGTATCGAACGACTTGAGATCGATCTCTCTAAAGCTGAAGAGATTATCAATAAGTTGCTCGAAAATGAGTTCAGGGTAATTCAGGGTGGTGGAACAGGTAACCTAGACGATGATTATAACGAACGCTATTTAGCTTGGTGCGAGAGAGAAGGATATAAACCAGGAAAAGGATTGGTTGTTCATCCTAAAGATCAAGAAGCGTATGATTATGAAGAGATTGTGTATGATTATGATGATAATATTACTTATGATCTATTATCATGATCGAGCGCGGTAGAGCTAGTAAAGGGCGTCGTAAGAACGAACAAAGTCACCCCGCATGGGCTGGCGACGATGATATTTGGGAGTATCTAGAATTTCTCGAAGACACCATTATTGCCCAGGATGAACGTCTAGAGCGTCTTGAAGAAGATCTATATGCGGCTTTTGATAGGATAAACCGAAAACCTGTAACCTACGAGGATAAGGATGATCAACGAAGAAATTAGAGTATTAGACCATGGTTTTATACGGTTAGATGGATTGATGGCCGATGATCTCAGTGTAGTGAATTCGGCCCGTGTGTCGTTTGGTTCAAGGCATACAGAGATTGAAGAGGGTGACGAGAAACTTATTCAGTTTCTACTTCGGGAACGGCACGGAACCCCCGTAGAACACAATGCGTTCAGGTTCCACGTCAAGGCTCCTATCTTCGTGTTTCGTGAATGGCAGCGCCATAGGATTTCGAGCTACAACGAACTGAGCGGTCGTTACAAGGTCTTCGAGAACCCGGATTTCTATATTCCCAAGGAGTTCCGTACTCAAGTGGGTAAGCCGGGTCAGTATACGTTCGAGAAGTGGCAGGGGAATACGCAGATGGCTCAGACTGTCTTTCTACGTCATTGTCAGGACGCCTACGACCTTTATAAGTGGGCAGTGGATTCAGGGATGGCCAAAGAACAGGCACGTCTTGTACTGCCTCTGAACCTCTACAGTGAGATGTATTGGACAACGAACTTGCGATCAATCATGAACTTCCTGAGTCTTCGTAACGATAAGAATGCTCAGTGGGAGATTCGTGAATATGCTAGAATAGTTGAAGAGATCGTAACCGAGCATATGCCTCTAACAATGGAGGCATTCCAGTTAGGAGGTAGAGTTGCTCCGTAAACCTCCTGTAGGGATCCGTCTTGCTGAAGATGAACTAGTGTATTTCGACGCCCCTACTAACTTTTCAAGTACACAGAGAAACAATAGTTATGTTTCGGGATATCGGGATGGTAAAGGTAATATCGTAAAGGATCCAGAAGGTTATATTCGAAACGGGTGGAGTATTTATGATTATCTTTTGGGTTTTGAAGATGGTCAGGGAGATCGACTCAATATTAGACCAGATCCACCCCGAATCACTGGTAATAAAAGAAGTATATAGATGGGAGGTAAAAATTGATTCTTAGACTTTTAGTATTGTGGTATAGGCTTAACTATTGGTGGTTACGCCAACGCCAACAGGCAAAATTTAACTGGACGCAACGTGGGTAAGTTAACTGTTATCTGTGGCCCTATGTATTCGGGTAAGTCAGAAGAGCTTATGCGTCTGTTACGTCGATCCGAAATTGGTGGTAAATCCACCATTTTGTTACGTCCAGACTTCGATGATCGATATGACAAGGAGAAACTTGTCTCTCATGCTGGTGCTGTCTATCGTTCTTTCTCGGTTGCGCCGATAGCTCCCAAGATCTGGGCCAATGGTCAGTTCTTTGATGTTGTGGGGATCGATGAAGTTCAATTCTTCAATAGAACAGATGATGGTACGACTGTCGAAGAGGTAATAGGTTGGCTCGTTGATAGAGGAAAGGATGTAATTGTTTCTGGATTAGATATGACCTATCGCCGTGAACCATTCGGTTGTGTCCCTAATCTTATGGCTATGGCCGATACGGTGATCAAGCTCGATGCTGTATGCCATAAGTGTGGTGGAACTGCTACACTAACTCAGAGGCTCATCGATGACCAACCTGCACCGTTCACCGGGCCAACTGTGCAGGTTGGCGGTTTAGATACCTACGAGGCTCGTTGTAAAGAGTGTTGGGAGAAAGGATGAAATCAGAGAGTCTAAGAGTAAAAGTAGTTAGCAATCCAGCTATTGAAAAACGGCTAGATTGGATTACCAATATAATGCTTAATCTAGATGGTGATGATCTTGATTACTTCATCGGTTATTGGGATGGATTCGCCGGAAAGAGTAAAGATACCGATTGGAACAACATGGCCCCATATGAAATGGGTTATTTAGATGGGAAGGGAGATCGTGAAAACTACAAAGGTTTGGTTCCCTAGCCCTTAATAGATGAAATGACGACACGGTTGCCATATCCATTGTGTAATATCAACCCCGCAACGGAGAAGCCATACCGCACCCATAAGTGGGTAGTATCGCCAGGAACAGACTATGTGGTTAAGAAATCTCCAACTGGCCCAATCACCTATTACCGCATTCGATGTTCTAGATGCGGAGTTAACGATCCTAATCCACCCCTACACTAATGCCAGCAGCAGAAGCACCAGAATGTAATTGTTGTATTGAGAAGCGGCTCAAGGGTGGCCTAGAACCTCTACAGATGATGACCTTGCCGGACAAAACTACTAAGCGCGACTTAGAGGTTTTTGTTTGTCCTGCCTGTGATGCTCCCGTTTTGGAACTGTTAAACAGGAGGCAAGGTTAATGAGTAGAAGTACCGGTACTTTCCCGAGTTACACCAGGATAGATCTAGATCCTGAACACTGGCCCGCCGACTATTGGGGATCGAGCCTAGTCTGTCAAGCTTGTGAGACTCGTTGGCCCTCACACGATCTATTTAAGAGATCTCCGTGTTGCGATATCGGAACACAGTTAGACGAGAACAATGCTCCTGATATGAGATGGCCTGATGCAATCAAGGCTCATTTGACTAGATCGTTTGAACAGTTCTACGAACAATACAACGAGGGGACTACAGACCAAGAGCTTTCTGTTTCAGACTTTGACTTTGAGATAACAGAGATCAAGGAGCCAGTAGCGCACTAAACTCTCAATTTCCTATCTCCTAAATAGATGAGAAGATCTTTTCAAGGAGGTAAGAAATGCCAGAGTCCATCGGCCCACATTTGCTTGGTAGAATACCAAGCCCACCTGACGAGCGCGATTTCCGCGCTGAACATTTCGTAGGATTAGGTCAAGAGCAAACGGGTATAGATCCTGTTGCACTGGCCAAAACTGCAATGTCAGAGCTAGCTCTGACAAATTCTGTTTCTTATTCCAGATGGGCATCGACTAAGTATAAGGATGTAACATCAACGCACTGGTGGAAGGCTCTTGCGGCTCTTTCGCAGATTGCTTATCCTGCACCAAATCCTACCCCCACTCCTAGTCCTACGCCAAACCCTAGTCCAGCCCCCAGCGGCACGGATGTAGTTTGGTCAGATAAGGGCCAATTGGATCAGGGGCAATTCGGTACCTGTACCGGAAATGGCTGGGCACAATGGGGTAATACAGATCCTATTAATGATACCTTCACTGAAGGAATAGGGCAGCCCGCCACTAAGGGTGGCCCTTATGCTAGAGCAATCTATTATGAAGCTACAGTAATCGATGGTAAGCCGGATGATCCTGACGCGCCTGGTGGGGGACAGCAGGGCGCTACAGTGAGATCAGCAGCAAAGGCTATGCAGGCTCGTAATCGTCTCAGTTCTTATGCTAAGGCATCGGATATTGCCACCATCAAGCAGTGGTTGCAGACCAAGGGGAGTGTTGTAGTCGGTACTAACTGGACAAAGGATATGTTCACCCCAGATAGCAAGGGGTATATTGCTCCCACAGGAGCAGTCGAAGGTGGACATTGTTACCTTTTGCTTGGAGATCTAGAGTCAGAAGGTGCATTCTATTTCCAGAATTCGTGGGGTAATGGATGGGGTTTGAATGGCTACTTCAAGATGAAGTATGCAGATTTCGAGTCTCTTTTAAACAATGGTGGAGAGGCTTGGGTAGCGGTCGAGCTACCTATCTAATTTCAAAAGGTGAATAAATGACAAACGGCAGTGAAGGATTAAGACGTGGAAGTCCAGTTAGTTTCTGGGGAACGATGTCGGGTGCAAACCCGCCAGTTCCTGTGGTAGAAGCAGTAGTGGCAGGAGCGGCATCTAGAGCAGTTCAGACAGGAAGAGGAACCAATATGTTCAGCTTCTTTATTAACTCAAGTGGTGCATCGACGTTCCAGTTGCAGGCGGCTCATGTGGGTCAGTTTACCACGCAGGGAGTTCTACCAGATCCAGACGATCAGACCTTTGCTTGGTATGATCTTTGGTATCTTGGTAATAGCGGTCTAGGTAACTCTACTCCCATTACTTTGACATTTACAGTCGCTGGAACTTTCGCCAGCATTGTACCTGATTTTGAAGTTGATTGGGTCAGACTAAAGAGAACTGATGGTGGAACTTCCGTAAACGTCATTGCAGGCTTTGAAGCTTGGGGCGACTAATTTAGGGTGGTCTAAATGGCAAGTACTTATCCCACCACATTAGATTCTCTAAGCACGGCTCACGTCGATAATGTATCAGAAGTCGTTCACGCCGCAAGCGTGAACGACTTAGCTGATGCTGTGAATAAGATTGAAGCAGAATTGGGCACACTACCTAAAGGTAACTTTGCGACAGTCAAAGCTAAGTTACTTCAGCTTTATTATGGAAATGTAACTACTACTCAACGAAACGCTATTGCTTCAGGTCAGGCACCTAACGGCGTCTTGGTCTTCAATACAGATACGAATCAGTTTGAGTGGAACCAAGGTAACGATGGTGCTCGCAACTGGTTAGCTCTCGTGCCCACGATTGACCTAAGCCCCTATGCTCCATTGGCATCCCCGGCATTAACGGGTAACCCGACCGCTTCTACTCAGACGGCCGGTAACTCGACCACACGATTAGCTACAACAGCATTTGTGCAGGGAGAGAAGGTCACGGTCATCAATAACCAGACGGCTTCTTACACCGCTGTCCTCGGTGATGCGTTCAAGCTTGTTGAAATGAACGTGGCGAGTGCGAATAACTTCACCGTACCACCTAATTCCAGTGTAGCTTTCGCTATAGGTACTAGTGTTTCTATTGGCCAGCTTGGAGCCGGTCAAACAACTATCGTAGCTGGTGGTGGAGTTACACTCAGATCCTACAACTCAAACCTAAAGCTAGCAGGCCAGTATGCCGTTGCTTCTATCATGAAGAGAGCAACGGATGAATGGTGGGTTGCTGGAAACCTTGTTCCATAATGTTACCTATTGGATTCTTCGCCACAACTGATCACATTCCTCCTTCGGGATCTCTCACTCCTACAGGGACTGCTTCGGCTACGATTACAATGGTCGCTACGGTGACGGATAACGACAAGGTAGCAGGAGTCCAGTTCAAGATTGATGGATCAAACTTTGGTGCAGAGGTAACTTCTTTCCCATTTCAGAGTTCTAGCTATGACACACACCTTCTCACGAATGCATCACACACATTTGCGGCTGTTGTCCGGGATCGTGTAGGAAATACTGTGACTCTAAGTAACTCTGTCACAATAGCTAACACTACTCCCGCCGCAGGAGATCTAACTTTTGATGAATATTTAGTCTCTGACGGTGGCGGTGGGTATGTTGGTGGCCGAACGATTGGCCCAGCCTTTAGTGATAGGTATACTAATGATTTCATTTGGGCATCTCACGGTGACAAGAATCCTAGAAACCTGCCCACTAATCCAGATCCAACACATTATCAAATGTCAGTTCAAATGGGCGTAAATTCTTCTGGTCGTATTGAAGGTGGTACAGCGGGGAATGTAATCCACGTCATGATGACCGTAGATGGTACAGAGTACGACTCCTGGGCTAACGGCAGCGTGTTCACTCCGTCTCTCGACGGCCCTGTAGTGAACGTTGCTGGTGGGAATGCTATTGATTTTTACAAATGGGAAACTATCCCTGGAACAAATACGAGCTTTACAGCGGGAGTTATCGCTCACTATACATTCTCAATCAAAGCGGGATATCTTTCGTAGGAGAAATTATGTGGACTCTAACAGCACAACTCGTTTCTGGTACTTACGTGGTTCAGGCCACCGATCAAATTTGGTGGACTTCTGGCGTCGATAATTCGGCTCAGAACTACGTTGTGGTTAACAGTTACCAGGATAAGACCTTGGTGTATGATTCTGATGGTACGACACTCCAAACTGGATCACCTGTACATAATACAAAATATCTATCATCTTCTACAGTGAGCCTAGACGGTGGAGGATCCGTAGCCCTTTCGACTTTAACTAATTCCAATGTAAGTTTCAAGTTCACATTCGATACCAGTGACTTGGGTGGAGCGAGTGTTGCAACCTCTGGGGCGAAGTTCTACGCCTATGACGGTACAACAGACGTAAACCCCATGGCCGGGATCAACTTCCAGGCTGCTATACCGGGTCAGTCTACTTGGGTAGCAGCAAACGGACTCAATGCTGCTTTGAATCTTGATCCTCAGAGCGCAGCCACGACTCATAACTTCTATATAGCTACAAGCTCTAGCCCAACCAGTACAGGTGTGAAGTCAGGTAAGTTGAAGTTCTCATTAGCATATGTCTAAGACAGTCGTTTGGGCCGCTACGTTGAGTAGCGGAGAAGAGGCAGTAGAAGAGATAGGGGAGTGGACGGTTCGACCAAATGAGAGATCTCCTTGGGTTAGATTGACTCAGTTTACTGCTCAAGAAGGATTGCATCTCGTTTCACTGAGAGTTAAGGTAGGGAATCGGATTGTTAATATGCCGTCCTTGAAGCCAGATAAGTTCCCTTATCTTAAGGATATCAAACCTCTTTTCTATTCTCTGAATTACTATTTAGAGGTCGATGAGGTATTTGGTGCCAATAAAGAGAGCCATTACGTAGATCTGGTATCTCATTACCAGGACTTTGTTGTACATTTTATCCAGAATACCAACACTGAGGAAGAAGGCTGGATAGTCATAACGGATACGGCAGAGCCACCGTTGGCACCTTCACCCCTCAACCCTCAAAAAAATGGGCAAACAATACCCGAATAGATGAGGATAATTATCTACCCTTCCTGCCCAGGAAGAAAGAGAGAGTGAAAATAAATAATGGCAAATCAAGAACAGAGTTTTTATAGAGGCCGTTTGGCTAGTGATGGAGACGGGAATCTTCTGGCAGATGAAGGTGAGTACCAGGGTTATCCTGTAGCCTACCATGAAGGTAATTTTGTCTTCGTACAACCAGGCGAGCTTTCTCACAATCAGCGCCACCACAAGAATTACGTACAGCCGAACCCGACAGTAGATACAAGTATGACTGACGATGCTTCGTTAGTTAACGCTGATGAAAGTACCAATGCACATCACTTCGGTATCCAGTCCGATGATCTGCATTATGAGGAAGGAGCAACAGATTCACAGGGACGGGTCACTAATACTCGTATTCAGAATATACCTGATGCAATTGCTCCACGAGCTACAGGGCACACTGATGCCTACGTAGGAGACTAACATGAATAACGCTATGGCATTCAGCCCACGACTAATTGTTCCCAATAGCCCTATTGTACCTTGTCCGGCTATTGAAGAAATCTTTCCTGATTTTGTAGATCAGGGCGCAAAGAGACTCAAGGAGTATTTTGGTGCATTGATCAACCAGCCTCTCCGCGAGCGCATTGGTGTTTTGATGTCGGGTTCTTTAGCTAACTCGCTCAGTAAGGCTATCGCAGATCTTCCGTTTGGAGCTACTGCATTCGGTCTTACCAATACGACCCTTTACTTCGGTTTGTGGGCGGCAACACTGGATGATACTCTTGCCGGTAATACTGGTTCCGAGAGCGCTTATACCAGCTATGCTCGATTGGCTCTAACGAATAATACTACAATCTTTGCTACTGGTTCAGGTACCACCACGTACACCAAGACATTCCCATCGGATGCAACAAAGTCTTGGGCAACGAGTACAGGTACAGGAACGAACAACACTATCACCTTCCTTGGTATCCTTAACGGAAATGCAGGTACTTCAGCAGACAAGGGTTACGCTTGGTGTTCGGTTACTTCGACTACGATCAACAACGGTGATACTCCGCAGCTTGCACAGAACGCCGTTACACTCGTTCAGGATTAGTCATGGGTATCGAATCAGAATCCACTGCTACTTGCGATAATCCGTCTTGCACTAGAGGTGATGGTGGTGTCCCAGCACAAGATAAAGTTGCAGGGTCTTCTACCCCCGGAGGGTGGGTTCAGTTCTCCGGTGCTGCTACCGTGAATTCATCTTCAGTGTCATCAGTACAGACCTTTTGCTCAGTAAAGTGTACCACGTCGTTCTTCGAGAACGTCACCGCACATGTTCTTACTGAGATGGGTGCTAGGGAGTAAAATCGATGACGCTTTTAGCGTCAGTACAATATGATCCGTCAGTAGCGGTAACTAAGAACACTACCGCTGCATTGGCGATGACGGCGTTAGACACGACGAACCTTCGCCTTACTTTCACTGCTCCCGCTTCTGGAAACGTGTTGGCAAGGGTGAGGGGGACTGTCCACGGAGCCACTACATTCCCTCAGATCCTTCTTGGGGTTCTTGATGGTTCAACGGTGATGATGCGTCAAGTTCCGATGGGTTCTCTAAAGACAACTGCTCTTGCAACATCGCAGTTGACACAGGAAGCTCTTGGCGTCATTTCCGGGCTAACACCAGGCAACTCCTATACGTGGGATGCTGCGTACGGTGTCGAGACTTTGATTGCAGCGACAGGTATCAAGTACGGAGGGCCGAATAACACAACGACGAATGATGCCTTTGGCGCGTTTGATTTCGAGATCTGGGACGCACCAACACTTCTCGATAATGCAAGCTACGATCCGTCAGTGGCAGTATCAAAGTCAACAGCGTCGCTCCTTGCTATGACAGCACTGGATACAACTAATCTTAGAGCGTCATTCACTGCTCCTGTATCAGGCAATGTTCTTGTTCGTCTTCGCTGTTCAATCGAAGGTGCAACAACGATGCCGGGTATCCTCTTGGGAGTATTGAATGGAGCTTCAGTTGTGTTCCGTCAATCCCCTATTGGAGGTATTCTAGGAACGGCTGTGGCAACCACTAGAATCTGTCACGAAGCATCAGGGATAATCACAGGTCTTAGCGGATCAATTAACCTCGATGCGGCATATGGAGTTGAGATCGTCCTCGCGTCTACGAACATCAAATATGGTGGCCCGAACAATTCCACTGCCGACGATGCGTGGGGCGCGTTTACCTTTGAGGCATACGCGGTCTAATGCCAGCTTCGATTCTTCCTATCCTTGTTCAAGATCGAAGACCAAGGATAGTTCCCGCAACCATCAACGCGACAAGCACTCTTTCGGGTGCTGTTACTAAAGCGCTATTCTTCCCCAAGACTTCTGTTCTAGATCCATTCAACAGAACTGAAAACCCATTGACCGATGCAGGCCAATGGACAGTCGATATCGGAGGAATTGCTGGTGGTACCCCTCAGTGTGCCTCTGGCGTGGGTTGGAATGGTTCAGCAAAATGGAATCCGACTCAATGGCAGGCTGTCGAAGCATGGTCTAAAACTATTCCAGGGATGAGTAGTTTTACAAACACTATCTATGCACGAATGTCGGGATCAAATAATTCCAATCTATGCGGATATGCTGTTCGTTATTCCGGGAATGGGTCACTTGTCCTTCTGCGTACTGACAACGGTACAGACACAACTCTTGCTTCTCTCCCTGCCGCAACATTTACATGGGGAACTGATGGTCTTAATGGTGTTGGTATTCGAGTCTATGGTTCAAATATTGAAGCATGGGTTGATGGAGTAAAGAAACTTTCGGCCACTGATAGCACATACTCTGCCGCTGGGTACGTTGCTTTTGATACCAATGGAACAGGAACCAGTAATGGTCTGAATACCTTTGGTGGTGGAGAATATATTGGTTCTATTCCCATCCCTGGTGCTTCGAACATCGCGGCTACTAGCACCCTTTCGGGTACGGTTGTAAGACCACGTACATTCCCGACTGTTAGCGTTGTTGACATCTTTCATGATACTTCATCTCCAAGGAATCTGTCAACCTATGATGGTACCAATTGGGGTGCACTGCCGGGTGAGTTTAATGAAGCTCAGACGACTAGTGGCGTGGATTCAGCAGGAGCTACCAGTCCTAACTCCGGTGGTAACTACCGTAAGATTCTCTCTGCTGCTGATCTTGAAGTGTATGCGACTATGGCAGCCGCAAATACAAGTGGTGCTAATTATCTCTTTGCCCGACTCACTAATCCATCAGGGGCAATAACTGCATATAGATTGCGTATTCTCGGTGGATCAACATGGGATTTATACGCAGAAGTTGCTGGAACTATAGGTAGCTCAATTGCAAATGTATCACAATCTGTTGCGGCAGGCGATGCAATTGGTATGTCTGTCATCGGCTCGTTGATCTCTCTCTATTACAAGTCATCGGGTGGATCTTGGACTCTGCTTACGTCAGTGATAAACACGACAATCACAGGCGCTGGAACCACTGGTATTGGTTTCAATTCAAGCACAGCCGGTAAATACACAAGTTTTGGTACAGGACAGTCAGTAGCAATAGCTTCGATTATTCCGAGCACGATCAGTGCTACTGGTACAGTTTCAGGTAAAGTAACTAAGCTTGCTAGAGTCGCTCCTGCTACAATTTCTGCAACCTCTACGATGTCCGGTACAGTTACTGCACAGAAGAGGATAGTACCAGCCCAGATAAGTGCTACGAGTACCATCAGCGGGCTTGTAACCGCTTCCAGAGCTATCAGACCGACTACCATCAATGCGACAAGTACTGTTTCGGGTAGGGTTAACAAACTTGCCCGAATTTCAGGTAGTATTTCTGCTACTTCGACAGTTAGTGGCAGCGTCGTCGCTCTTAGACGGATTGCACCGGGAACGATCAACGCGACTTCTACAGTAAGCGGCTATGTTGGCAGGATATTCAAGTTCATTGGCATCGGGACGATCAATGCGACCTCTACGGTAACAGGCTATGTTAGTAAGATTTTCAAGTTTACTGGCGTTGGTTCTATAGGAGCAACCTCCATCGTCTCAGGTAGAGTTAACAGGCTCGCGAAGATAACCGGTTCAATTTCTGCAACTTCTACCGTGACAGGTAGTATCGTTGCAGGACGAGCTATCCGATCTGGGCAAATCAATGCTACAAGCACTGTAACGGGTAATGTCGTTGTGCTCAAGCTTATAAAGCCTGCCGCAACTGTAAATGCTACTTCTACTCTTTCAGGTCTGGTCACGTCACTACGAGCGATCAGACCTACGACTATCTCGGCTACATCTACTGTGTCAGGATCAATTGGTCGCCTACGACCAATAGTTCCTACTCAGATCTCAGCTACATCGACTGTATCGGGTAAGGTTGTAGCTCTTCGAAGAGTTCTTCCTACTCAAATTTCAGCTACTTCGACAGTATCAGGCTCAGTTGTAGCTTTCAGAAGGATTCTTCCGGCCCAGGTCAGTGCTACAAGCACGGTTAGTGGTTATGTTGGCAGGATTTTCAAGTTCGTCGTAGCACAGATCTCAGCGACTTCTACGGTCAGTGGTAAGGTGATTGTATTCCACCTTATCAGTCCAATCTCTAGTATCTCGGCTACCTCCACTTTGAGCGGTAAGGTTATAACCCTGCACCGCATCGGTGGTACGATCAATGCCACAGCTACAGTCAGCGGTAATGTAACCAAGCTAGCTCATATTACTTCTGGGACTATCAGCGCAACAAGCACTGTTAGCGGTACAGTAACAACCCATCCAGTAGTTATCTTCACCGCACTCAACATTGCTGCTACTTCAACTCTCAGTGGTGCAATTCGGGTAGCTAGGACTATTGTACCGACGACGATCAATGCTGCTGCGACTGTAAGCGGGAAGGTGACTGCTCTTCGAGCTATCTTCTTTCAGCAGATTTCTGCAATCTCTACTCTTTCAGGAGCTATCAGAGTATTCCGAGCCATACTACCGACAAACATCTCAGCTACTTCTACGGTGAGTGGTAAGATCCAGGCTCTTCGAAGATTGGTTATAGCCCAGATCAGTGCATTTGCTACAGTGAGCGGAGCTTTAACGGCTCTACGTCGTATCATACCTACTCAGATCTCTGCAACCTCGACTGTTTCGGGTAAGGTCGTAGCGATCAGAGCAATCAAGCCGACCACCATCTCGGCTACTTCAACGGTCGGCGGCTCGATCAAGATGAGTAGAGGAATTCTACCTACTCAGATCTCTGCAACAGCTAGTGTTTCGGGTAGAGTAGCAGTACGTCGAGCTATCTTCCCGGCTATCATTCAAGCATTCAGTACCTTAGCCGGTGTCGTTCGTCGTCCTATTGCTGGGCATATCCAGGCTATCAGTACAATCTCAGGTCAGGTTTCAAGACTCGTTATTACCTCAGTGGCACAAGCCGTATTCATCGGTGGTACCATTACTGTACATACAGAAATTACACGAGGGATCAATATGGGTGGTAGAAAGGGTGGGTACCTCATCGATCATGTTCTCTACCCAATTAAGAAGATTGGTATCAAACAGTATCAATCCAGAACTAGCCTTGATCTTCCATTGAGTGACACTCACATTAAGAAGTAGTAAGAAACTCTCTACTAATAGATAGAGTGTTCTAACATATAGGAGAGAAAGTTGAGTAATAACAGAAGTGAACGTTTAGGGATGCGGGTTAACCCGGAAGATAAGAAACGATGGAAGCAAGCAGCTTCGCATCAGAATTCTTCCCTATCGATGTGGATCGAGACAGTGTTGAATATCCTGTCAGATCAGATCCTTGGCCCACGTCCACCACAGGCTCCTAAGGGTCAGCTACAGATAGGTGAAAATGAAAATGACTAGATCAATTGAGTTTGAGTGTGATTGGTGTCACGCTACGATCCATATGGATGAAGCCGTCAATGAGGATCCGTTAGAGATGGGGTGGATTTCTGTTGAGATGTATGATACAATAAAGGACGAGCCGGTTACTTACGACTTTTGCTCACGAGATTGTGTCCTATCACACTTCATGGAATAGTCTTCAATCGAAGTTAGGTGTTGAGGTAGATTATAACGATATTACCTCGACACACGACGCAATTTCTGCTATACTTACAAAAACGGGAAGGAGCAACATGAACGACCAGGAGATTGGAGCTAAGGGGAATGAGCGGATTGGGTCGATCAAGAACGTCATCGATGCCCAAGGCAATACCTCGATCTTCCGTAAGCAGAACAATGGTCGTTGGGCGCTCCTGGATAGCATGGCTGACAAATACGACTTGACAGACACTGAGAAAGGTGATATACTTAGTCCTATGGAAACCGAGAAGAACACTTCAACCACTTCACTCATCCCGAACGCTGAGGCGTATCTGGATAACAACCTGAATGTCCTTCTTGTCGCCCTTCACGGTGTCGGCAAGACCGTCTCTATCGTTGAGCTTGCTCGCCAGCGTGGGATGAACTTCAAGTACTACTCCTGTTCAACCCTCGACCCGTACACCGACCTTGTTGGTGTGCCTACGCCTCGTGACTACTGCCCCGAGTGCAAGCTGTACTTCAAGGATCAGGTCAAGTGCCCCGACTGTGGTGGCAAGACCGTCGAGTCCCTGAAGATGGTTCGCCCGCGTGAGGTCGATGAGGCTGAGATCATCTTCTTCGATGAGTTCAACCGCGCAGACTCGAAGACCCAGAACGCTCTCTTCGAGATCATGCAGTTCAAGTCGATCAACGGCGACCCGCTTCCGAATCTCAAGGCTTGCTGGGCAGCAATCAACCCGCAGGACGATGAGCAGAACTATCAGGTCGAGCCGATGGATCCGGCTCTGCTTGACCGGTTTGATCTCTACATCGAGATCACTCCGAAGCCGTCTGTCGCTTACATGGCGACTCATATGCCCCGGCCTATCGCTGCTGCCCTCAAGGTCTTCTGGGATCAGCATCAGGAGGCAATCAAGTCGGGTGCAAAGGATTCGCACTCGGATTACATCTCTCCGCGTCGTCTTGAGAAGATCGGCCTGGTGTGGTGCGCGACCAAGAACACTCGTTCAGTCAGTGCAGCACTGCCGATGGGTGGTAACTTCGAGAAGCGCAAGCTGATCGACCTTCTCAAGCAGGCTCAGAAGGAAGTCGATAAGGATAACGGTCTGATCGATCCGACTCCTTACGACGACGAAGACGAGATCACGCCTGACGGATCTGGCCTGGGTGATCGCCCTGCATCGCAGTTCACCTACCGGCTCGCCAACATGAGGCTTCAGCAGAACGAGCTTGCTGATTACCTTGAGCAGAATCCGCTTCACGCACCGACTCACGAGAAGGTCGTAGAGCAGCTTCGCCAGGGTGTCGGTGGAGAGGAAATGGTTCTCAAGTATGGCAAGATCCTCAATGCTCTGAACCCTGCAAGCCTAGAGGCACTGGTTGTCGGATTCCCGCAGGCCAAGGTCAACGAGATGAGGAAGGGCTTCATTCGCCTCAACACCGATGATCAGCCGCTCGCTAAGGGTCTGAAGCGTCTCCACAAGGTTCTGGACAATGGGAACCAGCTTCCTAACTGGCCCAGCACGATCTAAGAACCCCTCCGGATGGGGAGGTAGGGAAACCTACCTCCCCCTTCTTGATTTCTCTCTGTACTTCTGATATAATAGGAGCATGATGAAAAACCAGGATCTCACGAAGCATTACAAGTCGGCCATGGATTACCTTGACCGGAACTATGCTTACTTCCTCACAAACGTCATTCGGATCGGTCATCCTAAGTGGACAAAGGCGATCCCCACCGCAGCCGTTGCGCTACTTCAGGAGCAGGGTAAGCTCCCGCAGGCACAGGTGAGTGACCAGATCGATTTCGAGTTCATCTTCAACCCCGATTTCGCTGAGTCTCTTGATGTCAAGTCGATGGGCTTCGTTCTTGCTCACGAGACGATGCACATCGTTCTCAACCATCTCAAGCTCGTCAGCAACTTCATCGACAAGGATCGCTACAACGAGATCCGTGCTAAGATCGAGAAGGGCGAGCGCCTGACTAAGGGCGAGATTCGCGACTCAATCAAGATGCAGCAGACAGCCGCTAAATTCAACATCGCGGCAGACTGTGTTATCAACGACTACCTGGCTCAGGCCGGTCTGGATGTCTGGAAGGATGCTTGCCGTGGACAGATGTTCATCGGTGAGGATGCCGCATTCCTGACCGTCACTGATGTCTTCGAGCGGCTTCCTGATAAGCCGCAGCAGGATCAGGATGACGACGATGGCGATGAAGTTGCTGACGGGGATAGTGATGGAGAGGGCAAGGCTCGTGGTCTTGGCTCAGAGGATGGTCGTGGATCCGGTGCTGTCGATGGTCACGGCTGGATGTTCGATCCTGACTTCGCAGACAAGATCGCTGACGCCATCGACAAGATGAACGATGAGATCGAGAAGAAGGATAGCATCCCGGCTGACCTTCAGGATAAGCGTGTGGAAGAGAACGGTGGACAGACCGCCGCTCAGCAGGCTCTCAACCAGTCCATGCGGGCAGGTTCCGAAGAGGGTAACATGCGCCAGTTCACCGAAGTCAATGGACTGAATCTCGCTTGGGTCAAGCTGCTCAAGGAAGTCGATCCCAATATGTTTAAGGAGCCGGGTCTTGCACCACCGCCTCGTCCTGCTTGGCACAAGCGGCCTCGCAAGCTTGGAGCAGCAGCATTCGGTGACCTGAACCTCCCGGTCTACCAGAAGGATGTTCGCCGTGAGAAGCGGTCGAACGAGAAGCCCGCAATCGTGATGGCCCTCGACTACTCCGGTAGCATCGGCCCGCATGACGCCGATAGGTTCGCTACTCTGGCACGGTCGATCCCCACGGAGCGGATCAAGCTCTTCTGCTGCACCTTCACCACCAGCTATAAGGTCTTCGATCCCGAGAACCCGCATGGTGGCGGTGGAGGCGGAACCAACTTCGATCCTATTGCAGACTTCATCAGTAAGGAAGTCGAGCCGCAACTCAAGGGTAAGTACCCCACCGCTGTCATCGTCATCACCGATGGTGAGGCACCGATGAGTAAGACCCCGACTGAGGATCAGGCTAAGGGTTGGCTGTGGCTCATCTCTCCGGTCGATAGAGCAGGTTCGTACTACCCCGCTTCTAAGAACATCGGGCGTCGGGCAATGCTGACCGAGTACATCGCTTCGTGAGATGACTTACCTGGGCCTAGAACATGCATTGCGGCAGGAGATTGGTTCTATCAAACATGATATCGAGCATGTGGAAGATTACTCTTGAGAAGTGTCAGACTGAAAGAGAAAATCTTGACAACAAAGAACACGCTCACCTGAAGAATCTGCTAGATTTAGAGTCTGCTCTAGCTGAATGTGAAGAGGCGCTAGAACCATTCAAAGATAAGGAAGAGAATTAAATAAAACTGAACACGGAGAGGTTGATATGTCAGAGACAGAGATCAGAAAGATAGCCAATGTAGAGTTCGACGCTGAAGAGCAGAAAGCCAACAGTGCGCTCATTGAAGCGATGCAGATCATCATCCATGATTGGAACCTCTACGAGGGTAATCGTTCCGAAGTAGCGGCGGCTATTCATACTCTTCAGTTGTTCATCATCCAGCACATGCTACAGCGGGTTGGAGCCAACGGCTTCAACCCTTGGTATGGAAGGGATGCTGAGGATGTTCAAACGTAAGAAAAGATGTAGTGTCTGTGGAAATTCAAATTCTTACATCTTTAGCCCTAATGATGATGTTTGCCATCAATGCAAGTGGAATAAGATAGAATCATCTCTATTTGACGACCAGAATCAAGATTACTTCTATAACATGGGATATAAAGTTGGTCGTGGAGAACATCTTCCGATGATTAACGTTCCGACCCCTTTCAAGTCTCAGTATGAGATGGGGTTGAAGGACGGCGAAGGAGATCTATATAGCTTATGAGAGAACTAACACCATATGAGAAAGAGAAGTGGTTCGATGAGTACAAACGGTTTAAGATGGAGTCCTCCGATGGTGCTCCGTGGTTCCTGGGTTATGGGGACGAGCTAGGCGAAGCATTTGACGGTGCGTTGTATTGCACCGATAAAGAATCGTATGGGCTATCGGAAGAGTTCGTACTAGCGGCCCAGATCGAAGTACTGGATATGTACTATTACCAGATTCATTATTACACAGGCGAGTACGGTGGCTATGAGACACCCGAGACTCTAGGACTTCCGCCTGTGGATGACTTTATCGCCAAGGCTAAAGAATTGGGATGTGAGGATTTACGTCCTTGGGTTGAGTTCAGTGATAACAATCGACGCTTGTGGGATTGGGCGATGGACTGGCGGGGTGAGCAGTGGCAGCGGATCGAGTCGCTGCTCGATGGCGCGAGTCTGATCGCGTCCGAGCGTCTGCGCCAGATCGAGGTCGAAGATTGGTCATCCGACCACGACGACGAACACAACGACGGTGACCTGTCGCGGGCTGCCGCCTGTTATGCCCTCGAAGAAGTTGATCGGGACGGCTTCCTTGATCTCGATGACGTGTGGCCCTGGGCGGCGAAGTGGTGGAAGCCGACCCCAGAGGATCGCGTGCGCGAACTAGTGAAGGCCGGGGCGCTGATCGCTGCCGAGATCGACCGCTTGCAGAGGAATCCCGGTGCCTGACTTCTCCCGCCGAGCAACGCCCGGGGAGTCGCCGCTTATGCTCAAGTGGACATGCCAGGCGTGCGGCTGGACGACGACGGTGGCCGCACCTGGATTCGCTGGTGACGGCCGCGACCACTTTCCCGACGGTCGAACGCCTTGCGGGCCTCTGACCGCTCAGCGTGACGTGAGGTATCCGTCGTGACCGGGCTGCCCAAGAATGGCACCCCAGGGCGCGTAGACGGATGGAGAACGCGGCAACGATCTCGCAGGATTTGTGGTATAATAGTACAATGAAGATAATTGCAACCTCTGATTTCCACGGTACTCTCCCCGAGATCCCTGAGTGTGATCTCCTGTTGATCGGTGGAGATGTTTGTCCTGTGTGGGATCATGATCGTCAGTTCCAGGCCGATTGGCTTAGGTCTACATTCACAGAATGGATGCGGAACCAGCCTGCAAGGATGACGGTATGGATTGGAGGCAACCACGACTTCGTTCTACAGGACTGGCGGAACAATCCACGGAAGATCAAAGAACTTCCAGGGATTTACCTGGATAACTCAATGGTTGAGATCCCTACGATCATCGACGGTGAACCCGATTACGGAAGAATGTTGAAGATCTGGGGTTCACCATATTCAAATCAGTTCGGTAATTGGGCATTTATGAAAAAGGAGCACGATCTTAGCTCTATATGGCGTAAGATCCCTCGTGACATCGATATCCTGATGGTTCACGGCCCGATGCATGGGTTGGGTGACTTCGTTGGTGCGATGACGTGGAGTGCCGAGAAGCGTGGATGGGACAACATGGAAACCTCCGGGGTTCATACTGGCTCAACCTCCTTGTACAACCAACTCAACTATGATGAGTGGCCGAATCTGAAGCTGTTCGTCTCTGGTCATATCCATGGTGCTCACGGTAAGTATCGTCTCAAGGAAATAGACGTGCATAGCGTGGCCCACCTTGACGATCAGTACAACCCTACGAATCCATTGGTGGAGATTGACTATGCCGTTTAAAGGTTTATTCATAGGGGCAGCACTGGTCGGTGTATTATCCGCTCTAATGGCACTAGCTCTTGGATTCAACGTCTGGTCTTGGCAGTGGTGGCTCATCTGGTTTGTTTCGACCGCGTTTTATGAACTTGGTTACTTCATCGACAGGGACTAATGCATTCCATAGAGTGGATCTCACGTCCTGCGTTTCCTTCTGGTAAAAGATCTTGGAAGCAAGATCTTAAAGATGATATCTATGTTGCGGGGTATAACGACGGTCGTAATGGAATTGATATGAGGCAGGATTATTACAAGTACCCTGTTATTCAAGCTATTTTTGAAATGGGATGGGAAGATGGTTGTGGTGATCTTGAGCTTTACAGAGATATCGATATGTGATATAATACATCTGTGAGCGACGAAAGGACAGAGATGAGCACCACCGCCGTTTATACCCATGACTCCAAGGGTCACCGTGTTGATGTCCATGCCCCGAGCAATATCGTTCCGGGTGACTACGAGTATCGTGGCGTCAAGGTCAACCGCAAGGATCCCGTCAAGGGTGGCCCTGCTGGTACCTGCCATCATTGTGGCAAGGCCATCGTGTGGGAAGTCCTCTGGCTTCATCGTCCCTCTGGCAATCTCGTCACCTTCGGAGAGATTTGCACCCAGATCCTGGGCATGAGTGACAGCCGTATCGAACACGAGATGGTGCTTCTGAAGCGCCGTGCCGAGAACGAGCGGGCTGCTGAGCGGGCCAAGATGGAGAAGCAGGAGAAGATTGACGCATTCAAGGCTGAGCAGCCTGAGGTTGTCAAGTTCCTGACTGACCTGGACGCCAACGATAGCTTCTACTTCCTGGTTGAGATGAAGCGCTCGCTGGATCATTGGGGTGGGCTGACTGAGCGCCAGGTTGCTTCTGTCAAGAAGTGCATGGTTGCTCGTGAGTCCTACAATGCCCGCAAGATTCAGGAGGCTATCGATCAGAGCATCGCTGGCCCTACTCCTGAGCTTCAGGAGGGTCGCCGGGTAATCGAGGGCGAGGTTGCCTCTCACAAGTGGCAGGAGAGCATGTACGGCGACACCCACAAGATGCTGGTCAAGCAGGATGACGGCAACAAGGTGTGGGTCACGGTTCCTCGTGAGATCAGTGACTACGTTCATGAGAACGATGTCGAGCTTAAGGGTCTTCGCGTCCGCTTCACCGCTACGGTTGAGCGCAGCAAGACCGATGACAACTTCGGATTCGGCTCGCGGCCCAGCAAGGCATCGGTGGTCGTATGAGTGATCAAGAACTAGAACGTCTTAGAGCACAGCGCGATTACTATCGCCGCCGTTGGATCATTCATGGACTTCACTATCGCCTTTCAAGTAATTGGCGAGCAGAGAGAATAGCTAGGCTCAAAGCTAGGCAGAAGGATGATGATGAAACAAGTTCTTAAGGGAATATGGGAAGGGTATTTTGTGACATTTCTCCATCTCTGGCCACTATTCTGTATCCTTCTACTCGTAATCCAGACTCCTGTTCCTATACTTGGTAAGGAGTGGTGGCCGTTATGGTTTATAAGTCTAGGTCTTAGTATCTTTTGTCTATACGGATATTGGAAAGAGAGGAAGAGTAAATGAAACGTTTCTTGCGATTTCTACTGCGTCGTCCAAAGCCAGTTCCCTATCCAGAGAAGTTCTGGCCAGATAGCTTCGGGGATCTCTAGTGATCATCTACCAACACAGAATCTACCGGGTTGATCTACAGAACAACCCCGATGTTCTCTATCTCTTCGGTGATAACCTGGATAGAGTAGGGCTAGGTGGTCAGGCTGGGGAGATGAGAGGCGAACCTAATGCTATCGGAATTGCAACTAAGATTCATCCTGGAATGAGTGAGGATGACTTCTTCACCGATGATGCGTTCGCATACAACATGAATAGCATCAGGACGGATCTTAAGCCCGTAGGCGAGCACATCATTGGTGGCGGGATCGTAGTGATTCCCTCTGATGGACTTGGAACCGGTTTGTCTCAACTACCCGAACGAGCACCACGTACCTATGCGTTCCTGGAAGAGGCATTGAGGATTCTCAAAGGAGAGCCTAAGACAGATCTTCTATAATGAAAATGCGAAAGTATAGACCCACGATGAAGTTAGCTGAACGTTCTTGTGTGGGCAGAAGAAAAGCAATATAGTCTTAGGATTCACAATGGTACCTTACAGATGTACATCAACGATGGTTGGTATTATCTAGCAGGGCCACAAATGAGAGAGGATTATGATGAGAAGACGTAAGAGACGTTTATCCGACAAACTAAGAACACTAGCGGACAAAGCGTGGGCGCGTGGCAGCAGAGAGGTATCCACAAGCATCCACGAGGCCGCGAGAAGGGCTGAGACGGAGAGGGCAAGGTATGAAGGTTAAGACACAGTACGAGTACTCTCACAAGGTTCCGTACGAGTTTGAGAAGTTCTGTCTAGAGAATGGGATCACTATCAGTGTTAAGACAAGACCCAAGAAGTACGGATTGCCTAGATGGTACGCTTCGTCTGATAACTTGGTTGAGGTTGTAGGCAATGGTGTTCTCACTAGCGTTCGTGGCGATGGTGACACCAGAGAAGAGGCTATCGACAACTATGTCAAGGCGCTCGCTGGTCAGATTGTTAGGTTCCTCTTGAATGGATCAGAGAAGAGAGTCCAAACACCCAGAGTGTGGGGAGATAAAGAAGATGAGTGGGAAGACTAATATCCAAGAGATACGAGATTGGATCAATTGGGCTTGTGAGGCTGTAGAGACTTATGGCCAAACAGGTGTTGAACCAGTTCTTGAAGCTCTTACCGAAGTTGAGACTCAACTCAGAGAGTATGAACACGCTCTCGGTACAAGGTCGCACTTGCTTCCCGATGATATGGTCTGTGAATGTTTTGACCTAACGGGTAGCCGTCAGGTTCGTGTCTACGAGATGTGTACAAGATGCCAAGCTCTAATGCTATCAGATGATAGCCTAGAACTGCGTACAAGGCTGTCTAACGCCGCCCAAGATTCTTTCCATAAGATGACTCAATCAAAGGGGAATCAAGAGTATCAGGCCCGCCATTGGGGACGTTACCATGCATTCCATGATGCTATCAGAATGTTGGATGGCAACGAGGTAGAGAATGTCTGATAACTGGCCCATCCAAAGTATAGGTGGAGAGCGCCTGCCTTTGAATGTACCCGAGTACTGGACTCCAGATGGTCTATATCAACAGGGGTATCTTGAGGGCAAGAAGGGCCGTTTCGCTGGTGCTACAGATCTTCGGGGTGTACCCGAGGAATTCCTCATGGGACTCGAAGATGGTCATGGTGATTGGCTCGCAGAGTTTGATGGAACAGTAAATGTAAATGACAATCAATTGCAATCCAAACGTGTAGAGAACTTCATGGCCAAGTGTAATCCTGGTCAGCACAGCTACGATGCTAAAGACACCTGTACTAAATGCGGCTGGGAGTTTAGATGATCGAGGATTATAGCCGCAGTACAGTTCTATTAGTGGCTGACGCTCTTAGGTTTACCAAGAGGATAACTACCAAACGTCGGGATATTATGGCCGACATATTGACAGATGTAGTACGTGGCCCGATAACGCTGGAACAGTCTAGACAACATCTCAAGACAATGTTAGAGGCAGGTTGTAGTATCACTGCTCCATTTGTATGGGATAGATGGCTGGATAACTTTATAAAGGAGGAAGATGGATAAGATACCAGAAATGGCACCACCGGGTTGTACGTGTGGATACCCACGGTTCGAGAATGGAAGAGTTCGATTCCACACATTTGAGTGTCAGCTTCGTACTGGTATGAATACAGGTCAAGCTATTGCGTGGGTACTAAGAGAGATCGACTTCGCTACTCGTAAGTTTGGGGAATATCGTTCTGTTCACGAAGGTTATGCTATAATTCGTGAAGAACTAGAACATGAATTGTGGGAACACGTATGTAAGAACACCGGCACTACCGATGCAGCTTTCGAGGAAGCTATTCAGGTAGCTGCCACTGCTCTGAAGTACGTAATCAATCTCAGTGAGGGTCGGCCTGTACATGCTGGTCGTCCTGTACCTCTAAAGGACTAATCTATGTGGGATGACGAATTCAGAGACATCGTGTACAATTTCATTGTGGCCCTAGAGAATGGGGAGATGGTTACCCTCGTCCAGGGTTCTGATGATGAAGAGTTCACTTACGGTGCGCTCTGTGTTGCTTTGAATGAACTTCGTCGTCTCAGTATCGAGAGGCGTAAAACCACGCACTTCTCTACGTATATTGAACGTCAGACTAGTTACTTTAGGTACCAAGCTAATCTAGACAAGTGGCGAGAGTGTAACTGGATTTTGTCTTGTGCATTCGGCACTTCGTACGTGGTCAGACACATCGATAACGCGCTCTCTACGGGCGACTATGTTGTATAAAACTAATAGAATTGGAGACTAGAGTATGAAGGTGAGGCTTGATCTATTCCCGCAGGTTTTGATCTCCTGGGTAGCAATTGTTTACTTGCTGCTTCAGGATAATATCGGCTGGCTTCTTTGGATCCTGGTGGCCTTCGTCATCCTTGAGCGCATTCTGGTCAAGCTCATGGTCACGATCCAGCAAATGTACATCCAGGCCATGGCCAAGAAAGCTTACGAAGAACTAGGTAAGCAGATGAAACAGGAGAAGGAAGTTCCGAATCCTTTTTCTGATACATCACCATTCGAAGATCCCTTTCCCGACGCTTAATATATAGACCATGACACTAATCATCATATTGTGGATTGCAGTTTTGGTTGTTCATACAATCCCTAAATATCTTAGCTTCAAAGACTTCCCCCTCGATCACTTTATCGAGCTACCGAAGTCTACTAAACCAGTCGAGACTAAGAAGACCGTCATCCATCTCTACAGTGGCCCTAATGATGGTGAAGTACACGAGGTACCGTCTGCACCTGAAGACCTTCCTCACTTCTTCATTACTCCTTACATGCCGAAGGATGAGAATGGGATGCCAGATCCAAGCGAAGAGAATATCGTTCAGGCTGGTGGCATGATCTATGTCAGACCTAACCTGGCTTATTACCAACAGATCACTGAAGAGGATTACTTCTATGTTCGTGATGTAGATCACACTGAAGTACAGAAGATCCAACTTACAGGCGAGCTACCGTCTATGCAGAAGAAAGATAAGGGCGAAGAGTAATACTATCGAAGGGAGTTCTAATGCGCTACAGCTTTGTGGAGTTGGAGTCTGGTGATCAAGAATATTTCGATGATGCCTACTCAGCATTTAGATTCGCCAAGGATCAAGAGCATAAGAAGAGAAACTCTGTATCATTGGTCGCTGTTGGGAAAGAGTATGACCCCGACACTATCGATGAATCTGAGTGGATTAACCTAGCAAGCGATATGACTGTCTATAGGGGTCAGATGCTTCGTCATATGATCCGCAGTTTAGACAACACAGTGGCTTGGCTAAGAACACAAATTGAAGAGCAGAGAAATGCAGCAGAAGAAGCAGGCGATTCATGAAGATCTAATCAATCAGATACGAGATAATCTCACTCCTGATTTACTAAAACCTGAGTTTCGTGACCAACCTTTCCCGGTTGGTCATTGCTATGTTAGCAGTGAAGCACTTTACCACCTACTTGGTGGCAGAGAGAGCGGCTTACGTCCAATGCGATTGCGTATGCCTGATGGTGTTGTACACTGGTGGTTGGAGACTCCCGAGGGTGAAGTAATCGATCCTACCCATGATCAGTTCGGTGAGTCAGTCCCTTATGAGCAAGGTAAGAGCGGTGGCTTTCTAACAAGAGAGCCATCTCGTCGTGCTACGGAGCTAATGAATCGAATTAGCTCTACTGAGTCTGATGAGCTAGCTCATAATCTCATGGACGAATTAGCCTGGGTTTCTAAAGAACGTGGTGGTCTAGATAAGTCTAACTTCTTGGGTGATGATTCTCCTGAAAGAGCAACTCCTTATGTAATTCTAAACAATCAAATGTATGTAGCTCCTAGACAATATCATTATGATCTTGCGGATTATTTAGAGAAGAAGAATGGATTTACTAGAGAACAATTGAGAGATGGCTATTGGGGATGGATTAGACCAAATGAAAATACATCTTTTGAACATTCAGATATGCTCAAGGATAATAACTGGCATGATCCTGAGATGGTCAAGCGACTATACCCGAGTGCTATAGATATCACCAAGGCTCCGGTCGATGATGCTCCTTCCGATCCTCTAAAGGGATATGAGCAGCGTCGTAGCTCTTCCTGGAAGGAATCAGTGAATGCTCAAGGATGGATCTATGATCCGGCCACAGATAAGTTCATAACCGGTAACACATGGCATGGTGGGCTATTAGAACAACTATTCGATAAGCCTTGGCCCTATATAGACAGAAGCGAACTAGACAAATTAGTTTATGGCTGGTTCGGACATCCGGCTAGTGGTAAAGACCCTGTAGCTATCTATTCCGATAACTTTGGATCCACTGCGACCGAAGAACAAAAACAGAGAGGATTGCAGCTAGCTAAAGAGTATTACGAAGAAAATGCCGCTCAAAATATAGAATCTAAGGTAGCCTTCGAGACAGAACCAGATCCTCCCGATCCTGGTCATTACGTAGTGACATTCGTATACTATGCCGATGGTACACTGGAAACGGAAGTAGATCGTAGTCATGCTCACATGATCAATGAGTACATTGCACAACATGGATATGATCGTCGGGAGTTCATGTTGAACATGATGCCCGTACTTGGATGGGTATTCTCCATAGACAACCAACTTTATGCCGTTTTCGCCTCTCAGGGATACAATGTCCAGAATAATACTCTTGAATCAGAGAGGGAAGAGACGCTAGTAGCATTGTCAAAGAGGTTCGATAAGCCTGTTCGTGAGACTGACTATCAAGAATGGATGGCTAACCAACAATGGGAAGCTATTGTTGGTGAGTCTAGCGTTCAGAAGACGGCATTCGATCAGGCTTTCGTGTATGCTAACGATCATCTCTACGTGGCTAATAAGCCTCATCCAGCTATCATGCGAGCTAACGGGATCGATCCAAGCACACCATTGGTAGCTGGTATCATTAAGGATACTCCAACTGGCGATGGCCCGCTCTGGATGACATTCTTCTCATGGTCACAGAACTTTGATGACCCTGAATTACAGGATCGTGCTCGTCAGGCTATAGAACATGAGTATGGTAAATTCCCCACAGAGGTAAGTTACGACGATATGGTGAAGATCGACAACGAGATCGGCCAACATCGTAATGAGATGCGTCCTCAGGCAGATAATCGTATGAATGAACGCTGGGATGACCATGAAAAAGCTTGTCCTTTCGTGTGGATGAATGGTATGGTATGGATTGGTGATGAGTTATCAGGTCATAATGGATTCGCTACAGATAGACCAGATATGTATGCCGAATGGTCAAGACTAATGAATGAATCCGAACACACAACTTGGAGCAGGGATCAACGAGACGCTTTAATGTGGTTTGGTCGTGTCTTCCCCGATGGTGAGGTCGTAGCATGGAATGACCAGCCGGTACCCGAAAACATACAGAATGATATTAGAAATGAAGCTCAGAAGCAAGGATTCGAGATGATGTCGGCAGCGCTTCCACACATCTATGTTGTGAATACGGGTGACAGCTACCATCAGTCTGGATTGCCCTTCATCTATGTGCCAGATAACGATGCAATTTACCTGGGCGAAACCATGGCTCCGCATATAGAGTTGATCAAGAACAATGAAGATCTCAATGGTTATGTGCGTCCTGAGGAATACACAACAGGCAACGGATACCTAGCCGGTCGAATAGATCGTAACGGTGATGTATTGTTCTTCAACGTTCCTGGTTCGGTGTATAATCCTCAGACTGAACAGACAGTTTTGACTACACTCAAGAGTCAGTGGCCCGCGATTCAGGATCTAGATGGATTACAAGAAGAGGATGACGATCCGATCAATAACTGGCCCGGTTCTCATACATATCCAGTTCATAGTATCATCTCTAAGCTTGCTAATGAGGAACCCGAGATCATTGTAGATCCAAGTGTGAATAATTCACATATCCCTGACTTCAATCAGATGGAAGTGATCTACATCTATGATCCGGGAACCAACAAGCTTGTCATTAGTCGTGGTCTTCATGCCGCCGCTATCCAGCAGTACTTTGGTGGGCCACGACCAGAGGATCGACAGTACGGCAACATGATAGCGGGTTACGGATCCTTGGATGCTGGTTGGGTATGTGTAACCGGCGATCTCTTGCGTAACGATTGGGTAACTGAACAGGTTGACAGAGTATTGGAGAACATAAGTTCTTCTGATCATGTTGCCTCTGTACGGCTCATTGATATCCCTGTGACTGGACAGCAGTACGATTGGGCATGGAACAATGGTCAGCGTCCAATCCTATACCATGCACCATCCGACACGCTCTACGTAGGGACACGCAATAGACACCATGGAGAGCTAATCCGTCAGATCTACAATCAAGGGCAGGCCGAGGCAGACGATTGGGATACGTTACAGAATAACAAGGATTACCTTCTCGGCTCTGGATTGCCTTCGGGTGAAACCAAGTGGTTCACTATGAGAGATAGCGAACGCAATGCTCTGATCCCACAGGCTAACCAACAGTGGCAGGACTATTTCACTCACAGAACGGCAGAAGTTCAAGTACAAAACCCTGTGTCATACAATTACGTTCCTCTTACACCGAACGAACTTACGGCTTTTGATTCATTGGACGAACGAAAACAAACGACATACTATCGACAGGCTCAAAGACTTAACGCTAGAGCAGAGAAAGCAGGAGTACCTGGCAAGATAAGGGGTAGAGATCTTGCGGCCCTTATGTATCGATACGATGGTCGTTGTGCTTATGATGGCACTCCTGGCGCAGATAGCTTTGATCATGTAATCCCATTGAGCCGTGGCGGTTCTAATACAGTAGATAACCTCTTGCCTGCTCATACTCAGTGTAATGCCGAGCTAAACGATTGGGATCAGAAACTCACACCTATTCCTACAGCAATAACTCTGTCACCTGACTGGTTGAATGTACCCGCTGTAGCCAAGGTAGCTACTGTAGTTAAGGAACTGTTGTTCACTGACGATGATGTTGACGAACGGGACGGGGACAGACATTGGGCTAAATGGTTCTACTACGCTCCAACCGATACATTGTACTGGTGGCCCACAACGAGTGAGAACGATGGTATGCCAAGTCATGCACAAGGTATTAAAGAGGCGTTCCCAGAGGAAGATTGGCTTGAGATGTGGGATTCAGGAGATCTTACCTTCGGTTACAAGACGCCAGATCAATTATATGCATATGATTTCAATGATAGATACCCAGAGAAAGATATCCACGCTGCACAAATAGCATCAGAGTTCTTTGATATGCCCACTAATCTATCCCCAGAGAGATTCGCAAGCTCCAATAACATTCAGTTCGTTGATACCGAGGGTGGAATGTATCATGGAATGGGTTTCCCATTCCTTTACGATATTCGGGATGATATCCTCTACTTTGGTACCACTTCAACTTATCATGTACAATTGCTACAGGATATGCAAGCAAACGACCAAGATTATTACGATGATTACAAGGGGAATACTAAGCCATTGGTGGGTGGTCGCTACAATCCCGAAGAGAATCCACCAGACAGGATATATCTCTACAATTACCGCAATGATCCGATAGTATCTAATAGAATTCGTGAATTGGTCAATGAGGCTATTCAGACTCCTGAATTTCAGCAAATCTATGAAAATGACTCCCATCATATGTCAGCTTGGAATCCTGGTGATACAGCTTGGGTATACGATCCTGAGACAAAGCAGCTTCACTCTGGTCAATACCACGGAGAAATCATCCGTTCGATGAACCTACCGAGAGATTACAATTGGGATCAGTTTGTGTATGGTTGGTATCCACGTACCGATGAAGAGTTTACTGACAGCTACATCGCACCTGAGTCTGTTGATCATCCTGATGAGCAGGAAGCACTCGTTGCTGCTCAAAGAGAATTCGCTAATAGAACAGCAAGGACGGCTGGTGTAGTGTATCTTGATGTACCGAGTACAGGCTTCGGTGGTATGAACCCAGAAGATACTTATCCCGCAATATATGATCCTGAGGTTGATACTTTGTATGTCGGTACTCTACCCGAGACTTCTCACGCCGAGTTGATCAGGAATAGTCCATTGGGTCACATGATGAATGATAAGGGACACGGGTACAATATGGATCATCTAGGATTTGCATGGATCTATCCGACACAGGATCCACATGATCCTGGTTATGAGGCTGTATCATGGACAGCAGCAATCCCGAGTAAACTATTACAAGAAGCCGTTAAAGGACTCAGAACAGGCAAGACATCTGAACGAAAGGAGGATGAAGCTCATGAACAACTACAGTTGGATACCAAGGTAGCTGAATCACAGTGGATTATGAGTGGATTCTACTGGCCCGATAACAATGCGGTTGATATATCGATGCCTGGTCAGGGTCATACTGGACTGATGGCAGAACAAGAATATACCTCCGAGTTTATGAGAAAGCAGAATTGGGTTCCGTTCCAGGTGTTCCACGATTCTCGTGACAAGTTTTACTATGTGGTCGTTGGTTCTGATTGGGTCAACGGTGGTAGTTATGATCTACCACCCGAGGGCGAAGAAGCTATCCGTGAACAGATACAGGTGAACACAGATGAACCTGTGTACTTCGAAGGAGATATGGTAACGAGCAAGGTAGCTTCTAGTGTCGAGTATGTTCATGTTCCTGAGGATCTACGTCGAGAGTGGGAACCAGATAGTATCCGAGGAAATGCTCGTCCTTGGTTGTTAGTCAATGATACATACTATATAGGATCATTAGGAACTGGCCATGCTGAATTAGTTTATGCGGGTAATCTTCGAGATGAATCTATTGACTATAGTGACACCGGTGTTATTACAGACGCTTCTGAGCTTCTAGATATCTATGGTTATCGAAGCTATCCGATTCAAGGATCAAAGTTCTTCGTGATTCCTTTCAATGATGAAGCCCTAGCAGAAGAGTTAGCCCGACTTATGATTGACCACACAGATGAGATGATCAAGAGCACCAAGACCGCATTACAAAATCATATTCCAAATCCCGGTTACACCGAATGGGATTCTCGTGCTGGTCGTTATGCTTGGGTTCTTCTATCTGATGGTCGAATCCTCTTTAGCAAGGAGGGTGGAAGTCATCAGTCTATTGCTGTTGATCATGAATTTGGTCGAGAATACGATTCATTTGGAAAGGGAACTACTTATGGTCAATTATTCGACAAGAATGGAGAAATTGAGGTTGAGATATTTACATTCACAGGCGGCGGGAGTAATCAGCCACCTGAAGAAATTAAGGAGAAAGTCAAAGCAGCATTCATGGATCACAAGGACGACTCGTGGTATGGTAAAGTAGCTATGCCAGGTGGAGGCTATTGTTATCTCTGTTACAATGATCCAAAGATAAAGAATAAGCAAGGTATGCATCCCGTCACTCATTGGGATTGGGTCATCGATGAACTTCACCCAGATCCTAAGCCGTCTCAGATCGGTCTATGTGATATGCATCACTGGATTCTACAGACCGAAGGTATCGATGGGTGGAAGCAGATCTTCCCTCTACGTAGACAGCCTGTTATGTCGAGCACTATCGTTGAGGTTCGCACATTAGGTAGTGCCGAGGAAGATGTAGCTGATTCGCGGCCTATCATCTACGATCCAGAGACTGACACAATCTACATCGGCGGATATGGTGGCTATCATAGCGAACTAATGGATAGTGAAGAGATGGGCGGCAAGAACTGGCGAGGTATGGCCTTTGGTAGATTCTCTGGGTTTGATCATTTCAAGTGGTACATGAATCAGGATAGAATTCCTGATCTAGCTAACGTTGAGGAACAGATCCAGGCAGAGGCTCGTGTTCATTCTAATCTAGCGGAACAAATGGGATGGACGATTGAGGATTTAGGGCCAAGCGACCATAGCCACGAATTACTACAATGGGATGTCGATCAAGACAGACTGGCTTGGGTCGCAGATCTAACTACCAAAACGATCTATATCGGTGAAGGTTGGATGCACCGGGAGATCTTCAAGCGAATGCTTAACATGAATATTGAACACGCCGGTGATATGAGTTTCAGCGGACTTGATGTGGATGATATCGCCGCTGGTTCCACAATGGAAGACGATCCTTCTAAGATGGAGTTCTATGAATGGGGAAAGAATTGGGATCAGTATGAACTCAATGAATTACGTGAGATCCTTCAAGATTACATAACTGATGATCATATCAAGACAGCCGTGGAATTAGACAAGACTGAAGCTGGATGGCCCTCTGGATATGAGTGGTACACTAGCTGGTTGTATGTTCCCGATACTGGTCAGCTACTCATTAAGAACAAGCGTGATGTCAATCACACTATGTTGATTGTAGAAGAACCACAGTTAATGCAGGAGATTCGCGAAGGAGTGGAGATTGTACCTGGCTTGATTCTTAAAAACAATCATAATCAGTATGGGATACTATCGATGTACTCGGATAAATGGGATGGAAGTAATATCTTACATCCTGGGGCCAATGAGGAAGCAGTCAAGGCTGTTCAGGATTGGGCAGCAGCGAATACTCATTGGGGTGATTTACCTGTCGTAAACACCGAGGATTCACGCATTAGCTCATTCAATCATATCAACTATGTCAATGTACCAGAATTCAATTACCACGGTGATGGAGTCCCCTGGATTCTATTGAATAATGGTGATATCTACATGGCTACCGAATCATGTTTTCACAGAGAATTGATTTGGGCAATAGACCCAGATGATAACTATAAAAATATAAGTTCAAATATAGCAGCGGCTGGTCGTGTAGAGAATGGGGTAGTGAAGACCTATTGGGGGCCGGATAGAGCCAATGTAAGTAATGAGGTATTACGTGCGCTCAAAGAAGGAGCATTGAATGAAGATGAACGAGGTAAGATAGCTACAGTGGTAGATGACTTGAGTAGTCAATTCCCGGCGTCGGCATCAGAAGCTGAAGAACCATGGTCATACTGGAAGTATATTTATGACAATGATACAGATACCCTGCACGTATGGAAAACCAAGTATGAGGATGGTGATCCTATACATGCGGCAGCCTTCCGTGAGATCTTTGGCCCGGATACTTACAATCATAATTTCAGAAATAGTGAAGCACGCTTTGCATGGGGGCATGGTTATGAAAATGGTTATGAGCTTTATGGTCATCACAGTACTCCCGATGTAAACGCTCATGCTGAAGCAGCCCTAGCTTACTTCATCAATAGTTTTCAGCAAGAGACTAGCAAGACGGCTGGTGAGTATACTCCCATGGTCAAGGGTATCCGTGGTCGATGGATCTTACTCCACGATGGAACTGTGTTGAGTGACGATGATCCAGGGACGATACACGCTCAGATTCTATTAGACAATGGAGCAACACCGGATCAGATAAAGGATATTGGATTCGATGATGTCAGTCTGCGGAAGTACATTGATAACTATTACACATTCTATAACAATGTAAAGCAGGATCAAGAGCGCCAGCGTAATAGCTCAACTGATCAGTGGGACAACATCCAGCCTGTCGATGATTCTTGTTACCTCGTTGCTGCTGATCTCTCTCATGAGTACCCAGAATTGCATTATGAAGCTGGTCAATATGGTGATCAGGGCGAACATGCGTGGCTACGAATGGATGATGGAACAATCATTGATCCTACTCACGGTCAGTATGATGAGAGCAAGCCGATGAATATTGTCAAGCCCAATGATCCAGCCCAGAAACTGTATAAGTCGTGGGCTACTAATCCTAACATGACTACTGATTGGAATAATTACCCAGAAGAGTTTATGGATGATCCCGATGATCCATTACACTGGTTATTTAGAGGAAAGCCAGGTCATCCTCATTCTGGCCCCGATGAGTTTGATGGAGCAATGGCTCCCAAGACGGCAGGCTGGGAACAACAGCAGCTTAACCCCGACGCTCAGTATATATGGGTAAGAGGTAATAAAACCACAGTAGCGGCACCAACATGGTACTCTCATGGCTCATTGATCCAGTGGCTTCGAGATCATAATGAAGAACCATTATCCACGGGCAATATGTCATTGGGTAAGGACTTACCCGCTAATACTGTCGTGCTTCTATGGGAGGATGATGAGACAGGTGATAAATACTCAAAGGCAAGCTCAACTGTCACGGTACGAGATGATCCTCATCCCAAGAGCTTTATCTGGACATACGATGTGAACAAGGATCATTTCACGGTAGGCAATCGTGACTGGTATCACACACGCTACTGGCCATCTACTGATGGTGGTGTAGTGTGCGGTGGTGTGAATCCCGATGGAGTGTGGAGCTATGATGACTCCACCAATAAGACTACACCATCCGAAGCGAAAGCATTGATGCAGAATCTATTGGATCAAGGACTTCAAGAACAACTAACCAACAAAACGAGCGCTGTGGTTCCCAATCCTACAGAACCGTGGAATGATCCAGCATGGTTGAAGCAATGGCAGGATAGAGAGGACGAAGGAGGATTCTATGGTGATCATCGTGAGATCGCTAATCCTTATATCCCGTTCTTGGTCATGGAAGATGGCAGAACCTGGATAGGCTGGGACTATGCTTCACATGCATATGAATGGATGGTCGATGAAGCAGAAGAAGAGTTGAATATTGATTACAATGCAATGAAGGATTCACAAGGATCTATCAACTTCGCGGATCAAGAGTATGAAGTTCACTGGCCCAATCATGGATTGCATAGAGAGCTAGAACAACAGATCGTAACCGAGATAGTCAATGATGTAGAGGATGAACGCAAGCGGGCATTCGAACGGGGTAGATTGGATGACAAGACAGCATGGGTAAAGACGGCGACACGAGTGGACGTATCTAATCCCGAGGATCTAACACAATGGCGCTGTGGTTTATGGGTATACGATGAGAAACAGGATCACTTGGTCTTGGCCCCGTATTTCTCACACTATCCGTTTCATGCCAAGCTGATCCGAGACTACATGTGGGACTTCGAACCCAATGATCGAGACTATGAGGCTCTAGTAGCTGGACAATGGTGGCTCAGAAACAACGACTTGGTTGTGGCCGAAATATACCCGGATGATAATGAAATTGAAGGGCCAATGAAAGATATGATCGAGGGCTACATTAGTGAACATCTACAGACAGAGACAACGGCTGGATTGAATGGTGATCTACCCGACAACCTGCGGAACATTCCTTTAACAGAGAACGAAGGATGGTGGGGAACATACATCACCGATGTACCCGTGAGTACCGATAGACTGAGTAGAGATGTACTAACGACTTCCCCCACTCCACTCTCCAGACGTGATGAGCAACTGACTCACAGGAATTCGGCATATATAAACACACATGAAAGTCAAGGCTTGACATACACTTCAAGTTATGCATCGGATCCAACAACCCCGCATGAATACACAAGTAATATAACATCTGCCCTAGGGCTAGACACCATGCGGCACACTAACACCCCTATAGGCAAGTACCCCCACCAAGGTTGCCCCTCTAGGGTACCCCCGTGGCATAAAAGAGAGTACCTTTCCGCAAATGGAGAGGTTCCAGAGGTCGAGGACACAGGGGCAAGAACCGCAAGTGATACCCCTTGGTGGGTAGTGGCAGAGCCAGGGGAGGAACCGAACCAAATAGCATGGGTGGCGGATCTGAACACAAGAACGGTCTATGTAGGCGAATGGCATGGAGAGATCTTCAAGTCCCTCATGGGCCTCAACTACGATCACACAACGGATGAACAAGCGGAAGAAACACCCAATCTTGCCACGGGAAGAAGCTGGACACAGTTCTACGGAACCGAAATGAGCAGGGAACAAATAAAAGAGATGCTTCAAGCCATCCACGATTACTACGAACAAAGAGCCTACCATTTTTCTACAGATATTTTCCCCAGGGTTGAGGACATCCAGGCTTCCCCTAACAGCAAGTTAACGGCTCTATTCGAGGATATCAACGGTACGACGGCCTTTGCATGGAGTCCCGAACAACTCATTCAGGGCCACAATCATCGTTTCATTATCATGAAGATCCGAGATCAGGGGCTGGATCCCAATGACTTCACCTACGGATGGAAGAATGGAGATCACTTCTATATCCATTCATGGGATCATCAGGACTTCCAGGCCGAACATCAGATACTTGAGTGCAAGAAGGCTTTAGAGGCGATGGGACTCCACGATGAGGATGGGCCTTCCTTCCAGGACACTGGTAAGGTCACCGGTACACTTGAGCAACAGATTCACCCAGGTTGGGGAGGACAATCGCTTATCTATTTCCGGGGAAAACAGTATAGCGCCCCGACTCATGCCCAGAATTTCAGAAAGCTTATTGGCGATGGAGCCTCATCGGAAGAGATCCTCCATGAAGGTATCCCCGGTGCCCGTTACTTGGATCCAGGTGCACAGAGACGTATAGGGAAAGTGGCGGCAATAAACGAAATTCCAGTAGAAACAGCGGGGATGCATCCATGGGGAGATGAACCCTTTATCTACTATGCACCGACCAATACTGTGTATGTTGCAACAAAATCGGGAAGGCATGGAGACATCATGCGCTGGATACAGGATCACGACCCGGAAACGTTCGCCCTGATTACCGATAGGAGCACGGGATTGGACGCTTTCAAGAATATCTTCTATGGAGAATTCGTTCCTTTACATGAATGGAGGGGAGAAGTGGAGTCCGGGGAGATAGATTACTTCACCGCGAGCGGTTCAAGGTTGACATCCGATGAGGTACCGGAGGAACTCAAGCAATGGGCCGAAGCCCGTTGGGGCAATGTCACATCCAAAGTAATAGAGTCTCATCCGAGTCTCCATATCGTGGACGTAGATAACTACAGTAGTAGGATTGAAGGGCTTGAGCGTCCTGTATTACAACGGGAAGGCGATTCTAATCTCTATGTTGGACTGTATGGTGGAGGGCATTGGGATCTAGCTAGTGTCGCTGGTATTCCTTTTGATAATATTTTAACACAAGGATGGATCGATGAAAGTGGAGAGTTTAACGCTTATTCGATAACCACAGAGGCTTACGATACACTGGAAAATGCAGGATATAACCCAGTCAGTAAAAATTGGGAAAGAACAATCGAAGATAAAGTAGAGTCTCATTTATCGGGTATCCAACTCACCCAACCCAATGAACCAAGGGATATTGATAATCCCGGTGTTAGGTGGATAAAGACCCAGGATGGAACCTACTACACCGATGAAGAGGAACCGGTCATGACTCATGCCCATCTAGTTCACCGCTACAAGATTCCCTTGGATAAGATAGTCGATGTAGGCGTGGACGATGATAGCCTCTGGAAATACTATAGCGGTTGGTATCAGAACCATCTACCCACAGACTTTATAGAGTCTCATAAAACAGCTACTCAACTAATACCCATTGATTTGGACGATTCATCTTGGCATTCCGAACCCGCTTGGATCTATGATCCTAATAAGGATCTTCTTTACGTTTCTACCGGAGCCAGTCACCACGCAAGACTTTTCCATAGTATCCTTGGAGATGACTACGGAGACACAGATGCGATGAAGACCGGTTGGATCGATCTGGATAACAACTATGTAGCCTTTGTTGACGAGGATGAAGAATCGGCATTCGCGAACAATATCACGGCCATATTCTCTCGTTATTACGATAGGGAAATGAAGCCCATTGATGGAAATACTTGGATGGCCAAGTATGGATCAATAGAGTCTCATAAACAGGGTGCCAACATAGGGGAACCTGACCCGAACAATCAAGGGAAGTTCATGGAAGGCAGTCAGCCATTTATTTACTACAATGGCGATTTCTATTGGGGTAAGGGCGCTGAACACCATCCCGATATTCTACGAACTAACATGCTTTATGGTAAGACTCCATTATTAGCTGGTTGGGTTAACTTTCGCAAGAAAGAAATCGGTCTATGGTCGGGGAACGTTACACAGGATCGTACCATCGAAGATGAGGTAGCCCGACAACTACAAGAGCAGTTCCCGGATTTCGCTATAGATAAAGGCTTTCGTTTAGGGGCGGTAACCTCTTGGAAGATCGAGGTTCTCCCCGAATCGACTGGACGGAGAATAGATGACAGAGTAGCCTGGGTAGCAGATCAGGATTCTCATACAATCTATATCGGGGATGGTTGGTTCCATGGAGATATCTTCAAGCAGATTGGAGAATTAAATGTTGATCATGCCGGAGATTTACATTGGAGACAAGACAAAACATCAGCATTATTGGCAGGAAGTATCTGGAAGAATAACATCTTACTCTACGGAAAATCGGGTGAATGGAACCCGTCTGATGAGGCAGAAGTCTACGACACTATAAAGGACTGGTATCGGGAAGAAAGGAGCGAAGATGTGTCCACCCATCAGCTTCCAAATGTCCACGCAATGTACCAACAAAGTCGAGTGATGGATATCGATGATCCGATCAACGGTAGACCACAAGAAAAGCCCTTCAGTTTCATCTACTACAACGGCGATGTATTCGTTGGATACCTCCACACTCACCCGATGCTTGTCTCCGATATGGCGGGTATGGGAATTAAGATATTAGATAAAGCCAACACAGCGGCGGGTTGGGTAGATACAGCTAATCGAGTAGGTATGTTCTACTCCTTTGAACAGCAATGGCTAAATCGTAGTAGTGAAGAAATCCAGCAGATTCAAGCCAACGAAGAAGATGCCAAGAGGCAGTTGGAGTCATGGGTACCGGGATTGGAATGGGTAAACCCCAATGATTATCTCAGACGAACCACAGCAACAGAGTGGAACTACCAGAGTGCTTTCTGGTATAGCCCTAGAACGGGACTACTCACAGGTAAAGCTGCCCACTGGCAGCTAATCGGGGATGCTCTAGCTAATCTCCCCTACGAAGAACGAGAAACTATAATGCAGCATTCTTACTTGGGTTGGATCTTCGAGTCCGAGGGAGGCAAAGAGAAGGTAGCCGTTCCTGCATCAGTGGAACACAACCTTGACCCTACTCTTGAAGAAGAGGCTAGAGAGGCTTTGAAACAAGAGGGAATCACCCTAGGTGATCCACAACCGGGGATGTTCCAGTTCGATAGCGAAGATTATCCCGCTGAAGACTATCATCTTGGACGTTTAGCAACTGAAGTAGTCGATATTCCCGAAGTTGAAGAGGAAGACTATCAAGAAAGAACCCGTAGGAAGCCTTTTGTCTACAGTCCGAGGGAAGATAAGCTCTATATTGGCCCTTATGGGAGTCATCATGTGGAATTAATCTGGAAAGCATTCGGAATGAATGATGATCCTTCGACCCCTGGTTTCGACGCCAGAGAGGAAATAGCGATGAATATCGAGGACGATCCGGGCAATCTTGGGGTTATTTTGGTAGATCAGGTCACAAATGCACCATATTTAGTACATTGTTTCGGTGATCCGAGCGATAAATGCCTCGAAGCCTTGCGTTCTACCTTCCCCGGTGTTAGAATAGAAGACGAGAACTGTGAGGTTATCTAATGTTGACGACACGTAGGCCAGTAATCCCACCTAAAGGCGGTGTAGCTTATTGCTACCTCGATGGGAACATTTACTATGAGACAGAAGGATCTCATATGGAACTCGTACGACAGATGCTTGACCAGGGGATTCCTAGATCAGCACTCGATGCATACGATCCGGGGTACAGCGCCATCTTTGGTTATATCTGGAATACAAGTGATACAGAAGAACCAAAATATGTAAATGATCAATACTCTGATATCTACTCTAACACGAAGGATCCACAGAAGACAGCGGAACTGAATTCTAAGTTACGTGCTTTATTTCCAGACATCACAACAGACACCAGTGGCCCTTACTTCGAGCCAGTAAAATGGACATTGAGCCACATTTCTGATACAATAGATCCAATGTCCGATATGACACCTATTGAGACGGCTATCCAAGGAGAACCTGCGGCTTCCATGGCTATTCGTGCGCTGAATCAAGCAGGCGGACGGGTATTTGTCGTTGGTGGTGCAGTTCGCGATGCCATCCTGGGTCACGCACCCAAGGACGTAGATCTCATGGTTCAAGGTCTGGATGGCGATGCTATCGAGAATGCGCTTAAGGGTCTGGGTAGACTGGACTTTACGGGCAAGCAGTTCGGTGTGTATCGCTTCAAGAGTGGAACCTCTGAGGTAGAGATTGCTCTGCCCAGGACTGAGGTTTCTACTGGCCCTGGCCACCAGGATTTTCAGGTTACCACAGATCCTAACTTGGATCCCGAGCAGGATCTGGCCAGGAGAGATTTCACCGGTAACGCTATGGCATATGAGCCTGCAACCGGTCAACTCATCGACCCTTACGGCGGTGCAGAGGATCTTAAGAATGGTACTTTGTCACTTGTAAATGACAAGGCATTCGAGGATGACCCTCTCCGTGTCGTTCGTGCATTGGTTGCTAATGCGCGGTTCGGCCTTGAGCCGGATGAGCAGCTTAAGCAATCACTGGCCGATAACGCTCAGAAGATCAAGCATCTTCCGGGTGAGAGAATTCAGGCAGAGCTTGATAAGCTCCTGTCTGCCCCTGACCCTGCTAAGACGATCAGCCTTGCGGAGCAGAGTGGTCTGATCCCGTATCTGTTCCCTGAGCTAGAGGCGGCTGTTGGATTCGATCAGCACAATCCTCACCACGATATGAACGTCTTCGATCACACTTTGTCGGTGCTGAAGAAGATGTCTACACTTAGCAACGATCCTGATATGAGACTCGCTGCGCTGTTCCACGACTCCGGTAAGCCCGAGTCGTACTGGAATGACGAAAATCACGGTGGCAACGGTGGTGGCCACTTCTACAAGAAGGTACTCCACGACGGAACTGTCATTGGTGCCGACCACGAGGATGTGGGCGCACGTAACGTTCGGGCATTCATGACGAGGATGCGTTACCCTAAGGATCGTATCGACCGTGTAGAGAAGCTGATCAAGTTCCATATGTGGAACTACTTCAACTCCGAGAAGGGAGCGAGGAAGTTCCTCCGTGCTCTGGACGGCGATACCAAGATGGCCTTTGATCTTCTGGCTATCCGCGAAGCCGATTCAAGTGGTAAAAGAGACGGAGAGCCGAACAACTACGATAGAGAGATGATCGACAAGGATCGTCAACTACTCCAAGATGTAATTGCTGGTCATGATGCCGGTGAACAGCACGCATTCACGATTAAAGATCTGGCCGTCAATGGTCACGATCTGATCTCTCTTGGTCTAAAAGGCCCGGAAATTGGTAAAACTCTGAACTATCTGCTCGATCTGGTCATTGATCATCCTGCTCTGAATGAGAAGGAAACACTCATGAAAGTAGTCGATGAGGGTGTCCGGGTATAATATACACGACATTTTAGTTCGCCGTGGTGCTCACTTTGCAAATCCAGAGGACTGGTGGTATTGGGCCGGATGGCTCGATGTTCTCTATGGTAAATGTACAATCAATTACCCAAAGCAACTATCCTACGCCAGGGCATATGAAATGGGTATGGCTGATGCTAAAGGTGAATTATGTATAACTTAGATCAAGTTTCCATGTTTAGACAACTTTACACAGGCCCAGACTTCTGGTATTGGACTGGTTGGATGGACTATATTAGTTATGGGAATGTTCATCGACCCAAAGAACCTGAGAATCTTACGGCTTATCTGATGGGATATGCCGACGCGAAGGGTGAAGACTATGGCTGCACCTAATCCATGGCGGAAGAGTCTCGAAGAGATTGGTCAACTTCAACCTATAACCACAAACAAAGACCCTAATCTGCTGAATGATTGGTGGTATTGGGAGGGGTGGAAAGATGTTCTTAACGGAAGGAAGGATTGGTTTACCAGTCCTCAGAACAAGGGGGACTATAAGGCTTACGATGATATCTTGGTTAGCTATCGATTAGGTCGCGCTGATGCTTCAAGAGACGAGCTATGTGAAGCAGACGATGCTAACTACACTTAAGGTCGAGGATCGACTAGATATGTCTTCATATATGCACCATGATCAAATCCATCATCATACGCTTGCTGAAAGACATCCCACGGTGCTGGGAGTGCTCTCTTCACGAATCCTTCTTGACCGTCCGTGACTCCGTAGTTATACCATGTTGAAGGTAATGGCATCGGTGTGTCGGCGGCGAATTCTAAGTCTGAAGTGTTCGGATCGAATAGAGGTTGTCCCATATCATCTATTAGGGTGCGGTAGAGATGCTTAACATGGAAACTCCCGAAGAAAGATATGACAGAATGACTCAGGGAATCGATTTTGACCCCGCAGATCCATCAAATGATGCTTTTTATGTTGGTGGGTATTACATAGGATACCGAAGAACTGATTGGCATCCTTCATGGGATACGTCGCCATCTCTTCCCCAATATAGGGCTGCGTGGGAAATGGGGCAAGAAGACGGGAAGGGAGATAGGCAGCTTGCGGAAGAGGAAGAGTTGTGTTATACTGTGGAGAGATATGCAACGGATGACGAAATGAAGGAAGGTCTTCCTTTGGGGTACCATATCGTAGATTGGGGCACCGGTACACATGGACTCTACATGAATGGGTTCACAAACCCTAAAACCGGTTCGTCTCTAGCTGCTACTGGTGATAAAAATGCACTTGAAGCTCTGGTGAGGAAGTTTTCATGAGTAAGAATAAGAAATTAAAGAAAGCTCGCATCGAGGAAGCCAAGATCGTCATTGAATTACTCAATGAGATTAGATACGATCTTTCTCGATGCAAAGGATATATCTCAGCCGTCGCTAAAGGACGGCAGGATGGTCACCATATCCTACTTGAAGATATACAGAGTGATATAGATTGCCTTTATGCGCTAAAAGAGCGGCTGCTAAGGGGTATTCGTGATTAAGCAGATCATCATTATCGATGAAGACGATAGAGCCAAGATCATTCAGGGTGATGATCTAATCACTGGTGGCTTCAGAATCACCGATGTCAACCAAATATCTTCCATTGTCACGCTCGAAGATGACTATGAATCTCCCCTGAGTGACGGTAGTACCGATTGTACAGTTACGATGATTTGGGAATATAGATCATCGATGAAAATTGGAGATGAAGTTGGCACTTCGTTCAACATGATCATGTGGGAGGACTAAATGGGTATTAGAGTAACCAAGGTTCTAGGTTATGGACTCACTGATGTAAAGATCCGAAAGTACAATATCGCTGACGGGCGCATCAATACAAAGAGTCCACTCTTAGACTACAGTAGCAAGAAAACTCTTGATGACTACATCGATTGGCTCAATACCAAACAACAACAGGATCAAGAAAAATTCTATTTCAACATGGATGGATATCTATTCAAGGAACGAGAAGAAGAGGGATTCAAGTGGAACGATAGAACAGGTGCCTTTAGCCCTCAAGATCTCTGCCATCATGGAATCGAGTACATGATGAAGAATGTACTGCTAATTCGTCCTCTTTCATGTAAGGATTGGAATAGACACGACGATATCATGGATTATATAGAGGAAACCTCTTTTAAGGACGTTGGTGATACCGATTACAGTGCCAATTGGGTTAAAGAGATCCCCGGTGGTATCTTTCCTTATAGCGGCTCATTCATGGATGCTAGAACGGGTGAGAGAGTCAAAGACGGTATCACACTCTATAGGTATCTAACCTGGCCCTCATATAGTTCTTATCTCCGAGATGAAGCCTGTCAAGAGTATGGATTCAACGATATCGCTGACGCTTATAAGAATCTAGTTCCCATCGTCCCCGATGAGGTTCGGGATCTATGTGAATGGGGTAAACTGTTCATCGATGATGATGTCTGGAAGCAGCTTCGCCCACTATTGTACTGCTACTGGTCATAATGGGTACGACTTATAGCGAAGTTCTACAGACTTTGACCGATACGTCTCTTAGAGATGCTGACTCAAGGTACTATCTCCATGGATATATCCGTGGTAGATGGGGAGATGTTCAGATTGTGATGTTCCCGCCAGATAATCATAAAGCTGCATGGGAAATGGGCTTGAAAGATGGCGAAGCTGATGCCCATCCTATATACGAATACATTGCTATATATGAAGATAATGAAGCTTACTCACATACACAGAGGATAGGATAGATGCGTAGATTCAGAGAAATCAAGATCTGGAAGTTCCATATCCGTCATTGGTATTCTATATGTTCCAGGCACTACCATGGAAAGGACGATTGCCCTGCATGTAATACAGGGTCTAGTCGTTGGTTCTTCAGTGTGTGGATTTCTAGATTCTTCTATGGGCCAAGTCCTAGTAAGGGTGGCCCATTAGGTAAGACTGGACGAGAGATCTGGCTATGGTATGTAAACAGGCCGAATAGCAAGGCTAAGCGGGAGTTGAAGAAGTGGTTCCCAAGACTAAAATAATGTGGAGATACAGGTTGGCGATGCTGCCGCCTCAATGGTTATTGAGGCGTTTACCTATGAAGCTTCGCCTATGGTTCTATTGGTGGGCAATACAGGATCTGCTTAGATGAGATGCAGTTCCGCATGGTAATATGTGATGAATTCAGTAAAGAGCAACGTCTTTGATCCCATCCAACCTAACTTAGATCAAGTTATATTTAATGGCACGGATCTTAGGCCAAGTGTAAACAAATTTGTCCAAAAGATCTACTATCATGCCCTGAATCGTAAGCTTGGTGTGACGGGTAGGGATTGGGCACACCTGTATCTCACTGGCAGCCTAACAACTTACCAGTATTCGGCTACTTCTGATGCCGACCATAGTGTTTTCCCTGACTATGACAGAATTTGGAAGCATCTCAATATAGATCCGCATGATGCTCGTGTCATGTTGGTAGAGATGTCTATCGATTACCTAGATGGTATCTTCATTCCCGGAACCCTTCATCCTATCCAGTTCTTTGTCGAGAGTCCAGGGGTTGTACCGACTGATAAGTTTCGCCCAGGACTCAGATCTGCATATGATCTTTTGGATCGAGAGTGGTTTGTAAAACCAGAAAAGGAACGAGCACACAGCGTACAGGATGAATGGCCGGATGTCTATGAACGAGCTTCAGAGATAGCCGACAAGATGACTACTATGCTTGATTCTGGTAACTACGATGCGGCTCAGAACCTGTGGATTACAGTACACAAGAAGCGACAATTGGATCAGCAGGCCGATCTAGGAGATTTCTCTGAAGGCAACATCACCCTCAAGCTACTCTTGAATCGTGGCCTTATTGATCGTCTCAGAAATGAAGTTGGATTGAAAATCCAGACTAAGGTAGGAACTCTCTATAATCCTTTGGATTCAAATAGGTTTAAGGCGGTGTTTGCCTTTGGTTATGATCCTGAGTCTGATACATTAGTGGCTGACAGAACTCATTACAGTGTCGTAAAAGAACTTATAGGGAAACTTGGTGCTCCCAAAGAAGATACTCGTGGTTTTGCAATGAGGATAAAACCCGTGCTAGGCTGGGTCTATCAGGACTACAATACAGGAGATCATGCACCAGATTGGAAAGTTGAGTTTGCCTCAGATCTCTATGACCAACAGGCTGGCTGGTCTGAAGCAAGGAATCAGCAGGCTCTAGAAGCCCTCCAACGAGAGAACCCTAACGCTAACATCACGTATGCGGGCCAGAGCGATTACAAGAACCCAGATGATACCTATGAGTATCACGAAGCTACTCTCCACACAAGTATGCCGCCGTGTTGGCAGGCACCACAGTTCTTCGAGGATTATCAGAAGAGCTATACACCTGAAGTAGGGGAAACTACAGAGGTTAGAGGCTATGATTGGGAAGTTGATTATGCCCGACTCTTCAAGCTTATTCACATGAAGACCTGGCCGCTAAAGAACATCGACGTAAGATTACTAACCCCGGAACACAAGGACTGGAACCAAATTTATGGGTATTACGAAAACGGCAAGATCTGGATCCATCCGTTCCTAACTGCTGCTGAGGCTAGTGAAACTCTCTGGCACGAGATCCAGCATCAGTATCAGGATCAAGAAAAACGAAGACAATACTACAACTACAACGTCCCAAGGCGTAATTTCGATTATGATGTATCTGAGGAAGAACATGATCCTAGTCAATATGAAGAGCATCCCGACGAGATAGACGCAAATATGTTTGCTCAATTCATGAATATGGGAGAGCAAGCTTCTACGTTCTTGGTTGTGCCTATGCCGCCCAAGTACGATCCAACCTGGGTTCCCAGAGAACTACACCTGGATCGAGGCGAGTGGGATGAACAGAACGAACTCTATGCCTTAACCCCGGAACAACTCAAGTCCGAAGAAGACGCACAGGTAAAGCTCTTCCGTACCGACTACAGTTTTTGGCAAGAGACTTGGGTTTCCGAAGAGAACTTTAGATGGAGTATCGTTGCTGCATTACCAGAGCTTTGGGAAGATCGAGTAACGACCAAGGTTATCTGGGATTGGGACAAGGATCGTATCATCCTTGGGACAATGGCTTCATTGCCACAACTGCCTAACTCCAAGATAGTAGGAGAATACCATGACGGCAGGGTCACCTTGTTTGAAGCCGAGAAGCAATGGATCTCTCCTGTGTATTTCCGACGGCTCTGGCATAGTTCTTATCCTGATAAGGAACTGAAGGATGTTTACTTCCGTCGAGGTACGGGAGATGAGTATAAGTTGAGAAGTCTACCAAGGAAGCGAAATGTCTAAAGTACCAGACATTCTGGCTCAGGATACTAGATCTTATCATTATGCGGTAGGCTATTCTTGGGGTTATGGGAATGACCATACTTCTGAGATGTTGGTAAGCTACTTACAGACAGCAACTAAAGATTGGTTAATGGGTTACGCAGATGGGAAGGGGGATCGTGAAAACTCCCAATTTTAACCTAGATTACTATTGGACAGTCAAAGGAGATTTCTATTCGACTAGTTACGTTGCAGGATATATGAGGGGTCGTTGGGACTGCGCACTTCCTGATGAAATTGAACCGCTGATACATAGTCCTTTTGGAGTGATGGGTCTTGCCGATGGACGTGGAGATAAAGAATATGACTAGTGGGATATGGACATTCTCAGTAGGTGATAACCGAGGCCAGTTCAATCGTGCCCAGGCTTTCATGGCCATGCAGTATCCGAACGAGGTTCATGGCCTTGGTGGTCATTGCATCAATCCAAAGTGTGATCACGTATGGGACGCTAACGATGAGAAGGAGATATCCCAGAACGACGGCTACATCGAGTGCCCAAATTGTGGATGGTCACAGAACGTGTACGCTGAGGGTGTGAATCGTGTTGGTCTAACTAATGATCAGATGGGTCAAATAGGAGAGGATATCGTCTCAGGAATGAAGAACATTCCTTATCTAGGCGAGATCACCTGGGTATCGGGCTACAAGAACTTCCCCATAGACCTGATAGCTGGCCCCTTTGGTGTAGAAGTAAAGACAAATCATTCAGAATCGCAACCCCGATTCAAACTTGGGGGTGGTAATAACCCCCAAGGTGGAGCATACACTCTTAAATCAAAATTGCAATATGTTCAGAGCGAGAACCTACGTCCTGCTCTGGTAGGTGTTCGACTCAACTTCTACACTGATAAGGCTGATGTGTTCGTTCGGCCAGATAGTTTCTCAGATACCTGGATCGGAGCGCCATCCCTGAATCACATAGCCACGATAGACTTCTCTAACCTGAATCCCTTTAAGGATCCGTCTCAAGTGCCGCCGCCAAGTCAGTTACCTGACGACGATGACTCAGATATTCCGTTCTAAACCTAACACGTAATAGATGATATGGATCTAAAGTTCGTGTGGGCCGATGGAAAGCTAGGGTTTGGTAGTGCATACAGCAAGGTTCACCATAAAGACATTCTTCAGCAGATGATCGACAATGGACAGGTTCAATTTCCTGTCCAAAACTACGTTGCAGGCCAGTTCATCCAGGACGATTTTCATGGGCCACAATTAGATCAGATCCGCATAGTATGGCAGGGTGGTAAGCATCCTACAACAGGAGAGCTACGTTATCAGATTCAACAAGAGTTGAATCGAACTAGCCGGTTGTCCATGTACTCTAAGGTATCTTACACTTCAGAGTTAGAGAAGTGGGTTTACGTTCGTGGTTATGGTGGAAATGTGTGGGAAGATTTGGAGTTTAGCCAGAGCGCACAAGACGACTGGTATAGAGAGAATTGGGCAGAGGATGAAGAAGATCCTCCTGATTACAGTGACGCCCTTGTGTCCCATCTTGAAACGCTTGGTTCACTTGTAGGTTTAAATTTGGATTACAAAAAGCCAGAAGATTGGCAGAAGTTAAAGGCCATGTTAGCAACTACTCCTTATGCGATGGGGTTATATGATTCGTATAAAAAGGTATTCAGTGGTGACTACTTTAATGGATGTACTCCACAAGAGGTTAACGAAGAATTGTTCTATGACGAAGCAACACCCGAAGGTGGCGACCTAAGAGATTCTTATGGGAAGGTGGGTGCTGATGTAGAAGATACCGAACCCGCTGGCGTCAATGTAGGATTCTTACACGATCCTCACAAGGAACTCTATCCTAATCTATTTCGTGGTGGAAAGGTGATCCCCAAGGATGTCCGTGATATCCTAAAGAACCATGTATTAGAGCCACTTTCACAGGAATTCGATAACCCGGATAGCTTCATCTACTTTACCATCTATGGTTCAGGGATCTCGTACAATTGGGATGAGAGTGGAGACTTGGATCTTCAGTTATGGGTTGACCTTGAGAAATATAGCGCGACTGCTAACGATCCTCTCCCGGTCGATGATCTCTTAGCAGATATCCGCCGCATCGTTCAAATGGTCAACTTCCCATCCTTCAATGAACTAGGATTGACCGATACAGGAACGGCTACTGAGGATACAACGGGAGTAATGTTGATCCAATACTATCCGAAGCCCGGTAAAGGAACCAAAGAAGAGAACCTAGCCTCACAACCGTACGCTTGTTACGATCTAGAGACAGACAAGTGGCTCGTGAAGCCAAAGCCCATTAGACCTAAGTTCTATGGCGAAAACTTCCTACTCCTAATGCCCAAGGCTAAAGATATCGCTCTACAGACCGAGGCACTTCTAGGAGAGTACCAGCGTAATATCCTTAACTGGCAGTTTTGGTACGCGATGTGGTCGAGGTACAAGAAGAAGGAATACAAGGATCAGTACAAAGAGGCCATGGATGATGCCACGCAAGAGAAGGAAGGGATCAAAGTTCTTTTCCAGGGTGTCTTCGGTGGACGTGCTGAAGCATATTCTCCTGAAGGTCAGGGGATCATGGACGAACGTGATATGCTACAGAAGCTTTTAGAAGTCTGGGGAATCTTCCAGGATCTTAAGCATTTCGCTCGTGCTCCGTTGCCTTGGGAAGAGCAAGATATGCCGTTACCTACATCCTCAGTCAATTTGCAATTGATCCCCGGTGGTGGAGATTCAGACCGGCCCAGATTCAAGAAAGACGACCAAGTTACTGGTGCTCCTGGGTCTGATCGAGAAGGTATTCGAGGCTACATCATCTATGGCCCTGACGAGGATGGGAGTTATGGAGTCCAATGGTATCCTATAGATTCAGATATGGAGTTACGTAGAGATAACGAATTGATACCTTACGGTTATACAGGGCCAAGGAGAATGGCCGCTACTCATGAGGATATCCTCTATCACGGCGGCGGTACCTTCTATGGAGTCTTCGACCCTGATCTCAAACCTTCCACGAAGGATCATGGATATTGGGTTTCAGTACAGGGCCAAGAGTACATCATTCCCAAGGATGATCTCAATATGGATGTCGTTCTCAACTATGCTGATCATGCTATTACAGAAGTTGGAGAATACATCGGGGCCTGGATTGATCAGGCTAAAGTATACCTGGACGTAACGAAATGGTTCCCTGATTTACAGGAAGCAATACAGTTTGGGGAACAGAACCATCAGCTAGCCATCTGGGATATTGCTAACCAAACAGAGATTCCTTTGGCCACAACACCACGCACAGCGGCGTTACGCAAGCTTGCGGTATGGTCTGACATCATGGAAAAGGCTAAGAGACTCCGAGATACCGGTAAAGTACAGATTACTAACAACCTTTCCAACCATGTTGTAGGTCAGGTCGAAGGAGATCATGGAACCTACAACACAGAGATATGGCGAGATGATCCTAATAGTGGTACCATTAGTCTGTGGAATTGTGATTGTCCATGGAGTCAATACTCTTGGGGTAGAACGAGACAATGGAAGAAGTACGAAGGTAGACCTTGCGCTCACACTCTAGCCCTTTATTGGACAGCGTTGGCGACACCAGTTGCCGATGAGAACCAGCAGACTCTTCCTGGAACCACAGCACCAGGGCAGTCACCGCAACAGCCCAGCCCATTGGATCTTCCAAATGCTCTTCAACAGACCATTCCTCCACAGATGCCTCAATCCCAGCCTGTGGTTCCGAGCAAGGAGAACGAACAGCTAACTATTTCATTCCCCGGTGCTCTATCGAAGTGGAGAAAGGAAGGTGCATTTATGAACGGAGATATCGTTAGGGTCAACCAGAAAGTTGAAGGTTGGGATGATCGAGAAACGATGCATTCTATTCAAAGGAACACCATTGGTGAAGTTATCTGGTCTGACGATGAGGAAACAATTTGTATCTTCTCACTCAATTCTGGGATGCTTGGGCCACATAATGTACGAGTCACAGCACCAACTTCGGCATTTACTCTGATGCCCCGAACTAGAGGGGTTGCACCACGGAGACAATAGATGAAGAAGCAGCACAAGGAGTCTAAATGGTGGAGAGCTTGTCCATCTTGTCATCAATTAGTCTATACAACAGGGTTTGGAATAGGGAACCATGCTTGTCCTCCCAAGGCTGTAGCGAAGCGAGATGCTGAGCTAGATATGGTTGTTGAGGAAGAACTCTCCACTTGGAATGCTGACCTAGAAAGGTTTTGGAATTCTTCGGATGTAAAATTTATGGAATATATAATTCAGGAAAAGAAAGATGGCAATTAATCTTCCCGACTTCGGTGGGGCACAGCAGTATGATCTCATGGCCGCTCATATCATGGAAACCTTCCCTGAATCCGAGTGGCCATTGTGGGTTAAGAACCGTTCTCGTGCCAAGCAATCAGAGCCATTAGACCAGGGAACCACCCCGTTTCAACCTGAATGGTTGACCAACGAAGGTAAGTGGAAGATTGCGGCAATGAATCTGGGTATCCCAGCCGACTACACGCCTGCTGATCCTTATGATATCCACGGTAAGATGCCGTTGATCAATGCTATGGAAGTCAAGTGGTGGGAGATGCCACCCGATCAGGCCAAGCAGGTTATTGTCAATGCGTTCCGAGCCACGATGTTGAGTCCTCGAATGAACCTCAAGAGTAACGCGATCCTGTATCAGTCTCTCATGGATATCCCAGCAGACGAATCTGACCCAACTGTATTTGAAAATCGTATTAGAGATCTAAAGGCTAAGTGGGATACGCAGGGTCAGATGGAACTTGGTCAGCAGCCCGATACTGTAATAGATCCTAATGAGATTTTACCCGGCAAATTAATGCCTGGGTTCTGGGGTAACCTACGAAGGCTAGCAGGGCTAGGGCCGTTTGTCAATGATCTCTATCGTGCTGCTATGGATGACATAGAACACGGCGGCAAGGGTCAGATCTTCCGCAACGAGATTCTACACTTAGATATTCCCGGTGTTCAGTCCAAGGTTGCGTCTTTCGCTTGGTTGGCGTTATCGCCAAACACGTCCGAATTAGCAACTCTTGATGTTCACATGATGCGTCATCTCAATGAGGCAGACGAGTCACCCAAGAACGCTAAGCATTATCTTGATCTAGAGGATCGACTAAGGAATGAACGGGATGAAATCTACGGAACAGAGGTTCCGCTCAGTCATTATCAGTGGGGAGTCTGGGATTCACGACGTACACCGGGATACCATCAGGATCATACGCCGCTCAGAGCTTACCAACCTACACCATTCACAGATATAGCGTGGCCTAATACATATAGGCCACCAAGACCACAGAGGTTAGAAGAGATGCACCCGGAACAACAGAGTTTATTAGGTAAATGGAACAAGTTGCCACGGTGGTCAATGGTCAAACTAGCAGATAGTTACTCTCTTCAGGGAGAGACTATCGCCGGATTACCTAACTTGCAGGGTCAGGGAATCGCAGTCAGACCAGACCGTCAAAGTCAAGCAGAGATTGAATCGATCATCGAAGGACTTTCGACACACAAGGATGATCAGCTAAAGCAGAAGAAGTTGATTCCTGATTGGGCTATCAATCGTGGTGGGAAGGTTGCTATGCGTGGATATCCTGATAAACAGACTGCATTTGAGATATTTGTGAGAGACATTCTGAATGCAGCCGGTATTACACGCTTGAATGAATCAACCAATGTCTTCATTTACAATTGGGTTCTGGAACAAACACAAGGCGTAATCCCTAAGTATCCAGGGATAGATTACAATAGTACAAGACAATATCAAAACACTGTTCAAGACTTGGCTAAGAAGTTAGAGAATACCTCATTAGCTCTTCAGAATAAGATACCCGGAAAAGATTATCGACAAGACCAAGTTGATCGATATTTCAATGGTATCGTTCCTAAGCAAGCTCTTGACAATCCTCCAACTGCTCCGAGTGGGTTCACCTTAGGGCCAGATTCTGGATTCACTTATGCGCCAGGAGTTATCTGTGTAGCTGAGTGGGTTACTACAGATTTGGCATGGTTATTACTCAATGATGCTTGTCTTGGAATTGTCGCAGAAAAGGGTGGGGCGGCTAGTCACGCCGTTGTCGTTGCCCGTACTCGAAATATACCGGTAATTGTCAATGTACCCGAGGCTTCCAGAATTCAGCCTGGGGATCATTTGCAAATAGATTCTGGGCGTGCTATAATAGATGTTAATGGTGGACAGGTAGGAGATTTTGGTGAAGCCAAGCAAGCCGAACTTCCCATCATCCGATTTGTTTGGTCGAATGGCCAGGGTAAGTCAACACCAGTTCCACAAGATGACCCCGAAAGTGGGGTTCTGCATCAGCATATCATCATGGAAATGATGCAGGCAGGGCAGTTTGACAGAAACAACTTTGCTATGGGCGTAATCTACCCGGACGGAAAGGTTCAGATGACAGGCAATCCAACCGACGAACCGCAGATGGAGCAATGGCTACAGACGATTCACCCGATTCAGGGCATTCAGCACGGCTTCGAGCTATAGAGAGACTATTAGAGAAGGAGCGAAGCGGTCTTATTACGCATCGTCCATATCCGACTCATGCCGAACGTGTTGCCAAAATTAGACTCAAGGAACAACTCGAAGTCCAAAGAAAGATTGAAGAGTTGCGTGAAGCTGAGTCTAAAACAGAGTAAGCTGGTTCCAGACTTCGAAGTCCTTATTGGTCGCCCAAACCTGGGTACCATCTTCGAATTCTAGAATATAGATCTCAAAATGATTCTGGGGAGGTAAGGCGAGAGTCTTCACGACATCTGCCTTTTGACCTTTCTTCCAGTCATTGTGACGAGAATCTGATAGGAACCGTACTCTCATCTCATAAGTGTAGCACAAATAAGTATATTCTGCAAGCTTCCTAGCTCTAATAAGTAGAGTACTTCAACTAGAGGTTTAACGGAGTAGGAATAACTGATGACACAGTTTGCATACGGGCAGCTTGAGAGCGCCTATCTTAATGTTAAGGAAGCAGCAAATGAACCATGGAGAGGAATCACAGCTTGGGTTCAGGGAATGCCTTATCTCATCATCGACAAGAACGGTGAGAGTTTCGTATTAGAGGGCGAAGATGGTAACACCATCGAGCTAGAAAGATTTGAGAGTTGGGAACCCGCGACTGACGAGAGTAGTCTAGTCGCAGCAAGTCGTCTTGAAGGTTCTCCGTTTACTCGTGGAGTGAAGGTCGGTACGTTCACCGTAGGAAACCTTGTTTACTTTGAAAAAGAGTGGCAGGTTCGTGTGGGCGATACTGGTTTTACATTGCCACTTGAGAGATTAGTATCCAGATATGATCAGGCACGGTGGGACAAGAGCGCCGATCTAATGCCCGCAATGGATTATCATTGCCCTGAATGCAAATCTCAAGACGTTATCCCTGATGCGGGAATGATGGTCTGTAAAGATTGTGGTTACTCTGGCCCAGAACAAGACTTTGAAAATGAACAACCTGATTATGATCCCACATTCGATGATCGAGCATGGTACGAAGATTGGAGTGGCCCGGAAGATCACGATGGTTACACTACTTCGGTAAAGCAGGCAGACTTTGAAGACGAACATCTATCACCTTCAGTACCTACGGGTGACGGTGGAGAGAACTGGAACACATTCGAGTACAATCTCCCGCCTCATGGTATCCACTTCAGAACCCACGCAGCTATGCAGGCCGCAAACATGCAGGCTAGAGTCCATTATCCTCCTGGGGTAACAGATCATCATCCTGAAGGATTCACTAGCACCGTTCCTGGCCCTACGGCTATGGACGATATGATGATCCCAATGGATTATACGATGAAGCACGGTGGTAGTCCTGAGGATATCGTTGTTCAGGTCGAGACTCCTAATGATCCAGAGCAGGTAAGACAGCTTATGGATCAGGTTGGTGGCCGTAGGAGTGCTAAAACAGCGGAAGTTGAAGAACCGATGAACGATCCTACCGTCGATACCCAGAAGGGATTGAAGTGCCCGAAGTGTGGATCCCATACTTTGCGAGCTTATTCACCCGAAGGTAACGAGGCAACTATCGTATGTCTGACTTGTGGTAATGAGTTCAAGAGAGACGTTCATTTTAATCCACAGTCATCCGTACGTCAGGCAACAATGCCCGTAGATCCTAACCTACACGCTCAGATTCTAGGACTCACTCAGCAGATACAGCAGGCTTATGAGCAGGGGAATACATCCCTGGCTCAGCAGTTGAATGCACAGCTTCAGCAGTTGCTCAATAACCCCAACGCGCCTATCAATCCTAATCAGTCTGTCATGACTTCTGGATGGAAGGTTGCTAATCAGTGGATTAGAAAGCGAGGGGATCAATGGTGCATCATTCAGAAGGGCACGGGTAAGGAACTATCTTGCCACGACTCCGAAGAGAAAGCTAACGCATCCTTCCGTGCTATGGAAATGCATAAGCATATGGGCGGTGAGTTCAAACCGGGTTGCTCTTGTGGTGGTAACTGTGGTTGTGGCAAAGGTGACAAGAAAACAGCAGTAGTCGATAATAGTCAATTGACTGACACTACTGAGAGGTTCTTCCTCGAATCTATGACTTTTGAAGCGACTGGTTTAGAAGAAGGAGATCGCTCAATTTGTCCGAGATGCAATGGACAATTAGCTCTTGATCCTTCTAGTCAGACTTTGAAGTGTCAGAATTGTGGTTATAATGGTGGCCCTTCGGGACAAAGGAATATGGATTATGGCCCATTGAATCACACACAAATTCAGAGTTGGTACGATGGTGCCGATGATCCGTATCCTCCTGGCCCGGATCAAGTGAATCTAGATGACTATCAGGCCGAAGATCCTCAGGACTTCGATGATCGCAACATCGACTTCGCTCATTGCCCTGCTTGTGATGGCCCTGGTGTATTACTAGGCCAGCTTGGTTCTAGAATTCATTACCGATGTCGTAACTGTGGTGTAGATTTTAGCCACAACACCGAGGGTAGTGATCATCAGACTCCTGGATTCACTAACGAAGCACCAGATCAATCACCTGGAACCACCTACATGGGTAGTTACGAGGAAGTCAAAGAGGTTAACCAGAACACTCTAAAGGCATTCAAAGACTCAAGTGGAAATCCTTTGGAAGCTGGGAGACTCTACGTGCTCCATCATCCAGAATACAAGGTTCCCGATATTGTAAAGATCCTTAATCTAGAGGACAATCGTATCGAGGCAGCCATTGCATCGGATGAGCATGGTTCATTCCCAATTCATATTACGCATGATGATGTTTTCACCCTAGATCCTTACGAGGATAAGAAGACGAGTAGCTGGAAGATCTCCCGCAACAACATCAGTGCTCAGGAACAGGAAGACTTGATCAAAGAGAACATGGAAGGTAAGGCTCGCAACTTTGACAAGTTGAATCTAAGCAACACTCACTACCAAGTGAAAGAAGAATCAACTGATCCTTATTTCCTCCTAGGTATTTAAGAGGTTTAGTCTATGCGTACCACGACTAATATCGGATTAACGGTATGGAATTTATCCACGGATGCATTTGATCATACAATGCTTTCGGGCAATTGGGATCTTATTGATGCAATCGCCAATGCACCAGCGAATTCAATTTATCAGAGTTTAACTCTACCAGTAAGTAGTAACTTCGTAGGGCGTATGGTTCTTCTTACTGGTGTCGATGGTGGATTTCAGCCCGGTACATTAGTCCGTTACGACGGAGCCAATTGGCAACCCGTTAATCGTATGGAAATCCAGCCTGCTATTCCTACTTTGGGAAACTTTCCAGGCCGTGTAATTATCTTATCGGCAACAAATGGTGGGTTCGCTGCTTGGTCTGTTATTAGATACGATGGAACTGCATGGAACATCGTTGGTGGATGGAATACCGTCAACACTGGTGCCGGAAGTACTAATATCAAAGGACTCAAGGTTGATAGCAGTGATGTCTATATCACAGATATCAACAGAGGATTAGTTCTATCTGATAGAACTAATGGTAACTTCTACCGCTTGTTTTTCACAGGCGGTAATCTAGTATTTGAACAGGTGACATAAATGGCTACATTCATTGGGGATCCTCCCGGAACAGTTAAGCAGTTTGCAGGTTCAGTAGCCCCTACGGGCTATCTGATTTGTGATGGATCTACAGTTTCAAGAGCAACCTACGCTGCTTTGTTCACTGCTATCGGAATAGCCTATGGTGCTGGTGATGGATCAACAACCTTTGGCCTTCCAGATGGTCGTGGTCGAGTGTTAGTAGGTTTAGGTACTCATGCCGACGTGGGAACATTAGCCAATAACGAAGGTGCTTCATTAGGTGCTCGCCGCGTTAAGCACAAGCATACTAGTTCGTTCAGTGTCAATGATCCTGGACATAACCATGGTGGTGTCACGAGTGGCCCTAGTATTGGTATCCAGGAGCACAGTGTAGGTAACAACTCAACTTGGGGTGTATACTCTGGTGGGAATTGGGATCCTACACCGACATCTGCTCACACTCACACGATACCTTCTTCGGGAACATCGATCAGTGTAACGGGGAATGTTGGGCCGCAAACTGGTAACGAACCAACCGATAGCGCAGCCTATTTGGTTATAACCCATATTATCAAAACGTAAAACTACTAGCAAGCGCGTGATAACTCAATAAGGAATTAATAGGAGAATAAAATGATTTTTGAAATAGTCTCAGCACCTAAGTCCGATCTTCCAACTGAAGAGGCTCTAATTGCAGCCCTAAGCAGAGAGAAGAAGGGATTTAAGGTCGAAAATATACATAGTGAGGGAGATAATTGGGTTGTACGCCTTGCGGCAGATGACAATCTACCTCCGTTTATGAAGAAGGATGAAGAGGATGAAAGCAAGGACGAAGCAGACGCGGACGATCCTGATGCAGATTCCGATGATGATTCCGAAGATAGCAAGGATGACACAGACGACGACAAGGGTGGGGATAAGGGCGACAAACCTGCTAAGAATCCTGCCGCTGAAGTCAAGGGTGTTATCGACCAGCTAACAAAGCTATTCACCGATCTTGGTGGTAAGGTTGACGAGCTACAGGCAGCACACGATGAGAAGGCAGATAAGCTCAAGGATATCGGTGACACCGTTGGCCCGGATGGTCATGATGGCCCGCCTCCTGGTGACGTAGCTGACATTGGCCCGACTCCTGGTGGCCCTCCTGCACCGCCAATGCCCGACAAGGGATTTGACGGACGCAAGAAGCCAATTCCTGGCTCGCCCGGTGGTGGACTTCCTACATTCACGAACTATCAGGTAGCTACTCATCCTGGCGTGGATGTTAATGGGAATAAGCTCACCCTCGTAGCTGCTTCTTCAGCACTTCAGGAAGATCCTGAGTTCGTCAACTACGATGTAGTTGGTGTTACTGAGAATTCTGATGGTACTTTCAGTGCCAAGCTTAAGCTGAAGACAACGGAGTAAGTATGGAAGCTCTGGAAGCCAGAGAGATTGCTATTAGAGAATTGAACAGTTTGAGGGGAAGACTCTGCACGGTCATTGAATCGGCAGGGCTTCCCCAAAAACAAGAGAGAGCGATAGTTACATTGATCAAAAATGCTAGCTACCAGTCTCAAGCAGTGATTAGCGAGCTATTAGAAAAGCTCGACAGTGGAGATATCAAATTCACTTACACAGAAAAATTGGATGGCCCATTAAATGATAACGAAATACGCGAACCTCGAACGTATATTAGAAGTTAGAAGCAGTAAGAGCCGATTAGGTTTTACCGAATCTGAATCTGATAACCAGCGATTTGCAAAGTTCGCTGGATTGAATAAGGGAATTCGTGAAGAGGATGGTTATCTCTACGTTAGATGTCGGGCTATCTCATCTCGTGTAAACAAGAACAACGACGGATGGCCGTCCGAAGAACTATCGAAGTCGTATAAGACCTTTGAGAATCGTCCTATCTTTGTCGATCACAATAATGACAATCCGAATAGGACTCGTGGGATCATTGTAGCATCCGATCTACACGTAGAAGACAAGGAGAAGGTGTCTGCACTTGACCAGTATTACTCAAGTGCTCCTGATAACCATCTACCTCCTACTTGGATCGAATTACTTCTAGAAGTAGATGCTAAAACATTCCCGAAGTTGGCCAAGGCTGTCAAGGAGAAGCGAGTAGATGCTGTGTCGATGGGTGCTAATATCGATACGAGTATTTGTTCTGTATGTGCCCATGAAGCAGCTACTCCTTCGGAGTATTGTTCTCACGTAAAGAAGAAGGGATCTACCTTCGAGATTACATCCGACAATGGAGAGAAGGTACACAAAAAAGCATACGAAGATTGTTATGGGATTAACTTCTTTGAAATCTCATTCGTCTTCGATCCGGCTGATCCTACCGCTGACGTTCTAGACAAGCAGGCCACAACTAAATCTAGTTCTGAAGAATGTGAGCACTGTAGCCATTCTAAATATGATCATCAAGACGGAAGAGGCCCCTGTGAAGAGGCAGGCTGCCACTGTGAAAGATTCAGTGAGTCCCGAGAATCTAGTTTTCAATTGGCAGAAATGGTGGGTCAAACTCTTTCACCTGAGCGTCTAGCTCAACTAAAGCAGTCTATTCCTTCAGCAGAGCAGTTCATGGCACCGAAGGGACAAGGACAGAATGATCAACCGAAGAATCGTAACTACATTCCTCAAGAAGATCTAGTAACTGCACCCCAGCATGTGGATACACTTCGCAACGATGAAGTGTGTCCAGTTTGTCATGCTTCCGAAATGGAAACAGGGGCAGATGGAATTATGACGTGCCCTATTTGTGGTCACGTACAAGAACCAGAACCTCTTAATAACCCTGATCTTTCCTTAGCTCAAGACAATCAATTGCGCGAAGATCAGGCACAACCAGGCCAGCCTGTCACTCCTGTCAATGCAGATCCATTGGATGCTGTTGAATTCGATCATGAACAAAGTCAGATAAGCCAGCCTACTAGTACTACTAAAAGAAAGTATACTCCAAAGGGAATAAGTGATAACGCTATGTTTGAAACCAAATTACGAACCACATCAAAAGAGGAAGCTGATAAGATGTTACCCGCAAAGGTAGCTCGAATCGAAACCAAATTAGGTAGTGGTATCCATCGTGGAATTTATGACGCTGCTCGTGAGGCTGGACTTAAGGTTAAGGTTGCTTATCCTGCGGTTAAATCATCCTCTGAAAATACAGTTGAAGTCCCTGGCGACAACGGAATCTTCAACTTGTTTTATGCAGAAGAGTCTGCGATGAATCTAAATGTACCGATGAAGGATGTGCCTGTAGTAATTGAGGCCGCTTCAGAGAAGGATGCTCAGGCATTCTTGAAGATTTTGACTGAGACTGCATTACCGACTCGGAAGGTTCGTGCTGGTAATGACAAGCAGCCAATTCTACCGGGATCCAAGCCGACCGATGAGCCTAAGAAGGAGAAGATCATCTCTAATCCGACTCAGCCCGTCGAGGCAGCACTCAAGGAAGCTATTGAGCTTTCTGATGGTGTAGTTGAGATCGATGGTAATAAGTACAAGTTGAATCTAGTCACTGACGAGGTTGAGGACGATGAGGTCAAGGAAGTAGAGGCCGACGAGTCCAAGGAAGATGAGAAGGAAGATACCTCCAAGGAAGTAGAGGATACCAAGGAAGAAGAGAAGGATGACGAAGACCGCGAAAGCCGACTGTTGGCAGCATTCAAGCTTGCTGATATGTCAGTCGAGATGGGACTAGTTACTCCTGAAAACAAGATGACATTGATTGCTGAACTTGAAGATGAAAATCTGGGTCAGCTAGATGTTCGTGAGAAGACTTTGATCGCTGTAAAGAATGCTGGTCTATCCAAGCGCACAGCATCATCGGTACATGGCATTAAGCGAGTTCCAAGATTAAGTCACGCTGTTCCAGCGCTAAATGGCAGTACGAGTACGCCGAAGGAAGATGTCCCCTTAGAGGCGCTTTTCCTCTAAAGGACAGATAATACTAATATTTATTATTCTACATAAGGGATAATGATTGAGGGAGAAATTTAAATGATTAGAGCTAATAACGCAACCAGGGCATTCCAGAAGCGAACCATTCGCCCGCTATACGCATGGCACAGTGCTGTTCCTTATGCAGCCTTCCTTGATACGGCAGCAGTTGGAACCGCAATCGTTTACCCTGGTCAAGTAGCAGTAAAGACCACAGGAGAGCAGATGACCGTTGCTAACGCAAAGGCCGCTGGTCTATCTGGACTAGGATCTGATGCACCGAACTACGCAGATGTTCCGTTCGGTCTGTTTAACAACTTTATCAATGGTACCATGGATGAACTTCACGGTGGTACTGAAATTGGTGTCTGGGTTGGTGCCCGAGACGCAGTATTCGAAATTCTCGCTGGGTACAGTTCTACTGAGACTCCGCTTGATTCCGCTGTAACATGGACTTCACTTAATGCTACTCGTGGTGGTGTCGCACTTTACGCAGGACAGGATACAGGTCGTCTTTCTAACACGCAGCCCGCAAGCGGTATCCAGGTCGCTCGATTGATCGAAGCCGTCAGTAACACCAAGATTGTCGTCCAGCTTGTTCTCGCGGTAGCATAAGGAGATTTGAATAATGTTTAATCCAAATAGAAAAGCCGTCAAGAGTGAAGACTTTGCAGCAAAGCTAGCAGGAATTCCTAAGCTATCTGACGAGCAGAAGACAAGTAAGTTACAGCAGGTTTGGGCAGCAGATACCGACCCCGGTAAGCGTGGAGCATTCCAGCGTATCGGTGAGGGTATGATTGGGCCTATCCAGATCAAGCTGAAGTATGAAGGTATCGGTCGTAACGTCCTAGTGGAAGACCCCCTAGAGAAGGGTTACCCGACACCATATGAGGTATTCGATGATCTTGGTCAGGCTTACGTCCTTAACCAGACTGACGCCGAAGTCAAGACCACACCGTTTGAAGGTAAGTGGGTTCCGCCCACACTATTCCGTATCGCTTCATTCCCGTTCGTGCGAAAGGAAGATCAGTACTTCCTCAAGGCTAACCTTGTAGAGCACGCACAGAACATGACGCGAGAGGCAATCATGAAGCAGGAAGATGGTCGTCTTCTAACCCTTCTAGCTTCTGCAATTACCGATTACGCAGCAAACCCGGATCACACGATTACTCCTGACCACATCGTTGAGATTGGTGCAGGTAACCCGCTTGATCTTGTAGACTTCTACGATGCAGTCAGCCGAGTTCAGCTTCACGAACTTGCAGTCAACAGAGTTCTACTTAACCCGGTAGATCTTCGAGATCTCTACCTCTGGGATGTTAACCAGACAGGTTGGGGCTTCAAGGATCGAGTGGTTCAGGGTGATACGATTACTGAGTTCGGTGAGTTCTCATTCCAGACTTCGATTATGGTTCCGCAGGGAACGATCTTCCTAGTCCCGGATGCCACCTTCCTCGGTGTCATGCCTATCATGTATAGTCTTGATGTCGAAGAGAACAACCAGATCGAGCAGTTCAGACGAGGTTGGGTATTCGATGAGCTTATCGGAATGATGGTTCTAAACCCCCGTGGTCTAGCAGCAATCAAGAAGGTATAGTTACCGCACATCTTAGGATGGAGAAAAGGCCCAGGATATCCTGGGCCTTTTCTGTTTGTGGATCTATTGGTTTGATTTAGATATTTTCGTCGTAGTACGGATAAAGATCCGCAGCTACTTCGATCAACTTCTTGACCTGAGCGAGAGTCACATCAGCCTCTCCTTCAATGTCTGGGCCGAAATTGATGACGTGATGGAAGGTACGAATCTCTTCTTCGAGTTCTACCAACTTACGGCCCAATTCAGCACCACGTAGGTCTAGAGCTTCTGCTTCTATTGTCATTTTCCTCTTTTCTTCTTTCGGGTTTCTTTGCCTTTTTCGAGAGCCTCAAGAGAATTCTCAAGCTGAGTTACCCAAGCGATATTATCGAGTAGGTATCCTCTTGAAGAATCAATGCGGTGAACCGAAGGAGCACTACGACGAGCGTAGTTATCTGTCTCCCACTGTCTGAAAAGACGCAGGTAGTCAGGATGGTTGGTAGCCCATTTCAAGAATGAATCTCTGTCGAGACAAGGCAAACCCAACCAGGGGCAGGTCTTTCGATCTCCCGAGAGTTTACCTCGTACGCGCCTGGACATATCATCGTATCTCTTACTGAGTAGCCCCTTCGGAGTACGATAATGTGCCTTAGCCCTGTCTTGAGTTGTCATGAGTAGAAGTATAGCAAACACTACAAAGGATGTCAACACACGGCCTAATAGATGAATCGATTCACTAATTTAGAGGTAAAACCAATGGCAGATACAAGAAGTGGTGTAGGTGATGCAGGTACACGAGACACTCGTGTAGACCGTCCTGATGAGGGACTTCCTGGTATCGCAACAGTTGAAAACCCAACGGCTAACCCGCCTTCCCGTGGTACGTTTGACACCAACAAGGCTACAGGGTTTAGACTTGCTCCGAAGCCTGGTGTCATTGACACTACTTGGACGCAGGGTGGCCCAACTGACGCTGAAGTAGCAAAGCGTAGTTAAGTAAGAATAAAAGGAGGAAATTATGAGTGATGTAAATCTAGAGGACAAGAACAAGGAAGAGCTACTTGAGATTGCTCGTGAACAGGATCTAGAAGGTCGTTCCAGCATGAACAAGGCAGATCTTGTCGAAGCACTTGGTAATCAAGGAGATGGGAGTGTAAGTGAAGGCGGCACCGAAGTACGTGATGCCGAAGATCTTCTTACTCCTACTGGCCCTGGAACGGAAAATGATCAAGCAGAAAGCGAAGGTGCTCAAGAACGATTAGACACTGTTAAAGAAGTTTCGCCTGTAGCTGCCGATTTAGTGGCAGAAGAATTAGATTTCCAAGGCCCACTTCATATCCAGGATCCTCGTGAAAGAGTTATGACCGGCGCTGTTAGCGAAGAGCAGGCTAAGGAACAGGAAGAGTTGCTAGCTAACAAACCCGATGATTTTATTGGTGATACCACTGAGGCTGGTTTCGATACCGAGGGGAATCACATTACAGCAAAGCGTTTGCCTGAAGTTGTTTCTGAAGAGTCTGATGAAGACTCAGTTGACTCAGAAGATCAGGACTAAAACCGCCTAACAAACACGGGTGTTCTTCTAAACGAAACCTCCCCTTTAGGGAGGTTTCGTCTTTCTGTTAGTTTGTTTTGTACCCCGGCTCGGCCAGCAGGTACCTATCTCACTTCATCATATGGTGATAGTATAGCAGATCCTCATAAAGTGTCAAGACCGATGAGGTAATCATTGAAGGATACCACCGCCCTTCTTTTACAACAGGTGGAGTCAGGGAAACAAATAATGAGCAATGCAAGTACAGCGTATTTAAGAAACGGTCGTCCTAACTCAGTCGTATTCCATTTTCAGGGGGTACGTTATAAGCTTGAGCATCGTGGGCACCGACAAGATTCCGTAGCAGTACCCGCTGAGGCACTGAACGATGGTAACATTTCTCGCTGGATCAAGATTGGCCAGCTTGAGAAGATCACTCGTGATTCCTTTATGACATTGGGAGCACGTACAGTTGATATTTTGCCGAATGAGTTCTTGGCCCAGCCGATGCGAACCAGTCGTAACGGTGGCGCAGGCGCAGTTCCGATGGAAAAGGCTGAAGCAGATACAGCCGGTACTTTGACACAGATCAAGGATGCCGACGTATTCAAGACTGTTCGTGAAGGAGTTTCGCCCAAGTGGGGTGGAGATCTACTTTCCACTGAAGAGGAACTTGAATCTTCCGAATTCGTCAATGCACAGACGACAACAAACAACTATCCTTCCAAGAACCGAGAAGATACTCGTGAGAGGGGATTCTAAATGTCAGAAGAGAACCTATTAGATATGAGCCGTGCAGAGCTAGTACATATTGCGGCTGAACAAAAGATTGACGGCGCTAACAAGATGAACAAGGTAGAACTTCTTGCCGCTCTAACGCCCTCTACCACAGAGGCTGAAGCAGTAGCAACTCAGGTTGCGGAAGACGTAGCTGAGGCTCCTGAGGCTCCTGTGGAGCCTACAGAGGCATCTCAGGAACCATGGATCCCTTCTCCTGAAGAGGTTCAGGCTGCTCGCGATTCTGTTGAGGCTGATGAAGAAGAGAAGGATGAGCCTTTGCCCGCTGTTTTCTATGGCGCTCCAACAGGTCGCTGGGTACAGCAGAAAGCAGTCCTCTATACAGATGGTGTATCTGGGGTCGCTGATCTCAATCATGAAAGGGCTTATGAGTACAACGAGCGCTTTCAGTCTAGCGATTCCAACGAGCGTATCACCGGGGATGTTTCTTTAAGTGAAGCAGCTAAAGAACAGAAGGAAGATATTGATCGACGTAGAGCAGAATACGTCAAAAGACAGAATAACTAACAAAGAATAACTAGAAGTGGATATCCGGCCAATAACGGAGACGGGATAAAGACAACACTTCCATGGAGATAAAATGGCAACTTTAGTAAAGATTAGAGGACTAGATCGAATTTCACCGTCAACCGACTCCCCGGTATCCAGGGGCTACAGAGGTTTTCGTGTGAAGTCTCAGTTCACTCAGGTTCAGGGTGGAACCAGTATGGTAAAGGCTACTTTGAGCATCACGAACCAGTTAACCGTAACTGCTCTTACAGCGGGTACTTGGGGTAACAGCGTTACTTTCGCAACGGCTGTTGGTGGTTCTACCCCTGTTGTGGCAACAACATATGCATCAAGTACAGGTCTACCGACCATTACGGTCACGGCTCCTGCAACTGCTACATTAGCAGCTAACACATTGATCGTTAACGCAATTAACACAGACCCGCTTGCATCACAGTTCGTCGTGGCTGCTCTTGTAGGTACTGGTGCTGCTGCTAACGGTTCAACTTCGGCTGCTTTGTCAACCGGTTCCAACGGTTCTAACGGTACTCAGTACCCGATCTGGATCCGAACGGGACAGAATGCTCCGGTAATTGTAGATATCGATGATCCTCAGAACGTTCGAATTCTTCGACGTAACTACAATCGTTTCATCTCACTAGGCGCAGCCTAAGGAATTAAGGATATCCCTGCTGATCCACAAGTCAGCAGGGATTTACCTCTCTTCGGGAGTAGATTATAATGCCTAAACTCAATTACTATAATACTCATGATCTAATGGTGAAGGAAGCTCATGGTTCACAAACCAAGACCCTGGCTGTTCTTCACGAAACTGTTAGTCCTGATATCGCTGGACTCTCAGATATTACCGGAGTTGAGAACTATCTAGCTTCGATTGGATATGGTATCCATGGTATGACTGATCTAGAAGGTCATATGGCCTGGGCTTATGGATTAGGTAATGCAATCTTCTGGCAGGCCGGTGGAGTCAATGAGATGTCTATCGGCATCGAGCAAGTGAGTTATATTCCTGCTCAACTTGCAAACAAGAGTATCACGCTAGCGCAGGCTAAGGCTAGGTGGCAGGCTAGAGATAAGCAACTTCACGCCACGGCTAAGCTACTTGCTTGCTGGCATAACGTATCTCCCACGAATCATCGACTTGAATACGTTGATGGTACGGGTACTCACAAGGGCGTCACATCTCATTGGGACGTATCCCAGCATCATCCTGAGTCTGAGGGCCATACGGATTGTTGGCCTGTACCTCATGGTGGCTACTATCCTATTCTTGAAGTGATCGACTTCGCTAAGACGTACGCGAAGCTGAACTATCACTTCTAGAGAACATCTAGCAGTCTCTCCACGGTTTAAAACTATTACAGTTTTGTTTAAATCGGGATCTTCTAGATCGTCTGCTTAGACTGGATTAGAGTCGGCCAGAAAGTGCCAGGGAATGTTGAATTCCTTTGCAACCATCTTGGCCAATGCCTGCACACCAGATCTCTCAGTCTTATCATGACCGAGGGCCAGAACGTTCATCTTTAGATCCCGCGCAAGGTAGAGTGTCGGTTCAGCAGGCTCACCAGTAACGAAGGTATCAAACCCGTCACGATGAGCCTGCACTACGTAATGAGCCGCACCCCCAGCAATCACAGAAATCTTTTTGGCACCGATGTTACCGAAGTTGTAAAGAGTTCCTTCTCTATCACTTAAACCAAGTGCAGTGCTAAGCTTCGCATACAATGACGGAAGGAAGTAAGGTTCCTTTAGCTCGCCTCCCCAACCGATATCGGCCCAAGGCTTGAGCTTCTTTAGACCTAGCGCCTTAGCAAGAAGAACGTTATTACCAATCTTAGGATGGGCATCGAGAGCTAGATGATAACCCAGAAGGGTAATCCCATACTGTTCTAGGAGATCGATGCGGCCACCAACACGTTCATCGAGGATACGAGATTCATTGTTCCAGAACATGCCATGGTGAACGATAAGGAGATCAGCGTCAGCAGCAGCGGTTCGCTCAATGATATCTTTCGATACACTGACGGCACAAGCAACCTTTCTAACTTCATCCTTACCCTGGAACTGTAGACCCATTGGCCCGTAGTCGGGAAAGGAGTGAAGCTTCAAGATATCGTTACAGAATGATGTAATGTTATCTCTGGGCGTGGCTCGCATTCCTGAATCAGCCACGGTCGACCCACTCCTTGTGCCAGCGCTCGACCACTTCGACAAGCGCAGCGGCGCACTCTCCGGTCGCGGCGATCTGAACGTCAATCACCACGTCCGGGTCGGCATCCGTACCGCGTCCAACAGCCATGCCGAACTCGCCGCCGCTTTCGCGGACGACTGCGAGCAGACTCGTCATGCGAACACCCGGATGCCATCGTCGGGCGCTTCGCCCGCGAGAACCTGGCGCTCTGCCTGCGCCTCGCGTTCAAGCCATTCAACCGGGCGACCAACGATGTCGCCCACGACAGGACACGGCTTGTAGAAGGTCAGCGCGAAGCTGTAGCCGGGATGCGCCATCGCGGCCTGCTCGCTCGGGAAGCGCTGCGCCTGCTCAAGATCCCACGTTCCGCAGGGGCCGATGGCCGTCCAGGTCATCAGGTAGCCGATGCGCTCGGGCGCTTTCAAGTCCTGCTGCGCCAGCACGTATTCGGTGTCAGGCACGGGACTTCCTCGGTTTCCGTGGCCCGAAGTCGCGCACCCAGCCGGGTCGCGCGCCGAGCCTGACGTAGAACCGGCGCTCGCCGGGATAGGCGTGGTTCGTGAAGTAGCACCAGTGGGTCAGGTTCACCGCGAACTCGTTGCCGTGCCGCGAAAAGCGCCAGAGCGTCAGCCCTCTCACGAACGCGAACAGCGACTCTCCGGGCGTGGTTGGCAGACGGTTCATCTGTCCATCCTGATCTCGTAGCGGTGACCCTCGTAATGCCCCTCGTCAAGCAGGCAACGCTCACCCTCAACACTGGCTGGGCATCGAGCAGGAAGCACCTGCTCTGTCGCTTGCTTTGATTCAAACGTATTACTGATCTGTTCTCGCCAGTCCTCCCCAAAGAGTTCTTCAATAGAGAGAATGAGATCGTGAAGATCCCACGCCTCATCGATTAGCCTCAAGATACGACCATTCGCATCGGCCCAATCCTGTAGAGACTGATTACGAATCTCTCTACTAGTTCGTTCAACATCCTTAGCCTCAACAATAGCCACGAGAGAACGAGCATTCTTGACCTTAGATATCGGATTACTGTGATTCGCATGAGTCTCTCGTTTGATATGAAAGGTTCCGCCTTGTACTTTGGTAATTGTACCAATAGCGAGATCCCCAGAGTAGTTGAACGCTACACGAACACCCTCAACTAACTGTCTACCACGAATATCAATCATAGTCTGCACAATCATAGTCTTCATCTTTCTTGATTTGGAAAGCTACCTCATCGGGCCAGAGATCGACAAAGACCTGTAAGAGTCGCTCTTTTCTCATCCTAACCCAGGCACTTTCTTTGCCATCGACATATAGTTGAATCTTTACCATATCTGCTTCACCCTCATCCATAACTGAGAAGAAATCTAAAGTGTTCTCAGGAAGCTTTTTAAGGATAATCTGTCGTTTGACTATATTAGCCACGGCCCTTTACCTCAGGATGGTGCCAGCAGTTATAGGCGTCAGGGGAATTACATCTCGTACAGCGAAGAATGTGACGAGTTTGATTATTCCTCCGAGGACGAGTCAGGAAGGTAGCGGATCCACCCTTGCTTAGGTAAAACTCGTGAGGGCCAGGAACACGCTTCTCTCCGGTATACTCAAATCCTGAAGGGGCATCGTTGAAGTCAGTGAATCCGTCTTCAACCGGGCGCTCAATTACGCGGTCACCTTTACCGTCGTTGTATCCCATCTCGTAATGAGACTCGGTAACCAGTGAAGCGTTAGCTGCCTTTCCTTCCTTGCCATCCTCATATCCAAGGTTATAGAGATCATCCGGGTTCATTACTTATCCTTCCTATGGAAAGGCCCAAAGGTGACCAGAATAGCCAAGGGGACATAGACCAGAGCAACAACACAAGCCACACTCCCAGCGGTCACCATGGAGCTATCTTTGGTAAAAACCATGATGGCGATTCCCACGATAGCGGCCCCGACAATTGGCAGTACATCTCTCTTCCAAGAGCCTGCCTCACCCCAGATTTTCCATGCTGTAAAGTTCATCTCATCCTTTCTAGAAAAGTCTTACGGCTTCCATTATACCAATAATGGGCCAAAGAATCAAGTTAATTGTGACTGTTGTTGCGATGAATAGATGGACGAGAAACGGAACACTGAAACTGAATGTACAGGTACCTCCACCCACGACAGGGAACTTGAAACCAAACAGTGGAGATCCCTTAAATAGATCTCTCATTGGTCAAACACCACTGCTGCTACTACAGTTGAAATGAAAACCAATGCCACGAGCGTCAGCGTGAGAACGATATAAACGTTCACATCGTTTGCTGCACAAACCACGGCTGCTAGGCATGGTAACCACACCAGACCCGAGATAGACAACCATGCCGTTCTCACTTACTTACCGCCTTATCTAGCTGATCGATTAGATCACCACAGAACTTGATCCTATCAGTAATTACCTGACCGCCACCTTCACGGCCACTTGAAGCGTTGATACGATAGAGGTTAAGTGTGTGTGACAACTCCTTAGCCTCTTCCTCGGTCAGCAATACTTGAACCGCTGCGATGGTTGCCTTACCAGCTAGCATTTCTTACTCCTTCCCAAGTTGATGAATGGTCATTGTCAGTTCAAGCGGGATTGGCTTGTGGTATGCTTCTAGCAAAATACCCAAGGCATCTACAACTTCGTCCCAATTGGGTCTAACTTCATGAGGTTCCAGACCCCATTCCTTTTCCATGCTCGGAGGACTTCCGTGAATTGCTCGTGCATAAACCTGTGTTGCATCTGCGATAGTCATCAGTCTTCCTCCTTTGCATTCATGCGGGACGCAAGCTCCTTGGCAAGCTCATCAACGAGCCGGACGTACTTGTGAAGAGCCTTGAGATCTCCACCCGACCAAGAGGCCAGATAGGGAACCGATGCCTCACTGACATCGAAACCGACCAGACCCAGAGCCATGACGGTAGCCGACTCCACGATAACCTCTGCCTCTTCGCGGCTGTAATCGGTGTAGTTGACATTGCCGTAGGCATGAGCAAGCTCGTGAACCAGGGTACGGACGATACCGTTACCACTCAGGTTCTTGTTGATGATGATCTTCCACATGCGATCATCGACCCAACCATGAGCGTCGTTGGTATCCTCGCGGTACTCGACACTGTAGCCAAGAAGACGAGCGAAGTGCTCAAGCGGGCCGATCTTATCGCTCAGATCCTCGCCCTCAAGCTCGACCATGGGGTTGACCGTAACCTCAGGAGCATCGGTGTCGGAGACATCGAAACCACTGACGATGCGGAAGAACATGCGGCGCTGGGGATTCCCGTTCTTGTCGAGAACCTCGTTGCCGTTGGCATCCTTGTAAACGTAGAAACCGGCAGGAGCGAAGTAACGAAGCGGCTTCGCGTCAGCATTGACGGTGACCTTCTTCTTCTCCCACTGCTTCTTGCCCCAGACGACCGTGGCATCGCGCTTTTGCGACCAGATCATCAGAGCGTTGTTGAGAGTAAGACGACTCAGATTGGCCCGACCGAACTTGACGAAGTTCTCCCAAGCCTCCGAAGAAATGAGTTCCGCAACAGCGTTCTCGATCAACTGCTTCTGCTCCGAGAGGCGCTCTTCCTTCCAGGCAGCCTTCTCTTCGGCGGTGTAGTTGACCTTCTTGACCTTACCCTTCTTCGTTGCGACGGCCATTTGAAATCCTTTCATTCGCTTGTCGAAGTATTATATCACTTCTACGTAACGATGTCAAATATTTGTGTCGTTTGGCGGAATCCTATATGTTCCGACTACCAGGGCAGAAGAAACATACCAGACCCGACTTCCAGGTGACCATGCGGCCCGCTGAAGCGCCAGTTGGTTTTCCTTATAGGCTGCGACGTAACAACCGTCTACTTCAACGGCGTACCATCCATCTGTGAGTCCTGCTCTTCCAGTCATATTCATAGTATATCAGGCTCGATAATAGATGTCAAGCCAAATAACCTTTTGATTCAAGAAAATTACGGAATAGAGTTAGCGCACCTTCCACTTCATCTGGCTCTACATCAGTCCCGAATCCCTCGCCAATTGTATCGTCTCCTAGATAATCTAAGATCCCTACATTATGTTCAAAGAAATAAACAAAAGCCTCAAAATCGTCGGCTTCGCAGAGATCATCAAAAGAGATCTTAAGAGGGAAGATCGTGTAGTCCTCATCTTCACCATACCACAAGATCAATTTGTTATTCACATCATCATCCTGTTCTTGTCAATAGAACCTACCCGCCAGTGTGTGCGATTTGTTACATGATCGGCACGGACATACTTGGCGACTGACTTCTGGAAGTCAGATAGAATAAAGGATCCAGACTTGCGAACAACGTAACCCTCACGGTCATCATCCTGCCAGGTCTGGAAGAACTCATCTAGATCTCCGAATCGAGTATGGGCAATTACTGGAACAGGAGTGATCCCAAGGATATCAAAGTTCTCTAGCGTTTCATCCCAACTCAGGCATACGTTATCCTGCCAGATTCCAAATCCATAGAAGTATGATTTTAGATTATCATACTTGATCGAATGAGTCGCGGCCATATTCTCACCCACGATTCGCATCCCTGTTGGAATCTGATAGGAAATGCTATTAGCCCAGAAGTTCTTGACCCATGTTCTAGACCAGTGATAACCACCTTCAAGAGATCGGGCATGGATATGATCCGCGTACATGGTTGTATTCTCACCGTCAAGTTTCTCGGTAACAACTACGATTTCTTCAGGATCGAACGGAGCATCGGGGAGAACCATATCATCCTTGGAACGTCCAAGACTCCAAGGAAGATGCGGAGTACGAGGATACTTGACGTATTGGTGAAACTTACCCAGATAGGGCGCTATGATCTTCTGCACCGATTCATCATAGAAGAGCGGGCCTCGCATACGATGACCATCAGGGAGGATGATATTCCCCCACTTATCGTATTCATGGTCGTCTTCAAGAGTATCGGGCAGAGTCACCTTATGGATACCGGCGAGCTTACGTAACTCGGTAGCCGATAGCTCAGTACTCTCAGCCTGAAGATGATGAACAGAACAAAGACTTACGCCATTGTCCAAATGATACCCACCATCGGGCCAGAGCCGACGTTCAATCAGATGATGAGCATCGACGGCAGGAGCAAAGCACTTCACGCAGAGGAAGTTATCTCGCTCGAAAACTGCTTCTCTGAACTCATCCCGTGTCATAACCATCCATTATAACACATCAAGAGTGATGTGTAAAGTGGTTTATTCGGCTTTATCGATCAGAACTGATGCGTTAAGTTTATTCAACTTCTTTGCCCTACGTGTCCAGAGCTTGAAGGAGAGACGAGCCATCCACCAAGTCATAAAAGTCTTATCTCTAACGATATTCATATTGAAATCGGAACACTTATCGTCTCGAACCATAGTGACTCGCCACTTGAACGATCCAGTCTCACAATGAATCTGTGTTCTATACATGATTAGACATCTTCTCTGATTCTAAGACCTACGGGGAATCGCGGGACTCCACCGTTCGTCATCCCCTGGAACTGTACGGTAAGCTTCTTACCTTCCCAGGTGGAATGATCCACAAGGTACTTCTTTAGATCATCCAGAGCGCCCTTCATCTTGACCTGGAAGGTTTCTCCATTCTCGGCTTCGCAGACGAAGAGTGCCTTGTCATCCATCTTCCCCTTACCAGCTACGACACCCTTGATTGGGAACTCGGCATCATCGAACTTCTTCACCTTCTGAAGACTATCGGTACGCTTGCCAACGTAATGACCATTGGCACTACGAATCATGATACCCTCATACCCCAACTTGATAAATTCATCAAGAAGCCAGGGGAGAGTCTCACGGTCACCAATAGATTCGGTCATAACCGAGACAATCGTATTCTGGGTTCCATTAGCCTCAGAACGTGTCTCAAGCTCTGAGAGTACAGGAACACGATCCTTAAAGGGGGCGTCCACCACAACGTCGTAGACCCAATACTGGACTACCTCATAACCAGGCTGAGGAACGGTCTGACGAATCTTGCTAGTCAGTTCCTCGAACCGATCCTTGTAGGCGTGGTTATAAAGCTCACCATCGAGGGTGATATCGACATCAGGATACAGGCGCTCCAAGGCGTCCACGATATGCGGCATCGAAGTGATGCGCTTCCTCGTGCGCGACCAGAGTGTGCAGCCACCATCCTTAACGATAGCGATACAACGATGACCATCGAGCTTCGGCTGAATGTATGCGGGGAACTGCATCTTGTGACCATCTTTCTCGAAGGTCTTGGCCAGCATGGGATTGACGCCGCCCTCGATCAGGGAATCGACTGTACCGGCCTGTGCGTCATCGATAGACTCCACGTAGCCTTTCTTCTTCTTCTGTTCCCACTGACTCTTAGCCTCAAGCTCAGCCTGTTCCAGGGCGGTTGTGGAGTTAGCCTTACCCAGGTTCTTACCTTCTTTGATAAGCTCCTTGGCAGTCTGCGGCTTGCCATTCTGCAAACCATAGACGGTAATAATCTGACCATAAGTGAATGGGATACCGTCACCCCCACCACCGTAATAGATCCGATGCTTAAAGGGTTCAACTGAAATATCCCACATCTGGATCTTCCCTGTTGAAGTCTTCTTGTAAAGAGTCGGTAGATTCATGACTTGCTCTGCTCCAATATCCCGTAGTGGTTGTTCATGACCAACGAAGTTCTCTTGGTGATAAGAGAAAGCTCAATGATGTGCTTTCTCTCGTCCACTCCACGACTGGCCACTTCTTCGCCCTCGTTGTTAACCTCGATCCCACTCAAACACTTAGTACCCATGAACTCGACTTCATGAGAATCACGGAGGATCACAGTCTTGTTATCGAAGCGAATACGTTCATACTTGACCATATGTATAGTATATCACGTCAGAGTGTTCGTGTCAACTTGTCCTAAATCAAGAATGCAAGGCTGCGTCACAAGGCGTACCGGGCGCTGTATGACAGATAGGACAAGCCATCTCATGGTACGCCTTTACGATATCTACCTTGAGGTTTTCAATTACGTCGAAATTCTTGTCACGGGTTCGGTGAACCCAACGACCATCGGGATGTCCACGCCAGAACTTCTCGACATCAGTAGATTCTAGCAGGACTTCGGTAGAAGTAACACGAATAACCACCCATGGATTACCGTATCGACGGATACGATTCTTCCCATGGAGAGTCTTCCCTTGAAGGGTTATGGTGTCTCCGGGTTTCAAAAGTCTGCGTTCCTCAGTCTATTAAGTGCCTTTTCGTACCGGGGAACATGAGAGAAACGATCTACTTTCGCCCTTGCGAGGTTGACGGTAAGGTCGATGATCTTGACATCGACGGCTCCGCTGTTCCCAGATTCTAGGATGCGAGTAATGAAATCGTCATAAGTCTCACCGTCACGGCGACTGACGATCATTACAATATCGACAACCTCATCGGGGAACAGACCACGAAGCTCTTCTTCAGTAGCGTAGCCATCCTCGACGGAATCATGCAACCAACCAGCGATCCCCTGGGCAGTATAACCACTGAACCGGGATGCTACACGAACCAGATGCGGAAGATCGTCAGCCCTGGCTGCGATGTTGATAGCGAGATCGATGTGATGATCGTTAATCATGGACATATTATATCATGCCTCCTGTAGAAGTGCAAGTAGTGCTTCAGCATTACCCTTGGCATCATCGACGGGATTGTGAGTATGAGTGGTCTTCCGTAGCTTCTTCCAGGAGTTATGATCCGACCAATCTCTATTAAGCCCGCTATAGAAATCACCGATCCTACGAGCACTAAAGCCAAAGGGATTACCCAACCCGTAGAGATGGAAATAGAAGTTAATGAACTGCCAATCAAAGGCAGGATTATCGGATACAAAGACCGGTCTATCGAACAGCGTGGTTAGCCAACTCTTGAACTGGATCATTGTTAGTTGAGAGTGTTGGAAGGACTCATGCTCAGCCCTCGTATAGCCACTGATGGCCAGATTCTTCTCTTCCCATCTAATGTACTCATCGGTGCGGCCACGAATCGATAGGTCAGCGGTCGTGAGAGGCGCTGTAAGCCCGTAGAAGCTCACGTTCTTGTGTTCCGATAGACGGTTAACACTAACGGCTCCGAAGCACACCATGGAGCCTAGAGTGGGTGCAGGCCCATCAGCCTCAACGTCTACGATGATGTACTCTCGATCTAGCTTAGTGTCAAGCATTGCACACATCCTTTAGCTTAGCAATAGCTTTGGGAGAAAGAACCTTGAAGCTATCACCTGTAATTGTCTTGGTCTGGGCAATGGCAATATCGGGCTTCCAGACCCCGTTGTACTTATACAGATCAACAATAAATTCACAGCCTCCCTCATTAATCCTGATCTGAGGGGTGTAATAGATCTCGTTCCCGCCCTGCTTGATAGCATTGGAAGGAAATCGATACCCATTAGCAATAAGATCTTGATAGATCTGTTGATGTTTTGCTTTACCTTGAGCTTCGCTGCGTCGGACAGCGCCATCAAATGTAACAACTGAACATGCAACAAGGATCACGAAAAAGATAAGAAAAACAGGATCTCCTGCATAGATCGTGGACATCAAAGCAAAAAATGCTGCACTAGCAAAAATAACACCGAAGATGAAGAAGAAAACTACCATTTATTACCTCCAATAAGGTTTGATATCAAAGTTGTCATAAAAGCCCTTAGCACCTTCGTCCCAAGGATAGCAGTACACGTTCTTGAAACGGCTCATACGTCGAGCAAGTTTAGTACCAATCCCACGGCGACGGAATCGCTTAGGAACATAAATCATCATGATTCTTCGGCCCATCGTGTAATGAGCCTCAGCGATCAGACTCCATCCCATGATGGTATTATGATTACGAGCGATCACGATGGGAACATCCTTAGCTGAAATATCTCCTGCCTCTAAACATTCCAAAGTTCGATACATCGTTGAACCCATATCCCCATCAGGATTCTCACCCGTAAGAGTAAGCTTCTTCAGTCTAGCCCGTAGCTTGGGGCTACACTTGGAGTAGTTTGTTTTCTGCAACTTTATAGACACAGTTCCCGAACCCTTCTCAGGCAGGAACTCATTGCGTCATCGTTACTCATGAAAGGCTGGCCCTTAGCGAGCCGCCTGTAGTTGGTTGCGTCGAAAGAAATCAGATTGCCAGAATGACGCTTCTGGGCGATTACTACCCAACCCAGATCCTCGATCATTTCTTTAGCGGCTTGATGCGTCATCTTCATTCCTTTCGCGTACGCATTGATTACAAATACCAACTGGAACATCCTTGTCATTAAGACTGACCTGGAAGGGATTCTCTGGGTCAACTACCTTTTCCGCAATGTATCTCATTCGGAAACAAGAAGTACAGAAACCTAGATCTCCTTCGTATGTCATACTAACTAGTATAGCAGATTAATATTAGAAAAGCAAGAGGGACGGTTGCCCGTCCCTCTCACCTTTTGCTAGCCTGAACTACTAGACCTTACGGAACCTGTGTGGTGTGGTCAGTCTCTCCGTAGAGATCCACACATGGACGTTACTCGGTAGCGACTTGCAATATGACTTATTCGGCCCTGACTCAAGAATCGTGACGGTGCGACCGACCCGCCTTGGATCAAGATCCTGGAAGATATCTCCAATGTTTACCGTAACATCCTCGGGATCGAAATCAGGGTCTACCTCTTCGTAGTCCTTGCTGATCAGCCGACCCAACTTGACCTTGACGACGTTGCCGGTTGTGGAGGACTGGCAGTAAGCAACCTGCTCATCCCGATCAACGCTCACGACGGTCAGAGTGCGACCCTTGCGACGGGGATCACGGTCAGCGTAGACCTTGCCGACGTAGTAATCCTCGACCTGATCCTCATCGTCCTCACGAGTAACCACAGCAGCGGTGTATTCCTGCTCGATGAGATCGACAACGGTATAACGGCAGACACGCATCTTAGCCTGTCCACAGTCCGTAGGAACGCTCACAACGTCACGAGGGTTGACGTGAACCTCAAGCAGAGCGCCCTGCGCCCAACCTCTTGCGTAGTCGTAGGTGCCGACGTGCAGCCCCGTAGAACAGCCCTCACTAGGATCATGAGTAACCTCGTTGCGAGGCATCTCAACAACCGAACCAATTGCGTTCGGGATGGCTCCGGTCTTGACTTCACCGTCAACGATAGCGGTACCCTGGTTGACGGAAACGTAGCCACCGTCCTCGCCCTTGCGGACGCCCTTGTAACCGATGATCAGACCGTCATTGGTGATACTGAAGTTACGAGACTCAAGCCAGGTGTAAAGCTGCTCACGGGAATGCTCGTTCGGATTGGCTAGGACGTTCTCGAAGAAGAGAACGAGTGACTTCCAATCCTCAACACCCTCATCGAGGAACCGGATGACCTGAGCCGTGAGAGCATTTGCAACCTCAACATTGTCAAGGTAGAGCCGTCCGTTGGCGGTGGTGATCCGATCACTGAGCCGCTGGAACTTGGTTGCGGCGGTCTGAGCGACATCGAAAAGCTCGACTACGGATTCGTCATCAGCCACAACAGCGGCAACGATCTTGTCGAAGTTGACGTGGGTGGAATGAGCCACCAATGGAGCCGAACCCTTGACGAACACGGTGATGTTCGAAGTCCCGTCCTCAGCGCCTACTAGTGTGTATTGCATGTTAGTTTTCCTCTCCTGCCGAGTAAACGGCATTCATATAATGAGTCAGGTGATCAATCATCTTGGTATTCAGTTTATCATAGAAATAGATCTGTGTCAAGAGGATGTACTTATCGAAGGGGTTCTCCCATTCAGTCTCGGGGAGAACAGCGTAATTGCGGTAGAGATCGTAATCCTGAATCAGCTTGCTACCACTGTTGGAGAACTGAATCACATGCTTGAGTGCGGGATCCAGGATTCTCTCAGCGTCAAACTGACTGACCCGATGGGTGTGATCGTCTAGATGAAGCCGGATCGATGAAACCTGATCGGGAGTCAACTTGGCAAACCACTTCTGAGCCGCCTTGGACTGGTAATCGGTAAGGCTCTTGGCCTTAGGAAAGTCCCGCTGGAACTTGTTGACCCTGTTGCGATACAGAGTAACGATGGTGTGATTGGGGTTCTTCTTCTGAGCAAGAGCCGGATTGTACCGGTCACCCTGGACGTGATAGAAGATCGGATTACCCTGATTGATATCAGCGGCCTGAAGCTCGTGAACCCGAACACCGTCAACGAGGGCGCTGTAGGAGCCAGAGATCCGCCCGTTCCGAAGAACGGTACCTTGCGGCCGAGCGATCTTCTGAGCAGCAACGTCCGCCCAATCGTGAATCGTAGAAGGGTCAACCCACTCGGGAGCAGGAACCTTATCGACCAGTGCATAGTTCTCGAACTTGTAGTTCTCGATGCCCTTCTCTTCCAAATACTGGAACATCTTCTTGCGCTTGGTAGGAGTGAAGTCAGCACCGTCATAACCGGTGAACCAAAGGGTCTTGTTGAACGTGAGGGGGAAGAGATCCTTCTCGAAATGCCATCCCTTGCTCTTATACCCCTTGGTACGATTGACCATGAGAATCTTGATATCCTGGCCCTGGGCACCCTGACCCAACTCAATCCGCTGAGGGATATCGACGCCCTTGTACACGGGGACTTCGGAGAAACCAAGAGCCTTGGCCTCCTTATAGATCCTGATTGCATCGACGTTATCGACAGCAGCGTCAATTAGCTTCTGAAGAGCGACGTTCTTTTCGGCAACAACGCGATCCTTGAGGGTAGCGATAGTTGCCTTGGTCTTCGCCGTCATCTGAAGTGCCTCCCGCGAAGGAGTGAAGTTAACATCACCGATTGCGACAAAGGCAACGAATGGATGAGGCTCGTAGTGATCATTCGGATAGGGATATGCGACATTACCCATGACGATCATAGACCGATCAACATCACGAGTGACTACGATGTCATCAGCGATCCACATGCCATCGATACGAGTAGGCTCTTCTCCATTGACCAGAACGGAACCCTTCTCCCAGAAGCGGAAGAAATTCGTGCTCTTGGTATCAAAGGAATTCCAGCGATTGACCGGGACAATGATCTCGACGCCCGAAGGCTCATCGGTATCGTACTGAGCAACGATGGTCATAGAGCCGCCGCCGTCCTCATCACGGCTCACGCTCACCTGGGTACAAACTCCGTTCTTGATCCCCTGAAGGGTGAACTGGTCGCTGTAAGTGAGGGCCGACTTACAACCCAGACCCAGCGTGCCCACGACATCGTTGGATTCACGCTTCGTGGAAGTACCGTAGCGTGAGTAAATGTTGCGAATGTCACCGGCATCCAAGCCGAAACCAAAGTCACGAACGCGGAAGAAGGGAGCGAGATTCGACGGCAGAGTAACCTCGATAGGACGGGTAACTCCAGCCTCGACGTGTGCATCGTATGCATTGGTGCTGTACTCACGGATGACCGCCAACTCGGGGTCGGAGTACAGGTCGGTAAGGACGCTCATGATATGAGCAAGGGCACCCTCATCGATGGACATCCCAACGCGCTCACCCTCAAGGGTGGTCGTGACATCCATGACACGCGCTTCAACTTTCATAAGAGATCCTTTCTATCGTGTTCAGATAGTATATCAGAATGACTCAGAGAAGTCAAATCTTTTCAGTGGAAACCTTTTTCCAGACGGCTGTTTTCGCCCAGACCGTAAAGGTCTGATCCCTCTGCTTCTCAGCCCTGGACTCGGCTAGTTCTTTAGTCGAAGCTTGGACTCTGAAGGAGTAGGTGCCGCCCGCCGGAACCTTATTGTTGGTGTAAGTAACTTTCCACTTCATCAGTCAAGCCCTCCGGTGACACCATGGAACCGATCACCGTTATGATCGATCTCGTACTGAAGCCATCCGGGTTCACCGAACTTGTAGAACCGTGCAACGACAGTACGGCTCTCCTGCTCGCTGTAAGTAAGCTGAACGTTGAAATAGTTCAGTTCGTTCAACTCTTTGTTCAACTCCGCAAGAGTGCTGATCTGATTACCGTTGAGTTGGAAAATCAACATCGCTATCCTTTCCTCGAAACTTGTACAGATAGTATACCAGATTAGGATTTCTGTGTCAAGACTTGTTACGAACAAATTCATACGGATCATATCCCCGATTCCTGAATACAGCAGATATGAACCCTTGAGTGGCCATAACGATAAGAACCACCGCCAGAGAAGTGTAGGTTGACGAGAATGCATTCCAAAGATACACGTACGCAACGATGGTCAAAAAGAAGTCGAACAGAAACAGATATATCCTCTCGGTAGTATCACTCGTACGACGCGCCTGAATCATGGGCAAGAATGATGCGCTATAGATCAAAATGGCCCAGAGTAGATTAATCCAGTGCATGACTCTCCTAAAGATTGATTTGAACTGCTTGAACTTTTCGTTTCTTACCTTGTCGATAGTTCTTGATCCGTGGCCTCATGTAATCCCGCCACGCTTCAGTACACTTATCACAGCGGCAGCCATGGTTGTTGTACGAGCTAGCTCGCCCGTGGACAACCGATTTACCTGATGGTGTTAAGTCTACTGTAATGGGTTCAGTCATTTAAACCTCCTGCAAATCTTCTAGTTCCACCCTTTCATACTCGTGGTCACCACGGTCACTGAGGATAATCCAAGACAATGGAGTCTTGCGACCATTCTTGAATGTCACCATTCTAGTAGTATCCTGAGACTCAACTAGTTCTTTCATCTCAGCATACCACTCTCTATATCCACGACGATATTTATATTCTGAAACAGCGTTTTTAAACCCTTTGAGCTTCAGGTCTAGGATATCCTGATCATCGCCATACTTCTCTCTGATCTCTTTTGAATGAGCGTTAATAGCCTCGCTACGCACTTGTTCATCGACATCCCATCCTGGCCATGATTCACCAAGATGTGTTTCTACGAGATCCTTCGGACGAAACTTAAGTGTTTCGTTATCAAGGATCTCGGGATCATGATACCAGTATCCCTGTTCGTATCTCTGAGTTAGAATTGTCAGAGCAGACTTCGATAGCTCTTCATCTGTTGAGGCGGGCCAATACCACGTTCCATGCTTCTCTTCCGCTACTAAGATGCTTCCCATTTCCTGATCCTTTCTATGGAGTCAATTGCCGCTTGCATGTTCTTTCGACCGACTGGATTAGCAGAATGAATAGAGAACTTGTCAGGTAAAATCACTGAACGCATTTCTCCTGTGCCCACCATTCCCTCTAGGATATTGACAAAATCATATCCCGTAAGGATATCAGTCTCACCGAGATCGTGATCCAGGCTAACCTCTTCTACGAATCCACAATTATCAAGGAGCAAATCAAACGCATCCTGGACAGTACGAGCTACCGTCCAGGAATCATTTGGTGCATCTCTGAGATCATCTAGCCAGATTTTCATTTAGTGTGCTTCCTATATGTCCCGTCGAGATTGGTCGAAACAATCCTGTGACAATAGCGACACTCGGACTTCTTCCCGAATGCTCTATGCCTTTTCTCAACAAGAGCACCAGAACCAGGACAGGTACCTGAGGGCAGCTTCTTGGGCTTTGAGTTGAATGGATTAGTTCTTGGGGTAATTCGAACACCAGGCTTCTTAGAGACTATTGGAGCAGGGGTTCGTTTAGCCGTTCTAGGAATACGAACGGGGCTTTCCTTTGTAAGAACCAACGTGTACTTATCACCAACGCTATCCAACGATGGATCTCCAAAGATGTCGTAGTCAACTAGAAGGATGTACTTGATATCGCGCTCAACACCCTCAAGAGTGGTTGCGCGAGCCGTGTTGTCTACGTTCGTGGCTATAAGGTTAACTTCTACTTTGGGCTTCTTGATACTCATCGTCACCTATAATATCACATATCTTACCAAACCGCAACTTCCGGCTGTAAATAAATAGGAGGTAAGTATATGCAAGAGCGGGTTTACACAGGAGATACGGCTCTCATCGAGGCCAGTTTGTTTGACGAGGATGGAACAACTCCGCTATCGTCAACTACCGTAGAGTATAGCATAAAGAAGCCGGACGGTACAACTTTTCAAGCACCCCCTTCTTCTATGGCTCAAACCATAGCCAGTATAGCGTATAACGATACTGATCTGGTTGGCCAGTATTTAGCTAAGGTGACGTTCACTTTGAATGATCCATCTAGTACCAGACGTTCTACGCCTCTATCCTTTGAGGTTGTCGATCCACTTGAGAGCACGTATGATGAATCGACACCAGTAGATCATGTAGTCAACCGAACATGGATGAAGCTAGAAGATCTCTTCGACTCTGATCTAGGTGGCCCGTGGCTACGTGATAGAACCTTAGCGACATTCAATCGTGATAAGATAGAACGCTTGCTTCCCGACGCATTGTATAACATCAACTACTACTATCAGCCCGCAACGAATTACTCCGAAACCGATTTCCCATACGAGACTCAGTTGCCTCTACTCTCACAAGCACTTTTGGTAGAGTCAGTAAGACATCTAATGCGATCTTACGTCGAGCAGCCTCAGCCAATGGGAGCCGGTACACCCACGTACTTTGATCGCCGTGACTATCTCAACCGATGGCAGAGTATTCTCACCATCGAAGAAGACCGTCTAAACATGTGGTTGGATCTCTTCAAGAGAGGACTTATGGGATTCGGGCATACATCGATCCTTGTCGGTGGTTACGCAAGTTACACAAGTCGTTACCCTCGCTACATGCGTGGACGATATCCATACTTCTACAGGTACTAATATGCTAGCAAACATTATCATCAGTTTTGCGAATGTTCTCCGAACTATGGATGTATTCTTGCTCGCTCTTTCAACCGGTATTTTTATCAGTAAGATATTCATCTATAAATCTTTCTCATATGGATGGATGCTCTCGTTCTCATTCATTGTGTACTCTGTAGTTACCTTAGAGGTTGTACTCCATCGTTTCAATCATCCATTTAATTTTTGGATTGTAATAGTTTTCTTGGCAGCCTTGTGTACTACAATAGGTCAATTAATGTATCCAGGTCTTAATATCAAAAATGAGTAAAACATTAGAGAACTATGATCTTGGCCCAGCAGGGACTCCGCATGAAGTTAAGCAGTTACGTGAATCATCTTATGATTTACACAACCAACTTGGCGAAGCAATAATTTTCAAGCACCGTTGGAATGACCAAGATGTCCTCGACGGCAAGACTCAGCCGTGTCCATATCATGACGAACTATATGGTGGTCGTGATTCTGAATGGGACAATGTTTGTTTTGGAACCGGCTTCGTCGGTGGATACTCCGATGGAGTAGTCGTATTTGTTACTATTCAAGATGCGCCTGAAACACAGATCAAGATTACACAGCAAGGTATCTTGCAATTAGATATGCATCCGGCGATGACAGCACCCTGGTTACCCCATATGGGGAACGGGGATCTAATCATTACGGGAGAATTTAATACAGGATCATGGACTCTCGTTGATGAGTATGAACGTTTTACTCTCAGAGATGTTTCTCCTATTACGATGCGAGGGCCAGGTTGGGGACGGCAAGCAGGGTCGGTGTTGAAAAGAGAAAGGATCAGTCAGCAATCTCAGCTAGATAAACTCCCATCTGGACATCCTCTCTACAAGGTTCCTATTGTCTTCGATTACTCATCAGTACCTCCCGACGTGACTCCACCATATGCACCACCCGGAACGACTCAGTATACAGACTTCGACGTACTTGTTCGGATTCATGGAATTGAAGGAGTACCCGAAGTTATTGAAGGTACGACAACAGTTACTCAGGTTACCAGTAAGATTGGTGGCAAGAGTCTAGATCCCGGAACTATAATAAACTTCTAATGACTGTCGGAATAAACTTCAATTACACTCAGGGTGTCAAGCGGGCAGTTGTGTCTACACTTGAACCTATGATGAAAGATCCCAACTTCCCTATCCCCGAATTGACCGGTAATGTTACCGTTGGATTAGAGTACCCATTAACCAAGGCAAGTTACCCCGCTATCTTTATTACGTTTCAAGAAAGTCAGTTGAGAAATGTCGGAGTAGGAAATGAAGAGTTAGTCATTCAAGCTGATGGAACACCCACTCGTGTTAAGCATTGGTATTTTATCGGAACAATTAACTTCAATATTCTAGCTTTATCTCCGATGGAACGTGATGAATTAGGATCCGTTTTAATTAATATCTTGGCATTTGGTGACACGAATAGTTGGCTGGGTAGATTCCAAAAGAATTTGATGGACGCATCTTACATAGAGGTTCAGTACCTCAAAGATATAATCCATCCAGGCGGCGAGCAAATTGGTACCGTTCCATGGGAAAGCACCACAGAGATGTCATTCGGAGTAAATTACTCGATAGATATCTTCGGTGAATTCTATAGTGATCCATGGACAGGAGATCTTATTCAGGTTGAGCATGTTGAGCTTTACCCTTATCTTCCTGGAACTACTCCACCGCTTGGAGATATCTAAGATATACTATTTCATTAGTATAACACTCAATAGGAATCTCCACTATAAAGAGGCAAAACTCTCAGGCTAATAGATGATGAATCTTTCGGGAGATAGAATTTAAATGGCCTACACTTCGCCTGGTGTAACAGTAGTCGAGACTGTCAATCCTACAGTTGCGCCCATAGCTGGAAACCCTGCTGTTGTCGCCCTAGTTGGTGCAGCCTCAGGTACACAGTCAGCATCCCAAGCGGTTACTCTACCAGGGACGCAGGCTATTACGCTTAACAACACAGGCATTACCACGAACACAATCGTAGTTAAGACCTATGCCGGGGTAACAGTTGGTGCTGGTAGTTACGCTGTCGTTCAATCCAGTGCAGGAACCTCTGCAATCGGTGATGAAGTTTACACTATCGCTCGTGTAGCTTCTCCTTCAACAGCACCGACAACAGCGTCAACGGCAGGTGCTCTAACAGGTACTTATGTCTACGCAGTATCTTATATCAATGCTGGTGGAGAAACTGGTATCGGCCCAGCGAGCGCACCGATCACGCTTACCGCCCAGGGTACTAGCATTTCAGCTATCCCCATCGGTATATCGGGTACTACGTCGAGAAACATCTATCGTATTAGAACTGATGGAGATAACATCTACCATCTTGTCGCAACGATTGCTAACAACTCCGCGACAACTCTAACCGATAACGTATCAGATGCTACCGCTTCAACTGGTGCTCTTCCCAAGGGAGGCATTGGAGATGGAGATACCGTGTACGTTTCTTATAGCTACGCTGATCTTCAGTACTACCAGCCGACCTTGATGTCCAATTTCGGTGATGTCACGAATAAGTACGGTCAGCCTTACGATACAAACGGTAACATTCTAAGCCCTCTTAGCTTTGCAGCTAGATTAGCGTATGTAAATGGAGCCTCAGATGTCGTCTGTGTTGCAGCCAAGTCTTCAGGACAAGCAGATATTCAGAGCGCACTTCAGCTACTCGAATCAGATCCTACTATCAGGATCGTAGTAGTTGCCGAAGGTAGCGCCGGAACTCTTGCCTCTGTAGCGGCTCATTGTAACACCACGATTTCACAGGGATTGTATCGAATCGGTGTATGTGGACTCGATGGTACAAGTACTGCTATCACACCGGCAAGCCTTCGATCTTCTGCCCAAGGTATCAACTTCCAGGCAATTCGTCTCGTAAGCCCGACGAGTTTCCAGATGCAAAACCCGGTATCCCCAGCAGCCAGTCTTAACGTTGGTGGTCAGTACATGGCGGCGGCATTAGCAGGAATGTATGCAGCCCGAGACGTACAGATTCCATTGACTAGAAAGTCAATTGCAGGGTTCACTGGTATAAACGATATTCGTACAGCAAGTGATCTCGTTCTAGATGCAACCGCTGGTCTACTTGCAGTCAAGCTCCTTGGTGGGGTTCTATTAGTAAATCACGATATAACCACCGCTGTAGGTAACGTTAACACTCGTGAGGCTTCAGTGGTTCGTGCTAAGTACGAGATGGCTACGCGACTCAAGCTCACACTTGACTCTGGGGTTGTCGGTTTGGTTGCACCTACTGACCGAGCAATCTTGGTTGTACAGAGCACCATCGTTGGAGTCTTGGAGCAGATGGTTCTTGAACAAGCTATCCAGTCCTACAGTGATGTTGCGGCTGTGGTCGCTAATGCTGATCCGACAACAGTGCAGGCTCAGTTCATGTATGTTCCTGCATACCCGATCAACAACATTATTGTTCAACTAGCAATCAATACTACGAGTGGAGAGTTTACTCTTCAATAAACCGAGGGAATAATGGCAGTAGCAAGAGTAGGTGGCGGGTTTACCGTCTTCCATTGGAGTAATTCAACTGATCCGGGTAAGGTTATCGGATACGCTGATCGCGTTCAGAAAACTGCTGTACAGCCGGTTGCAACTCCGGTTGACGTACAGCCCATGAATGCTCTTCGTCCGCTAGAGATTGCGGTACCGAGAGCACATATTCATGGTGTTCTTACTCTCACATTGACTGAACTTTACAATCAGGCTGTGTGGCAGAGACTAGCGGGACTTGCTAACTCTAACGATATCATCGATATCATGGAGTACATGGCGGGTCTTGATCAAGGTGTCATGATCACCGAATACATCGAGCCGCCTAACGGTAAGACTTACAGTGAGACGTTCTATAACTGTATGATTACCCGCGTTGGTGACGACGAGGATATTCGTATCGACACAATGTTGGTGAACAAGGATCTTGAAGTATGGTACACATACAGCAAGAAGAACTGGATCAACTCACCGGCACGACCCGCGACGTTTACTTAAAATCTTTTCTATAAGCGAGGTTAGGGATGACGACGCCTTTAGAGGCAGCTTTTGATGTGCCTGTATTTGAGGAACCTGAGATTCAGGAAGATCCCATTGCAGATGACACATACAGTTTACTTCAGTTAGGATACCTGACTGACACAGTTACGATTGGGACGCATGTGATCCGTATTCGGACTCTCAAGATTGGAGAGGAACTGAATGCGGCCTTACTCGCTAACAAGTACAAGGATACAGCCGAAGAAGCAAGAGCCTTCGCAACAGCATTGGTTGCTGGCTCGATTGTTTCGGTGGACAATGCACCATTACTTGGTGAATTACTCGGCCCCCGAGATGATGCATTGGAAGCTAAGTTCGACTTCATCCTTGCTAACTGGCATTGGGAGCCGATTAACCGGCTCTGGGTTAAGTACAATGAGCTACTTAATCGTGTTCGTGAGTCGGCAGACGAACTAAAAAAAGACTAAAGGCCGAGTCTGAGTTAGTAGGAAATCTGTTGAGACTCTTAGATCGCCAAGGACTTCTTAAGGGAGATCTGAATATTTTGCAACAGAACGGATTAGCATGGGTCTTGGGTTATGAATCTCAACAAATGGTTGACTTCGAGAAGTATCGAACGATCAACACAGGGCTAGTGACTAACCCAGCTACCTCTAAGGGGTTCCTCAAGAGACTTCTTGATGAACAAGAGCCGCAAACGATCCATGAATCAAGCGATGAGTGGATGACCCCTCAGTCACTTCAAGATATCGAAGCCTTTTTGCAGCAGACGGTTACGTAGTGTCGTTGCCGAACAGGGTGCCCAGGAGCAACATGAAAATCACGAAGGCAATAACTCCACCGATGACCGGGATGGTCAAAGCTCCGAGCACTACGAAGATCATTCCGAAGAAGATGAATAATCCGTACCCTATATTTGAAGCTAACTGTTTCATAGTTTTATCCTTTCAATCACTATTATATCACTAATTATGTGGATGTCAAATGGCCGATATAAGTAATAGTCCTTTTTTTGATTCAGGATCCCAACGTAGAATTAACCCTTTGACGTTTGATCCTGGGCAATTCCCTCCTGGTCAACCTACCCCAACTCATCCTCTGTTATATCAGATTCCTACTGTTGGCAGAGAACAGGTAGACCTTACGAATATCCTTAAAACCAATCTAGAAGTACTGGTGGGATTAGGCAATCAAACAAATAGGAGTCTTGGAGGCATTAATAATCTCCTTAATAGGACTGTGCAGCACTATGACAATATGGTAAATAGTGCTCAGCAACTTAATATCGAAACACAAAAGGGTGCAGAACAAAATCAGCAAATGATCGAGTTCGCTCAAGCCAGAGAACGGGCAGAGAAGCAAGTCAATGCTGCTATGGAGAAAGGTTTAAACTCACTAAGAACACAGTTTCAACTTGCCGGAATGTTAAAGAAAGAGAAGATCACTTATGCTGATTCCCAAGGTAGACCAAGATCTATTGATTTAAATCAGTTTTCTTCTCTTCCACAAGAACAACAAGATCTTATCAAGAGGCAAGTTGTCTCAGGTATAGCTTCGGCTTCTCCTGGTAAGGCATCATTCAGTCAAGCATTTCAGCATATCCTTCACGGAAACCTTGGAGCAGCAGTTGGTGAGCTAGTACAGGCACTACCGGGTACCAGCGGATTTGCAATGAAAGCTGCCGAAAAAGGAGCAGCTATTCAAGCCGGTGCAGGAGAGGGAATGACAGGGATGTTACAAAGAGGGCTTGGAGGACTTGTAGCATCGGGTGGAGAGTTCTTGGTTTCACCGGCAGCAGTATATTTGGTTCAGCGAGAGGTACGCCAAGGGATTAGAGCTTATCAGGAAAACCTTAGAACTGGTATGCAGACAGGTCTACAGGGTGGTTCAGCAGTAACGGAATCTATTGGAGCTAATATCCGAGCGCACTTCGAGGCGCTGAACCCCTTCGACGCTTTGACGACCAGCATGGCAGAACAGATTTCCAAGGGGATTATGAGTGAAGGGTTCTCTGGGCCGATAAGAGCGGCATGGCAGGACTCAGTAACCGATGTGGTCAAGCAGACTGGATTAGACGCTAGCCAAGCTCTACAACTAATGACAACAGCAGTAGACCAATTAGGGTCTAGCGCTGACCAGTTCCGTAGCAACATGGGACTCGTTGAGCTAACCTCTAAACAAACTACTCTAAGTGTCGAGCAAGCGGCACAGTCCATGCAAGCTTTACAGTCACAGTTCGCCCCTAAGGGTGGAGCAGCCGGTGCTCAAGCTGTAGCTCCTGGTGGACAAGTATTCCAATCTCAGATCACAAAGTTCTCCCGAATTGCAGGAGCAGGGTTAGCTCAGAGACTAATCCCAGCTATAGGGCAGAATTGGCAGATGTTGGTCACCAGGGCCGGACTCAATCCCGCTGATGCATTTACACCACAGGTTGAAAAGCAGTTCCTAAAAGTTTTGGATGCTAATGGTCAGTGGTTATGGAACCTCAAGAATTCAAATCCGCTATGGAGAAATATGGGATTAGGGCTTTGGGTAGGTCATATGGAAGGTATGTCTCCACAACTATTCGATACCCTATTGGGGCCGGGTGTCCAGAATTCAGATGTTGTAGCCTTTATGAATGCAACCAAGGGTCACGGGTTAGAGGTTCAGCAAGCCAAGACTGCCGCTGATCAACTCAAGACAGAGACTAAACCACAGGCTCAGCATAGAGGATTCTTTGGTGGACTCCTTCATGGTGGTCTTCATGTTATAACTGCCGGTACCCATGAAGTAGGGAATATAGCTAGCATCCCAGGAAAGTATCTAGGGAAGGGTGTGGCCGAAACCCTTCGTGATGTCGGTGTACCGAAGGATCTAGCTAATCAGATCGGAGGAATTAGTGGTGAGACTGGTGGGGATCTTGTACCCGGAGCCTTGTTCAAGCATCTGCCAATCTATAACGATTACAGTTTCTCGAAAACACAAAATCAGATGCTCAAAGTTGCTTCACAGCAATTGAATTCATTGAATATCCCGAGCAAATACAGAGATGAAATCCTTGCCCCATTACGCGAAGCCAATTCTATTGATCAGCTTCGTGGATCGGCCGCGAAAGCATATCAAGATCAAGTAGTGAAGATTGAGATAGACCTTCATCCTAATGCCAAGAAGTTGATTCTTGCTCGAACAGATCCATCCTCGCAGCAGAAGTACCACGATTCCCGCAGCGCTAAATCAGGTACACAGGGTATGCCAACTACAGCAAACAACTCATCCTATTACGGTCAATAATGGCTACGATATTCTCTCATCCAAATCTCAAGACAGATCTAATATTGCGGCTAGACCCTACTGAAGTTGACTGGACATACAATCTCAATACTTCAGAGACAGCCACGTATGCAGGCCAGGTTGTTCAGATCCTCAGTGTGAACTTTGAGAGCTTTGTCATTCAAGGCAGATTTGGACGAGAAGCTAGAGATGATTATACCAGAGAAGGTGCGGCCCTAGTTAGGAAGCCACAGGGGAACCCGCTAACATCAGGAGCTTATGGGCCAGGATTGTTTCAAATGCATGAATGGTTCAAGCAGTATTTCTCTATAGCATCTCAGGGAATCAATGGTCAGGACAACTACAACCAGAGTCCGGTAACAGTAACCTACCGAGGAACTTATGATATCCCGGTCGATGATGATAAATCTGAAACTAGTTGGAAGGTATACCCAACTAGCTTTCCTAGCTTCCGAATTGCAAACGATAATTTCGCCCCGGAATGGAAAGTGGAATGTCAAGTCTATGAAGCGCCTAGTTCTATATCAACCTCTACAATCGATGAAGCAATCGATAGATTACAGTATCAGCCTTTGTATCAGCCGGGTTCCAAGTGGAGTGATCCTAATCCTATCTCCGGTAATCCTACGCCATCCCAACTAAGAGATGCAGCCCAAGCTGTATTCAACTCTTTGAATCAGGCAGCGGATATCTTTATTCAGAATCTACCGACCTATACTGCTTCAGATTTAGAAGAAATGATCGTAAAGGGATTCTCCACACCGCAGAGTGCTTCTGTTGGAAGTCAGGCGAAACCACAACAAGAAGTGATACCGGGTAACCTTTTCTCTGGTGATCCATTCTCGTTAGATCAGATCCTACCGGGTGTAGACGTAAATCCAGCTACAAATCCCAATGCTGCTGGGCCAGTGAAAGGAGGATCATAAATGGCACAATGGGGAACACTTAGTTACATCGATGTTCAGGGGAACAGCCTTACTCACGACATCAAGATAACGAGCATAGATCAGCAGCAGTCCTTAGAAGGTCAGTCTTATCAAAGTCGTTCTAAGAGACATTTCTATCCTCGATCCCATATGCCGGGAGATATTCTCGTGGCTGGGATCTGTTCTAAGAGTAATCTAGGAGATGGTCAACAAACCTATCAGGCTTTAGCTGCATTTATTCGTCACCATCAGAGAGTGTTGTTAGGTGTACCTAGTGGCAATTTCCAGTTTAAAACAAATGCAGCAAGTAAATCACTTTTAACTTTGAATATCCCTACAGAGAATAGCGAATGGCAAGGATTCATTAAACAATTTGGAATGGTAAAGAAAGGAGTTTATGAACCAGCACCAACTTACTTATTTAACTTCTTTGTTGTATTCGATAATTCTTCTGTAAATATCGGAATATCGAATCGTGTTTCAGCATATTACACAGCAGGGGCACAAACTCCACCCCCGCCGAATTTGGCACAGATAATAAAGAACACTTAATGGAAAGATTAGTATACAATCCAAAGGTAGAATGTCTCATCATGCTAGAGGATGAAACGAGGCAGATAGATGTAACTCCTGATATCGTCAGCGGTACTATCAATCGACGCCTTAATGCCATGAGTGATATGTCTCTGACTCTTCAGAACAAGGACGGGCGCTACACCAAGACAGATCTCATTCAGCCAATGGATCGTATCATTGTACGCATGTGTAGGGTTGGACAACCCTTCCTGACATTTAGTGGATTTGTCGATGATGCTCCATACTATCAAATCTACCCCGGTACAGTGACGTTAGCGGCGAGTGATACACTGAAACTTCTCGCTAATACTTACTTTGATCCAGGACTTGTTGCGTTGCAAATGTGGTTCCAAAGTAAAGGATGGACTTATGATGCTGCTGCTGGGACTCTTTTGAAGTTTAGCAATGGCGGTGGAGTAGGTAATGACGATCTCTTTGGGAACATGGGAGATCTGATTCAGTCCATGCTGATGGAGATAGCAAATTGGCCCAAAGACTCTATAGCAATTTATAACATTCCAATAACATTTATTCAAAGTATTGCTAATGTATTGCAGGATGTAAATGCTGACGCCGAACAAACCTACAAGGAATCCGTGATTCTTTTGGATAAACTCTATGGTTCTACATCATCCAATTTACAGAGTACAGGTGGTGGAACCATAACAAGCCCAGGAGCTTCGACGGGTGGCGGAAACATTAGTGGAAATGATGTAGCTAAGCTGGCTCTCAATGCTGGATTCTCAGGTGACAGTGCGGTAAAAGCTGTAGCCATTTCTAATGCAGAAAGTTCTTTCGTTACGAATGCCATGAACTTTAATTCAGATGGTTCTTATGATGTCGGACTGTGGCAAATCAATACCGTCCACACTTCGGGTGGAACCGGATTAACTGCGCCTCCCGGTGGAGTAGGAACCCTCAAGATGCCAGAAGATTGGTATGCTGTCAAGCCATCCCTGCCTTCCTCCGTTGCAGCATATATCGAAAGTATGTTCGTCCCGGCGACTAATGCCGGTGCTGCATTCTCGATCTCTAGTTCAGGTACAAGCTTCTCTCCTTGGTCAACATTCAATAATGGTGATTATCTATCTCATATGAGTGATGCAGCAGGATTCGTTCAAGGTGGAGCAAGTTCTTTGTCGGCAGGAACCTTGGGCCAACTAGCTAAAAATTCAAATGATACAACGCAGGCCACCACAAATCAAGCTCAGACGACAACCATTGCCGACAACATTGTCAAGATAGCAGAGGGTGAAGCATCCAAGGGAATTAGGGAAATTGGTGATACTAACTCTGGCCCCGAGATCCAGAAGTATCAAGCTGTCACGGGTGCATTCGGTGAGGCTTGGTGTGCGTCATTCGTTCAGTGGGTCTACAAGACCGCAGGACGACCGTTGACGGAAACGGGATATACAGCGGGTGTAGGATCAATGCAAGCAACAGCAGCGAGTAAGAATTGGGATATTGGTTCTCCACGCCCTGGCGATATCGTTATGTGGAGTGACGATCATACAGGGATTGTTACAGGCGTACAAGGCAATCAGTTCTGGACGGTTGAAGGTAACTCATCCGATGGAGTAAACGCTCGTGGCCCATATACCATCGGTGTAGCGACTCCTGATGTCGATGGTGCTGTCCCGACATTTGCTCATCCATCGGGAATCGGATCATCAGCGGCTAACTACGTAGGAACCGATGCAAACACAACAGGTGTCGGCGGTAACCAGGATCTATCAACCCTTACAGTAGCACAAATTGCTCAACTTGGTAACCAGGGTGCATTCTACACACAGCAATTCCAGAGTTCGGATGTACTTCTTTCTCAATCTCTAACAGGTGCCCGTGCTTTAGCGAACGACCAGCCGATCCTAGAATGGATAGATACCGCTGTGCAGTCATCCGGTCGCGTCTACTGTACCACCCCAAGTGGTAAGTTTTTGGCATTCTTTCCAGATCGTTGGGGCTTCTTTGAGCGAACCCCTTACTTCCACATCAACGATATAGAAATAATAGATTTAACCATTAACAAGAACGACACAAACCTTACTACACATGTGTTCACTAGTGGCCCAATCCTTCCAGCTTCCGGGATCACTATCATTGACCGTATGAGATCCATGGTGGCTTCAATCGAGGATGAGGCATTTCCATTCTTCGTTCCGACCAGCAAGCCTCTCAATGCACTAGACTTCTTAAAGAGGTATGGTGCTCGCCCCTTTGTGAACGATATCCAGAATATCAACAACCCCTTCTTACTTTGGATGCACGGTTGGATGAAGTTCATCGAGCTATGGTCACAGAGATTTACTTCCAGCGCTTCGTTTACATTCATGCCCGAGATTCTACCCGGTGGTCTAGTTTCTTTTGGTAATCGTGTCCAAATGTTTGTGGAGAGTGTAACCCATAACTTTGATTTGAGTGGCGGGTTTACCACCAATGCAGAACTATCATCTCTCACCGCCTTGCAAGGAACTAATCAATTCCCCGATCTTACGGCTCCTGCACTTGAAGGTGGATTCGGAGTACAGACTACATAATGGCATCAGATAGACAAATACGACGGATGACCGAACAGAGAAGTGTAATCATCAATAACGTCGATACGACGAATAACAATATCAGCATGACCGATCAGTATGGTAGTACTCTCTCGGCATCTATCCACTTCGGAGATCCAGTCATCTCTGTCCCTAAACAGGGCGAAGAGTGGGTAGTAGAAAGGAGAAATAACGACTGGTTTCTTAAAGATAAAGCTACTGTTGGAGTATTACCGACTCTCAATCCGGGCGATGTTTTCTTTACTGGTGACAATCTCATTATGCCTGGTGGCAACACTTATGGAAATACTGTTTTCATTACACAAGCTAATCATGGATTCACTAATGGAACTGTGCTGTATTACACCGGAAGTGCTTATGGGAAGGCAAAAGCAGATTCTATGCCTAACTCAGAAGTCGTAGGTATCGTGAGTTCCGTTCAAGATGCTAATAGTTTCATTCTCACTACAAGCGGATTGATGACTGGACTCTCTGGTCTTACTCCTGGCGCTGTCTACTTCTTAGATCCAGTTACAGCCGGGGCGTTAACCACCACGGAACCCACTACAGCGGGACAAGTCAGCAAGCCTCTTCTGGTTGCTGTTAGTGCTCTGAGCGGTTTCTTTATCAACTGGCGAGGTAATCTAGTAGTTTCATCGGTACCCTCAGGAGCAGTCTTCGCTCACGCTGCCACTTCAGCACCTTCCGGCTATCTAATCTGTGATGGATCATCCCAACTTAGAGCCACATACCCTACTCTCTTTACTGCAATTGGTACTACGTATGGATCAGTCGATGGTACTCACTTTACTCTACCCGATATGCGAGGTAGAACTGTAGCTGGGTATGCCTCAGGTGGACACTCAGATGTCGCCACTATCGGTAACAACGATGGATCCTCCTTAGCCAATAGGCGACCAAAACACCCTCATACATCTTCTCATACCCTAACACTACCTAATCACGGTCACTCCGATACAATTTCGGTTAGCGTTGTACCTGATAATTCTGGTTCAGGTTATGAGTTCGTTACACACATCCCTGGTGCTAATAACTATGGGACATTCGGGATGTCAGCTAATTTCAATACAGGTGGTAATGAAGGTCACGTAGCAAATGCCGTGGCTACTAAAAGTGGATCAGTTGATAACCCTACCTCTAACCCGGCGATTAACGGTTCGGTAACAGTTGGATCCTCAGGAGCAGCAAATGATGCACCTTCGTATATCGTCCTCAATTACATCATCAAAATATAATGTCCAATAATTTCAAAATAGCCAATGGAGATCTAGTCGTACAGAGTCGTTCGTATGATCGAGTCTCCGGTTTACAAAAACTACAACAGGATCTGATCCTCTGGATTCTAGAACATATCGGCACGGATCCATCCACTCCTACCTATGGAAGTTCATTGGACGGCGGTGTAATAGATGGAAGCCCTGTTCCTTCTTTCATAGGAGAACAGCCTACTCAAGCTCGTATCCAACAAATCGTGTCCGAAGTTAGGAGAGTTCTTGAGCTTTACCAGCAAACCCAAATCAATAAGATGCAGTTAGAAATGTCTATCTTTAGAGGAAAGCACACCTTGAGCGCCGATGAGGTTTTGGCTTCTGTTGATTCCATCAACGCAGTCGTTGAAGGAGATCAGGTGATCGTTCAGGTAGGAATTTCCACAGCTTCTAACCAGTCTCTACTTCTCACTATCCCGGCACAGGCTTAAATGGCACAGACATCAGCAGATATCTCGAATGCAATTAGAACGAATCTTCGCGTTCTTGATCCTGACATCTCGACCGAACCTCTAACACCTGAACGTAAGATCATCGACACTGTTGCCGATGTCATCGCAGAGGCCGGTGTCGATACCTTTGTTTCTAATTATCAGTTTGATATCGATACCAAGGTTGGTACTGATCTTGACAAGTTCATAGCTCTCTGGGGATTTGCTCGCCAAGGTGGTAGAGCAGCTTCAGGGGTTGTCACACTTTCTCGTTTCGATAGCGCAACGGTAGATCTACAGATTCCAGCGGGTACTCAGATTGTCAAGCCTGCTACTAGTGTTTCTCCGGCTATCACGTTCCAGACTACCACGAGTACGACAATCTATGTCGGCACGACATCTGCTAATGCTCCGATCCAATGTACGACGATAGGTAATCTCGGTAACGTTGCAGCTAATACCCTCACGGTTCTGTCCAGCTTAGCGGGTAGTGGTGTTTCGGCCGTTACGAATCCTAACCCTACCTCTGGTGGTACCGATCAAGAAAGTGATGCAGAGCTTCGTGTCCGCTTCAAGAACACTGTCTTTAGGAACATCGCTGGTACTCAAGATCAGTTCCTCGCTCTAGCTATCGCCTCTAGGTTCGCTAACAAAGCAAACGTCATTGGGCCTACTAGCCGTTTCATCGAATATTTGCAGATTGCGGCTGGTGCAGCTACGTCAATTATCCCTTATTCAAAGAACACTTATAGCTTTGATTACTGGTTAACTGATGGGAATTATACATCGGAGACTTTCTATACTCCTGCTGGTGCTGATTACACGTTCAATGCTACAACACCACCATCTATCACAGTAAACAACTCTACTCATCTTCCTAACGGGAAGATCGTTCTCTTGGAACACACCTATACGTCTAAGAATTCACGTAATGTCCCTGCCAGTGGGATCATGAACTATGTAGATGTCTACGTCTCCGGTAGGGATGAAACAACGGCAACCGAGGCGTGTGTATTCCCGTCATCGGCCAACAATTTCGTCAGTACTCCTACCACATCTACGTTCTACAATCAGAGCTTCTTACGAGTCGCTACATCAGTGGCTCCTACTGTGGGGAATAGACTTCAGTTCCTTATGTGGCAACCTGTAGATATTCTACCATCTCAGATTATCATCGGCGCAAGCACATACAACTTGAACACTCACTACTGGTTCGTACGCGACGTAACGCTTTCTAAGGGATCAAGACGTGCCCTTAATGGTATTGAGTGGTCTACTACCGTCACGGGCGCTGTGACGGCTGGTACGGCCTTCCAGGTGGTATATACGTTCAATAGACTTCCACTTACGTTGAATGAGCTTATGGAAGCTCACAAGCAGATCGCCACAGACGTACTTGTTCATGCGGCTTTGGAACGATACTATCGAATCGCTTTAACTGTTATGTACTCTCCTGGATTCTCTCAGGCAGCGGTTGATACGGCGATCACATCATCCTTGACAGATTTCCTTGAACGTCAGCAATTCGGTGCAGTCATCCAGGTATCAGATATCCTCGAAGTAGCCCATGAGGTTCCGGGTGTAGATAACGTAAGACTGACTACCAACGTCGAAAATGGAACTGTCTATGGTATCCAGGAAATGGCCATCGACGGTTCAACTGTTCTGAGCACTACTTCCGGGGACTTTACATTACCTGATTCTGATCTTCCAGTCCTCAACAACATCGTAACACTCGCTAAGAGTCAGAACACATGGAGCACCTTCTAATTCATGACATCTGTAGCAGATTTAAGAGTAGTTAGTGATTCACTAACTGCCACGTCCTACCCTATACTTGAACCCCTCAATGCTCCCGAGATCTTTGGGAACAAACTTGCGCGGTTCGGTGACATCTATAATCTGGGTGGTCAATCTCATCTCTATCGTTACTTAGTCGCCCTTTGTGGAGATGCAGGAGCGGGTCAACTCAAGAAAGAAATGCTACTCCCGAGATTAGAGCAGGCATTATCCGGGACGAACTTCGGAAATCTTGACAAGCTCTATGGGAATCCTCTAGCTCTACCTCGTATATCCGCTGAGCTTTATACCTATGATCCAGAAACTGATATTCTAACTGGTGCTCAGTGGGATGAAGTCTTCATGAAGGATGCCTCATATCGAGCAAGATGCCTCATTTGGATGAGAGCGCTCATTTATGGCCCTACTCCTGACGGTATAGCTCTGGCAGCCCTGGCCGCTACAGGGATCGAGGCAGACGTATGGGAAAGATACCAGTATGTTCAAACCTCTCTAGGTACAGACTTCGGAAAGACTTCGAGCACCAATGAATTTGTGGTTATCCCAAGAACTACCTCATTGACATTAGACCAATCACGAGGTCTTAGTCGATTGCTGGATATCATCAAGCCAACAAATACAATTGGTACCGTTTACAACGGAGTATCACCCCGAACACAGAAAACAGTTCGCCTAACAGACTCTTCTTCGACGTTCTTCAATATCCAGAGATTAGTTACCGGACGTTCTGATATAACCTGGCCGGTACTGGATTCATCAACTGGTTCTTGGATTAGTACAGCCGAAACAGAAGCTCCTACTCTTGCATTCATGAATCGTCAAGAGTCAGTAACCTACTTGAGTGTGCTTGGAACTACCTCGTCATCGATCCACGTAGGTCAGTTCAGTCCCGCCCAGCAAAGTCTATTCTCCCATCTCAATCATGACGTGGATGATTTCTTTGCCTTCCTGCCCGATTATTCCTTTGATACTAGCATTGCTCCGGTCAATATCACAATCGGGTGGAATGGTGGAGGGACAACCGGGGAGAACATCGTTGTCAATAACAACTATCCGGTTTCTTACTTCACTAATGAGCAGACACCATTAGTCAACACTCTCGGAAAGTTCTTTTGGGCATCGGTAGAAGCCACAACCGGTAGCGAATGGATTACCTACGATCTCGGTAGACTTCGCCCACTCAATTACATTCACTTTGAAATCTGTCAGAAGCCAATCGACTGGACTATCCAATACTACGATGGTTCAAACTGGATCAATATACCGACTAGAAGTGACTACCCTGTTACTATGTCGTCCTCCTATCTTCCATCCTTGTCTAACCCTTGGATGGAATTCGATGTTTACTTCAATACCATTCAAGCTTCACAGGTTCGGATCAATTTCACTAGACGGAGTGATCCATTCCCGGTTAGTTCATCCGATCCTATTCCTTTCAGTATCGACCTTCGTGGTGTTAATCTCATGCATACTATGCCTACAGCTAGTGATTTCGTAGCTGATACGGGGGTGGATATCTTGGGTAACAACTTCAGAACCGCAATAGTTTCCTATAGCCCAAGTTACACCAATGACGGCTTAGACACTCAATGGAAGTCTAAGCCTAATCCTTCTCGATGGGCTATTGAGTCTCTGTACTTTGATCTTAGATTAGGATCTACTGCCGGACTCATGAGTGTCTTGGACACCAAGTACATGGATGAACTTGACGATCTCGATATGGCAAACATTGAAACATTCCGTGCTGGTGGCCAGTTAGTCGATGAGATATTCATCGATCCGATTACCTATGGTCAGGATATGCACTTCTATTACAGTGATGATGACAGTACCGGCGTGTGGGATAACAAGCTATGGGTTCCCATTCCTCGTGACTATATTCTAAAGAGGGGCTTCCATTCATTACCTCGACCGACGATGATCAAGTACTTCAAGATCGAATTCTCTAATCTATGTCCATTCCCGTACGAACCTGTACAGACACCAACAATGCCACCTGTGACATTCAACAGATTCCCACTTTGGGTGAACAACTACTTCTTGAATGTCAATCCTATTACGACCAAGGATGTCATAATCCAAACGGATACTCTTAGCTTGGATCCACTTCAGTTTGGTTTCGTACTTGAAAACGATAACCTTGTCTCATCTTATGAGCAAGAGCGAACCTTGCAGTTGGCTGACACAACTCCCGAAGTTACTAGCTTCATCCAGGGTCTTGTCATCGGGCAAACTCCAACCACTGAGCAGACTTCCCTGGAATCTACCATCGAATATCATTCTCCTGTAATGTGGCAGTCTGATCTAATCTCTAACTTAGATCCGACTCGTGCTCTTTCTAGAGTAGCACTTCAACCCCACGATAGCAATGTCAACAGTACGGGATGGAATGCAGAGTTAGCTTTGCCTCAAACGTCTGCGAATATCCCTGTTCAGGCTTCTACGACTGATCTCTCTAAACCACTAGCCGAGAAGACTTTCCCAACTATGTTCTTCCCGATTAGATGTCGTCACTACTATCAAGTCTGTCAGGCTCCTTTGACGAACAAGATTGCCTATATGGTAGGTATCAAGGAAGTTGGCTTTTACCGCCGTGACTATACATCTCCGATTGATGAATCGATCTATGTCGAAACCTTAGACGATACGGCTCACATTTCGTCTAATGACTTTGTACAGAACGATTGGAGATATGAGGTAAGCTAATGTCAGGAATCTTTGCTAGTAAGCTGAACGAAAATTTTGATGCGCATGATGGGTCTATGACGAACTACCTACAAAGCGATCACTCGACGGCGCTCACCCCACGATACCACTATGACCTTCGAGCCTTTCATGCTCTGAACCCAACCGTCCCATTCACCCAGAACGATTATGATTTCTGGCATCTGTACGCATACAATTCCATGAATACCTATTCGGTTGCAGATAACAGACCACTTGGTACAGCATTCGGTACAGAAACATGGTCTAATGGAACTGTAGCCAAGAACTCTTCTTATCGGTACTCTAATACTATGACTCTCTCTGTCAGTGCAGCAGGAAGTACAACCTACGGTGTGGGTCACTATGGAACAGACACATATGGTGTATCGAACCCGATCACATACTCGACTTTCGGAGACGACATTCTAACGGACTTCAATGTGGCAGGACATTCATACTTCCTACAGGTCGTCTTACGAAGTCTACCATCTCAGGCATCATCTCCTAAACTGGATCTCACAAACAGCTTTATCGATATTTCCAGTTCGGCTACATTCGATCCGACCGTGACAGATACTCTCGCATTCAGTGCATCACTGAACAGCGTTTCTGGTGGTGGAGATTGTTACCTTAGTTACAATCGTAACTCACTCACCCATGCTGATCTTACAAATATCCAAGGGGTAAGGTTCAGATTGCTAAGCGTTGGAGGAACTGTAACGTTTATCATGCAGGCCATGAGATTAGTACGCGACGATTATTCGTTCCAGGTTATTGACGTGGATACCAAGAGAGGCCAACTAGCTAGAAGTGTGCCACAGGCAGGAGGATCCGAATCTGGTTCCGTCTATGGCGACATCTATTTCAAGGGCAGCAAGCCTAAGGATTCCACTTACGTTGTCTCCTTCAATGCTGGGCACAATCCAACTGGAAATGATAATGTTTATCGACAATACTTCCGTACCCAGGCAAACGGTGATCGTATCGAAGTCAATATAGCGGCGAGGGATACACAGTCTAGGCTCACAATTAAGCAGACTGTAAGCGGGGTCACGACGACGATCTATCAGTCATCTATCAACACGAACATCCTTACCAACGAATCCTATTACTACCTCGTAATCAAGGTAATCGGAACAGTAGTGAACGCAACAGTGTATGCCAACAACGGGATTCTATTGGGTTCGTCGGTCTATACGTCTGGGGATCAGACCACGACTCTTACCTCTCGTGGCCTAGTTGGTTATAGCTTTGAGCCTTACAACTACGATTTTACGATTCAATACATTGCTCCACAGACAACAGCCTTCGCTACTTTCCAGACAACATCCTTCGCGTCTCATAGCCTGGTAATCGGTGCAACTCTGTATCCACAGAATAGTACACCGTTGAATCTCATCAGCGATCTAACCCCTAAAGCATGGGCCGATGCTACTGTATCCACAGACGCTAATGGGGATCTTGTCGTTACTCGTGCAAATACTTTACCTCAGGGTGGAGTTAAATGGACGCCATTGACATTCACCGGAGACAGCAATCAGCTAATCATTCATGGATACCTCTGGACATCTCTTGTTCAGGGATCATATCGAGCGGCCTTACTCGATCAGTTCGATAGCGTGCAGTGGCTACTTACGATCCCCAATGTACTCGCCAACCAGTGGAACGAGTTTACTCTCTTGGTCACACCTAATCTCTTACCGGAATCCTCTTATCTTCATATTCAACAACTAGGAACCTATGGTGGCTCTTTCAAGCTGCGTGATGTATCCTTGGGTTACAAGACTATTGAATGGGATATCTCAGGAGATAACGGAACCACATGGCAATCGTTTGTAAATGCAGTTGGAGCGCCCTATACTGGTGCAATGTTTGCGACTCCTTCAACAGCCTTTAAACTACGAGCTATAGCCAATACTGACCAAGGATGGATCGGTGGCTACCAGCTTGTACCGAATTACAAATTCTAATTGACACACAATTAATTTTGTGATATAATTAAAGGTAAATGTCACAAGTCATTCGTTGGGATGATTCGCTTAAATCGGACTTCAAGAAATGGGTAGACGATAAAAGTTCGGTTCTTATCATTGAGAATCATCCCACCTATCTATCATATCTGGTTGTCAATTCCTTTAACCCAGACTTCGAGGAAATCTTCGAGTCGGTTATTGGCCCATACAAGGCAATCCATAAGCTAGATATTTACAAACTCTTAGAAGCGGCCGAGAAGGAACAGTTCTCTGTCGTCTTCATCAATGATCCCCAAGAAGTATTCGACTTCGTAGATTCGTTGAATGATCCTCTGCCGGTTAAGCTCAACGTCAATCTCTTTCCCTTCCAGTTAAGAGGGTTCAACTACCTGAAGGATCTCGATGCATCCATTTGTAATTGGAGTACAGGCACGGGTAAGTCGGTCTGGGCAGTAACATGGTCTAAGTACCTGCTCGAAACCAACCAGATCGATAAGATTATCGTCTTAAGCAAGAGTCATAACAAGTACAACTGGCAACGTCAGTACAAGGGGATTGGCGATTTGGATTCCATTACTGATGAAGATGTCAAAGGCAGTAACAAAACGGATGTCAAGAGAGAACGACGTGAAACTCTCTACGCCGACAATCAGATCATCATCCTCAACTACGAGAAGCTACGCTTTAGACCGGAGAACGAGAAGGAGAGGTTCCTAGCAGGGCGCAAACTTCCTTCAAGCTCAGGAGACGGCGCAGAGCTTCTCAAGGCTCTCAAGGGCAAGCGAGTGGCCTGGATCCTCGATGAAGCTCCGTCTAAGCTTAAGTCTATGAACACCGGCTGGTACAAGGGGCTTTCTAAGCTTCAAAGTAAAACAAAATCTAATAAGATTACAGCACTCACGGCTACCAAGATAGAGAAGAACCCGGAAGATCTCTACGCCTGGATTAAAGTATTAGATAAACAGATCTGGCCCACCAAGGTTAACTTCAGATATGCCTACGCTAGATCGATGATCGGTTATCAGGTTCTCTCGTGGGATGCTTCAAAATTACCCGAGATTGGAATGAAGATCGCCCACTTCACTTCAAAGGCCGACAAATATCTCGACCCCGATATCCGTGACCAGTTCCCTGAATCACACCATGAAGATGTCTACATTCAACTTTATCCTACCGAACGTCGGATCTATGATGCACTAAAGAAGGAGATCAAAGACCAGGATCTTCTCACCATTTCTTCTCTGGCTCCGTTACAGATCGCCGTCAACAATGTAAGCTACTTGAAGAACTCAACTAGTCCACTGGCGCAGAAGATAGCCGATCAGTTCAGGCCATCCGATTCTCATGTGGCGAAGATCGACAAATTACACGATATGTTAGATGAGATCCCCGGTAAGGTTGTGATTTTCTCAGCCTATACAGAGTTTGGTTCTCTGATGCTGGCCGACTACCTGACAAAATGGGGATACTGGTTTGCTCTCTATGATGGAGATGCCAAGAAGAAGCAGATGGCTCAGGATGCTTTCAACAACAATCCAAAGATCAAGATCTTCCTCTCGTCAGACCAAGGTTCAGATAGCATCAACCTAGAACAAGCCGCTAGTGTTATCCATTATGATCTACCATGGAACTCTAGTACATTCATTCAACGAATGAATCGCATCCATAGGATCACGAGCAAACACCTACACGTCTACTCTTACTCCCTTATCGCGGATAAAACTCTTGAAGAAGGTAAGCTAGATACGCTCGAAAGGAAGAGAGTAATGGAGCTAGCCGTTGACGAACACTTGACAAATCAGGAAGATTTGATGCGTTCATTCTCTAGCGACCAGTTACGGGAAATGATTTAGGGGACTATTGTTTCGTCGGATTTGGCTCAACGGTGAAGTGGCCGGTGACTTAAATTGAAACGCTACTTCATCAGGCCAAAGAGATTCAATCATCTCAGCGAATCGATCCCTACTGATTAGACCTTCGGCCTTTAGTGGACGCTGACCGCCTCGTGGCCCTTCTTCTCCAAACACTTGGATAAGAACATCTCCTTCTCCGGTATCATGAAGCTTCAATTTCAATCTGCCGGTAGAAGAGACTACTGTTCTAATCACTGGTATCATTTAGAGTTAGGTGTAGAGAAGTCTTTAAAGAGGGTGTTCTTAATAGTAATCTCTTCCTCAGTCAACTTATAATCACTCGCCATTTTCTTTACGCAAACAGCACAAAGCTCCCTATAAATAGTGTACTGCTTCTTAAGAGGACTAGCTAGGTTTTCCCAACTCAATTCATAGGTGCTTCCGGCCCTAACCGGATAATTAAAGGGAACACGATACATATCGCTCGCGGGAACGTATGACTCACACTTGTCACAGATGTAGATTGTCTGATTAGCCATCAACACTCCCGATGTTTCTCACATGACTCCAATCAGACCCAAGTGAATCTCGTAGGGCCTCCCATCGATCTTCTTTGTGAGGCTTATCGAGCCAGTCCATCAGTAGTACTACCTGTGCAACCGCAGCATCACGCTCAGCCTTCAGAGCCGCGGCGTCCTCGTAAGCCTCGCGGTACAGATCAGCCCAGAACGACGGCTGCCACTCGGCGGCGCGCTTCCAGCGGTCGCGTTCCCGTTCGGCTGTCTCTACCAGAGCGCGCAAAGCCGCCAACGACTCCTGAGCCAACGGAACACGAGCATCGCTCGCCATGCAAGCCTCGCACACGTCATCGAGCACTTCGCGGATTCTAGCTATATGTTCTGCTACTGTCAGTTCCATCATCCATCGAGCCTTTCCATCTTCTCATACATCCGGTGGATAACTGTATCGGGGATCTGTCGATCAACAGGACGATCACTCTGCCGGTCAATTGCAACCTGAAGAGGAACCTGGACAGAGACGACCTGAACGTCATAGTCGAAAATCTTGGCCATCACCATGTACGGCTCTGCATCCTTGCGAGTGATGTTCGTGTTGTCAATAATAATGTCACCAGAGTCAGGCGCTGCCATTTCCTTGACGGTGCGCTGCTGATTCCACTGGTGAGCTACACCAAGCTTTCCGGGATCGAAATCGTACTCCGTAGTATTACCATTCTTCTGATACCAGAAGTCATCAGTAGAGAAGATGGTTCCGCCTACCTTGTCGGCAATGACCTTGGCCAACGTAGACTTACCGCTGCCCGGAATGCCTTGCATAATCCAAAGAGTCTTGTTTTTAGCCATTGATATAGTATACCACAGATCTACACGTCTGTAAACTGAAAGGCCAGTTCGGTGTCCTGCCATGAGCGAAGTCGCAATTTCCCCGCAGGAGATGCAACGATCTTCTCTACGACGATCTTAGCCATCTGGATATAGTATCAGGGATCTAGTTAGATGTCAACTAACGGCCAATACGTTCATGGTGCCAGAGCATACCAAGAATGATACTACGGAACAGATATCCAGCAACAAGATTGGGATCCAACCCACCACGAGTCTTAACCCGTTCGGTAATTTCGGTCATGCGATCAGAGATGTAACGCTTAACGTCTTCCTCTTCCCAATCGGCTAAATGTAGATCGTGTGGCCATACATAACTATCTGAGATTTCTTCATCTGTCAAGAACCCATCGGCAATAGCCTGGTCTAGTGAATGAGTGTAGATATCCCAGATCTCTGTTAATGGCTGAATAGATTTGTCCACTTCATCTATTCAGACGAAGTTTGCTCTCCTAAGTGTGTGCGACCTTGGAGTCGGGATCTTTCTTCTTCCCAATAGGAGATTGTGCAACAGTCTCCTTGATCTCACGACCCTCAGCCAAAAACTCAGCCCACTTACGAGACTCCTTGTAATCCTCGGTGATCAAGTTCGACTTGACCATCTTCTGTTCTACGTCATGCTTATGCTTCATGGTACAGTTATCTGCACAAGCGATCCAACCCTCATCGGGGTAGAAGATCTCATACTTACCGTCAAGTCTCTTGTGGAGAATGAGATAGTCGATCTTAGTCATGGATATAGTTTAGCATATCGGTCAAGTTTGTGCCGAAAGTCACCAGCCACTAAGTCCCTATCATCAACGTATTGTTAGAGGAAGGATTTAAAGGTAAGGACTTTCAACTACTAACCTATATAAGTAATACATATATAAGTACTATGGGTTGGCAAGTGCCGATTGGTACAAACATTCGGACAGTTATTTCTCACAATGTACGACAGTGAATAGATGAAGAAACTTTTAGGAGGAATATGCAACACTTACTATCAGAGGCCGGTCGTAGCTTTTTGAGAGCTTTCGGTGCCTCACTTATTGTTTTGATCCCTGGTATTTTGGCCGCGCCGAATATGAGTACGACGCTAGCTTTGAGCGTTGCTGGTCTGGTCGCAGCTTTAGCAGCAGGACTAAAGGCTGTCCAGGTCTTTGTACCACAGATTTCGTTCAAGTCTATTATGAAGGGAAAGATTGCACCGTACTACACTTGGGCCGACTCGTTTGTTCGAGCAGCAGTATCAGCTTTCATCGTCGGTATCTTGGGTTGGTTGGCAATGCCGACTCTAGACTTTAGCAAGTCAGTAATCTTCGGTTTACTCGTTGGTGCATTTGCAGCAGGGTTCAGAGCGCTTCAGGGTACCGGTACTGTAGGAGATGTCCCTCAGCCGGAAAAGGGGTTAGTTACTAAAAGCGGCTAAGTGTGCTACACTGCAAAGATCGGTTCAGGGAACCGGTATGTGTGGCTGGGAGTAGCAAGCTTTCCTCCTTTCCCTTGCTACTCCCAAATTTTTCTGGTATAATCCTTGTGTGGTTGACCCTTATTTTTGGTTCGTTTGAACAACTAACTTATAGAAGCCTTGACACAGGCGAAGAATTTTGGTATACTGTAGTAGATGAGTGAGTCCCTATAGCTGAGTGGATTTAGCGGCGGTCTTCTAAACCGCATACGAGGGTTCGAATCCTTCTAGGGATATAGAATAAGGTGGTTCGACTCCATGAAAGTCCGGCGAAAATTCTTCTTGACAGCAAGATCGTCAAGTGGTATCATGTAGTTAGCAAGAAAGGGTTCCTCCGGTCGAAAGACTATGAGCCTTGTAGGTGTCGGGTGACCAGCCTGCTTGGTGATTGGATGCAAAACCGGGAAGTGTCGATCCAGACTCTAATATCCTCCGCGAGAGGGTGGCGAGGAAGGGGAGCTTCGTAGGGGAGTAGAGAGAATCCTTCCGTATTTTGGAGAATAGACTGTATTGACGTGGGCGCACGGAACGACGACCATTCGTGGTATGCTAACCCTAGCCCCGTCAATAGAGTCTAGGCTCTATTTTATGCTGTCCATCGTCTAATAGGAAGGACTCCGGCCTCTGCCGGGAACGGGAGTTCGATTCTCTCTGGGCCTAAGCAGAACTAAGATTGAGGATCCCGGAAACGTCTTTTAAAACTGCTCCATCGCTAACATCGTTGGGGTGAGCGAAAGCTGGGGGAGTCTTAGTGATGAGCATAACTTGGGGGATCAGTGCTAATGGGGAAACGTTGCGCTTGCACCGCAAAGAAAAGAGTTCGACTCTCTTATCCTCCACTGCAAGGAAGAAGAGTAGGTTGAGGGACGACGAATCCCAAAATTACCCGAATCGATGAATCCTTTGAGGGTGTACGGGTCGTGCCGTTACCCAATACGGGCGGTTAGTGCTAGTGGGAACACGCCGGTTTTGCATACCGGAGTCAGGAGTTCGACTCTCCTACTGTCCATATGAAAGCTGATGCGGGATATAAGATGGTGGTAAGAAGGGGTACCGCACCAAATGAGTAGCCACCTTAAGCTTTCAGAATTGCCGATGCCATTAGATCAGGTGGCTTAAGCAACAGCGGAACCTGCTAAAGTGGTTCGCGGGCAACCGGCGACAGGTTGCAACATGGGCGAGTAGTTCAGCGGGAGAATAGCTGCTTTACACGCAGAAGATCGTAGGTTCGATCCCTACCTTGCCCACTACATATTAGATTTGAATTAGCTGGCGAACCCCTTGACCGGGGTTGTGATGGGTTCGATTCCCAGGTGAGCGTGGTTGCCATGCGAGAGCCGTCAGTGAAGTTGAGTCATTCGGGATAGATCTCACGGTTACACTATTATTCTTAAATAATGGTAGTGTGTTGGTTCGAGTCCAACGGTCTAGCCCCTATGTACCGCTGGAAGCCGGAAACGTCTCCGATGATACTTTAATCTAGGATATAGCGAAAGCTGGCTGAGGTATTAGGGCGTCTTTGAATGACTTTATCTTAGACCGGAAGCGAATATGTACGGAGTCAAGCGTGACATATGGCTAACTCTAGTTGTCTCTAGAACTTGACAGAAGGAGACAACGTGGTCTTATACGGCGGTCGAGTCCCATTAAGTTGGGATTCCCGCCACCAATTTGAAACACCCGCTCCGGGGTAGGAGGCGTGAACTAGCGTAACTAGTTCGGAGGCTACTTGATCCTAATCGTAGCAGGGTTCGCCCTAAACAGCGTAATCAAGCGTGGTTAGCTCTAACGGGTTAATCACGCTCCATACCCCGCTGGTGAAATTAGGTAAACACGCAGGTCTTAGAAATCTGTGCCGCGAGGCTTACGAGTTCGATTCTCGTGTGGGGTACTTGGGGTGAGGTAGTCGTTGTCCGGGATAGCTTCCTAAGGAATAGGCTAGCGCTGGCTGATTTGCGTAAATCTGCACACCCTAAAACTTGAGTAAGGGCGAAGTCTGCTACATGCAGCAGATAGGTTAGCTTGTGCCGTGGTGTAAGGAGCCTGGGGTCATAGAATCCCGACAGACCCTCTGTATTTCTTCCATTACCGTGATGGTAATGTGTAGGATGTCTGGATACGAAAGAGAACAACAAAAAGAAACTCAGTACACCGATACGGCGGATTTCCCCCGTTACTCTGACTATGCTGGTTTTAGTTCTTATTCTTATCCTACCTATCCTGCTCAGAGTCGAACGTACGTCGTTCAAACTAGTAATTGGGATCAGACACAAGACTACACCGCTTCTGGTCTAGCTGCTACTCAAGCAACCTGGACAAGAACTGAACTGCATAACACTAATTAGAGGTTAACATGGCTAAGAGAAAGTTTGACGATAAGGCTACGTGGCGCACCGATACTTGGGGTATCGATATGACCCAGCCTGCTCGTGCCGAGCGCGTATTTGACCCTAACGATACCGTTACCGATGATCCCACTAAGGGTGGAATCGCTGGTTCTGGTGATAATACCAAGGTCACTCATGCTGCTGGTGTTATGTACACAGGATTGAATGATAATCCGGCTGTCGCTGTAGCTCGTGCATACGACGATTTCCAGAATCTTACTCCTGCTGTAACTGCGACTTTGACAACATCTTTAACGGGCGCGAACAATGACGTGACTTTCAGTGCTCTTCGTTCCGGTGCATCAGGAAACGCAATATCTGTAACCTATGTCGATCCAGGTGGTGCTACTGCTACTCTTGGGGTAACAGTCTCCGGTACCGATATCACGGTCAACCTAGGTCGAGCAGCATCAGCTATTAACACCACAGGTACGTTGCTCATCGCAGCAGTACAGGCAGTTCCCGCAGCAGCGGCATTGGTCAATGTGGCCAACGCAGCAGGTAATGATGGAACTGGTCTAGTAACTGCTTTGACTAAGACGAACCTTGCTGGTGGTTTGGAAGCTTTCTACTCTTAACGCTTGACAGCCAGTACCCTGTGTGATATAATACACAGGTAAGGGAAAACGACAGAAAGGATTCCCATGGCACTTTCAGCAGCAGAGCGCGAGACAGTGATTGTCATCTCGGATGCAGACGACTTCTGGACTATCCATACTTGTCAGCGCCGGATGGTGACCCAGCTTCTCAAGAACCCGGTCGCCAAGATCCTTGAGAACACCCTCTTCGAGGGTACTCGGTTCCTCGTTGCTGAGGTTCCTGCGAATGGTATCACTGTTCGCAAGTCGAACGGTCGCAAGGCCAAGTCTTCGCAGCCGCGTAAGGCGACTCTCCGGACAATGCCGGGTGAGAAGTGCGGCGGCACCAAGTCTGATGGAAGTAAGTGCGGTGCAATCGCAGTGAGTGGTACGGGGTTCTGCCGCCATCATCAGAGCAAGTGAAGTGCAGTTGAAGTGAAGTAGTAGTTGAAATTGTAGTTAGTCTTCTTGGGAGGGTCAGGAGTCGGTTGTGTCCTTCGATCTAAGGAGGTATACAAATTACGACTAAGGTAGTAAGAGGGACTCCTGACCCTCACAGGGGACTTTACGGGTGTGTAGCTAAGCGGTTCAAGGCAGGGGACTCTTAATCCCAAGATCACAGGTTCGAATCCTGTCACACTCATCTAAGCACGGTGGATAGGAACTATCCGCAGGAGCGATACGAGGATACAAGACCGATCAGGGGCCACTGTGAGGTCTTCTCTACCTCTGGCAGGGTCGCGGTGGGTACTAACTCATCTAGTGTATATGCCGGTCTTAGCCCGAATGCAGATGTTTCAGCGTATACATCTAGTAGGGCTTTACTTTGTAACACCCCTCTCAAGTACACGGAGGAAGGATACGAACGGTACGCAGCCAAAAGGGTCTGCCATATTGAGAACCGAGTAACAATGCTCAATACTTACCTGATTTAATCAGGTATTTTACCGTCATCCGTCTGGTCGTACCGGGATGACGTTAGAAACTCCAAGTGGTGGAATTAGGTATACACGTCAGGTTGAGAGCCTGATGGCCATCGCGGTCTTGCAGGTTCAAATCCTGTCTTGGAGATCTCTTACAGGAGGTAAGAAATATGAATCCAATCTTTTGGCTTCTCTTGATTCTCTTGATTGTCATCCTTTTGGGTGGAGCAGTATTCAGCCATCTAATCTGGGTATTGATCATTGTAGTTGTCATCCTTTTCTTCCTCTTCGGAAGGTAAGTCATGGCCGTTCCCTATTCTTATGCGGTCTGGGGTAACGGCCACCATGGTTCTCTAGCTCCAACGGTAGAGCGGCTGTTTGAAGCACAGCGCGTTGGCGGTTCGAATCCGTCGGGAACCACTGTAGTCGAAGATCCAAGAGCCTCGCTCCACTAAAGTTGGCTGTCTTATAATACAGCACCGGAAGAGAAACTCAAGGGGAGACGAAATTACGGAGACAAATAGATTAAGCTCCGTAAGATTTATGTTCTATCCTGATGCGTGAATGTTGATCACTAACAAAAGGAGAGAACATGAAGACAGCAGTAGGTACTGAAGATCTAACAGGCGCAGTAGTGGTTGATGTTGGCTACAATGATGTGACTCTTGAGAAGGATGGAGTCAGGTTTACTCTTGAACTTGAGTATGAAGCCGACTACAACAGTTTCTGCGAAGGTAGTTGCTCTTGTTGTGGTAGTTCTGGCTCATCGTACTTCCGGGCCTATAAGGAATAAAGAATCGTCTGTCACGCCGGATCCTGACGTAAAACTTAGTCCGGCCACATGGCTCTATAGACTAGTTGGTTAGGTCGCTACCCTCTCAAGGTAGAAGTCGGAGTTCGAGTCTCCGTAGAGCTACTATGATCACGCAGCCACAGGGCAGGGCGCGGCGACCCGACACTTTCTCGGGGAACATGGAGGTTCGAATCCTCTCGGGATCACTGTGGGATAGAAAGGGCAACAAAGCGATATAACTTGACGCATCAGGGAGAGTTAGTCCCCTACTATCCCCCTATACTTTAAGAACGTGTGTGTGACGCTGTGACGCAGCAGAGGCACACTTTCGGGCGGGGGCGTCACCCCACGGTACCGGCGCGGTTTGGGACAACCGTTGTAAGACGACCGGAGGCGGCTTAGCGGCTGCTGAGAGGGTTCTCAAATGTTCTTATACTATGGCGTATCGTTCAACGGCAGGACGGGTGGCTGTTAACCATCTAATTCAGGTTCGAATCCTGGTATGCCAGCTTTAAATTCGTAGGGCACTACTCGCTGGTCGGACTAGTTTGCTGGCGAGCAACCCTACGGCGCGTTTCATTCCCCGGTCGTCTAACGGTAGGGCAGATGGCTGTTAACCATCGTATGAGGGTTCGATTCCTTCCTGGGGAGCTTCGCAGTACATTGTTCGTCGTCCGGGAGCATCGCGAGGCATAACGGGTAGCTCAGGGTTAAATTCCCTGATAGGGCGGCTAGCCCTAGACTGAACGTATTGATCCTTACTTGTTAAAGCGGGTTTGGGGAATGTGGCAATGTATTGCGCCGGTTTTAATCGTCGCGGATTAGAGAAAAGGTCATCTCGTGAGTCTCATAAACTTTTCATGAGTTTACGAACACTAATAGTAGAGATGCCATACAAAGATCCCGAAAAACAGAAAGAAGCACAGGCTAGATTAAGTGCTGCTTATTATCAAAAGAATAAGAAAAAGATGAAAGTTCGTGCAAAGCAGTATACATACGAACATCGAGAACGTCTTAAGCAGTTTTTGATAGAGATAAAGTCTGCTCCATGTATGGACTGTGGAAATTCGTTTCCATCATGTGTAATGGACTTTGATCACCGTGAGGGTGAAGAGAAAAACGGTTGTGTGTCTGTAATGGTGAACCGCGCACTAAGCTTAGATAGAATTAAACAAGAAGTATCTAAGTGCGACCTAGTATGTGCGAACTGTCATCGGATTCGAACCTCCACGCGGAAACAAGCCCTGGTGGGCTAGGGAGTCTCATAAACTCTCTCATGGTCAGTTCGATTCTGACTTCCGCTATTTCAAAATGCAACTAGGCCGACATAGTTGCGCCATATGGTGAAATGATCGGCATACAATTCTGTCTAACCTAGATAGGAGCGCAAATAATCATGAAGTAAGTTATAACCTTTGCTCGTATTTGAAGGTTAAATGATTATTCCGCATATACGTGAGACGAATGCCGCAGAAGCCGGAAACGTCTAGCAGGGTCAAGTCCGCGATAATCAGCTTGATGCATTCCCTGTGAATACAGCGAAAGCCGCCGCCGAGGTTGAGTCTGGATTACAGTGTATGTGATTATATGATATGATTTTAAGTTTGATTCATCTTGACTGTGGAGCCGAAAGCTGAGAAGCAGATCAAGAAACTAATGTAGATACATCGAGGGGTCGCGCATCTCTAACACGCGAATATTTGGATAGGTACTCAAGAGGCTTAAGAGGATGGTTTGCTAAACCATTAGAGGATGTCAAAGTCCTGCCAGAGTTCGAATCTCTGTCTATCCGTGTAAGACGATCCGAAGACGATGGGAACGTACGCGCATATCATGCGTGGTGACAGTCTATTCGAGGATCAGTGAATTGTAGCTCAACGGTTAGAGCGTTCCCTTCATATGGGAAAGGTAGTCGGTTCGACTCCGATCAATTCCATTAAAGAGGATGGTAGCCGATAGGTTGGCGTGGGTGTGCTGATTCGGTGAGATGGTTCGTCCTGCCTCATAAGACCACGCGAGAATTTGGATATATGGCTGAGTGGATTAAAGCGCTAGTCTTGAAAACTAGTATGTGTGAAAGCGCATCCGGGGTTCGAATCCCTGTGTATCCGTAGGATGGTTTACGACGTGGTAGTGTACGTTTGGCGCTTAAGTGCGTTCTGGCCGAGAATCAAAGGCATCCATCCTTGGGGTTAGAGACTTAGGATTCTGAGGCGAGCAACCTGAAATGGTAAGGAACGAATAACCGTTGCTGCGGCCTGTCGTTCAAACTGGATCAAGTCTCTTCTTTTGGAAACGTGGCCGAGAGGATTAAGGCGCAGACCTGGAAAGTCTGTTGGTATTTACGTGCTACGCAGGTTCGAATCCTGTCGTTTCCGCTCATGGGGTGAAAATGGAGAGTCGTCTAGTTCGATTCTAGACTTGTGGATGGTTCCACGGCGGTTCAATTCCGCGTTATAAACTTGTGGCAGCAAATAGGGTAGCCCCCGCTCAGAGGGTTCAATTCCCTTACACTCCATTTATTTACAATTAGGATTACTAATTACTCTTGTATAATAGATAGAATGATTAATTCTAGAGTTTTAAATGAGAAAATAAAGGCCCAAAAGGAGATTACGAATCAACGATTCGCTGATTCAGAAAAAGCTGTTGCAGCAGCTTTAGCTGCTCAAGAAAAGGCAACAGCGGCAGCATTTGCGGCTGCAAAGGAAGCTGTCATCAAGGCAGAAATTTCCCAACAGCGTGTCAATGAAAGTCAGAATGAATTCCGTGGCCAGCTTAAAGATCAAAATGCCGCTACGGAACGTAATATGATGCCTCGTGCTGAAACAGAGTTATTGGTTAGAGAAATTCGAAGTAGTATTCAGGATCTTCAGAAGAGCCGAGATACCATCACAGGCAAGTCAATGGGGATAGCTAACTTGACTAGCTCTGTCTATGCGTTTATCTTTGCTATTGCAGCTATTGCAGCTATCGCAGGCCACTTTCTCTAATATGCTATAATGTGATCCCATGAGGATCATTGGTGAACATTTCACTAGGCAGGGTAAGCCTAAGGTTACTTATGCGACCTTCCAGGGCGCTCAGAAGAAAGCACTGAAGCTTCATATGCGGGCTTATCAGTGTGGGTTTTGTGGCAAGTATTATCTAACGCATAAAGTTTAGGAAGATATCCGAACGGTTAGGAAGCGCCCTCGAAAAGCGCCGGTGTTCATAGCACTTGGGAGTTCGAATCTCCTGTCTTCCGCTTATCGATAATCCGGGGATAGACCTAGGATTGTGACTGGATTAGGATCGCAACCTGATTACGGCAATCTCATGATGGTCAGCTAGGGCCAGCACCTAGAATCGATTTCTAAAAGAACGACTCACGAAAGACTAGTGTAGGAAGGTAAGGGACGCAGGGTTGGGATGACGATCTCGACGCGCCTATTTCTGTATCTTTCGTGGGAAGGTTTAACACACGCCTTAGCCAATGGATAGGCAGATCGGCTCCAACCCGATCCAAAGGTGGGTTCGATTCCTACAAGGCGTGCTCAGTCTTATAAGGAGGATGTATGCGAGTTCTATTACTGGTCTTGGTATTCTTGGTAATGGCAACGTCCGCGTTAGCATCTCCACCCCGCCCTGCGAGGGCTTTCGATACCTTATGGTGTTGGCAATTGAAAGTTCAGTACACGCTCAAGCTGGGATGGCAAGCTAAGCATTGGAAATGCAACCTAGGTAGTTGGGATCCGTATGCTAAAGAATGGACATATCGGGTCTGGGTTGATGAAGTAAAAGGTAGTCGTGTTTATCATGACTATGTGATCCTCTTTACAGACTTTGCTACTAAGAATTGGACACGAGTTCCCCATGGATATCCTGAAACAGGTGGTCTAAAGGGTTAAAGTGTGTACATCTCTTTCACTGGATTCCAATGGTGTTCATGATTACAGTGACTGTGGAGCGAGAGCTTAGCACCAAGCGCACTCCTATTACTTGCACGGTTGGCTGATCGGTGTAAGCGCCACTCTTATAAGGTGGTTTAAGCTAGGTTCGACTGATATCCTGAAACAGGTGGTCTAAAGGGTTAAAGTGTGTACATCTCTTTCACTGGATTCCAATGGTGTTCATGATTACAGTGACTGTGGAGCGAGAGCTTAGCACCAAGCGCACTCCTATTACTTGCACGGTTGGCTGATCGGTGTAAGCGCCACTCTTATAAGGTGGTTTAAGCTAGGTTCGACTCCTAGACCGTGTACTTGTGCTATAATGTAGTCGTGAACGAAGAACGACAACAAGCTTGGAACCATTACTTCCAGACCGGCGATAGAGAACCAATCATCAAAGCCTACTGGAAGTCGATCAGTTACATTGCTCATGCTCGTTATCCGGCCTACGAAGAAGATATGTTCCAGGTCGGGCTAATGGGTTTGCTCAAGGCTATCAGTCGTATCGATGTCAATCGAGTCAAGTCTATTGATGCTTGGGTATGGTTGAATGTTCGTGGAGAAATGTTTAACGTAAAGCTTGCTAAGCCAACTCTTCCGATTGTTATCGAGTCAGAGAGGTTTGCTATCGAGGAAGACAAAGATCCAAAGATCTACATGCAACAGGCATTCGAGGTTCTAAACGAGCGCGATAGGTATATTCTTGATAGTATTTACTATAAGAATAAGACACGTCAGGCTCTAGGCAAGGAGTTGGGCATTACCGGCATGAGAGTCGGCCAACTAGAACAAAGAGCATTAAAGCAGTTGAGAGAAGTATTGTAAGCACAGGTACTCAAGCGGTTAAGAGGCCACTCTGATAAGGTGGTATGCGAAAGTTCGAATCTTTCTCTGTGCATAGGATCGGATTATTGATCCAAAGTAAGGCGACCAATATCGTGGCGCTAGCGAAAATCACAAAAACGACTTTACAGATATTTTCATTTGTAGGTTCGAATCCTACTCCCCGCTCTTCACGCGGGGATGGCGAAATTGGCAAACGCGCTGGGCGATCAGCCCGGTTGTGAAATATCAATCAAGCGAAAGTTGTGTTAGCTAGAATAAGGCGCGTGATGCTAGCCTTTTATTTAAGGTTATATGCCTCTTATAGTCTAGTGAGGATCAAAGAAACGTCTCATGGTATGGGCTTCCAAACCTATACTACGTGTAGCTCAAATGGGAGAGCCGCCGCCTGAAAAGCGGTGGGTTGGGGGTTCGAGTCCCTCCACGAAAGTAGCGAAAGCTTTGGGAGTTAGTCGAGTGAAAAGTGGTTAATTAGCCTTATTCCGGGAGCGTCCCGGTTTCGATGTGGAATTACGGTTCTGACTTCAATCCGTGGAAACATGATGGCCACGTAAAAAACATGTAACGTACTAAATGCAAACGCTAATATGAGCGTCCCGGACTTCATCCCTGATTGGGTAATGGATGAGTCCTTAGTTGCTGCTTAACTAGGAAACCTAATAAGCAGAGACTCTCAGGAAAGACTGAGTGGCGGAGGGGCGACTGCCCTCCATGCTTGACAAGTACGACCGTGATGGGTATAATCTATGATTGTAAGCGTTAGTTCAACGATTACCGCAGACGCGAGTTCGACTCTCGCCGCTTCCATATGTACTATATTTCACTCCCTCCAAAGGAAGTTAATGCACGATAGATCAGACTACCATATCCACAAGGATGAGCAAGGGAAACTACACAGGTGTTACCACAACTGCCGAAATATCTTACCCAACTGGCAGTTCTGGGTTGGTATGACGATGGGATTCCCTCTCGAACATCTGATTTGGCAACATCTTTGGCCCTTCTATTTAGTTAGTAATCTTTTGGGCCTTTCGTGACCTTGGCCGAGTGGTTTAGGTATGGCTCTGCAAAAGCTATTACATCAGTTCGAATCTGATAGGTCACTTGAAGTACAATGTTTCATACAGGATCTACCTCTGGCTCATAGCTAGGCGGTTTAGATTTGAATGGTTGGAAAGGCTGGTTCGTAAACCTATAAACCAGAGATGGAGAAGGTAATGGCACAGTTGCAGAAGACATTCATTGCACGATTCTACGATAGCTCACGACATCAATTTGCTACCAACAAGGTAGTCGCGGCAAACTTCGTGATGGCAGGAGAAGTTGCCCATGAGTGGGCAGAAGATCACTACCATGGACGTGCAACGAAGATCAAACTAGAATCCTCCAAAGGTGGAGAAGTTGTGTGTTCCGACTAAAAGGAAGGGTGTATGGCGACAATTAATCAGCTTGTAAGAAAGGGCCGAACGGCCAAGAGGAAGAAGGATAAGTCCCGTCATTTAAAGGGTAACCCTCAGGTTGCCGGTACTGTCTTGCGCGTCATGGTTCTCAACCCTTGTAAGCCGAATTCTGCCGAACGTCATTCGTGCAGGGTTAGACTCTCCAATGGCGGTGAGGTAACCTGTTACGTCCCTGGTCGTGGTATGAATATCCAGGAGCACAGCAGAGTCCTTGTTCGCGGCGGAATTGCTCCTGATCTCCGTGGAGTCAAGTACAAGGTTGTCCGTGGTAATCGTGACTGTGCCGGGGTCAGTGATGAGATGGGTGGAAAGAAGAATTCCACACCAGTTCCTCGTAAGAATTCTCGTTCACTCTACGGAGTGAAGAAGTAGTGTTACATCACCTTATCGCTCGTTCCGATGCCTGTTGACGCAGGCTTAGGGAGCAAAACTGAAGCGTCAACTTCGTCTCAATATCGGCACAAGCCGAAGCGATAAGGATCTTGCCCGCCTGGTGGAATGGTATACACGGTTGGCTTAAACCCAACTGCCTATAACGGGCTTGCGAGTTCGAATCTCGCGGTGGGTACTTGGTAAGGATGGTAGTTCATACCGGTGTGCTGGAATTAGGTATACAGGGGCGTCTCAAAAACGTCTGCTCAAAAGGCATGAGAGTTCGATTCTCTCCATCGGTACTGTCGGTATCACGCTGGCGCTCTAAGGAGTCGAGGCCGAATATCGGGATGCATCTCGTGAGAGAAGGGGATCTTGACGCCCGGAGTTTTGTCTTTATGTCTGAAACTCCTTTATGTTCAATAAACTAACTCATAACGGTACAGCACCTGAGTCAGTGGATGGAGTCGTCTAGTTCTCTAACAGTCAAATTGGCGTCCTTTCTAGATAAGGTAATCCTCTAAGATTGAGATTGACTAGCGGCGAACTTGAGGTACGGAAGTACCTTAGCCGACGACATTTATGATAAACTGTAGTATTACCCTCCATAGCTTCAACGGTAAAGCACGGGCCTTTTAAGCCATGAGTTCTGGGTTCGAATCCTAGTGGGGGGACTTGAGATCTAGGGTGTGGGTTATACGTCCACGTTTCCTTATAGGCGATGCGCTCGGTAGTGTCGTGATCTCTATTAGCCCTCTTAATTCAGTGGACAGAATGTTAGCCTTCGAAGCTAAACGTCGGGAGTTCGAATCTCTCAGAGGGTATCTAGAAAGAAGACTTGACAACCAGACAACAATGAGGTATACTTAAGCCGTGGCTAAGAAACACAAGCCGAAGGAAAAGACTGAAACGAAGTTTTCGAAGTATCTTCCCGGCGAGAGTACATGGACGGGACGACGCAATAAGACGAGGCAGGATCTAATCCCAATGGGTCAACGTGATCGCGTTGAAACAGCACAGAAGATCAGATCCTTCTCGATGCAGCATAAGCCATCTTGCACTAAAGATTGGCTGAAGTTGCGAGTACATTGATAACTTAGGTGGTGGTACCGGGAACCCCGATCCGGTGACGCGGAAGCGTATGGTGTAAGGGTTATGCACGCCACATGTACTAAGCCTTGGGATGCGATTCTCAAGGTACCCTTTCTAGCAGGGGATGTGCCTGGGCACCGCTCCAGAGCCAGCTAGATGTAACTGGATGTAGGAAAGCTTGGTAATCCGTCTGCTTTGGGAGCAGAAGAGCGTGAGTTCGAATCTCACCGTCCAGACTGAAGAGTTAGGAGGTTGGCCTAAAGGCAGCCACCCTTTAAAGAGTAGACTTACGTGAGCCGACCACGCTGAGCGAAAGCCTATTTGAGAGTCATGATCGCGCAAAGGTGACAATGATCCCGCGCCCGGAATGGCAACATGACGAAGACCAAGGAAACGACTTGGAAGAATAAACGGGTTAGTCTTTTGGCGTAACAGCACACTATCTCTTTTAGAATTGACTGGATATAGCTCAGCCTGGTTAGAGTACGCCCTTGGGGAGGGTGAGGCCGCAAGTTCGAATCTTGCTATCCAGATAACAGGATGTTGTATAGTGGTAATATACTTGCTTCGGGAGCATGAGTCAGAGGTTCGAGTCCTCTCATCCTGATATGTACTAGCTTTCTTATGGTGATCTCGCCCTACTAATGGGTAGGTGATAAATAAATGAGACAACATATAGAAGGTGGATTACTTTCATTCTTAGGATTATGTGCTGCTGCTCTCTTCTTTGGTCTTCTCGTATTTGGAGGATCCATTAGCGATTGGCCATTAGAGGTAGCAGGCTTCTTTGCTCTAGCTATTGCGTTCGTTCTGGAACGCTTAGGGTTGTAAGACTCCGCTGGAATGCGGCGCATAGGGAGGTTCTTCGAGCCGTTGATCTATGTGATGGTGGAAACCGTGCCCGTTGAGCCGGGTAAAGGTACGACTAGCCATCGTATCGAAAGCGTAGGGCAGCGCGGTTGTAGCTGGTGGTGAGGGCGCAGCTATGGTATGGCTAAACGCCGAATCGTTCGAAGCGACAAGGCTTACGGGGTTGGTAATTCTCACGACTTGCCGATCCCGCCAATGCGGTGTAGTCTAATGGTAGTGACTTCCGGCTCTGAACCGGACAGTGTTGGTTCGAATCCAGCCTCCGCAGCTAACTCTAACGAGTAACAAGTGATTACAGCCGCTGATTGCCACGAGCGGTAAAGGATGGTCTTTTATGCCGGACGCTAGAATATGGCAGGTATAAAACTAAGTGTGTGGGTACCCGTAGCAATCACAGCCGCCGTTTTGTAATCCAGGATGTGGATTGTCGAGGTATGGTATAGACACCACTTCTAGAAATCCACCATACATGCGCTACCTTGGAAAGGTGTAACGGTTCATAACCTGCCTTTCCTCCAATCCCCACTTAGGCTGAAATATACCTAGGTGGGGAACCAAGCATATGTTGAGCAAAGGCTAGCTCCGCTGTCTGTAAAACAGCCGTCTCCGACTATGTAGGTTCGAATCCTACCATATGCACTGATGGGAAATCGGTTAATGGTTAAACCAAGAGCCTTTGAAGCTCTGACTTTGGGTTCGAGTCCCAATTTCCCTATAGGTCAAGCTGGTGGGCCTGAAGCACTAGCATTTACGGAAGCGTAGCTCAGTTGGTTAGAGCACCGGCCTGTCACGTCGGTAGTCGCGGGTTCGAGTCCCGTCGTTTCCGCTCTTTGGACGATGACCTGTGGAAGGATTTATGCCAAACTTCCTAAAGGGTAAAAAGCTAGCGAGTAAGGCGAAGCTGGGGCACCACAAAATGCGTCAGTGGATGAAAGCTAGCGAATCAAGCTGCTGTAGGCATAACGGTAGTGTAATGAGCGAGTCTAACTCAAGTATTTTCGCTCCACCGTCCAAGGTTTTAAGTTGACCAATCATAATTTGTATGATATACTAAGTCATGGTTACTAAAACGGACATAAAAACTCTTGAATTCGATGTAGATGGGAAGACAATCGAGCTTCAAGTTAAATGTGAGTTGGTTAGTAAAACTTGGAAACTTACGATTAATTGTAAGGATCCCGGTCGTGTTGAGTTTGAAACCATCATGAGTAAGATGGGTGTTATAAGATAAATAACGGGGTGTGGTGTAGTCCGGTCTAACACGCTTGCCTGTCACGCAAGAGAACGAGGGTTCAAATCCCTTCATCCTGATTGAAGATCGTCTAAAGTAGGACGCCTGGTTTAACGGGAGATTCTAGAGGTTAACGTCTCTGGCTTCAAAATACTTGCCTCGTTGGTCTAGCGGTCTAGGATACCGGGTTTTCACCCCGCGTGAACAAGGGTTCGAATCCCTTACGAGGTACCTTAATAAAAATTAGACACCAGGGTTTCAGAGCAAAGCGGTAGCTCCGAGCGCTCTTATGAGATCTTGGGTGTTGTGACGGAAAAGTGCCTATCTTGCTTCCGCAAAGCGGTGAGCTAGGTATTGAACGTATAAGCGGCGAAAGCTCTGGGCAACCGGAGCCGGTAGCAGCCGAAGTAAAGGAATCGAAACCAGCGGCTTAGCGGCTGAGGGACTAGGTTCTGGGCGGGGGTTGTACCTCGTACAGTGGTGGCTCGACAGGGCAGCGGAAGTAGAAGAGAAACCATATGACAAGGTAGCTTGCCTCTTCTTGCGGGATACCAAGACCCGCCAACACAGTCTAAATCTTGGGGATGTTTGGGTAAAACTGAGCATCCCCACCAACCTTCAGTAGCTCAACGGTAGAGCGGTACGCTGTATGGAAGCGTTCGGGTTGCGAGTTCAATTCTCGTCTGAGGGTCTTCTCGCTCGACACTCCCCTCCTAGGCCAATGATCTAGCCCGTGGGAAAGTGCGGCGAGTTCTAGCCAGCCTCGTATAACGGCATATTACACCGCACTTGTAATGCGGGTATTTCGGTTCAATTCCGAAGGTTGGCTCTCGTGTGTGGAAATGAAACTATGTGACGAGCGCGTTCCGGCATAGAAGTAGTGGCCTTTCTGGGTTCGAGTCCCAGCACCGATTTATCAAAACAAGGAGGCACTTTGCTGAAATGGCTAAAGTTGCCGATACTAACTGTACTAATCCTAAGTAGTTTGGGAAATCTCAGGACAAACGGCGCTAAAGCTGTCTCAGTTCGTAGTCTCACTGTTTTAGAGACTGCCTATTGTCTTAGGGGAACTATGGCCAACGGCCACTATGTTCACCCTGGGGCAATAGCGGTTGATCCAAGAGTTATTCCTATGGGATCTCGTATCTTTGTCCCCGGCTATGGTTGGGGAACAGCAGAGGATACGGGTGGTGCAATTATCGGCTATCATATCGATGTATGGATGAGCGATTGCTCACAAGCTATGAGATCTACCCGATGGAATGTACGGATCAAAATTTCACGTTGAGTGGGAAGGTAACAAATATAGGTGGCATTTGGGGCCAAATGGCTATGCCGAAATTACTAGAAGAGTTAGCTAAATGTGATGTTGTTTGTGCTAACTGCCATCTTCGTAGACATCATTCCGCGTTGTTCGTAGACTAATTGGTTAAGTCCCTACCCTGTGAAGGTAGCCTATACGGGTTCGAATCCCGCCGAACAACTCAAGGGGATCTCCTTGATATGCCGTGGTTCGTCGGTTACGAATTCTTGGAGCAAGATCCCCTCCATGCAGCAGTCGCTTAAGTGGGAAAGCACCTACTGATAAAGAAGTCTCCATGGTTATAGACCGGTCAAACGGTGGAGATTTGTAGGAGATCATTGGTTCGAATCCAGTCTGTTGTTCTTTGAGAGATTAGCATAATTGGACTAATGTTCCAGGTTGTGATCCTGGCTAATTTCGGTTCGAATCCGAAATCTCTCTTGCCTTGATAACCCCAGTCGCTTCGGCGGCTCCGAGATAGGCACGGAATGAAACAGACCATTGGGAGCAGATGGCTTTAGCCGATCTGTTTTCGCCTGAGTAGTGATAACGGTCAGCACACATCCTTGGTAAGGATGGAGTTTGGGTTCGATTCCCAGCTTGGGCTTATGAGTAACTTCAAACGCAAGAAATCAAGACGTTCGGTAAAGTGTACCATGTGTACACCATTTAGATGGTTAGGAAATACCAAAGAACGGCGACCCTTTAAAGACCGTCGCCAACTTCAGAAGGAGGAATAGCATTGGCAGCAGTTGATCAGGCAATCTATGTTATCATCGATGGCAGTGGCTCGATGAGTAGCGTGAAGCATGATGTAGTCAAGGGCATTAACGATTTCATTACGGAACAGCAGGACGACATCAAGGGCACACAGGATGTTGTGTTGTTTTCTCTGACATCCTTTGACACGAATGTCCAGGAAATCTACGTGAGAGAGAATCTAGAGCTAGTCAATCCTGTCTCTTTGAAGGATACTTACTTGGGCGGTGGTACATCTCTTCTAGATGCTATTGGCCGTACACTGACTAAGGCTGAGGATGAACAGGCTGATCGTAACATCGTCGTGATCTATACCGATGGTGGCGAGAATTCAAGTCATGAGTTCACTAAGACTCAGGTTGGTGATTTGATCGACAAGCTGACTGGTACAGGAGATTGGCAGATCATCTATCTCGGTGCTGAGTTTGCCGACTTCGCAGAAGATCGTCAGGGCTTTGGTGCTATTGCTGGTGCCGCAGCGGGTGGTACCTTTACTGGTATGAACACGTCGAAGAATGATGTTGGTGCCACGTTCTCTAACCTGTCCCAGACATCCATCTATTACAGAGGGATGCACACCAATTCTGCTAAGAATCTTGTTGCTCGCGGTGGAGTCGTGGCCGCAGCAGCGGAGGATATTGGCCTTACCTGGAACGAGGATGACACAACGGTTATTCCGGCCGATGTAGTGGAACCTAAGAAGAAAGCCTAGGGGAGAGGACGCCATCTGCTCTCTAAAAAATGATGGCACTAGCCAGTTTAGTATAGTGGGAATACTCGCCTTTCGTAAGGGCGAAACTAGGGTTCGATTCCCTAATCTGGCTCTGCTTATCAGGCGCGTCCCGGTAGCTCCGGGTTAAGAGCGTGTAGTTCAGCGGGAGAACGTCTGGGTGACAACCAGAAGATCGTAGGTTCGATTCCTACCATGCTCATACGGCCCTTGTGGGGTCCAAAACAATACAAATTCTATTTAGATCTGAAAGGGATAAGGTGAATAGATATGAAGACTCGTTGGATGATTATTCCGACCGTGGTGGCCCTTTTAGGTATGATTGTTGTGTTCGTAGTCGGGTATCTTACTTACGGTATTTGGGCCGGTTTCTTTGTTTCTATTCTTTTCGGAGTTATTAGCTTGATTCTTCTCATCTGGGCTGCTATAATGGATGGAGAAGATAATACGCATGTATAGCAAAGTTGGTATTGCGCTTCCTTGCCATGGAAGAGGCCACGAGTTCGAGTCTCGTTACATGCTTTACGCACCAGTAATGTAGTGGTTAACATGACAGTCTTCCAAACTGTATACCAGAGTTCGAATCTCTGTTGGTGCATCGTTGCTCCGTAGATTAGAGGACAAATCACTTCCCTGCGAAGGAAGAAATCACGAGTTCGAATCTCGTCGGGGCTATAGTTCAGCTAACACCGATTTATGATATAATAGGTATCTCAGTAGATGGACATACGCTGCATCGTGTATCTATCGGTGTAGAGGAAGTTCGGGACATCCTTCTAGGGGAGCCAAGGAACCTAGAGAAAAACGTGCGGCAGTAGTGGGAGTCAGGTGCATTGGGTAAACCTTCGGGCATAATGCGGTGCTATCACCCTCCTGACGCCTTACCACGAGAATCGGCGGGATGCGATCACAAGCAGATACATCAGCTACGATGATATCGGGTAGTGAGCAGCCCTTCGGGGCCAGGGATTGAACAGACCCTGAGATAGATGTATGTCGCCCTTGACAGGGTACAAAATTCCGGCTATAATCTACTGAAGCAATGTACGGCGATAAGCCTGCGGTGGGCAACTTCTCTCATAAGGAAGTCTGAGGTAAGGTTCGATTCCTACTATCGCTACTATGAGCAAACACAACAAAACCAAGATCGAAAAGGTACTAAGGAACGAAGTCAACGTACTACGTTTCAAGCCGAAGACAGATCCTAAGGACTCTAAGCCAGAGAAGAAGATCGGCAAGTTCGCTAACTGGTGTCGTCTTCAGGGTCATCCTGCAACGTGCGGGTGTGCCTATAGCAAGATCGAAATCTCGGCTAAGAACCATCCAGTTAGTAATGGAGACTGTGTTAACGGCAGAGACTGCCCTAACCACCCGAGAAGGTAGTGTACCCAATCTAATCCCTTGTAGGTTAGAGGATAAACCAGTGGTTTCCTAAACCACAATCCCGAGTTCGAGTCTCGGCAGGGGGACTATGAAAAGAAAACTAAAGTGCAGCACTTGTGGCACCACGACAAATACAGCTACAGGGAAGCCTTTGTATCTGTTAGGTTCCAGTGATGCGTCTCTAATGCTTCTTCCCGCTGAGATAGAATGTTGGGAATGTGGGGAGAAGAGACGCGATGCCGATCAGAAGAGAAAGACCTTAGATCGGTACGCTAAGGCAAAATCTTAGAATACGGTAAATCCAGCCCGGATGAGAGAAAATCTCATCCGGGCTTTCCTTTTGTGGAAAATGGAAAATACGAGTGCGTAATTAAGGAGAGTACCTTTTGTTTAGTTAAAGTGAGGTCGGGATATGTTAGGTGTGTTAGCTTATGATTGTGTACAGTGGGCTTGGGTACTGCTTCTTCCTTTCTGGTTAAGTGGGTATGGTGTGGGGTACTGGTTGGGTAGTAAAAAGCGCAAAGAGCGAAAGAGGACGAGAAACAATAATGTCAAAGGCAGATAGATTTATTCGCAATTCGTTGTTAATTGTTATGCTCGTTCTATGGCTTGCTTCGGCGGTAGATGCTTTCCTAACCCAGAACTTTACAGGACTAGCATTAATAACGACAGCCGTAACAACCTTAGGAGGAATTTATCTAGGGTTCCAAGGCGGCAAGAAGGATGACAACAAAAATGACAAATAAAGCAAAGAGATGGTATAGGGGTGTTGATAAGATTGCGCTTCTCATCATGATCGTGGCCGCTGCTGGTTTCTTGATTTTGTATTTCAGGACTACTAACCTGAATTCAGATATTAAGAATACACAGAAGAATCAAACGGCTTTGGTCAAGAAGCAGGCCACTTTAACAAGGTGTATAACCTCGTGGGCTAATGAGTTTGGTGATCGATCTATCATTCTAAGTGATCTTAGTGTCGATAGACAACAGAAGTTGGATGCATTGATCAGATCCGTAGCGACTGGCAAGGCTGATATCTTCAAGGCAAAGCTTGCTGATTACATTCACTCTTCGAATGTATACAACACGGCAGCTAAGAAGCATCCGATCCCTTCACCACCGAAGATAGCGTGTAAGTAATAGATGTAATGATCAATATTAGTCTTCATACCCTAGACCTGTTAAGGTTCGCGGGCCTGTTTGAGATTTTCTTCTCGATAGGGTTTGTCTTGGCTTCTGTTAACAAGGTTGCAGATACTTACAAATTCCCGGTGTATATTTGGGGAATGACTTTTTCTTATGTGCTGTTCGCTCTTGGTGGAGCTTCAGAAATACTCGTAGGATTGGGTCATTCCTTTGATATGATCACCATTTTTGCCATAGTAGGTGCGACGATTTCTATGGCGACTCAGTTGTATACCTTATTCCTCTTGGAGTCAGAACCTAGGCGGATCACTTCTTTAACCAGTTTCAGAAAGTATAGACCTGAGAGAGTAAGAATAAGATAGCCCTTGCACTGATGCCCTATTTGTGGTATCATTGTGGTAGATGATCAGCAGGGTTGAGAAAGTAAAAAAGACATCGGCTAATGCGGTTCCACGCTTAGAGGTATATGTCTCCAACTTAACACCTTCTCCCCTGCCGATCATCGAGCATTTTTCAATGCTTGATGACTCTGAGGCGGCTGAAGAGGATCTAGTGGCCTCGCTCTTGGCCGTTATTGGTTATTCGGCTCAATCTTTGGAGCTTGGTCGGAACAAAGAACAGATCATCAAACACTTAAGATCAGAGCAGCAGCGGATTCAAATTAAGTATAAGTGTGCGTACATGCGGCTGGGTTTTGGCGGCTCCTAATAAGAGATAACTGAAGATACGGAGTAAAATTTGAATGGATGAAACTTTCTTTCCCTCAGGATTGGGGGATATTATTTTTAGGGACAGATACGCACGAAGTCCTGAAGAGACGTGGGAAGAGGCGTGTCATAGAGTCGCTAGTCATGTTGCCCAAGCCGAAGAAAACGGCAGGGTAAAGAAGTACACCGAGAGGTTTTACCAGCAGCTTGTTTCCGGGCATTTTAGCCCTGGTGGACGTATTTGGTATGGCGCTGGAAGACCTAAGGCACAGCTTTGTAATTGTTTTGTTATACCATCCGGTGACTCCCGAGAAGCATGGGGTAAAACTGCATCAGATACCATCGTTGTCAGTGGCCTTATGGGTGGAGTGGGTATTAACCTTTCTCCGATTCGTGGTCGTGGCTTCGCTATTAAGGGAACGGGCGGTGTAGCTACTGGTGCTGTTTCGTATGGTCAGTTGATCAACGGTATTGGTGACATCATCGTTGGTGGTGGTGGTCGCAGAATGGCCCTCATGCTTGCGTTGGCTTTGAACCATCCAGATATCGAAGAGTTTCTTGAAGTGAAGCTCGACAAAGAAGAGCTTAACAACGCTAATATTTCGCTCATCATCCCCGATAATCTACCGACCGATAAGTTTGTAGAGATGGTAAGAGGTAATGAAGAGATTGAGCTTGAGTTCAACGGTGTTCCCACCGGTAAGACTATCAGAGCTAAGTGGCTATGGGACAAGCTGGTCGAAAATGCCTACAAGTCGGGTGAACCGGGTGTTCTTAACGGGTACCTGGCCAATAGGCAGAACAATATTTGGTATTACAAGGCTCTTGAATGCACTAACCCATGTGGAGAGATCTGGCTAGAGCCGTACGGAGTTTGTGACCTTGGTGCCTTGGTGCTCCCTAGGTTCGTGGAAGAGGGCCAGTTCAATTGGGATCGATTGGAGGAATCTATTCGTCTTGGTGTTCGATTCCTTGATGATGTTCTCACCGTGAACCATTATCCTCTCCCCGAGATCAAGGAGAACAGTGATAACGTTCGACGCCTTGGTATGGGAGTCATGGGTCTTCACACAATGCTTTTAGAAATGGGTCTAACCTATGATTCAGAGGCTTCTTTTGCGTTTGTGGATCACTTATTTGACGTGATCAAGAACACCGCTTATGATACCTCTATCAATCTTGCTATTGAACGTGGCCCCTTCCCGGCCTACGATCCTAAGTTTCTTGAAGGTCAGTTCGTCAAGGGACTGAAGCGGGGTATCCGTAACAAGATTAAGGAGTACGGTATCAGGAACTGTGCTTTAATGACTATTGCTCCTACGGGAACGACATCATTAGTAGCCGGTGTATCCTCTGGCATCGAGCCAATTCCTTCTCCCGTTTATTGGAGGAATTACTACAAGCCGACCAAGGATGGTAGCCGAGTACTGGATCGGGAGCTAGTCGTAGAAGATGCATTTCATTTGTACCACGATATCGTTCAGTCTGCTATCGACATCCCCGTAGAGCACCACTTCCAGATGCAGAAGATCGTTCAGAAGCACATTGATAACGCTGTATCGAAGACCATTAACATGGCAGAGGATGCCGACATTGAAGCATTTTCTGAGGCATGGTTGAATGCACTTCCTTATCTCAAGGGAACAACGGTTTACCGATTCGGATCTCGTGAGAATGAGCCAATCAATCCGGTACCCAGAGAAGAGTGGGATAGTGTAGTTGAGAGTTCAACCACGACTGCGGAAATGACTGTTGATGAGTTTATGCTACAGGATTGTACTAATGGGAGTTGCGAGGTTGCCTTCAAGAAGTTCGATGAGGGTAAAGTCGCCACAGTTTAATGGCTAAAGTAGTAGTTTGTGAGACTCTAGTTCGCCCCCGTGAGATTCCCATCCCTAGCAGCATCGGGGATGGGACTTACTACATTGTTATAGCAAAAACGATCTTCAATGACTCCGTTTGTGACTGCAAGGGGTTCCAGTTTAGAGGTACTTGCAAACACGTCACGATGGTTGATGAGGCGATCTGTCAATTTCATAGGCTGCCCTCTGAAATCGAGCTAGAGACGGGAGCAGCCCGTGGTCTATGCCCCGATTGTGGAGAAGAACTTCTACTCTACGAATTAGAGCCAGAATTCGATTAAGATGTTAAGTGAACGAGAAGTTATTTTTTTAAAAAGCAAAGCATTTAATGAACGTAATGATTCTGATGGGGAGGCGGACTGGTTTTATTGGTGTGGATATCTCCATGGGTTAGAAGGACGTTCACCGCATACTATTCCTGGTGCTAATTATAGGTGGTATGATATGGGATTTTTGGATGCTATAGGAGACAAGGATGCAGAGACAGGATAGGCTCAGAGAAATAGGTCGGCAGTTTTACGCCGCCAAGGAGAAGGAGAAGATCTCTTCAACCGAAGTGAAAGAACTTCGGGAGGAATTCTTTCGTCTCTACAATGAAGAGTTCAAGCACAAGGATCATCTCCTACCCGTTAAGACCGTCGAAGTCCCTGATGAGTTCTGGACATCTACGGGGATGAACAAGGATGAGTTTGTTGAGTCTAGGTTTCCTGGCTGGCTGGTTGAGCACGTCGAACGGAATGTTTCGACTAACAATACTACCTTTGTGCTCCGAAAGGATCCCAAATATATAGCAGGAACTATCGATATCGATGACACCGATAAGACTATTCGGATCTCTAAAGAAGTTTCCGAGTATACTCCCGAAATCGATTGGAAGACTCTTAAGGAAGAGCGGCCTGATCTTTTTGATAAGCTAGCCCAACCAATAACCTCTTACGAGATCGATGAAGGGGCTTGGGATAGTATGGTATCTGAGACTCCCGAGGAACTAGCTACCATCCAACGACATATGAACGTGCGCTCTCCTGTGTTGAGAGCCACGGCTAAGAGGATCAAAGATGCCCGAAAAGATCAGTAAAGATTCAATCTCGGAAGGGATGTTTGACTGTCCATATAGTCAGCTATCCTCCTGGGGTCAGCGGCAAGTAGATACAGCTTGGCATAAGTTCACCAAGGTTCATTCCCCTATTACGGCGCATTTGCCAACCGGACTAGATTCTGCTACACTTAGACGAGACAACGAGCGGCTAGCTAGAGAGCTAGAGTCGGCTCGTTTGGAGGTACTAGAATTATGGGACGAAGTAACAGACCTAAAGAACGAACTAAGCACACTACAAGCGGAATTCAACCCACCTTCATAATTGTAGGTGCTCCTGGCACCCGTAAAAGTCAGATCGCAGAGGATCTATTATCCTTATTTCCTGAGCAGCTTTTGTTTCCTACTGATCCAGTGACGAACAGTGGGACTTTCGCGCTAGGATCGCTGGCTGACTATAGAATTGAGTTGAAGCTTGCTCTGGGCAGGATCTTGGAAACTCCTACCTCGGATCTTCCTACATTGAGGATTCATAGCCTCATCGATAACCTTGCGTACATCACTTTTGCTCTATCAAGATATCAAATGGGCACTGTTAGTCAGAAGACAGCCGAGCGAGCAGTACTGATCTTCACGGTCATCGGTAACTTACTGGTTGATTCATTCGAGGCCGATCATGTGTTCTTCTTAATGGGAGACTTTGATCCAGTCGATGACTATGAACAGTACGAGTTGCAATCTATCTTGCAGATGATTCTGGATGAGTACTCGATCCCCTATTCCCTTATCGAATCGAACGAGGATGCAACAGAAAAGATCGCCGTCACAATAGGTGCCTATCTTGGATAGAGACGTACTGCTCTCCAACCTAAGAAAGCCTCTTGACGACACGACCTATGATAGGATCACGTCCATGTACCCCGTTGCAAGCGTCTGTCCGACCTGTGGAGGGGCAAAGAAGTACAACTTGGACTTCGTTACCCATGAGTGTGATTGTGAGATACAGAAGCTCCTACAGCGTCACTACTTCGCGGCCAATATCGGTCGAGAGTATCACGATATCTGTCTAAAGGATTTTGATGGCCCAGACAGTGATCAAGTTGTATCTCAGACTCAGGCGTATATTGATAATTTTCAGGATAATTTCCATTATGGGCTAGGACTGACCTTCAGTGGGAAGGTAGGAACGGGAAAGACTTTTGCGGCTACATGCGTAGGTAAGGAACTGATCAAGTTAGGTCAGGATATCTACTTTGTCGGGTTTGAAGATCTAATCAATATTTGGGGTCGAAGTTGGCACGATGATGATGCTAAGAAGATTCTTGAGAAGCGACTCAAGACCTCTTCTGTTCTAATCCTCGATGAATTGCGTACAGATCAACGTAACCTGAAGGGTTTTCTAGCTCAAGGGCTAGAGTCAGTCATCCGACATCGTACCGCAAACCTGTTGCCTACATTGGTTACCACAAATATGGACGCCGAGGAAGAACTTGACCAGTTTGGTAAGACTTATTCACTACTCTCAGCTAAGAACACTCGTATCATTACGACCGGTTATGACCGTCGTATGAGAGAAGTGAGGAACCGCAACTTTGAGCTATCGAAGCGGAAAGAACGCCGACCGATATGCTAGGGAATCGTAGATGACAACTTTAGTTAGTTCGGCAATTGACATAGAGCAAGATTTTGTAAACCATCTTCAGGATCAGACATCCTTGGAGTTTGTCATGCACGAGGGTATCTCTTCGGAGTTACTCCTAAGCCCCCTCTCTAAGAGTATCTTCCAGTTCGTACAGCATCAGCACAATGCGACTGGTAAGGTGCCTACCCTTCGTGTTCTACAGACAGAGTTCCCTGCTTTCACATTCGATACTCCTGAGACGACGGTGCAATACATCATCGAGAAACTACGTATCCGTTATCAGCGTAATCAGGTGGGTGCTACTCTGGAAGAGGTAGCAATGGTAGCCAACAGTGACCCACAGTTGGCTCTATCTAAGCTCCGTGATAAGGTATTTGAGATCGAGCGTACAAGTCTCTCACAGAGGCAGGTTTTCAAGCCGGGAGATCATAAGCTCTTCATTCATGACCTTCAACAGAAGGTTATTGCTGGACTCTATAAGGGTGTCTCTATGGGCTTTGCTGATATCGATGCATTTACTGGTGGAATCAAGCACGGTAACCTTGCCTATATTCTCGCCCGACCTAAGAGGAAGAAGACCTTCTTCACCTTACAAGCCTTTATCCAACAGGTTTACAACGACGAATTTCCGTACCTGTTTACCCTTGAGAACACCGATGAAGAAATCAAGCTCAGGATTTCTTGTATGCTCTCTGGTGTTTCCTGGGATACAGCTATCAAGGGTGGTTTGACCAAGAAAGATTGGAAGGACATTGAAGTAGCTTGGGATAACTTCTCACAGCATGAATTCAGAATCGAAATGCCTCCGTTGGATGAGCGTACCGTTAATCACTTTACGTTGCGAGCCGATAAGGTAGGCGCAGGCCCGATCCTAATCTCTCAGTTCAAGTACATTAAAGGAACCAAGGATTGGTATCGTACTGAGACAGAAGAGAAAGCAGAGGTTGCGGTGGAGTTGAAGCAGGCTGCTACACGTCCAGGTCACGAGCGCCCTATCATTGTAGAGGCTCAGTTCAACCGTGGTGGAGACAGCATGGAAGAGCTTGAAGACTTCGATGCAAGTAAGGTAGGTCTTACCGATATGATCCCGCAGTCAGCAGATATTCTCTTCGGGATCTTCGAGAACAAGGATATGCGATTGAATCAGATCTCAGAATATGGTATACTAGAGAGCAGGAATACCAATAAGGCTGCTTGGTTTATCGAAACCGAGCTTATCACCAGGACTGATATCAGTATGCAGGCTGGAAGCCAGCACTAGAAAGGTGGAAGATGGCAAACAGAGATATTCGTTGGGATGACTATAAGGACACCGCCGCCTTGGTAGTAGATATCGAGCAGATGGTCAAAGATATGCAGAGAGAGGTAGAAGAAGTATCTAAGGTGCCCAAGAGTGAAGTTAAGGTACCATTGTTCGCTGATGCAAGAACCATCTTGGCTGCTCTAAGCAAACAGCTTGAAATTCTTGAAAGTCTTGAAGAGGATCTGGAAGGCGAAGCTGCTGATCAAGTAAGAGATGCAATCTTCTATCTGAAAGAAACATTGGACGCGCTAAAAAAGATCAAGTGAAAAAAGAATTCAGACGAGGGATAACAGTAGATTCGGTCGAGTACGGTCACCTACGGGGCCGACTCGATACCGAGTCTGTGCTCGAAGACCTGGGAATTGATGTAGCCTACAAGCTAAGAGAGAATCAATGGATGGCGCACTGCCCAGACCTCCAAGGATATCACAGTAACGGTGATTCCAACCCATCTTTCGGGTTCAATGATGAGAAACTAGCTTTCAACTGTTTCAAGTGTGGTGGCGGTAACATCGTTGAACTAGTACAGATGATGAAGCCCGAGTTTGCCCGCCGATTCAAGAATGACATCGAGAAAGATCAAGAGGCGATCAGATATCTAGAACAGTTTGCAGACTTCAACAAGAGTGATGGACTAGAGGCCAGAATCCAGGCTATTCTTCATCCCCAGAAAGAGGAAGTATTACCGATGCCCGACTACCCCTTAGAAAACCTTTTCCAATACCATAAGATCCATCCCTATCTCTACGAGAGGGGGTTGGTTAAGGATGTCATCGTGGATATGCAGGTAGGATTCGATATGGATCATCTCTCCATCGTAATCCCGCATATCTTTATGAACAAACTGGTTGGTATCCAGCGTCGGCACATCGTTCAGGATGAGACTGGCAAGTTCTTGTGCCCAAAGTGCGAGCTTCTAAACAAGCCCGTCCCGAAGTACAAGAATACCCCTAACTTCCCGAAGGTCAACACTCTTTATGGGTACGATTACATGAAGAACAGGATGAGGGTCGAGGGTGGTAACTCTGTCATTGTCGTTGAGTCACCCATGACGATGCTCAAGTTGGCTTCTCTGGGATTCCATCGTACTGTGGCCACGTTCGGGCAGTTCAGTAAGGAACAAGGGATGCTGCTCTTGGCTGTTCCTCTCCTTTACTATTGGCCCGATAATGATGCGGCTGGGTATGAGAATACTCAGCGTTTCATCGAGACAATGAGCCGTTACACGAATGTCAAGATTGTTCCTGCGCTACCCTCGCTGAAGGGTGATGCAGCGGAACTCAATACCGCAGAAGAAGTATCCAAATACCTACAACATTCCTATAGTTCATCCCTGTTTGGACTCTACTCGAAGGACAAGAAGCTCCCTGTACTAGACGGTATTTTGACCTTCAGCGACGGCTAATTAATAGGAATATCGGAGGTAGATATGCAAAAGTATGGTGATGTAGAAAAGTTAGATGTCCTAGTTGGCGAAGAGGCTCAGGTACTTAACGAGCATATGGAACGCACCGGCAGATACAAGGTAAGCGACTTCACTAAGGCTCAGAAGGAAGAGCTTCAGCGTGACCTAGAATCTATCAAGCAAGACGAAGCAGTAGAAGAAGAGACTGCGTAGTATAGCAGAAGATAAGTATATCTTATTGCTTGACATAGACCTCATAATGAGGTACAATATAAACAGTAAACTCACAAGGAGATACACATAAACTTATGGCAACTAGAAAGTTTCAGCGCGGTACAGAATTAATCAAGCAAGCAGCAGAAAGCAAGGGTGGGGGACGAAGGTTCACACCGAACATCTTTTGGAAGCCCGGAGATGTCAAGACAATTGCCTTTGCAACAGAGGCAGAACAGATCCCTAAGGTTCTCGTCCATCAGGTAGTTAGAATCCCTGATGACAGATTTGATTCTGGTTTTAGGATCGAGAACATCATCTGTAAGAAGGATCCCTCGATGATCGAGGAATTCGGTGGGTCGTGCGAGTTGTGTGATGAAGTAAAGCACGATGCAACCGAAAGGTTCGTCGCTCTAGCAGTTGAACTAGAACCCATCAAGGATGGGAAGAAGGTTACTGGCTTAAAGGTCAAGACGAACCGAGCAAAGAACAAGGATGGCGTCGAGACTGATTATCCTCAGTGGGGATTGGTCATGCAGGCATCGTCTAACTTCTTCTCATACTTCGCAGCCTATTCGGATGCCGGTAACGACATTCGTGAGGTAGGTTGGGAGATTCAGCGTGAGGGTGGATCACGGGATACCAAGTATCACCCGTTCATTGTCATGAATGGCCCGAATGCTGTCGCTCTTCCTGATCTCAGTGAAGTATTGGAGAACGTTCCTAGCTTGGACGAACTTCTTGAGGGAATGGCTTCAGAAGAGAAGTATGCCGAGGTAGCTGGTCTTGATCCAGGTACACAGATCTCATTCGGTGGCAAGAACAAGACCGCCGAGAGTGGAACTGTACCGTCTGGTGATCGTCAGACCGAGTTCGAAAGAATTCGAGAAGAACTAAACGCATACTAAGCGGTAATGGCTGTAACTATCATCACTGATGGTTCAGCATGTAATAGCACCGGCAAGGGTGGTTGGGCTTGCGTTGTACGTAACTCCATCACCCTTGCCGAGCTAACAGGCTGGGCAGAAGACACAACTTCTAATCGAATGGAGCTAACAGCAGCCGTTGAGGGGCTGAAGTTTGTTAGTATCCCTTCGGAGATTACGGTTGTAACCGATTCGGCTTATCTTCTCAATACAATGCGGCATCACTGGTATGAAAGGTGGTTCGCGGAAGAGGGTAAGACGAAGCCCAGACCCAACTTGGACCTCTGGTATGAGTTAGTTGGTTTGTCCAGCTATCACGATATCTCCTGGATCAAGGTAAAGGGGCATTCAGGTGACTACTGGAATGATCGAGTCGATAAGCTAGCTGACTATGCTCGCCGGGAGAAAGTAACAATTAACACAGAGTTTAAGTTCGAAGGAATCCAGTGTAATGGGATGAGCTATGGCAAGCAGTGTTACCTCTATGAGACTCATAGTGGAGACTGTAAGTTTGGTAATCTTGCAAGGTTCACCAACGGATTGATTGATCTCAAGACATAATGGCCACACCAATACTACAAGTTTAGGGATAACCAAATCGTAATATGTATGAGAGAATGTAGACGGTGTAAGATAGAAAAATCATTAGATCAATTTTACACAAGAAATGATGGAAAGTATCTACGATATATATGTAAGGCGTGTACTAATAAGGTAAAGTATGCAAGTCGTAAGGCGAATGGCAAAGATAATGGAGAATCAAAGGGATCTAGAATGGATCGTCATGAACGTTTGAAACGAGAAGTGTTTCAGGCTTATGGCAATAAATGTGTATGCTGCGGAGAGAAAGAATTGCACTTTTTAACTATCGATCATATCAATGGACTCCCAGACCGACACCGACAGTTGGATGGTAGGCGCGTTTCGGGTACTCGATTGTTATATTTGCTTAGACAAGAGGGATATCCTAAGGATTGTCGCATTCTTTGTTGGAACTGTAATTGCTCGTATGCCTACTATGGGTTTTGTCCACATCAACCTCATGATATTTCTGAGAGGCGATACCAATAGCTACTCCGATCCATAACCATACATACGCTTCTGCCCTCGATGGTTTGTCTAAGCCGGAAGAGATAGTACAACGCTGCAAGGAATGCGATTTTGCCTCAGTAGGAATCACGGATCATGATGTTGTAGCTGGTCACGTAGACTTCTTCAAAGAGGTAACTGAAGCTGGTATCAAGCCTCTCCTGGGGATCGAAACGTATCAGACCATCGGGACGAGGTTTCAGAACTATGGTGGTCTAAGCAAGCGCGACGATCAGGGCGTCAAGAATCGTATCGATAACTTTCATCTGATCTTGGTGGCCATGAATAACACTGGCCTCAAGAATCTATGGGCTATGAATAGTAGTGCTCACTTGGATGGGTTCTACTACAATGGGCGTGTGGATTGGGAGCTTCTAGAGAAGTACAACGAGGGGATTATCTGTACCTCCGCGTGCAACCTCGGTATGCTCTCTCAGTCATTACAGAATAACCCTTATCTGCCCGACACAGAGACTTTGCTATCCAAGTATCAATCGATCTTCGGTGATCGATTCTATATAGAACTTTCAACATATTCAGAGGCATGGCAGCGCGATAAGAACTACCAGCTATCGCAGTTAGCGAACGAGCATGGCGTCCCCATGGTCTATGCTAACGATGCACACTATGCCTTCAAGGGTCAGTACGAATTGCATGAGCTTGTGCTCTGTATGCAATACCAGGAGAAGTACGCTAAGTTAGAGGAACCCCATCACACTCCTGATCTCTATATCATGAGTGAACAGGAGGTCAACGATTCTTTCTTTTATCTCCCTCAAAGCATCGTTGACGATATCCTCGACAACACTGATGAACTGGCCTCTCGGTGTGACGTTACTCTTCCAGGGCACAAGATGCACGTCCCGGTTTTTATCCCCGAAAGCAAGTGGGCTACAAGCCGGGATATGCTCTTTGATCTAGCAGTACAGGGGTACGAGAAGAAGATCGCCGCTCGTGGTCTTCCCGATGATGTCTACATGGAACGTTTCAAGATGGAGATGGGCGTCATCAGTCAGGCAAACCTAACTGATTACCTACTGACGGTTAGAGATTTCATCATCTGGGCTAAAGAGGAAGAGGGAATCCTAGTAGGCCCAGGTCGTGGGTCTATTGGTGGTTCTCTGGTGGCTTATCTCATTGGTATCCACGAGATCGATCCGATCAGATATGGTCTGATCTTCGAACGATTCTATAACATCGGCCGTGAGGCATCCCTACCTGATATTGACGTAGACTTTCCTACATGGGCACGAGAACTAGTGAAAGAATATCTCACTAAGAAATACGGCACTGAACTGTGCGCCGATGTGGGTAACGTAGGTTCATTCCAGGGTCGTAATGCAATCCAGAAGCTTGGTACAGCATTGGAGATTCCGTTCCCCGATGTACGAGCCATCTCTAAGATCATCGAAGGGTGTATCGAGTCTGGTCAGCAGCCTAAGTGGGAAGGGGAGAAAGGAATCTGGGCCAAGGCTGGTACAGAACTTGAACCCTATAAGCGTAAGCATCCTAAGCTATTCGAGTATGCTGAAACTCTTTATGGTAGGACTCAGAACTACGGTGTCCACGCATCGGGATTCATTGTCTCTGACGTACCGCTGAAGGATAACTTCCCTCTCCGTTGGAACACGAAAGAGAAGAAGCCCGTTACTCAGTGGGATATGACAGTTGCTGAAAAGCTTGGGTTCATGAAACATGATATCCTGGGTGTTCGTAACCTCGACACACTGATGGAATACAACAAGATCCTCAAGGGTCGTGGGAAGCCCACAGTTGACTTCTATGACGTTCGCAGGATGGACGAGGACGGAGAGCTTCCCGAAGAGATGTGGCAGCTTCTAGACACGGGTAAGACGGTCGGTATCTTTCAGATCGAAGACACTGTGTTTGTCAAGAACCTAGCCAAGAACATTCGTCCACGTAATCTGGAAGAGCTTTCGCTCGTTACCGCTCTCAATAGACCTGGCCCTATCAAGTCAGGTGCTTGGAGTCGTTATGTCGATGCTCGTAATGGGAACCAACATGAGACTATCCACCCCATTTTCCTCGACGTAGCTAAGGAATCCTATGGGGAGATCGTATACCAGGAGCAATTCATTGGGTTCTTCGAGGCTCTGGGATACGATCTAAAAGAGGCCGATAGTATCCGTGCTATTGTAGGTAAGAAGAAGAGGGATAAGATGGCCGAAGTAAAGCCTGATTTCATTAAGCGTTTCCGAAAGATCAATGAGGCTACTATCACTGATGAGCTATCACAACAACTTGTGGATAGTCTTGGTGAACAGATCTGGAAGAACCTAGAGCAGTTTGCCGACTACGCCTTTAACAAGGCTCACTCAGTCGAGTACGGATTGATTACCCTCTGGACTCTCTATGCTAAGTGGCTCAACCCAATCGAATTTTATCTAGCTTCAATCAAGTCTCTTGTGTCTGAAGGGATGAAGGGTGAGGTTCCGCGTTACATCCGTGAAGCACGGGCAGCGGATATCCCTGTCCTGCCCGTAGATATGAACCGCTCCTTGGCTCAGACTTCTATCGAGGATGATTCAATTCGGTATGGTTTCCAAGATATAAAGGGCATAGGTGCTAACGTTGCTAGATGGATAATCGAGCATAGACCTTACAGGGATTTCGATGAGATAATTGAAAAGGCTGAAGACCCCAACAACAAGATTCGTCTCAAGAATGGCGTCATGACCATGGCGGTCAATCGTGGCCACGTAGAGAAGATGCGTCGGCTTACAGATACGGAAGGAGAGGAACTACTTGAAGCTGAGGAAGAGCTATTAGGATATGCGCTGTCCGATAAGTCTGCTAACATACTAGATGAGTATGCAGACGACATTGAACAGCTTTGTGTTCCATTCTCAGCCGCCGATTCCCCCGGTCGTTACACAATTGCGGGCGTTATCACAGAGATCAAAGAGACTACGACGAAGAAGGGTAGTCCAATGGCCTGGGTAACATTAGAGAACAGCGGTGAGACTCTTCAGTGTACTGTGTGGGATTCAGAACTAACTAGATTGTCGTTCATTTGGAGACGAAGACAGGCACTCATAGCAAATATCCAAGTAAATGATCGAGGTATCAATATCAAAGGAGCTAAGCCCCTTTACGCAAAGAAACAATAAACGGACGAGGTATAATGAATGAGTATAGACAATCTTTTGAAAGAACTACAGAAGGATCTAGGCGACAGAGCTTTCTTAGCTAGTGAGGCACCATCCGTGAGAGTAATTTCAACAGGTATAACAAGTTTAGATGTAGCCACCGGTATTGGTGGGTTCCCTCGCGGTACTTTGGTCGAGGTTTTTGGTCGTGAGTCAAGTGGTAAAACGGCATTAGCTGTTTATGCTATGGCAGAAGTCCATCGAAATAAGGGCTACACTGGTTTAGTCAACTTGGAGTCTAACATTACTGAGGAAGGATGGAAACAATGGGCTGTTAGTATTGCTCCACCATGGTTTGATCCTGCCAGAGTACTTGTAACAAATCCAGATCCAGGTACAGAATCTCTTATCACATTTAGTAAGATGATCGCCAGTGGCAGTATGGATCTAGTAGTTTATGACTCTATCGGAGCTATGTCTACCGATAAAGAACTTCAGATAGGAGAGTCTAAACAGGCATTCGGTCAGTCAGCTATGGTAACACAGTTGATCAAGCAGGCTGCTCACTTCGCTTATGAGGCTCAGTGTGTCCCTATATTTTTGAACCAGATCCGCGATGATTCAGCAGGTAGATTCGTTATCGAAAAGGCTCCGGGTGGCCATGCTAAAGATCACTTTGCAACACTGCGTATCCATCTCAAGACTACTACTCAGAACTGGAAGAAGATCAAGATTGATGATGAAGATGAATTCCCTGGTTTCCGAGTAACCGCTAGAATTGTCAAGAACAAGGTAGGTTCACCAAGGCGTCGTGCGGGTTGGAACTATTGGAACTATCTATCACCTGATGGAGTCATCGGGATTGATACATTCCAGGATACCATTGATGTAGCTTTGCGGCAGGATGTATTCAAGTCTAGTGGGTCATGGTATTACCACGAAGCATTCCCAGATGGGAAACTACAGGGTGGTCAGAAGGTCATTGACTTTCTTCGTAATGATCCAGATCTAACCAAGAAGGTACGACAACAGCTTGTGCTCAATGCCTACAACGATGGGAACATCATGGCAGAAGAAGAATCTAGAGAGGTATTAACCGATGGGGTTATTTAATCTTCATAAGAAACTTGATTCGGGTGAAATGAGATCTTGGATAGAATCTTCACCAATAGCAGTAGTACCACCTTCTACCAGTAATACCGGTAGTGCAGTCTCAACTGTAACAGGGGTTAATTCTGGGCCGGTTTCTCAACAGTATTTTACCACTACTAATGTGAGTAGTCCGGATCCAACCGATGTAGCTATCCAAGAGTTGAAGGCAGGACAAGCTGCAATAGTGGAACTGCTTAATGGCATGGTGGATAAACTTGATTCACTTCAGGAACGGATTGAGTTACTCGAAGACGACATAATGGAATAATATTGCGAAGTAAATCAACCACAGGAATGGGTAAGGAGCATGAAGAGGCAGTAGTCTCTTCGTTTTCATGGGCTAATGCTCATCGAAGTAGGAGTTCGGGTGCATCTTTCCATGATCCAGTAGACGTAACGACAGAGGTATCTGTTATAGAATGCGAGGCTACGGAGAATAAGTCCTATAGTCTCAAAGAAAGTTTCTGGGAAGAGGTAAAGGAGAAACAGCACTCTGGTAAGATGCCCATGTTAGCGATTAGGTTCCGTCATCCTACCGATGGAAAGCACACAGATTTAGGTATCATCGATCTAGATAATCTATCTGCACTACTAGAAGAATTGGAGGTATATAGAAATGAATCCCTTGTCCCTGAGCAAAGAAAAGACCATAGCCATCATCACTAATGCTATCGCATGGGAAATGATTCCCCATGAAAAGAATGATGATGGGGAGATTACTCTTAGTAAGGATGAGGTTGCTCTATGTAAACGAGCAGCCGAACGTGTCTATCGACAAGCAATAGAAGGACGCGATTAATGGACTCACGTAAATTACGTAAGACTATGACCGCTGGACAGGGAGCGATTTTAGTTCCTCTCATTGAGAAGTACCAGCAAAAGGCTAGGTTCCCAGAGAAATGGGACATCGAGATTCAGAACGTGAAGAAGAATGATGGGCATTTCCATCCGTCTTCCCATTGTTTCACAGATCCTTATGATCTATGGCTCTACAAGCAAGGTAGACTAGCTCCTAGTCCTATCTCTCCTGCGTTGAGGCGAACCTTCGACGTGGGCCATATGGTTCACGGGTATCTTGAGAGTATCGTGATCCACATGGGTCTAGTAAAGAAGACCAACGTGGAACGTCACGTTACTCATGAGATCACAACCCAATACGGAATCGTAATAGGATCAGGTACCGGAGATATGATCGATGTCCAGATCCCCGGCTACGGTTCTTGGTTAGTCGATATTAAGACAATGAATAAGACCGAGTTTGAACAGGGAGGTAGAGCAGAGACACTCAAGAAGTGGAATGCTCAAGTCTCTTGTTACATGGATTGGTTCGGTGCAGATAAGGCTATGATCTTAGCGTTCTGCAAGGATTCTCCGCATCAGATGAGAGAGTTTCAGATCGTCAAGGATCAGAGTTTGCTCAATGAGATCTATGATCGTTGGGGTTATGTACAGCACTGTATAGATACTAACAAGGAACCGGATATGGAGTATGCAGTAGATCCTTTGCTTCTAAATCCTGGTGATAGTGTATTGGACGTGGAGTTAGCAAATAGTTTAGCCCAAGAAAAGTAGCACCAACAATCACATAATTATTGCGAAGGGATAAATAGGCAGATTATTTGACATCTGCCTATTTGTATGTTACAATACGTTTCATAAACAATAATGGTTATCGTAGGAATTGATGGTGGGTTCGTTCGACTTGGACTTTCAGCCATCTCACTAACAGATGAGGGGATTAGACTCCTGAATTTTGGATTGATTAGAAACCAAAGAGGGGAAGAAACCTTCAACGAATTTCTCACGGCTGGTATCGAACAGATCACCATGGATTTCCCTAGGTTTTTGGCACTGAATCAGCCGAACCTTATTGTGTCAGAGACTATCCCGGTCGGTAAATTGGGATCAAGTAATAGTCAGGTAGTAGCAGCCGTCACTACTTGTCACGTTATAGCAATCCAGCAAGGTATTCCATGGCAAAATCTGGGTGCCAATACTGTGAAGAAAGCTGTTACCGGAGATGGTAAGGCTAGCAAGACCTTGATCCGTAATACGATACTGGATAGGTTCCCCTCTATAGCACAGAAACATGCAGAGTTGAAGCGAGAACAGAAAGAAGCTGGCGACAAGACACGCCCTGGGTTACCTCAAGATGTCTTCGATAGTGTGGCCGTCGCTTTGACGGGGGCCATGAAAACGGAGTTAGATGAAAAGGAAACGATGTAAGGGATGCAAGCAACTTAAAAGAGAAAGTCTATTCTCACTAGGCAAGAATGGCCGCAATGAAGTTTGTCGTGCTTGTAACTACGATGGCTTAACGGCCAATGAGAAGCACAAGATTCTACGCGAAGCGTACAGGAATTACCTTACCTGGAAGGATCTTCTTACTTATGGTGGTGGAAGTGAACACCCCGTATCGAATAGAGAAGAGCTAGAGGTATTGACATATAGCATACCGGTAGAGAAAGGATCAGATGAATATGTTCCTATCTCTATTTCTTTTTATGATCTTGAACGTGCATTGAAAACCTTCAATGGTGAGATGCAACGTGACGGAACTATCCTCTCCAAACGCAAGGAAGAAGCATTCTATTTGAATGTTATTCGGGATATGCTACAGCGTGACGTGGCTGAGAAGATGGGCATAACAACTGTCTCGGTGGGTCAGTATGTCGAGCAATCTATGAGACAAATAGAGAAGTATTTCTTTGAAGAAGTATAAAATCTCCTATCCCGGACAGTAAATAAATAGAATGGCACAACGTACACCGTATTCCACTCGTAAGGAAGCTCTGTTAGAATTACCAGAGTTCGATCCTACTCGTACTGATTATACCGAGTATGAATTATCGCTGTATACAGATCAGATGCTGAGAAACGCTGGTGCAGCCGACGACGCACGTTTCCTCTTCCAAGAGCACATCGAACCTAGGTGGCGCAAAGAGGTACGTGTTGAGTCAGGCACACCAGACGCAACTATCACTCATTCACTCTCCCCGGACGGTGTTACCATGTACAACAGGCAGCATAAGAATGGGCGAAAGGTGAATAGTGATAAGCAGAGAAAAGATAGCGGCGCTTCCTATTATCGGACGTAAGGGTGGGGAATAGGAGGAATACCTATGGCCTCTAAAGGGAACATAGATACGCTTACAAATAAGATGCCGCTCAAGACTGAGAAGCGGTGTAATGTCTGTACCTCATCCAGTAGGATGAAGGTTGATCGTCTTCTTGCAGCACAGTTTTCCAACACAGCTATCGCAGAAGAATTGATTATGTCTGACCCTGATTTCCAGGGCAAGCAAGTAGACACAGTTCGTAGAAATGTAGAACGTCACGGCAAGAACCACGTTGATATTCGTAACCGATCTATCCGACGTATGGTTGAGAAGCGTGCTCAAGAACAGGGCATGTTGTTGGATGTGGCTGAAGGTAGGATTACTTCAGGCCGCGCTCTGCTCGATACCCTGATCGCTCAGGCTCAGGAGCAGCTAGCTAACCCCGATAGTCGTGTGCGTTATGCAGATGCTATCGAGGCTGTCAAGCTTCTTGAGGATGTTCAGAAAGCAGAGTTCCAATCACAGCTTGAAGTCTTACAGCGCCAGGTCTATTGTATTTCGACAGCCGTTAAAGAGATTGTACCTGAAGCTCTACTACCAAAGTTGGTAGAGCGGGCTGATCAACTATTCAAGGGTACAGAGATCAAGGAGTTAAGTGCCAAGTAATGATTGACCTTTATGAGAATGAAGTAGAACTAGTCTACGATACTGTGCAGTACGTGCAGCGTAAGTTCAGTGGGAAGATGGCTTCAGGTGAGAACCTAACCTTGCTTCAGAAAGAACTGGTTGGTAGACTAGAAGACTTAGGATTTGGTTGCACCGTCGATGTTACCCCTATCGCACAGGGGTTGCCGATCTCTTTACGGATCGATTCCCGTCTAGAGAATAGACTCTTTGACGCTGAGCGAAAGAGATGGGAGGTTCAGCGACGAGATGATGACACGCCGGTCAGTGAGATCGAGGGTCTTGTTTAATGTCATCAATGCCCGATCTAATCGAGCAGTTTGGCAACGCGATCATCAAAGATCGCGTTGACATTATTGAGTTTGTTGAGTCTCCGAAGTTCTTAGGTCGTCAACTATACCCTAGGCAGAAAACTCTTCTTAAGATCATCTATCTTCTAGACCTAGATGAGTATGATAAGGCCGTCATCGCTGAGTGGGAAGATCCAGAAGGGGAATGCACAGTCTGTACCAAACTCTATGATCGTATCGAGTTCCTTAAGAAGGAAGGTTACCCACATTTCAAGACTATTCAGTTGGTCGGTGGACGACGATCCTCCAAGGGTTTCATCACCGGGATTTGCATCGCGTATGAGATCTATTGTCTCACGTTACATGATGATCTTCATCAGCAGTTTAACCTACCTTCAGGTAAGGAAATCTACTTCAACATCGTAGCCGACTCATTGGATCAAGCCAAGGCTCACCAGTTCTCCGACGCTGCTGATGCTGTCATGGATACCAAGCCATTCCAGAAGCAACGTCTTTTCGGTAAGGGCTTAGCTGAATCTCTGAGTATCAATACTCCCGGCGATCTTAGACGCCTTGCCGACCTTCGAGCGGGTGGGTTGAAGGTAGATCGAGATATGGGATCGCTAATTGTCAAGGCCAACGGGACTAACTCCAAGACGATCCGAGGATCCGCTAGCTTGATGTTCGTCTTTGACGAGATGGCCCACCTTGTAGCGGGTGAATCTCGTATGTCCGATGAAGAGCTATGGAAGGCAGCTATCCCTTCAGTTCAGCAGTTCCGTGAGGAAGGAATGATCTTTGCTAACTCATCGCCATACCAGAAGCTTGGGAAATTCTACGAACTATATGAACAGTCATTAAAACTAGATCCCCCAGAAGAAGGTAAGCCAGAGTTCCCGGATCAGTTCATGTTGCAATTTCCTTCTTGGGAATTGTATAAGGATTATGAAAAGTTTGGGATGCCGATCCCCGCTGCTCTCCCTCCCGAAGTAGATCCGATGATGCGTTACGAAGAGATGCGTGATCCTGTATCCTTCAAGGTCGAGAACCGTGCTCAGTTCGCTGAAGTCGAGGACTCATTCCTCAGACCTGAGCTTGTGGATCGTATGTTCGATCCGATCTTCACCGAAGAGAGCATCGGTAGAACGATCCACCCGATGGCTGGCGCTGTGGGCTTCATGAAGTACAAGGGTCACGGCGACCCTGCATCCGTGGGTGCTAACTTCGGTATAGCTATCGGCCATGTAGAAGAGGTAGAGAATCTCAACACAGGGATCCTTGAACCTCATGTTGTCTTTGATTTCATCGATGCTTTCTACCCTGATGACTTCAAGGATCCTCAGTTCCCTGACCATCCGGGAACCATTGACTGGTTGGAAGTTATCCCCACCATTACATCTTTGATCAACAACTTCCGCCCATTCGAATTTACATTCGACCAGTTCAACTCAGTCATGGCCATCCAGCAGTTGCAAGAGAACCTGCGAAAGATGAGTATCCAGGACTCACTAGTTTATGAGAAGTTCGCAACCCCTAAACTCAACCAGAGGCGAGCATATAACTTCCGAGAAGCACTAAACCTAGGCCGCGTTCATGCGCCACACCCTGAGACATTCAATCCAATTGCTACCAAGAATCCTATTGAGCTAGCTAGAAATGAGCTTAAGTTCCTCAAGGAAAAACTAGGTAAGGTAGACAAGCAAACCATCGGCCCTGTAAGGACTAAGGATATTGCAGACTGTTTGATGGAAGTTACCGACGCCTTAATTGGTGATACATTGGGATCAATTTATGATGGATTAGGAGGAACACCAGCATTAGGTGCTCAAATGACACCCGCTGGTTTCCTTCATGGAAATACAATGCAATTCTCAGAACTAAGAGATTGGGCTAATCATCATAATACAATGAAGGATGTGAGAATACCGGGTCGAGGAATAAATCGATCCAGAAAGCATTAGATACTTCTAAAACTATATCGAACGGGGAGAAATAGATAGAATGGTCATTGAGGAAGCGGGTAAAGTATACCATATAGATGATGAAACTGGCCTTGTAACTGAGGCGAGTCTAATCGAGGACGCTGAAGCATTGAGCGATGAGTTCAGAATTGGTGATCGCGTTGTAGTTTCTGGGCAATTCGGTGAGGTCGTCAGTGTTATCCCAAGTTACTATGGCGCAGCCTTTGGCGTCCAGTTTGATAACGGTGACGTTGATGAATTTGGTGAGTCTCAGATGGCTCGTACCGCAGCAGAGAAGAAGGCTTCTTATGAGTCTCCGATCTTGGAGATCTTTGCTCGTTATGCAGCCTATCAGGAGATGGAAATCTATACTCCTGAAGAGCAGGAAGCTAAGAGAGCAGAGGCACGTTGGCTTAGTCTTAGTGCTAGCTCCTTGCGTGCTCACACCGGAGCTTACGGTGAAGCAGATCCTAAGTTGGATGAGATAGTTCTCACCACAAGATCTGATCTAAAGGATCTTGACGAGCTTAGATTGCTCGTGGACACTGAGGCAAACCAGAAGTACCTAACTAGTCTCAATCGTTACAAGATCTCAGATGAGATCCATGGTTATGGTGCTAGCATGGGCGGTAAGGATGATGCATCGTGGCTCTCTCTTGAAGAGGACAACCTTGAAGTAATAGTTACCACTGATGCTGATCTAGCAGCCCGAGCAACTGAAGTCGTTGCTTTCCTTTCACGAGAGCAGCTTCTAGATGATGACTTTATGCGGGTAGCAGGCACTTACCAGTACGAGTATCTACAAATGGATCCCACCCAGAAGAAGACCTTTGATCGTCTTCTTTCTAAGGCTCGTGTTGAGAAGATTAAGGAGCTTCCTGTTGAAACCAAGACAGCTTCTACTACTTTCGATTTAGAAGACACTACAGATATCTTCATTTAGGAGAAGAGATGTTATACGATCTAACTGTTAGTGAACGAGCAAACAAATCTGCACTACTCCTGGTCAATGAGAGATATTCTACACAACTCGCCCCGTTCGTAAAGAATTCTAAGGCTAGGTTGACGTATGTACAGGCAGATCTTCAGCGTATTATCGAGGCTGTTTGTGAAGAGACTGGTGCTGACCCCGAGTGGGTAACGGAGAGGTTCTCCGTGATCGCTCCTGTTCTAGAGAAGTCTCCTGCTAAGCACGAAGATCTCACTAATCCAGATCCTAACTCTCCTTACGCAACAAATTTAGATCCTGATTCACAGGTCGGTCGAGAGGGTATCCTTGAGGCCGACGTTACTGATCGTGGTGAGGTTCCCGGTGCAGGTTTAGCCGAGTCTATGACCCCTGGTGCTCGTGTAGATCTCAATGATGAGACAGCCGATCCCAAGGGTGAGACTGAGGTAGACTACAAGACTACGAATCTCAAGGAAGCTATGACGGCTCGTGACTTTGTAGCCATCGCTGGTATTCTAGCACAGAATAATGCTGATGAGAATCTGATAAATTCATTCGCAGATATGTTACAGGGAACTAATCCTCTCTTTGATCGAGATCGATTTATTGCAGCCGCACAGGGTTCTCCCCTTTCGGGTCGAGATGCCCCACGCATGATGTCTTGCTTTCGATGCGGGACAGATCTAGCAAAGACCTCTTCCTCTACCGTCTGTGAGACGTGTACTCAGGAGCTAACCAAGCTTGCAGTTCCAGCACCGCCTGGAACAGATGGAAGCAATGGTATCGGTGCTGGCGCACCGGCACCTGGACTTCAGGAAGAATTCGCTCCACCCGCAAACCCTAATGTGCCATACGTCTGCCAATTGTGCGGACGCGAAGGGAACAGGGAAGAGATTCTTACCCATATTAACCGTGAGCACGCTGATGTTCTAAACAAGCAGCAGCAGGATATGTCCACGGAGAACATGGGTCAGGATGATCTTGGTGTAACTGGTGGTAAGACAGCCGATGTCCCTCGTAATGAGGACGCCGCTGAGGTACAACCATTGCCCGAGAACCCTGGTGACAAGTTCGATGACTACGTACAGAAGCTAGCTGAGACAGCAGCAGCCCGTAAGTTTTCACAGTTGACTGATGAGGATATTCATTCGATTGCTAGCCAGGTAGGTCAGAGTCCTGATGATGTAAAGAACTCTGTCAAGTGTGTAGCTGTCTTTGGTGATCAGGTTGCTGTCAATGGTCAACTTGGTGGTGATCCTGCACCACCAGAGGGTTACGAAGAGATCTCTGTTCAGGGTCTTAGTGGTCAGCAGCCTAGTCATGACGCCTTGGTTCCGACAGATCTAATCCTCACGGCAGTAGCTGATCAGATGAATATGTCCAAGGATCTTGCGTACAACATGGTCAAGGATAAGTATGGCGCTGACCTACCTGATAAGTACCACGCCTCTGTAGGCGGTCAGGTTCACTACTACTTGCCTACGGATATGGCAGGTAATCAGCAACAGCAACAGCAGAACCCTCAGGTAGGGCCGACAGCACCACCGGCACCGGTAGCTCAGCCGCAACAGCAGCCACAGCAGCCTATGCAATAGAGAGTAATGAAAGGCAAGGAGTGGAAAAGAAAGAGAAAGCAGGTATTAGATCGAGATGAATACCAGTGCAAGCAAGTCGAGAATGAAGTTAGGTGTTCCAGTATCACAGATTTAACCGTCGATCATATACTACCAAGATCACAGGGCGGGACGAATGATCTCAGTAACTTACAAACTTTATGCTTAGAACATCACAGAATAAAGAGTCGCTGGGAACAAGAATACTACAAACAAGTTGGGGATACAGATAATGGATGTCTTGCGTTCGACGGAACTTAACAATTATGAAAGGTTAGCATTACATAAGTCCAAGGGTACACCAAGACCAGTTCTAGTAGACAGAAATGGTAGAGGGAATCTCTTCAGAGACGCTAACCAACAAGATCTTATAAGTGATTTCGCTAATCGTCGTGCATTGTCACGACGAACTGCATCTATGGGTGGTGATGATGTCTTCGCCGCAATGCCTAGGATGTATAGCCCGATGGAATACTTCCAAGCTCAGAAGATTCCGTATCGGATCGATCAGGATCAGGAAAGATTCAAGCTGTATCAGTGGCTGGATCTGTTCTATAGAACTCACTACTTGATTCCGATTCTGGTTGACATCTTCACTCGATTCCCCCTAGTTGGAATCGAACTAGAGTCACCCGATCCAGAACTCAAGACCTTCTATGAAGATCTCTTCTTCGAGCGCATGGACTACGAACATTTCCTAGTCGATCTCGGAAGAGAATACTGGACGTTAGGGCAGGCATTCCCATTAGGTCACTTCAATGAGACGCTTGGTATCTGGGAAGAGGAAGAGCTTATCGATCCCACGATGGTCAAGGTACGTAAGTATCCGATCATTGGTGGTGAACAGTTCTTCTTTGCCTCTGAGGGTATGGAAACTCTACGTAACATCGTAGAGAAGCAGCAGCCTCGTGAGATATTTTACCTATTGGAGAGAGACTATCCAGAATGGATCCCGTTCTTGAAGAATAAGAAGGACATCCCCGTTAGCAACGTACTGCTCAAGCAGGTAGCTTTCAAGTCTAACCCCCGTGATCTTCACGGTACACCTATCTTGCTCCGTGCATTACGTACATTGCTGCACGAAGAGAAGCTTATCGCATCACAGGATGCTGTAGCTGAACGACTTTACAACCCGGCCATCCTCGTTAAACTAGGTATTCAGGATATGGGTCAGAACCGTGGCCCTTGGATCCCGACCCCTGCTGAAGTGCAGGATGTCCGAGATCAGTTTGACCTGATGCTTGCAAGCGACTTCCGTTTGATGGTTCACCACTTCGGAATCGAGGTACAACAGGTCTTCGGTAGGGATCAGATGCCTAGATTGGATCAGGACTTTGATCGTATCGAGACACGACTTATGATGACCTTCGGTGTCAATCCGTCCCTTCTTCAAGCTGGTAGTGCTAGTCAGCCGTATGCTTCTAGTGCTTTGCAGGCAGAATTCCTTAACCAGATTCTTCGCACGTACCAGAAGTTCCTCATCAACCACTACAAGACTCGTGCTAGAATAGTAGCTGAAGCACAAGAGCATTTTGCCTACGAGAAGCGTGGAGATACAAGAATCCCAATCATGGAAGAAGTTCTTACCATCGATGAAGATGGAAACGAGGTAATCGAGGAACGAAACAAGCTCATGATTCCTGAGATGAGGATGAAGGTGCTTGACCTTAGAGATGAGGCAACGCAGCGCCAGTTCTATCAGGCACTCAAGCAGCAGGGCGTACCTCTACCGGATCAGGATCTCGCAATGGGTATGCACTACGACTTCGTTGAGTCTCTTGCTAAGACGGAAGAGGAAATGATTCAGAAGACTGTCAGCCAGCAGGAAGCTAAGGTTAAGACTTATGATATCCTTACCGCTAAGGGTCTTCCGATCCCGCCAGATCTAAAGCAAGAGGTAGAAGGTATGGCTGGGTTCCAGCCGCCACAACCTGGCGAGGGTACTGACATTGGTGTCACACCCCCGATGCCTGGTGAAGATATTGCGATGCCTCCACCGCCTGGTGGTGGAACAGGGCCGATTGGCCCGTATGATGCTGAACGTGGCGGAAGACCGGAGCAATCTGATGAAGGTAATCCGATCCCACCGCCTGGTCAAGTGCCGACACAGCCTCAGATTCCTGGGGTACCGGGACAGCCTGGTCTATTGGGAATCCCTGGCGCACCTAAGCCAGCGATCAGTAGCAGCACTAAGTTACCAAGAAAGAAAGCTAAGAATTTCACCGTACCTGACTTGACAAAGGTGGATGGGACTGCTACACTTAGCCAAGATGAAGATTCGATTACAGAATCTCCCGCAGAATAACGCGGCTGAAGATATGAGTAGACCCGTTTGTAAATGTCATGGGTTTCCCATGCGTAAGCACGGGTTCAGGCAGAATGGCAAGCAGACGTGGAGTTGTTCGTTGAAACGACGGGGCATAGTCCAGAAGTACCGTGATACTGCGGTGGCGATGGGACTATGCCCCTCTTGTTGTATCCGAAAACGACCATTGGGTCAAAGTAAATGTAATTACTGTGCAACATATCAAGTCAACAAGACAATAGATAAATACACATATTTGTTATCGCTGGATCGAAATGATCCAGAGTACATAGCAATAGTTCAAGGAGGTAGTGTTAATGGCTAAACCAAATAGGCCCAAGGTAACCGACGAGGTTAGAAGGGCTAAGCTAAAGACGAGCGCCGTTCTTCGTGCTCAATTTAATTTGAAGACAGCATTAGATCGTGTGGACTTCGCCTTTGATGTGGTTAAACCAGCACTTGCAGAGGTTGAGCTAGGTGCAACCAAGGGTGAACTACCCCAATTCGTGATTGAAGATGATAGTAAGAAAGACAACTAAGAAACTACGCATCCTCGATTTCGATATCGAGAACAGGCCATTGTCCTACTGGTTTGATGGACGATGTACCGCAGAGATCACCGCTATCGCTTGTTCGTGGAGCGATAGTGACAAGGTAAACGTGTGGTTGCTGGGTGAAGATGACCCCGAAGCTATCCTTGAAAACTTTGTCGAGCAGTACGACCAAGCTGACATCGTTACTGGCCACTACATTCGTAAGCACGACTTGCCGATCATCAATGCTCATTTGTTTGAGTATGGGATGAACCCGTTACAGTCAAAGCTTACGTCAGATACCAAGCTAGACCTGATGAAGATGGGTAGCTTTTCAATGTCACAGGAAGCTCTAGCGGCTTACTATGACCTGCCCGAACCCAAGCATCACATGGATCAGGCAGCTTGGAGATCAGCTAATAGGCTTACTGCCGCTGGTATTACCAAGACTCGTAAGCGAGTCGTAGATGATGTCATCCAGCACAAGGCTCTTCGAGAAAGACTAGTTGCCGATGGCGTCCTAGGTGAACCTGTTTGGTGGGAGTCTAAGGGAACACCTGTAATAGGTTCGTATACACCGTAATGGAAAGAGCGTACGCACCACACTGCGATTCATCTATCTTGCACAAGCCCGGTGAGTGTAAGTATTGTGATGAGTATGCAGACTGGCAGGAGATGAGAACGACCCAGCGGATCAATTTCACTGGTCACTTCGATAAAGATAAGGCTCCATGCCCGTCCCATTACTTCAGAGATCCAGAGATCGCTGAGTTGTGGGGCGGGAACATGCCTACCAGTATGGTGGATGAAGCACAGAGAGAAGTAATGTTAAAGACTTACAATATTTTAACCGCTCGTGGATTAGCAGTACCACCAGATTTGAGAAAGGAGATAGAAGGGTAGGGTCGTTTCTGGCGGCGCGAGCATAGTCAATGGTTGTCAGAATAGTAAACAGTTGGGAGGGAAAATGAGTGACGGTTCTAATTTAGGAGTAACAGCAAGGCGAGCATTAGACACGATTCTGGGTGGAGATCCGTCTCCTACTGAGGATGAGATCCAGACTCCCGAGCAGGTATCGGCTCGTATCATGAATGCTCCTAGTCCATTAGAGGGCGGGCATGTATTCGAAACTTACGGTGAAGATGGTTATGCTGTCGCCGCAGATGCAATCGCCAAGGCGTTCTTGCTGGTTGCTCTGGACGATCCTGACATTCTTGACCGGCCTGTATATTGGGGGCCAGAGAACACGGAGATTGAAGATCTCTGGGGTAAGCAGGCTTCTAGTCCCGAGACAGCAGTGTGGGATAAGGTTTGTGCCCAATGGCCTGGGTTCGATGAGTGGCTGGGCGGTGCGTCTGGGTTCATGGTTAGTTTCGCCTACAACACAGTCAAGTACATCATCGGCCAGGAAGTTACAGGTAATTCAGCAATCGTGGAGATCAATGTCTAAGAAACCAACAGGAATGCAGGTTACTGTCTATGATCTAGGCAGTAATCCCTTGCCCACAGAAGCAATCGAAGAGGTAGAAAAGGCTGTCGTCAATGTTCTTAAGCGACTTAAGAATCAGGATAGCTCGAAGTATTCTACCCTTGCTCATCTAGTGGTAACTGAATGAGGCTAGTACCAGTTCACCACATGGCTCCGTGCCATGAGCAACCGGGTAAACAGGAGTGGTTTCATTGGCAGTGTATCGCACTGCATCCTATCAGATATATTCGATCACGAGGGCCAGTGCGCTTTCGTTATGGAGGAAAGGTATGATTATTGGGTTAAACGGTAGGCTTAGATCAGGTAAGGATACAACATTTCATCTTATCAATGAGATGTATGGTGATGAGTTCAAGATTCAGCAGGTTAGTTTCGCTGCTAAGCTAAAGGACTCAGCAGCGGCTTCTATTGGTGTAACTCGTGCGGTTCTTGAAGAACTTAAGAACGATGAGGATCTTTACTTCATCCTCTATCGTCGTAAGAAATTACAGACTTCCAATGTTCAAGAAGACAGGGCTGTAAGATTCAATGTACGTGAGTATCTTCAGTGGTACGGTACGGAAGGACACAGGGAGATCTTCGGTGATGATTTCTGGGTAGATCAAGCTCTACCTTTAGACAAGGACTACAGTGATGGTCTTTATGTCGTCACCGATATGAGATTTCCAAATGAGGTTCAGCGTGTGAAGGATCTCAATGGTTTGTGCGTCAAGGTAGAGCGGGAATCTGCTACTGCCCATGGAGAACATGCTTCAGAGCAAAACCTCGATCATATGATCGATTATGTACTGGACAATACGGGATCATTAGATGATCTTCGTAACCATATAGCCGAGATGTTCGATCTGACCATCGCAACGAATGGAAGGGTGCTAAATGCTATTACAGGTTGATATAGATTCAACTCTCTACGACGCCGATAAGCTGTTCGGTGATCTAGCTGAAGAGGCAGGGATCAAGTGGCCTCGTAGAGACAATGGATGGAAGTCTCCTAGTGAGGTCTTCAAGGAAGATGGTACAGCTTGTAGCGTTGATGATCTCAAGAAGTTGTTCCGTAAGGCACACTCACGAGAGTACGTGATGCTCAACAAGCCGTACCCAAATTCGGTCAAGGTTCTTGGGGATCTTGTCCAAGATCACCCCGACTTAGAGATTGCCTATGTATCTGACCGTAACGAGCAGCAGACTTCTGCTCTTCGGGAGTGGTTGGATGATTGTGGGTTCCTCTTCAGTGAGGATACTCATGTAGCAGCAACCAAGGACAAGCGACACTGGATGCGCGAGCGCCGTCCCGAGATTGTCATCGATGACCGTGTTCGTACGATGCTGATGGCAAGGTACGAGCTAGGATCTTATGTTGTGTCGCTTCAGCACAACCATAACGTTAATCTCAAGGGCGAGTGTGAAAATATCCATATCGTCAAGGACTGGAAAGAGATTGATAAGGTATTACGGGAGAATATCCTCCCGCATGTTCAGCACAAAGCAGTAAGCAGAGAACGGGAGTTGGTATAAATGGATGATGAAGTAAGAGAAGAACAACAGAACGAACCCCGAGTACAGATCGGGCCGCATCCTCTTGGAGGTATTGCGGTCACGGCTCGTGGCCCTTCAGGGGATGTTGTAACCTCACGGATTGATTTGCCAGAGGCTACAATTCTGATGGCTCATTTGCAGTCATTGATTACGATGATGTTCCAGAGTATGTACGCTCAGGCAGCGCAGCAGTCTAATCTGGTGCAGGGGATCAAGTAAGATGGGCCAGATAGGGCCAGCAGAGAAGAAGACAACTGGTGGGGGAGACTTTCCCCCACCACAAGCACCACCTGAATTGGCGATTACCCCTGCGTTCATGTATGATCTTTATCAGGCTGGGGTCGTGGGTACCAAGGAGTTTCGTAACTTCCTGGCCAAGATCGATCCTCGGTTCGCTGAGATCAGAGATCCAGATGTCGATAATCAGATCGATGAAGAGGCTCGCCGCCGCTATCAGTTGTTCACACCGGCAGATGATGGAGTTGTCATTGACCGTGATGGGCAACTGAAGGGTGACGAATAGTTGCATTTCCGTGGCTCTTATGATATTATAGGTGCCATGGAAACTTCTACAGCAATACTTGAGCGGTTACTTGAGATGGAGCAAGAGATTCAATCTCTCCGTGGTCAAGTTCACACTCTGGATAGCACTTTAACTGGTATCAAGCACTTCCTCAAGGTTGGTGCTGACTACAAGAACGAGAACCCAGAGCAGATCATCGCAGCTATTCAGGCCGCATTGGGTAAGGCTGCTGAGTATCACAAGCCTGGTAAGGCTAAGAGACAAAGGAGAAATAGATAACATGCCGTTACTGTTACTAGTTGTTGCTGGACTGGTGTTGATCCTTGCCACCAGCTATACAATGCTGGGATGGGCACTGTTAGGATTGGGTGTCGGGCTATTCCTTTTGTGGCTCGCCTTCGTCTTCGGTGTCATCGCATACTTCTGGAACCAGGAGTTATAAGTTGGGATTGTTTGGGTCAAAGTCGCAGGGCAGCACTGTGAATGAAGAGTTAGTTACCCTCTACAGGGGCGAATCTATTCATCCTCAGTTAGCTAAGGCATTTGACTGGTTTGATGAGGATGTCAAGCCATTTATGAACCAGGATGATATCATCATCGCCGGTGGAGCGATGCGTTCTCATTTCACGGGCACACCAGTTAGAGACTATGATCTTTATGTCCCGAAGAAGTATCTTGGCCAATTAGGGGGCGCTACCACCGATCTATTCAAGAATCTTAGTGGTGGGTACTGGAAGAAATCGGTCGAGTCAGATATGTCATGGGTTTATAGATGTATAGAGTACGATCCTTTCAATCAACGGATGACCGATAGGGCATTCAATGTATGTAAGAAGCCCTTTGAGTCTCCGCAGGATGTAATCGATACATACGATTTCACCGTATGTATGTGTGCAATGACGCAAGACTCAATCACTCACCACCCTGATTACTTTACCGACCTAGCTACAAAGACCATTAGGATCCACGACTTGCATGATCCCATGGCTCTACTCTGGCGGTTGCAGAAGTACAATCGTTATGGATTCCAGATTGATAAGACTGAACTGTGGAGAGTAGTCGAAGCCGTCCATGAATTAGACGCACTACCTAAATTGAATACAGAGAACACAGAAACCAAGATCGTGAGCCTCAATGAGATCTTCCGGTCGTCGTAGGTGAAACATGAGTGATGAAAAGACAATAGAAGGAATGAGATATGAGTTAGGCCGTGAGTCTGCTCAGAAGGGTGACCCTTTACATGAGGGGGCTTCTGAAGAGTTCTATCACGGCTATACGGACGCTAGACCGACTGCTTGGGCAGGATCGTCAAATGTCATGCCTCGCCTCTTTGGTAAGGGAAGAGTTGTTCGAGAAGATCCTTGGGATTGCGTGTGCGGTGAACGAAACCGTCACTACTATCCAAGGTGCCAGATGTGTGGTATCTCGTACTCCCTAGCTAAGGAAGCTCTTAGTGAATGAAGAAATTAATATCGATTGGGAGTTCGTAACTCTGTACAGTGACAAGGATTGTCGTGTGATAGGCGATGTCTATTACAAGGCAGGGTACAATCATGGCCTAAATAGAACTGATTGTACTTTAGCCACTGAACATCCCGATCTAATCAAAGCGTATAGGATGGGATGGACTGATGGTGAAGGGGATCGTCTTGAACGATCTCTACAAACCCTATGGTCGTCTTCTGGCGGCGAGTAGGGTTCAATGGTTGTCAGAATAGTAAACAGAAAGGAGTTGAAAACCGCATGAGAGTTAGAGAAGACGTAGGACTCAGTTACGACGATGTGCTACTTTTGCCCAAATTAGGTGTTCTGCGAAAACGAGCAGATGCCGATATTTCCGCAGAAGTGGTCAAAGGGGCAAGAATCGGTGTCCCGATCATTTCGGCCCCAATGGATTCCGTTACAGAATGGGAAATGGCGGCAGCTATGACTCAATGCGGTGGATTCAGCTTTATTCATCGAAATCTAACTCCGAAGGAACAGAAAGAGCAATTTCTCAAGTCTACTCTGGGTAAAGAGCAGTATATTGGCTTTGCGGGCGTTTCTATTGGGATCGATGAAGGTTATGAGCGATGGAATCTATTGCGAGAGGCCGGATGTGAGATTTTCGTCCTAGATGTTGCTCATGGTCACCATAAGTCAGTAGGTGAATTCATTGAGAAGACTCCGGTGGATCTTTTTGAGTCATCTAGCCTAATTGTCGGTAATATCGCTACAGCGGAAGCTGCACACTACTTTGCTGATCTGGGTGTTGCTGGTGTGAAGGTTGGTGTAGGCCCAGGAGCCGCCTGTTCGACCCGTGCAGTAACGGGTCACGGCGTACCGATGCTCACAGCTATTAATGATGTCTATTGGGCTATCTTCGACTATGGAATTACCCTAATCGCTGATGGTGGTATCAAGACCAGTGGGGATATCGTTAAGGCTTTGGCGGCTGGTGCAGATACAGTGATGATTGGTCGGCTTCTAGCTGGTGCTGATGAATCGCCTCATCCTGGTCTTTATTGGGGTATGGCGTCCCAGCGGGTCAATGGTCATCGTGCTCCTGAGGGTGTTGAGGGCGTAGTGGATCGCACTGGCCCTGTTGAAAACACTATTAAGCCATTAGCTTGGGGTATCAGAAGTGGCCTCTCATATGCGGGTGTTACCAACTTACAGGATCTTAGAGATATAGCGGAATTTATTCGTGTAACCCCTCAATCTACTCTTGAGTCGGGAGTAAGAATCTGATGGGTCATGTTCCTATGAGAGGGCTATATGAATCGGCATTCACTAAAGTAAGCATGGCTCGTGGCCCAATCCCTCC